>ENA-OREN01000027-OREN01000027.1-marine-metagenome-genome-assembly--contig:-NODE-27-length-186357-cov-8.246537_pt1 | contig 186357 bp, 162 predicted proteins | sample MGYA00248624_ERZ508555 | MGnify/ENA primary metagenome ERZ508555 (study PRJEB26222, sample SAMN06267773) | marine metagenome | isolation source: Saanich Inlet, British Columbia, Canada | place... | reverse complement strand
AGCGCGTAAACGTTGAAACATAGTATAGGTCTTAGGTGAGCTTCTAATGATTTGAGAGGGATTAAATGTCGTCATAACATTTAACCTGGCCAAATGTTTCACCTATGACAACTGGACAGAGAGCCCAATTCAGAGCATCCCTTTCCTTGGGGTTATTTCATTCAAATGAATTCGTTACATGGAGAATAATCACCTACTTTTGCAGCCGCGAAATTCAATCGCACGGGAAGTGGCGCAGGTGGTAGCGCATCTGGTTTGGGACCAGAGGGTCGCAGGTTCGAGTCCTGTCTTCCCGACCAACAAAAGACCTTGAGGCATTGCTTCAGGGTCTTTTTGTTTCATGTAATAATATATTCATCATTACCTTTGAAAATATGAAAAAGTGGATAGGCCTTTTGGTTGGGTCATTGTTGATGATTGGCTGCAATGCTAGCAGGGTAATATCCCCACTGAATGAGGGTGAATGGCGTGTTGGTGGTCATTACGGTGGTCCAGAAGTCAGCAGCATCACCTTACCACTGACGAGCCTGTATGTCGCACATGGTAAAACGAGCACAACTTCAGAATACCTAGCTATCCATACCACAGCCTTGGCATTTCAAGCACTTCAATTGGAATGGGGACAATTGACTCAACTAAAACCATCGACTGAGGCGTGGTCACCAGAACTCAATGCCACCTATGGGATTCAGACATTCACAAGCTTGAGGGATGGCGCTTTCAGGGCTTACCCCTTTGTTGGCATGCAAGTGCCATGGATGACCTACCAAATCAAGCCCTACCTAGGCTCAGAGATTTGGATTGACCCAACGTACGTTTGGTCAGATTACGGGCAGGGCAGCCTTATTCACCCTTCACTGCATGCGGGACTGAGGTACATCAACCGCTTCTTGGAAGTAGGCATTGAAACCAAATGGATCAACCCAACGAGAGATTTCCAAATCCCTCAAGCAACGGTTCAAGGGTTTGGTAATATAGGAGCGAAAGGGACCTATGTCACCGTGGCCATTCGATTATGATGAAAAAACTGACCCTTTACCTTACTGCTACTTGCTGCTTGTTCAGCATGCCATCTTGCGATGTTGACAGCCCCATGCTCAAAGGAGTTGTTGAAGACTACCACTTCCCTATTCCTGACCCATCCGATGCCTACCCTGTTGACTCAGATAAGGTGCACTTGTTCAATATCATCAGCCATGCTGACATTGACAATGACATCCCGCAAGCTTCCCTTTTTGCATTGTACTTAGGTGAGGTAAGCCAAATCGCTCATGACACAGTCATACTTTACCTCCACGGCAACGCAAGCAGTATGAACCAATTCTGGGAGCCGGTCAGGCATTTAGCCAACCTGGGCGGGACCCATAATTACGGCGTCATGACCTACGACTACCGCGGATTTGGTCAATCGGAAGGCCCTTCAACCGGGACCGAAAGCATGCGGCAAGACCTCTATGCGGCGATGCAGTTTCTTTACGACAACGGCCTGAGTAATGATCGATTGATGGTGATAGGCAGCAGCCTTGGAAGCTTGCCTAGTGGTCAAGAAGCTGGCGATGCAACAGGGCCATTAACAATCAACAAACTACTGCTTGAGTCCCCTCAGTCTTCAGCCAATTTCCTGATGCAGAACGCCTCTGGATTAAGCCTATCCTCAAGTATGCTGACGGATTTTAATTTTGATCTAGCTGCAAGCATGGCGCTTTACGACGGCGAGCTCCTGTGGTTTCATGGTACAGAAGATGACGTAGCACCAACAAATTCAGCGCTTGAAGTCTATAAGGCCCACAAGGGATCCTACAAGGAAGCCTATTTGATACCAGGAGTTGGCCATGGCTTTCGATGGGGATGGGGGAAGGCCCTATGGGGTGAAGCTATCTGGTCCTTTATGAAGCATTAACACCCTCAAGGAAAACATGCTTCATCAGGCTTTACAGCACTTGCGACAAGCTGATCAGGCTGGATGATTCACGCCTACCTAGAGGCATTAAAAAAGCCAGATGCTATACACCTGGCTTTCGTCAACTTGTGATCCCGACAGGATTCGAACCTGTGACCGTCTGCTTAGAAGGCAGATGCTCTATCCAGCTGAGCTACGGGACCCTATTGGATGGCTGCAAAATTAGTGCATAGTCGGCTCATGAATCAATCCGATTCTCAACTTACTTCATGAATTTTTTCTTGGCATTTCACAAGCCCCTACCACGTGCCATCAAGGAACCATATCACCATATACTTACTCGCACATAGCAAGTAAATAGTCTGGCATGTCTGGGGTGAAATCATGCTCCAACGTGACAATAATGCATCCTTAGAAAGAGGCACTCGGCCAGTCAGCATTTAGATAGGGTGAATCTCAATGCCAAGCGGTACTTTTGCGGCATGACGGGCCGTGGTTTATTCACATTGATAGCGATTCTTTTGACATCTTGCTTGCTGGCAGGGGTGACAGACAGTAATGCAGTGAAACAAGCTGTCAGCATGTCCCACCCTAAAAGGGCTGCCATCGCTTCACTGCTGTTACCTGGGTCAGGTCAGGTCATGAATCGCCAAGCCTGGAAGGCGCCCCTAGCGTGGGGCATGATGGCCGGCGCAGGTTACTTTGTCTACACCAACCAGAGCTCCTTCAATCGACTTAGCGTCGCCATTGACTTCAGGTACGATAATGATCCAAATACCATTGATGAATTTGATGGCCTGTACACAACAAATCAGCTATTCTCTTTGCAAAATGATTACCGTCGATCACGGGACTATGCCGTCCTTGGACTTGCTGGCACTTACCTTTTCCAGGTGCTTGAAGCTTATGCCGCAGCCCACTTGGTAGATTTTGATGTGAGCAGAAACCTGAGTCTTCGACTTTCTCCAGCAACCCTACCCCAGTCATTGATCGGGGCTAAAATGACACTCTCATGGCACTAAATATTGCCTTACTTGGCTATGGAAAAATGGGCAAGGCCATCGAGGCCATCGCCATTGAGCGAGGGCATCACATTGTCGCAACCATTGGTCGTGAGGGTATCGCCTCCCATGCCATGGAAAATGTTGACTGTGTGATTGAGTTCAGCCGACCAGAAGCAGCCCTTGACAACATGCAGTCTTGCATGGAAAACAACCTCAAGATGGTCATTGGAACCACTGGCTGGCATGACCATGAGTCAAAAGTCAATGCTTGGGTTCAGGCGCATGAGGGCACCTTGGTGCATGCAAGCAATTTTTCCCTTGGCGTGAATTTATTTTTCAAACTCAATGCTCAGCTGGCGCAATGGATGTCACCTTTTGAAGCCTACACACCTCAAGTAAGTGAGTGCCATCACACTGATAAGCTGGATCAACCTAGCGGCACAGCCATCAGTTTAGCTCAAGGCATTTTACCTACCTACCCTAAGCTTGAGGGCTGGTCGCTCGAGGCCAGTGACAATCAACTGTCCATTGATGCCACTAGAGTACCTGATGTTCCAGGAACTCATGAAGTGCATTACCGCTCCAAGCAGGACAGCTTGAGCATTAAGCATGAAGCCCATTCAAGGGAAGGCTTTGCTTTGGGTGCAGTTATCGCAGCAGAGATGGCTCAGGATCTCCATGGCATGCATCGCTTTTCCGACCTTTTATTCCCCCAATGACACAGCGACAGCGCTACTTAGCCTGGATCCAAAAGGTCACAGAAAGCATCGCCATGGATGTGGTCGGTGTCACCATTGTGGTGACGGCCAGCTTAGCTATGGGCTACCACTTAACGGTCATCAATGGCTTGCCAATCGGCGTGATGTCCACTGTGGGCGCTGCCTTTTCCATGATGGCCACAAGGCTCGTAACCAAACGGAACAACACAGGTAACCTGATTGGCATTCTCACGACAGTGAACACGGCTTTTGTTGATTACTACCTAGGCAATCAGGCCGCCATGTTGACCTACCCTATTTCTTTTCTTGGCAACATGCTTAGTTATGCCATGTGGAAGCGACGAAAGGAACGCACCCCTCGCAAACTTGACAGCATTTACTTCATCAACACAAGCATAGCCTGCGTGCTCGCGTTTGGCTTGAATTACGTGGGATTCACAGATTTCCTTTCAAGGGGGCTAAACCCTGATGACATGGCAAAATTCTATGTCACCACAGCCATCACATGCATCACCTTTTCTGGGACATTGAACATGCCGCGCATGTACGCAGACAGTTGGGCCTTCTGGCAGAGTTACAATGTGCTGAAACTATACCAGAATGTGCTCTTTGGCAATGTGGCTTACGTGGCTAAGTACATCTTCTACCTATTCAATGCCCTGTTTGCTTGGATCGTCTGGCATAAGGTGCGAAGGGAAGCCGAAGTTGAGCCGATCAACGATCAAAGCCTGAGCAAGTAGTCATTGGCCATTGTCACCATATGAACCAAGGTCTTTTCATCCCCTGAATTGTCAATGATCAGGTCATTGGCCGTCAACATACTGCGTTTTTTTGCGTCCGACCATTGCCTTGACATGCGTTGCTCAACTTGCATTTCTGTCAAACTGCTTCTTTGCATGACACGTTGCGTCCGAAGAGATCTCGGCGCTTCCACCAATACAATAGCATCACAGGCTTTGTAAGAGCCCGATTCAAATAAAATAGCGGCTTCACGTAAAATATACGGATGGTCTTGGCTGGCATGCCATGCAACAAAATCATCATGCACTATAGGATGAACGAGGGCATTGATTTTCTCAACAGAAGCCTTGTCCACAAAGGCTTTTTCTGCTAGAGCAGCTTTTTGCAATTGTCCATCAACATACACACCGGGGCCAAATGTCGATTCAATGGCCGCCATCAGATCAACGTTTTCCACCATGAGGCGTTTGGCTGCCTCATCTGCGTGGTAGACAGGCACACCCAATTGCTTGAAATGTGCCGCAGCTGTGCTCTTTCCGGCGCCAATTGACCCAGTCAATCCAATGTGCTTTGCTTTCATACGCCAAAGGTAGCTTGGCATTTTGAATCATTCGGCGCAAATTCCTTAAATTGACAACTTGAAACAAACCTATCCACCCATGCGTCTATTCAAATATTTAGCCATTGCAGCGATCAGCATTTCATCTTTCAACACATCAGCTACCCACTTGATGGGCGGTGAAATCATTGCTCAACAAATTTCCGGTCTTCAATATGCCATTGCCTTAACGGCCTACAGAGACACCTTAGGTATACCCATGGCTAACATCGCTAACTTTTCTATCAAGGACTCCAACGGCACTGTCATCATGACTTTTTCAACGGCCTATGACAGCGTGGTTAGCGGCAACACCTTGCCGATGTACCCCTATGGTGTAGAGGTGTATTTCTTTGTAGACACCATCACCCTGCCCTACCAAGGGATGTTCACCATTGGATGGTCTAACTGTTGTCGAAATGGTGCCATTCAAAACATCAGCAGCCCCCTGAGTCAAAGCATGTTTCTTCAAACGGAGGTGACTGCCATGGATAGCTTGAGTAACTCCACACCCTTCTTTTTGGTTCCTGCTGCCATTTTCTTGCCTGTGAATACCCCTTGGCAATACAACCCTCTGCCCTTTGATCCCGATGGGGACTCCTTGCATTGGGATCTATCCTTCCCGCTGAACAACTGGAACAGCCCTTGCCCTGGATTCACATTGCCACCTGCTGCTGCATCAGGCCCCATGACCATCAACCCCATCACAGGGACCATCACATGGACGGCTAACACCGTTGGTAACTTTGTGGCAACGGTGTTGGTCAATGAGTACCGCAATGGTGTGAAAATTGGATCCATTCGGAGGGACATGCAATTCATCACCGTTCAAACAAGCAATGCAGCACCCCTATGGAATACCGGCAACCTACCGGTTGATGCCTTAGGCAACATCCACGTGAACCTGATTCAGAATTCCTCATACCAGCTTAACCTTTCTGGCTACTCTCCTTCTGGTCAAACCTTGCATGTGGCTGCCTATGGCGAGCCCTTCTTTACCCAGCCCAACCCGGCCAACTTCACATCTACGGGCTCAGGCATCAACGATTCCATCTCAGCACACATCTTATGGGCACCAAGCTCAGCACAAACCAGAAGCACGCCATACATTCTTGCTGTCAGGTTATCAGACGGTTACTTGATGCAAGATCTTTCCATTATTTTCCAAGTCAGCGCAACGGCTGGACTGGATGAAAGTCAACTTCTGCTTTCCCAAGCCTACCCCAACCCTGCAAGCGATTACATCACTTTCAAGGCTAACCCTGCACATGTTATTGTGATTTCAATGGACGGCCGCAGCCTTGCATTGCAAGCAAAAGGTCAAGGATGGGATGTGTCGGCTCTTGCGCAAGGTCTATACCTCCTTCGCTCATTTGATGAAACCGGTCAACTGATAGGCAATGACAAATTGTTGGTTCAGAAACCCTAATGGTTAAATCTAGGAGCATGAAAAAACCCGCCATTGCAATGGCGGGTTTTTTATTCACTCACACGAAATTTCATCGTCATGAGTTATATAAAGGTTATCAATCCAAAATAGTAGAGACATACAACAACTGCTTGTGGTCAAGTATTTCAAATCGTTTGCCTGCACGTCGGATGATGCCATCCTTTTCAAACTGGCTCAATAAACGAATCAATGACTCACTGGCGGCACCAACCAACTCTGCCAATTCCTGACGTTTGAGGTCAATATTGATGCACCCCTCTTCGTCTTTGCCAAATTTTGCATGAAGCATCAGCAGCACCTCCGCCAATCGCTCACGCACTTTTTTTTGCGCCAATGAGGCCAGTAACTTATTGGTTTCCGATAGCTCGTGGGATGTCTGACGCAGCAACTCCAAGGAGAAAGGGCCGTTGCTTTTCAAGAAGCTCAACAAAATATCCTTTGGAACAAAGCAGGCAGTGGCATCCTTCACCGCGGCAACAGACACCGACAATGGGTCATCTGCCAACAAAGCACGGTAACCGATCAAATCACCTGGTGAAGCAAAGCGCACAATGGTTTCACGTCCACCACCACCTTGCGCGGTTAATTTGAAATGGCCTGACTGGACGCAGTATACCCCTTTTGCATAAGCGCCTTCCCGCATGATTAATTCCCCTTTATCAATGGGGGTGAGATGCCTGCTTTTACACAGGGCAGCCAATTCTTCACTGTTGAGGTTTTTGAACGCACCCTTTGCTAGAGTGGGGCACGATTGGCATTTGATGTTCTGAAGATCTTCTTTATCGCTCATCTATACGTATTGTGACATGCAAGTTACATCTTGAAATGTGATCTTGGTCATGTTTTGCTCCGATTCGTCTTTGCACCTTGCAAAGATGGCTAACCTCTATGAATCACTCAGCAATGAGCCCCTGTATCAGCACATGTTCAAGCACAAGGATGAGCACACTGCCATCATTGAGGTTCAACTGCCGACCCTTCACTGCAGTTCATGTGTCAAAGCCGTTGAAACCTTGCCTAACATTGCGCCTGGCATCATCAGTGTTCGCGTCAACTTCAGTCAAAAACTGGCACAAATCAAGTACCAACGCAACAAGTGGAGTTTGCAGCAGGTGATTGAAAAGGTTGATGACATGGGTTATCCTCCAGACATCAGCCTTGCCTCTGCCAACCATATAACCCAATCCCCCGTTAACCATCGCCGCCGGGCATCCATTGATCTGGGCGTGGCTGGATTTGCATTTGGCAATACCATGTTATTTGCCTTCCCTGAATACATGGGTCTTGATGGCGACAGTGGCATTGCAAACTTACTTACCTGGCTTACCGTGCTCTTGTCATTGCCCGTATTGCTATTCAGTGCCCGTTCATTCTTTAAAACCGCTTGGTCTGGAATCAAACAATGGAAGGGCAACATGGACATCCCTATCACGTTAGGTATCATTGCCATTGCTGCATCTAGTTATTGGGAGTTTTTCACCCAGTCTGGCCCAGGCTACTTTGACTCCCTGGCTGGGTTGGTATTTTTTCTACTTATTGGACGTTGGTTTCAAAACAACACCTATGCAAAGCTTGATTTTGAGCGTGATTACCAGAGTTTCTTTCCATTTTCCGCCTTGCGCGTCAATGGTGACGAAGAGGTCTATGTGAAGCTCACAGCCATTGAAACGGGGGATTTGCTGAAGGTTCGTTACGGTGAATTGATACCAACAGACGGCATCATCACCGCAGGCAGAAGCCATGTTGACATGCAGTTCATCACTGGTGAGTCTGAGCCATTACCTGTTGCGGTTGACGGCGAGGTCTATGCTGGTAGTAAATTAACAGGCCCAGCGATCACATTCAGAGTCTCCAAGCGACTGGATCAGAGCTATCTAACCACCCTTTGGGCTGAAGACCCAAGGAAAAAGAAGCCCAAAGCCTCCCATTGGATCGATCGATTGGGCACGGTTTTCACCGGTTTTGTGCTCACGCTTTCTGCGGCAACAGCACTGATATGGGCAATGATTGACCCAAGCCAAATCCTCTGGGTGGTCAGCTCTGTGCTGATTGTCGCCTGCCCCTGTGCATTGGCATTGAGTATCCCATTTGGCCTAGGTCATACCGTCAGGCATTTAAACGCTTTTGGTGCCTTTGTTAAATCCACGCAAACCATTGAGCGCCTCGCAAGCATCAACGCTTGGGTCTTTGATAAAACAGGCACACTGACAGACAGCCAGACCTTGACTTGGACGGAAGAACCTGTTGTGACGGCAGAGGACCAAAATGCCCTTCGCTTGCTTACGGGCAATTCTGCGCACCCCTTGAGTCGGTCGCTCACCAGCCATTGGCAAAACTCAGGCGATGATGCCCTCCTGTCCCATTTCAATGAAGTGATTGGCAAAGGTGTTGAAGCCACCATCAGTGGACACAGTTACGCGCTAGGTCAACCCCAATGGCTCAATGCACCTGCAGGGGAATACCACCGGGCGGTCGCTTGGCAAAAAGATGGTGAATTTGGTGGTTGGCTTATTCCCCGTTCCTCATACCGACCCGGCCTTAAATCCAGCATGGAAGATTTGGATCATGTGGCCTTGCTTACCGGTGACAATGATGCTGAACAATCCAACCTTGAAGCACTTTTACCCAAAGGCACCGACATGCGTTTCAGACAGTCCCCACATGAAAAACTCAGTTTTGTTCAAGGTTGGCAAGCAGAAGGCAAACAAGTCGCCATGGTTGGTGATGGCTTGAATGACGCGGGTGCCCTAGCTGTTAGCGATGTCGGAATCAGTATCGCTGATGATGCCTTTCACTTTGCCCCTGCCTGTGACATTCTGCTTCAGGGGGATAAGTTGCCTGACCTGCCAGCTATTCAAGCAATGGCAAAATCTGGCATGCAGGTGGTCCGGGCTAACATTGGCTTAAGTCTGGCCTACAATGCCATTGGATTAACCTTTGCGGTTCAAGGGCTTCTTACGCCTATTGTGGCAGCAATCTTGATGCCTGTGTCCTCTTTATCTGTGGTGGCGTTATCTTTTGTACTGACCCAAAGGGCGAAGGCAAAACATTTGCATTCCTGACAAATGTCATATTGAAGAATATTCGCAACACTGACCTTTGCTGCAACGATTAAATTAAGATTCCATGAGTGCATTTTTCTTAATGATACCTGTCAGCCTACTGCTGGCAACCTTATTTTTAATCGGATTTTTAAAATCGGTCCAAAAAGGCCAGTATGATGACACCACTTCACCTGCGGTACGCATGCTCGACGACAGCCTAGATGCTGACAAAAAACCTTCCTAACACAGGCAACCATAACGCTATTATGAGCACAGAACTTGAACATTTCCATTATGACAATCGCATTGTCAAAAACTTCCTCATCGCCACCGTCCTGTGGTCATTCATTGGACTCCTTGTTGGATTAACCATTGCCTTGCAGTTGGTATGGCCAGAGCTCAATGCGAACACATCATGGCTGTCATTTGGTCGCTTGCGTGCCTTGCACACCAATGGTGCTATTTTCGCTTTTGCTGGTAATGCCATTTTCATGGGGGTCTACTACTCCCTTCAGCGCCTCGTGAAAGCGAGAATGGCCAGTGATTTGCTGTCCAAGATCCACTTCTGGGGCTGGCAGTTGATTTTGGTTGCAGCGGTGATCACCCTTCCTATGGGTATCACTACATCCAAGGAATACGCCGAGCTGGAATGGCCGATTGACATCATGATTACCCTGGTGTGGGTTGTGTTTGGTGTGAATATGATTTGGACCATCCTCAAGCGACGTGAACGTCACCTTTACGTAGCCATTTGGTTTTACCTCGCCACCTTCATCACTGTTGCGGTATTGCACATCTTTAACAGCCTGGAGCTTCCTGTGTCATTGTCCAAAAGTTACTCTGTGTATGCAGGTGTTCAAGATGCCTTGGTTCAGTGGTGGTACGGCCACAATGCGGTCGCCTTCTTCTTGACGACGCCTTTCTTGGGTCTGATGTACTACTTTGTGCCAAAGGCCGTCAACCGCCCGGTTTATTCTTACCGTCTTTCCATTGTCCATTTCTGGGCTTTGATCTTCTTGTACATCTGGGCTGGCCCTCACCACCTACTCTATTCTGCATTGCCTGACTGGGCCCAAAGCCTTGGAACGGTATTCTCTATCATGCTCATTGCACCCAGCTGGGGTGGTATGATTAACGGTCTCCTCACCATTCGTGGTGCATGGGATCGTGTGCGCGATTCTGCGGTGTTGAAATTCTTTGTGGTGGCCATTTCTGCTTATGGCATGGCTACCCTGGAAGGTCCCTTGCTTTCGACCAAATGGTTGAATGCCATTGCGCATTTCACGGATTGGATTCCTGCCCATGTGCATGTTGGCACCTTAGGTTGGAATGGCTTCATGGCTTTTGGTATCATTTATTACTTACTGCCCAAGATTTGGAAAGATGGTCGCTATTCAGAAAAATTGGCGCATTGGCATTTCTGGTTAGGCACAACTGGTCTATTGCTATGGGTCATCCCGATGTATGTCGCCGGCTTTACCCAAAGCTTGATGTGGAAAGAATTCAATGCCGAAGGCATGTTGGTCTATGGCAATTTCCTTGAAACCGTCACGCAAATCATTCCGATGTACGCCACACGGGCATTGGGTGGGTCCCTTTACCTCACTGGTATCATCGTCATGATGGTGAATATTGCTAAAACGGTGACGGGTAAAGGTCTGATCGCTGACGAGGCTGCATCAGCGCCTGCATTAACGGTTCACACAAAGCACAAAGGCGAACATTGGCACCGCGTGATTGAGCGCAAGCCCGTTCAATTGATCATTTGGAGTACCGTTGTGATTCTTATTGGTGGCATCATTGAGATTGTGCCAACCATCATGGTGAAAACCAATGTGCCAACCATCTCCACTGTGATGCCTTATACTCCACTTGAATTGGAAGGACGTGATCTGTACATTCGTGAGGCTTGCAACGCCTGTCACACCCAGATGGTGAGACCATTGGCATCAGAAGTCATGCGCTATGACCCTGTTGACAAGCAGTATTCACTTGGTGGCGAATTCGTCTATGACCACCCGCATTTGTGGGGATCCAAGCGAACAGGACCAGACTTGCACCGTCAAGGCGGCAAGTACCCTGACTCCTGGCACTACAACCACATGTGGGACCCCACAAGTATGTCTCCTGGATCCATCATGCCACGTTACTCTTGGTTGTTTTCTACAGAGAACCATGACGCCACATTGGACACCAGCTTAACAGTGAAGAAAATGGAAGCCATGGTGACACTTGGTGTGCCTTACACTGAAGACGAGGTCGCCAAAGGCCATCAACTTCGACGTGAACAAGCCATAGGTATTGCGAATGGGCTCAACCAGGATCGCAACATATCTGTCAACCACAATGAGGAAATCATTGCGATGATTGCCTACTTGCAACGGCTTGGCACAGATATCAAGAATGCATCGAAAGAAGAACTAGATCAACTGAAATAGCATGGGACGATTATTGAAATTTTATGAAGACGTGCAAGGCATTGACCTCTACCCCATTGTGACGCTTGGCATTTTTATGGCCTTTTTTTCCATCATGACTTGGTGGGCGATTAAGGCAAAGTCCAAGGACCTTGACGTACTCGCACAAATGCCACTTGAAGACAACAAAGACAACGACGCATCATGAACAGCAACGACATCAATCAGCTCATTCTAAGCCTTGGTGACCCCATCAATCTATTGATTGGATTAACCGGCCTGATTGCCATTCTTACTGCATGGTCAGTGAACAAGGCGCTAAACAGCATGAAGGTGAAAATGGGCATTAAACCCAAGGAGCGCAAAGGTTGGTCATTCAAGTCTTTGAATCAAAGCATGTGGGATGATGTTCCCATGGAAGCTGAACGTGATGTCTTGCTTGACCACAACTACGACGGCATTCAGGAATTGGACAACAACCTACCACCATGGTGGATTTGGGGCTTCTATATGAGCATCGCTTGGAGCGTTATTTACTTTGGCTACTACCACTTCACTGAAAATGCACAACTGCAGGATGCTGAATTCAACACAGAAATGGCCGCACGCGAAGCCACAAGGGCTGACTACTTGGCCAATGCTGGTCAGCTGGTTGATGAATCCACAGCTGTTCAATTGCTTGATGAGGCATCATTGGCCTCTGGAAAAGCTATCTACGATGTCAACTGCATGGCTTGTCATGCTGCTGACGGAGGTGGATCTGTTGGGCCAAACTTCACTGATGAGTACACCATTCATGGGGGGAGTATCAGTGACATTTTTGCTGTCGTGAAATACGGTGTCATTGAAAAAGGTATGATTCCATGGGCTGATCAATTGAACGCACAGGAAATCCATGAGGTTTCATCATACATCATGTCACTCGTAGGTACAACAGCTGTTGCACCTAAGGCGGCTCAAGGCAAGCTTTATGTGCCTGAAGTCACTGTACTTTCGGATGAAAGCGCGTCCTTGGAGGAATGATCCAAGAAGAAGCATTCAGAGATAGCATAGGCACCATCTCTGAAGATGGCAGTCGAAACTTCATTTACCCCAAAAAAACCAAGGGGCGATTCACAATCTATCGACAGATAGTTGCATATGCCTTGGTGGCATTGCTTTTTATTATGCCATGGATACGAATCAACGGGTTGCCATTGGTACAGGTTGATGTCCTTCATCGACGCTTCATTCTTTTGGGTCAGATTTTTTGGCCCCAAGATTTCCACTTGCTCTTTTTAGGTATGTTGGTGTTAATCCTAGGTATTTCGCTATTCACTGTGGCTTATGGTAGGCTATTCTGTGGGTGGGTTTGTCCACAGACCATCTTCATGGAACATGTGTTCAGACGCATTGAGTACTGGATTGAAGGCGACAGGAATCATCAAATCCGATTGAGTCAAGCGCCATGGACATTGGATAAGATTTGGAAGCGGGTTGCGAAAAATGGCCTGTTCCTTGCTATTTCATTTGTAATTTCCAATACGTTTTTGATGTACATCATTGGAACAGGTGAATGGCTAAATATCGTTTCCCACGGACCACAGGCACATCTCAGCGGATTCATTGGCATCTGGATTTTCACTGGGGTTTTTTACTTTGTGTTTGCTTGGTTCCGTGAGCAAGTGTGTTTGATTGTTTGTCCTTATGGCAGGCTACAAGGCGTGCTACTGGACAAAAACTCATTGGTCATCGCTTATGACAGAATTCGTGGTGAAATCAGAAGCAGGTTCCGCAAATCAGAAGATCGAACGGCATTGGGTCAGGGCGATTGCATTGACTGTGACCTCTGTGTACAGGTATGTCCTACAGGCATTGACATACGCAATGGCACCCAATTGGAATGCATCAACTGCACCGCTTGCATCGACGCCTGTGACACGGTAATGGATGGCATGAACAAGCCTCGTGGACTCATACGTTTTGCCTCCGAGAATGAGATAGCTGAAGGCAAATCATTCATGCTCACTGCACGGATGAAGGCCTATGGCGTTATTGTGATGGCATTGGTTGCTATATGGCTAAGTCTGTTGCTGTTTCGCTCACCCATTGAAGCGACCATCCTCAGGGCGCCAGGTCAGATGATGCAAGATCGAGGGGAAAGCATTTCCAACCTATACACATTCAAGGTCATCAACAAGGGCAATGAGCTCGCAGACCTAAGCTTTAGTATGATTGCTCCAAAGGGCGCAAGCTTGCAGCATGTAGGCACTGATAAATGGGTCATTGAGCCATTGAAGTTGGCACAAGGCTCCATGTTTGTCATCTTACCAAAAACTGCCGTCAATGGGGCTGAGACCAAGGTAACCATCGGCGTATTCCTTAACGGCAAACTGGTTGATGACATTGGCATCCGTTTTTACGGCGTGCGATGATTCAAGCCATCATTGCTGGAGGGCTCATGGGGCTACTAAGCATCCCACATTGCATGGTCATGTGTGGGCCTTTCATGACAATCAGTTACCCAAATCAGCATCGGCTCATTGCGGTTTTGAGTCATCAATGGGCGCGAATAGTCACCTATGCAATACTCGCCATAGGGTTTGCTTCATTTGGCCCCTCCTGGGTTATTCGTTCAATCTTTAGTCTCGTTGCAGGTATTGGCATTCTGTGGACATTGAGGCCAAAAAAAAAGGATTGTGGTTCATGTCACCCGCAGCGACCAAACCTAGGCCTTGAAAATCATCATCCCTTCCTAATTGGCATCATTCACGGGCTCATCCCTTGTGCGATATCAGCCACCGCTGTTTTAACTGCGATTTCTATGCCGTCAAGCTTGGAAGCGCTAGGCTTTGTGATTGCCTTTGGGATGATGACCAGTTTGCCATTCATCGCAGCTCACCTCCCCCTAGTGAACAGATTATGCAAGCCAATCATTCATTGGTTACACAAGCACAGAAAGCCTATGATGGGCCTACTAGCCCTATGGCTTATTGCACGTGCATGGTTAGGTTTCCATTATGGTGAATCAATGATGAGTCATGGCCTGAGTCAACAGTTCTGTCTTCCTTGGTAACATGACAAAAATCATTGGATGCTTTCATGTCCCGTGCCATTTTTGCATTAAATACTACAAGACTATGCGCGTTATTTATTGCCCTACAGACTTTTCCGACCTTGCCAACCATGCACTTGATTGGGCCATTTCATTGGGCCAAAAACTGAATGCCCCTGTTCATGTACTTCACACCTACCAGGTGCCCTATTCCGCGGACATGATGTCCAGCTCCCTCAACGAAGCGCTCAAAAAAAGTTCGGAGAAGGAGATGGAAGCATTGCTCAAACCTTACACAGAGAAGGGCTTGCACCTTACCCCTGAGTTAGAATGGAATTCCGTGACTGGTGCATTGAGGCATCGCACGCGGGCCAACCCTGAAGCCATTGTGGTGATGGGTTCGCATGGGTCATCGGGCTGGAATGCTACTTTGATGGGATCCAATGCCGTAGCGGTCATGCATGCCATTCAAAACCCCTTGATCATCATACCAGCAAAAGCAGCATTCTACCCTGACTGCATGCGCTGGATGTACGCCACAGATTTGCAAGATGAAAGTAACCCTCAAACCATTGCTTGGCTTAAGCAATTCATGGCTGACTCAACCTCTACCATGGATTTGATGCATGTGGAGTCTGGTGACATTGACAAATCTGAAGCGGAACAATTCTTGGAATACGCCGATGATCATTTTGAGGGCTATGCCACCTATTTGGTTGTCAACAAGTCTGTTGAGCAGGGCATTTACGAATGCGCCAGCGATCAAACAGCTGACGGCATTGTCATGATTGGGCGACGACATCACTGGCTCAAAGAGGCATTTCATCAGTCAGTATCCAAGGCCGTAGCACAACATCAAGCCTTTCCTGTATTGATTCTCAAGGAACTGTAAGCATTTGTAGGGCACCGCATCAAGCCCTACCTTAGCAAGCATGTCCACCACCCCTTCAAACGATGCCACCGAAAGGGTCTTGAATCAGTGGGTTAGGGTCTACTCTGAAGATCTGTTTCACGTGGCTTTGAGCCAAACGCGACAAGCTGACCTAAGCAAGGATTTGGTGCAAACCACCTTTCTTGCTGCCCACAAAGGTTTTGATGGGTTCAGGCAAGACAGCAAGCCTAAAACCTGGCTGATCAGCATTTTGAATCGAAAAATTATAGACCATTACCGAGAACTCTCACGCAAACCATCCAGTCAGTCCATGCCGCAGGCAGCCATTGAAAAGAGGATGTCTGCCATGACTGACCAAGGTGATTGGGACATGGATGCTGAAGTCAATCAAAGAAAAACCTTGAGCTTAGACCATGGGCATCTTGAAAATTGCATGTCACAACTGCCTGATTTGTGGCGCTTTGTCATCACTGAACGCTTACTCAAGGAAAGCAGGTCTTCCATTATTTGTCAGGAATTGCAAATCTCTGCGTCCAATTACTGGCAGATCATTCACCGGGCTAAAATGGCCTTGAGAAACTGTCTGAAGCAACAAGGTATCCAATGAAACGACTGATCCCCTTCATGCAACTATTCACCCTCTCTTGCGAGAAGGCAACCTTGTTGATGGAAATGGACAACGCTGGTGAGCTAAGCAGTCGGCAAAAACGCCAATTGGTCATGCATAAAAGCATCTGTCGGCTTTGCAAGGAATACCACAGTGACAGCGTCCAAATGGATGCTGAAATAGACAGCATGGCCCGCCAATCCTTGGACCACAATGGGTCAAATTTTGAATGGACGGACAAGGACAAGCATGACATTATTCAACAGCTCAATGCGTACGCATGCGACCATGGCCCTGTCAGGTCTTCATCATCTGACGTCTAATCACCAAAGGCTTTCATCACCACCTATTCCATCAACCCTCACAACCAAACCATGAATCGCAAAAAAATACTCATAGGCGTCTCCATCATCCTTGCTGCTGGTATCACCATTATAGCCTACATGCTCAACATGCCTGAAAGGGATGTTCAAGGCGCGGATAGCGACTACCAAATACCTGCTACAGCATTGGTCCAGGAGTACCTCGATGATGCAGCTAGCGCCAATGCAAAATACTTGGATGCTAGCGGCGAGTCTAGCATTTTAGAAGTAACTGGAATCATCGCAAATATCAGTAGAGACTCCAAAAATCAGGTGGTAATTTTACTGCAAAGTGATGACGATCCAGCTGGGGTGAGCTGTACCTTCAGCCTTGAGACCAATGCCTCTACTAATGGACTTTCTGTTGGTAAGGAAGTTATAATCAAAGGGGTGATTCGTTCGGGTGCGGCCTATGATAAGGACTTGGAAATGTTCGAGCCTGTAATCATTGAGAAAGCCGACCTATTTGACATGCTTTGATTACCCTAATTCCACAGATCAAGAACTTATATATTTTTATTTCAATCATTATCAATACCTATTTATCATGAGAAAACTCCTTCTATTGGCCATCGCAGCCATCACACTCAGCGCCTTCGCCACCTTGCCTGGTAAGCTGAAAAGCACCGGCAGCCTGATTACATTCTATTCCCATACGGCATTTGAAGACATTGAAGCAAACAACTACAAATCAATAGCGGTACTCAACACGGAGTCCGGTGATGTTATCATTTCAGTTCCAATGCAAAGTTTTGAATTTGAGAAACGCATGATGCAAAAGCATTTCAATCAGGAGAACTTTTTAAATACAGCTAAGTTCCCTAAGGCTAAATTTATAGGCCAAATTCAAAACATGGACAGTCACGATTTCACTAAGCCAGGGGAGCTTGTTTTAACTATTCATGGAGAGATGACCATCAAAGGGGAAACCCAACCTGTCAAAATGGAGGCATCAGCCTTGGTCAAAGGGGCTAAGATTAAACTAATCACCGCTTTTGAATTAACCTTGTCAGACTATGGTATTGAATTCAGCTCTGGTAAGCCATCCAAAAATATCGCCAATGCGATTCAGGTGAGTGCCTCATTCCTGTTTTAGTGGACAACAGTCATCAACAGCTATTGCGCAATGGCGCAACCCTACTTCAAGACATCCATGACCTGCTGACCCAACTCAGCGATACGTCCTATGCTAAACCCATTCCATCGCTTTCCATGGCAAGCCTTGGCGAGCACGTTAGGCATAGCCTTGGGTTTTATGAATGTTTACTTGAGGTGGCTGACGGACAGGTCGTTGATTACGATGCCAGAAAACGGGATCCCCTTGTTGAAACCCAAGTGAGTCAGGCACTGACTTGCACTGGCAATATTCAAGATCAATGGCATAGACTCAATGTCAACAAGGTGGTTTATTTGAAGCATGCTCATGGCCTGGAAAGCACCTTGAGTCGTGAGCTTCTCAATGTGTCAGAACACACCCTACATCACATGGCATTGATGTCTGTGGCATTGATTGAGCTTGGCCTTAACCATGTAGTCAACGACAACTTTGGTATCGCCCCTTCTACCCTGGCCAATCGCCAGGCTATTCAAAAGAACTAGACTATGTGCATTGTCTCTTTTTTACCAACTGCCAATGGCTACCAGCTGACTTCCAATAGAGACGAGGACCCCAACAGGCGCACTGACTCGCCACAGCCATACAGCCATCAGGGGAAGGAATTGACCTACCCAAAAGACAAACTAGCTGGTGGCACATGGATTGCGCGGCACGATGGAGGTTCTGCCTGTTTACTTAATGGCGCTGACGTCAAGCACACCCCAAAAAGGCCCTACGGGAAAAGCCGTGGATTGCTTGCCATTGACTTGCTCCTGTATGGTGATCAATGGTTCCGTACGCTTGACATGTCCGACTTTGAGCCATTCACATTGATTCATGTCAGTGAAAATCCCGCCTTGTCTCTCAAGCTGTACCAATGGAATGGGCAGCACTTAAATTGCCAGGACCTTGACGCAAGTGTGTCACACATATGGGCCTCCTCCACCCTCTACAGCAAGGATGAAAACCAAGTCATCCAGGATGACTTCAAGCAATGGCTCAAGTCAACACCAATTCACCCGCTGAAAGATGTATTGTCATTTCACCTTGCACATCAATTGAATAGAAAAAAGGTCAAAACAGTGAGCGTTTGCGCTGTCCAATCAAAGGAACCTGGCATGCATTACCATGCGTTATGATGGGTTAACTTTTAAGCCCTTGTTGTGCCGTCAGCAAAGATGTTTTGATCTAAAAACCTTGCAGTCCGTCAACAGCATTGACAACTATTTAGCCTGTATTGAAATAGAGATAAAAAAAAAGCGTGCAATCCATGGATTACACGCTTAGTTGCTTTGCACATGCCGCTTGCGGTGAGAGGGGGATTCGAACCCCCGGTACGCGTAATTACGTACGCCAGTTTAGCAAACTGGTGGTTTCAGCCACTCACCCACCTCACCGTTTATGCCATCAAGACCCTGCCTTTCAACAGGGACTATTGCATGCGCTTCAAGCGATGGCAAAAGTAGGTCAAAGGCTTGCACAATCAACCGCTTGGAAGGAAAAAATCCATCACGCTTTGTCTGTGATGCTGATTGGAAGGCGATCGGAAATTACCTTAGCAGCTTAAAGCATCAACCACATGAAAAACGTCGTCATTGTATCTGCCACTCGCACAGCCCTAGGGAGCTTCATGGGCTCCTTAAGCTCAGTGCCAGCAACTGAACTTGGAAGTGCTGCTATCAAAGGCGCTATGGATCGAATTTCACTTGATCCAAGATCCGTCGATGAAGTACTGATGGGATGTGTCTTGCAAGCCAATGTTGGCCAAGCACCTGCTCGTCAAGCCGCACTCGGCGCTGGCTTAAGCCATCATATCCCCTGCACCACCGTGAACAAGGTCTGTGCATCAGGTATGAAGGCCATCATGCTTGGCGCCCAATCCATCGCCCTTGGCCATGCAGAGGTCGTGGTTGCAGGTGGCATGGAAAACATGAGTCAAGTCCCCCACTACCTACCCAACTCTCGTAAGGGCTTCAAGTTTGGCGACAGCGCCATGGTTGATGGGCTCAGCAAAGACGGCCTCATCAATGTCTATGATGGTCAAGTCATGGGGGTCTGTGCAGACCTATGCGCAACAGAACACAACTTCTCACGTGAGGATCAAGATGCCTTTGCTTTGGAGAGCTACGATCGAAGTGCTGCTGCATGGGAAGCTGGCAAATTTTCAGACGAAGTTGTGCCCGTTGAAGTGAAAGGTCGTCGTGGGGCCATCACCGTGGTTGATCACGACGAAGAGTACAGCCAATTGCGACGAGACAAAATAGGTAGCCTCCGCGCAGCCTTCACCAAGGATGGCACTGTGACTGCTGCCAACTCCTCTACATTGAATGATGGTGCTGCGGCTGTCATATTGATGTCTGAAGACAAAGCGAAAGCGATGGGCCTTGAGCCACTAGCACGCATCGCTGGCTATGCAGATGCTGCGCATGAACCTGAGAGGTTCACCACGGCACCTGCTAAAGCATTGCCTCTGGCAGCTAAAAAAGCAGGACTCAGTGTGTCAGATATTGACTACTTCGAGCTCAATGAAGCTTTCTCCGTTGTGGGACTTGCTAACATCAAACTTTTAGGCATTGATGCAGCAAAGACCAATGTCAACGGTGGCGCCGTTTCTTTAGGTCACCCACTGGGATGCAGTGGTGCGCGCATCATTGTCACCTTGATCAATGTGCTTAAACAAAATGGCGGTCACTACGGTGGTGCTGGCATTTGCAATGGTGGTGGTGGAGCATCCGCCATGGTCATCGAAAACTTGTGATTTGAACACCTACGGATACGCCCAATTCAGTGCCATCCCGATGCGTCGGGAGGCTGACCATTGCAGTGAAATGGTCAATCAAGCCATGCTGGGTGAACCCCTTGAGTTGCTGACAAGCAAAGCCCTTTGGACCAAAGTTAGACTGGCTCATGATGGCTATGAAGGGTGGGTGTTAACGGCCCAGTTGCTAGCCATCGATCAATTGACCTACCGGGCATTGATCGAACAAACCCAAGATCTGGTAGCTGATGGCATCAACTTACTGGAGCATGAGTCCCCAGAAAAAACCCGGGTGGTTGCAGCCGGTGCGCTCTTACCAAACTACAACCCGTCCACAGGGCAACTCAGCCTGGGTCAAGACAGCTTTCAATTTGAAGGCCTGCTGTCCAACCGTGAAACCACCAGGGACAATGTATTGATGCATGCTTACACTTTCCTTCATGCACCCTACCTCTGGGGCGGCAGAACCGTTATGGGCATTGACTGCAGTGGGCTCTCACAGATGGCCTACCGACTCAGCGGCATCACCTTGCTTCGCGATGCAAGCCAGCAAGCCACCCAAGGCGAAACAGTCGATTTCTTAACCGAAGCTCAGCCTGGAGATCTGGTGTTTTTTGACAATGATCAAGGGGCAATTACCCATGTTGGCATCTTTCTGCGACAAGATCACATCCTGCACGCTAGCGGGTCCGTTCGCATCGATGGCCTGGATCAAACAGGCATCTACAATGCAGATACTGGCAAGCACAGCCACAAACTGCGATTGATCAAACGCTATTTTTGAAACATGTCTGATTGAGCCCTACTCAATCAAGTCCTGAGGCATCAAGCCCTGAGACATCAAGCTATCAAGCGCATGGGTAGCCTCACCCAATGCCTTTTTCATGCGAAGGCCTTTGAGACGCCACAAATCCCTTTCGATGGATAACTCTCGATGCAGGACAATGACAGAATCCATGGCGTCGACCTGAGCATGCAAGCTATCTGCCATCAAAGCAATGTGCTGTTCCTTGGATTGAACCATGTAGTAGAGGGCTGTTTGATCCGCTGACAACAAGCCTAAACTATCCTTCAGGTCTTGGTATTGCAAAACTTGAAGGCTGCTATCCTGCCGGAGGCGGTCTACTCGGACAAGCTCAATGTCATAGTTTGCTTTGCTTACCACACAGCTACTAAGGGTCAACAAACAAACAACAATAAACCAGGGCATCTTTTGCATGCGCTAAAGATAGGCATATGTACCTTGCAGACATGCCAATCATTGACGTACGAAGCCCTTCAGAATTTGCACATGGCCATGCACCCGGTGCATTGAACATGCCTCTATTCACCGACGAAGAAAGGGAGGCTGTTGGCATTTGCTACAAGCAGAAGGGTCAGCAAGCAGCGGTCCGCTTAGGGCTGTCTTTCACTGGGCCAAAGATGGCAGACATGCTAGCCTTTGCCGACAAACAGGCAAAAGGTCAAAGCATCGATCTGTATTGCTGGCGTGGCGGGATGCGGAGCGCATCGGTAGAATGGCTTCTCAACTTAGGTGACTTGAACGTGACCCGATGGGATGGCGGTTACAAATCATACCGGCAGAAGGTCCTGTCATCATGGCATAACCCACCACCATTGGTTGTACTGAGCGGCCTAACTGGCAGCGGAAAAACTGCCATCCTCAATGCCATGGGCGATCAGGTGCAAGTGTTGGACCTAGAGGGGCTTGCCAACCACAAAGGCTCATCCTTTGGCGCTGTCATGGAGTCGCCACAGCCTATGAATGAACAATTTGAAAACAATGGCGCAGTCTTATTCTCATCCATGAATCACAAACAAGCCCTCTGGATTGAAGATGAATCCCGGTCTATTGGCAGGGTATTCCTTCAAGACCCTTTCTTTGATTTGAAAAAGGTGGCGCCTATTGTCATGGTGCATAGAGGTATCGAAGATCGCGTCAAACACCTCACAGAGCTTTATGGCGAAGCCCCTGTGGATGAGCTTATTGAAGCATTTGACCGCATTCGCAAGCGCTTGGGCGATTTACGAACCACGCAATGCATTGATGCCGTCAAGGCTGGTGACTTAGCCTATGCCTCAAGGGAAGCATTGCGCTACTACGACCAGGCCTACCAAAAGAGCATCGACATGCGAAAGAACCAAATTATTTGGTCCGGTAATTTTGCTGATATGGATCACGAAAGTATCGCTGAGAAGCTCATCCGTGAAGCGCAACCTGTTGTTGAATCCTACTACAAGACAAGTCATGAGTAATGCCCTAACCTCCTTCAATCCCGGCAGTGGCTGTGGCTGTAAAATGGCGCCAAACGACCTACATCGCATGCTTGAACAATCCGGTGACTGCGGCGACTTCCCTGGACTGCTCATAGGCCATGAGACGGGCGATGATGCAGCGGTGATGGACATCGGGAATGATCAACTTTTGATTCACACCACCGACTTCTTCACCCCCATCATTGATGACGCCTTTGACTTTGGTCGAATTGCTGCTGCCAATGCCATCTCAGACGTCTACGCAATGGGCGGCACACCCAGCATGGCCCTGGCGATCTTAGGCTGGCCTGTTGACCTGTTGCCTGTGGAGCAAGCTGCACAGGTCATTGCTGGAGCCCGAAGTGTTTGTAAACAAGCAGGCATCCCTCTGGCTGGTGGGCATAGCATCAATATTCCCCAACCCCTATTTGGTCTTTCAGTGACAGGGCATGTTCACCGCGACCAACTGAAACGGCACGCTGGCGCAAAGCCCGGTGATCTGCTGATCTTGACCAAACCCCTTGGGGTTGGATTGCTGGCAACCGCCATGAAAAAAGGCATCGCCACCGACAGGGACATCCAATGGGCCATTGAAACCATGAGCCAACTCAATGACATCGGTTCAGCCTTAGCCGCTATTGACGGGCTTCATGCCATGACCGATGTCACAGGCTTTGGGTTGCTCGGTCATGCAATAGAACTATGTGAAGCATCCGATGTGTCAGCCACATTAAGCAACAAAAACCTACCCACTTATAACATGAAACGGTTGATGGAACTTTATGGTCAGCATTGTCTACCCCAGGGAACTACTAAAAATTTCACAGCCTATGTGGGCGATGTCAGCAGCATGGACGGCCCGCAACTAGCCATTCTATGCGACCCACAAACCAGTGGCGGATTGCTGCTTAGTGTTGCACCAGAAGCCTTAGATCAGGTGCAGGGCATGCTGAAACAGGCCAACCTCTGTGACGGGGTTATCGGGCATGTCCATGAAACATCCAGCCCTCGAATCACAATCAACTAAGGGACGGGCCACCCTGAAGCATCCCCTTGGCGGCTGACATCAGGGCTGCTGTGAAACCGCGCTTCACTTTGAATCATTTCAACCGCTTCAAATCGACCAATTTGTGAACGCGTTTTGAGCTCATGCCCTCGCAAGCGCAAACAGAGTTTGGTGAAGGGGCTGAGTGCATCTGCCTCTACAAAGAGAAAATCTGGCCAGCCCTGCGCATGGAGTTTCTTTTTAGCCACAGCCTCATCCAATGTCATGTCATAGCGCAAACGGTTGGTCAAAACTTGGAAGACATTGGTGATGATGGTGCTGCCTCCTGGTGTGCCAAGGGCCATGACATGACCCGATCGGCTGGCAATGGTTGGTGTCATGCTTGAAAGCATGCGTTTACCAGGACCCACGGCATTCACCCCAAAACCCACCAAGCCAAATTGGTTAGGCTTACCTGGGGATAAGGCAAAATCATCCATCTCATTGTTTAGGATAAACCCAGCAACCCAATGCTTGCTGCCGTAGGATGAATTCAATGTCGTGGTGATGGCAATGGCGTGACCCTGTTGATCAACAATGCTCAGCTGTGTGGTCTCTTCGCTCTCCTTGTGAATAAGTAGATTCAAGTCCATGGATTTGCCAGAGGTAAAGTTAGGGATTGCTTTGAATCGATCCTGAAGACGGCCAGCATCAAGCAAGGCCTCAGTGGATAACTTCATGGATGACGGATCCCCCAAATACAGGGCTCGGTCCTCATAAACCAGTCGGCATATCTCTGTGAAGTCATGCGCATAGGCCGCTGATCCATGGCGTTGCATTCGATTGCCATCACGTTCACTGGCTTGAAGCATTTGAATCAAGGCCACACCCCCACTCGATGGCGGCCCCATCGTCACAACATCATAGCCCCTGTAAGTCGTCAGCAAAGGTTGTCGCCAATGGGGTTGGTAATGCAGCAGATCCTCTGTGGTAAACCATTGATCTGCTTCCCGCATGCGATGAACAAGTGCCTCTGCCACTGCTCCCTGGTAAAATCCATCAGGGCCTTCGCTTGCAATAGTTCGCAATGTCATGGCTAAATCTGGTTGGACAAAAAGGGATCCTTCATCCCACCCACCTCGTGTGAATGGTCCAGCACCTTGAGGGTTTCTTTCCCGAAAGGTGTTTGCCAACTGGTTGATTTCTAATGCTTGAATTGCTGTAAGGGGAAAGCCAAACTCTGCCAATTCAATGGCTGGCATCAACAGGTCCATCCATGGCATGCTCCCTAGGGAGTCATGCATGGCCCACATACCCGCAACAGACCCCGGAATACCTGAAGCGTACAGGCTGTGCAAAGATTTGCCTTCGATGATGGATCCATCCTTGATGTAGCTATCCGCCTGTGCGGCAAGGGGTGCTTTTTCTCGGTAATCTAGACTAAGTGCTTGACCATCAGATAATCGCACCACAGCAAAGCCACCTCCACCCAGGTTTCCAGCCCTTGGCAAGACAACAGCCAGCGCAAAATGTGTTGCCACAGCTGCATCAAAGGCATTGCCCCCTTGCATCAAAATTGCTTTTGCCACATCAACTGCAATGGGATGTGCAGCAGCAACGGCGCCTTGACCTTGCATGGAGGGGCCATGCAACATCATCAAACAGGTCAATCCAATGGCTTTGAGCAATGGGCTCACCATACCTGCTTTCGTTCAGACAGCAACTCAACTTGCTTGCCTTGTTGACTGACACCAATAACCTTTGGGATATCCCTGCTGCAATGTCTGGACCAGAGTGCGTAGGCATTGGACCCTGTGTGACGCATCAACAATTTATCACCTGCATCAATACGGGGCAAAGTCACATCTCGCACAACATAGTCGCCGGCAAAGCACAGAGGGCCTGCAATGTCATGCTTGCACAGGGTGGCCACTTTTACCTTGGCTGCCTGATCTAAAACCGTCAACGGAATGCCTCGGGGGCTGCTGTAAGCATCCCTCATCAGGAAATCAGCACCTAGATGGATGAATGCTATGCGCTGGCTTCCGCGATCCATAGCGTATTCAACATCTGATATTGCAAATCCCGTATGGAAATGGGTCCATTGACCAAACTCTGTCACCAAGTGAAAATCTGACCACAGTTCGGGTATACTAGCCTTCAATGCGCTGGCATAGGTCTGCATGTAACTCTCTCCTTTGTTGATCTCTTCAGGTGAAAGTCCACCTCCCATGTCAATAACTGTAATCCGCCTTGATTCTCCTGCCTTAGCGAGGGAGTCATTGGCCTCTTTAGCTAGTTTCATCAATGCGTTCACAGCTTGAACAGCCTGTGTTAAATCACTCATGGACGAACCGGAATGCACATGCAAAGCAGTCACCGGATACTTCAATATAGCATCAATAATGGATGATCGATCAGAGATTGGCACCCCAAACTTGGATTCCAACCCCGACACATGGTAGAGCGCCGCATCCGACACCTGCATCTCTGGATTGATGCGAATGCCAATTTGGAAGCTTGGATGCTCAGGCATTCGTTCCAACTCTTCCAAGCTGTTGACATTGAGCAGCAAACGGTCACCAATGGCTTGACATGCATCGATTTCATGAGACCTTTTAACCGGTGAATCAAAAATGATATGCTTAGCCTTTGCCTCAACGGCCAGGTAAACCTCCTCCATGGAGGCTGCTTCCAATCCATAACCCCATGCAACCATGCGATTAAGAACGGCCTGATGTGGCATGGTTTTGATAGCCACGCAGTGATTCGCATGCGGGTGACCGAAGGCATTGGATAAATGGGCTAAACGCGCTTCAAGGGCATCCCAGTCAACAAAAAGCAAGCTAGAGTCCTTATCGCTGACCCATCCCCTCTGCACAGCTGCCTGGTAGGCACGTTGTGACTGTTCAATCAAGGTCGATGCGTGATCACTCATCCAAACAAGGTAAGGACCTTCTCTTCAATGATGTCAACCAAGCGCAGATCATTGCGCAAATCGAATTTACCTTTCTCCATTTGCTTGCGAACCGAGTAAGACCCTAAGGCCAATCGAATGAACGCAGATTTACCATAGGTCACAGGCTGACCCATGAACACCTTGTGATGATCACCAAGCCCTTCATGCTCCTCGGTTACCATTTGATCAAAGAGCACCTTGAGCTCATCCTTGAGAAGTTCCCTGCCATTCGCTTTGATGATGAAGGAAATGATGGAATCATTGCTCAACTCCATGTCTGGCATCAATTCAAACGTGTCACTCATGGCTAAACGGCCAGCTACCACGCGGTTCCATCGTCGGATCCAGGCGTTGGTTGCAGATGCGGGAATGGCCATGTAGGCTTCCATTTCCTTGATGGCAATTTGCCAACGCATGCGCAATCCCCAGTTTTGGAAATCTGGCAATTGCTCACGGATTCCCGTCAATGAATGGGGGAAATCATACTTGGTGAACAGCTTCCCGAAGGCCGCTGCCGGACTGGCATCCAGAGGTGCCAATGCAGAGGTGATGGTTTTAGGCACCAGCAATGCGCCACAAAACGGCGGCGCTTGAAAGAATTTGGAGCCTGTGACCATTAGCATGACCCCTTTGGTGATCAGCTCATGAATCAATTGACGATCAGCGCGGAATTGGCACATATCCACGACCCACATCACGTCATCAGGAAATTCATCGATGATATTCAAATCATCCATGATGCCTGATTTACTCCCGAACACAAGGTTACCAATGATGGGCTTACCAAGGTTGTCCTTGATGATTTTCCGTATGGCCTTCTTGTGGTCTGCCACATTGCCATCCTTGTCTCTAGCAGCAATGAAATGGTTGATTACCTCCGGCGCACCTTCGATGGTCTCTCCGATGGGGATGGTCTCTCCCATTTGATTCCAGCCTGCATAGTATTTGCCTTCAGCAGCAGCTTTTGAGCCCGACCCTAACTCCTCAGGGCTGGTGACAATGTTGACGATCGACTCGCCTGGGTGACTGATCGCTTGAAACATCAACGGAATGTACATGGCATCTGAGCCACTGGGTCCATACATGACTTGGAATTGATCCAGGTAATCCTGCTTCAATAAATTTTGCAAGGATCGGGTCTGCTCAGCAACTACCTCTTGGTAATTGCCAACCTGAATTTCCTCCATGAAGGCCTCAGCCACCTCATGACCATCTTTATTCATGGGGCTACACGTGCATGAACCTCGCTGCATCAATCCCTCATACATCAAGGGCTGAAGGTGGTACTTGTTCCTGTTTTCAGTGCCTGTAAGAAAGATTCGTTCGTCGCATCCCGATGTCAGGATGTCTATCAATGATTGTGACATGTGTCGCTCTTAAGTGATTTTTCTACAGCGGATGCGGGAACCCGTCTTAGGGTATTGCAAGGTAATCCATGCCAAATGGCTGTCATGAACAACATGGCATTCATCAGCCCGGAACGCTTCCAATGTTTTTTCATCAACCTGATAATGTGCCTGGTAATCTTTGTCGCCCTTGTAACTGAATCGTGTCACGCTAAGTGCCTCTCCGGCAATCTCAGCATGGTAAAAACACCCTTCACCCGTTCCGCCCAGGTACACGGAAGACTCGGGCACCGTTGCTGGATTGACATCTGGTGCTTTCAAATAGGTGACGACGGCATCTGACGGCAACTGCTTGCTCCGACTGATGGAAAAAGACGCATAGGCCTTCTTGCAAATATCCCACACTGGCTCAATCAAGGACGTATGGTACCAACTACCCTTGCCCTTCAACATGCGAAAATGCTTGCCATTAGGCATGGCTGTAGCCACATTGGAATACGGCGAAGGTGCAAAGCTCACGGGCCACTTGTAGCGCTTGTATATCTTAGTCCCCGGCTCAAGGCCAGCCAATATGGCCTTAGCAACAAATCGAGCACAATTGTTGTGTGTGTTTTTGGTCAGCCCATTGTATGGCATGTAGCCTCTCTCAATAATGGATGTACAATAGGCCCTGGTCTTCACCACATCCACGTCCTTTAAAATAGATGCGTACAACGTGTGCTCACCGTGGGTTGCTTCAGCCATGCTCTCCAATTCCCATGCAATGGCTTCCATGTTGCACAAATTGCCTTGGTCATCCCATTGAGGCTTGGTTTCCATCTGAAGCTTAGGGTCCGTCCATGCGCAGCGTGCCCGGCCCTGGCCATCGGGAATGGTGTACCTCCCAAAGTCATAATAGGTCAATGAATCACCTTCTGCAATCAAAATGGCTGCATGCCCCACCAATATGTTCTGATTTTTCATGATGCGCATTTTTCGCAACCAATGAAAAACAGACTCTGCAGCTCGGACTGACATATCTGGCCAAGCTAAGGGGATGGCAGCACTCGGTGTAATCATCAGACAAATATCAACCAGAAGTCTGCATGATACCAGTCACCTCAGATTTCTTTTGCAATCAGCCTGAAGTGTTTTGATGCCATCATCAAGCGGTGATGGCTTAATAGCTGTTGCTGAATCCAAACAACGACCTTTGCACCCATGATCATTCTTGCATACATCGCATCACTGGCCATTGGCCTGTCACTTGGCTTGTTGGGTGGTGGTGGCTCCATCTTGACGGTTCCCGTTTTGGTCTACTTGTTTGGCATTGACCCGGTATCTGCAACTGCCTACTCCCTTTTCATTGTTGGCGCCACAAGCGCGGGCGCAATTATCCCAAAGGCAAAACAAGGCCTTGTCGACTTCAAGGTGGTACTATGGTTTGGTGCGCCATCCGTATTGATGGTTTACATCACAAGGGCATGGATTCTTCCTGCAATTCCTACTGAACTTATCCTCTTTGGCGACTTTTCATTAACCAAAGAAACTGCCCTGATGCTACTCTTTGCCATCATGATGCTATGGGCTGGCCGTGGCATGATTAAAGACCCGAAGCCTAAGAACAAGCAACCCGACATCTCTGGAGCCAAGCGAGTGGCCTTTATATTTTTTGAGGGAGCTCTTATCGGTTTGTTGACTGGCTTGATTGGCGCAGGTGGCGGCTTCCTTATCATCCCTGCCCTGGTGCTCGTCACGGGACTGAACATGAAGGTGGCCGTTGGCACCTCGCTGACCATTATTGCATTCAAATCCCTTTTGGGGTTCACCGGTGACATGGGCCACATGGTTATGGACTGGAACCTCTTACTCACTGTCACAGCAGTTGCCTTGGTTGGCATGCTTATTGGGAACCATTTATCGAACTATGTGAACACCGACCGACTTAAAAAAGGATTTGGCATCTTTGTGCTAAGCATGGGGTGCTTGGTCATTGCCCTTGAACTCAACGCTTACTCTTTTTTATGAAACCATGAGCAACAAGATGAACATCGAACAGATTTACACCAAATGCCTGGCTCAAGGCGCCTACTTCATTGCATCCAATGGTGAAGCAGCTGTCATTGACCCATTGCGCGACCCTGCGCCATACCTGCAGCGGGCAAAGGACATGGGTGTGTCCATCAAGTATGTCATGGAAACCCATTTTCACGCAGACTTTGTGTCCGGGCACCACGCACTGGCAGAGGCTTCAGGTGCCACCATTGTGTTTGGCCCGACAGCCAACCCTAACTTCCCTTGCAAAGTGGCAGAAGATGGAGAGGTCCTGCCCTTGGGTGACATCAGTTTCAAGGTTGTGCACACCCCTGGACACACCATGGAGTCCACATGCTATATCCTCAGGAATGCAGATGAGAAAGACCATGCCCTATTTTCTGGAGATACTCTCTTCCTGGGTGATGTAGGTCGACCTGATTTGGCACAAAAAGCAGCTAACTTAACCATGGAACAATTGGCAGGCATCCTATTTGACTCATTGCGCGAAAAAATCATGACCCTGGAACCCGAGGTCATTGTTTACCCCGGTCATGGTGCAGGCTCTACTTGTGGCAAAAACATGAGCAAAGAAACCGTTGGAACGCTTGGCGAACAACTTGAAAGCAACTACGCTTTGCGTTCTGACATGACCAAAGAGGAGTTCGTTGTAGAATTGATTGATGGCATCGCTGCCCCACCTCAATACTTTGGGATGAATGTTGGCATGAACAAGTCTGCCATCGATGGCTTCGCATCCGTGGCATTGAATGCCAACAAAGCGTTGAACCCAGAAGCTGTTCTTGAGCACAAGGATGCCTTGATTCTTGATGGCCGAGACCCACAGATCTTTGCCGGGCAGCATGTACCTGGCAGCATAAATATTGGTCTTGATGGGCAATTCGCTCCATGGGTTGGCGCGTTAGTCCCCATGGACAAGGCTCTCATCCTCATTGCACCGGAAGGGCGTGAGGCTGAAATGATTATGCGATTGGCTCGCGTTGGCTATGACAATGTCCTTGGCTACTTACACGGAGGCCTGAAGGCGTGGACCAAGGCTAAAATGCCTACAGACCAGATTCAACGCATCACGGCAGACGTCCTGGAAAGCAACTACGCAGACACCAAGGGACAAATCTTGGATGTCCGCGCATTGAGTGAGTACCTGGCAGAGCATATCCTTGATGTGAACTCATTGCCCCTAGATGCCATTTCAACACGCATCAAAGAGCTACCAAAGGCCACTGCTAAAAAGCCATTGATCATTCATTGTGCAGGTGGCTACCGAAGCATGGTATTCGCATCCATCATTAAGGCCAGCGGCCACCACCACATCATGGATGTCATTGGAGGCTTCAATGCCATCAAGGAAATGAAGGGTGTTCCGATGTCAGCCTACAATTGTCCTAGCGGATCATGAGGCGACAATGGCACCAGTGTGTAATCATGAAAAAAATGCTATTTTTTTCAATCATTGCTTTGCTTTCAGCATCGTGCAGTGGCCAGAATAAAAACTCAACGATTTCTTTAAATTCAACAGCAGATATGGAGACAGCGATACTGGCAAGTGGATGTTTTTGGGGGACAGACTATTTTCTCAAGCAAATTGATGGTGTGATCTCAACCACTGTTGGGTACACGGGTGGATTTATTGAAAACCCAACCTATGCTCAGGTTTGTTCTAAACGAACAGGGCATTATGAGGCTGCCCACGTGGTTTTTGATCCAGAGAAAACAACCTATGAAGCAATCGTTAGGGTGTTTTTTGAAACACATGACCCCACTCAAACGAATGGTCAAGGTCCAGATATTGGTCCGCAGTATAAAAGCGCCATATTTTATAACAGTGAAGCTCAAAAAATCACTGCAGAAAAACTGATTGACCTTCTCAAAGCCAAAGGCCTAGATATCGCTACAGAATTGATAGCGGCAGAGGTGTTCTACCCTGCAGAGTCATACCACCAAGATTACTATGAAACAAAAGGCGGAACGCCATACTGCCACGGTTACCGCTCACTGTTTTGATCGTAACTCTTCTCCATCGTTGGAACACACTTTGCTGAAAATGCTTTGAAGCATTCCGTTTTTCAGAAAAAGGGCCCCAATTGGGGCCCTTTTGCTAGATTGTGATCAGGCTTTGGACACACTCTTTGGCATTAAAATACCCAGATAGAGGATTTAGCACACACCACACCCAGACCATTATCTACGTTGTTGTATACGGTCACAGGTTGTGTGAATGGGCCGCCACTGTTTAGGTAAGTCTCAAGGCTTACATCGTACAAATAAGATGACAAATCCAACTTGGTCAACTTGAAAACAATCTGCATGCCGCTGTTGGGCTCAACACCAAACACAGACACATCAATGCTACGGTTGGTATTGAGGAAGCTTTCATTGCTAAAAAGCAACGAGTTTTTGCGTTGTCGCCCTCTATCTGCACTGATTAAAATGTCATCACTATCGACTTCCAGTTCGTAAAGTGGAATGGTTGCTGTACCTCTAAATCGTTGATAGGCTTGTATCCGGTAGTAGCCAGCCTGGCCACTGTCTGACATCACTAGGGTGAATTCACGGTAAGGGTAGTTCCACCCACCTTGAGGTATCGAACCAGAATCAATGGAGTCCATTGACAAGACAACCGGTTTCATTGGCACCGTGGCATGACCACTCACAGAATCCAAGCCGATGTGGTACGCTTTAAACTCATACAAACCATCAGCCTGAGCAAATAGGTTGCCAGAACTGGCCATTGGAGCATAGGACCCCTTAATCATATGCTTCAATGTGTCCCAAGGTCCACCATTCATTCGCATGAGGACTTTGGCACTGTCAAGGATTTGTGGACTACCATTGTCAATAATGCTAACAGAGCGTGACAGATAAGCTACAATGGAATCGCCCTCACTGAGTGCAGCATGCATCGTAATCAAAGATTGGGTGTCTTTATCCTCAAAGGGAATGATGGTCTCGCATGACACCAGAATCAATGCAGCGAATAAAAAATAGTTAATAGACTTCATGGTACTTAGAATTTAAATGCGTAGCTGATGGACGGGATGATGGGGAAGAGACCATAGCCCTTCAATACTCTGTTGTTATTGTCATCAACACCAAAGTCCATGTAAAAAATATTCACCCGATTGTAGGCATTGTACACGCCAATTTGCCAACTGGCTTCTCCCCAAGGCTTAGGTTTGGTGTAGGTGATTGACATGTCCAATCTGTGGTAGGCTGGCTCCCTGAAATTGTTGCGACTGCCAACCTGTTCAACTATCGGGGTCCACCAAGATTGCTGATTTGGACTCGCAAAGTATTGGCGTGTGGCTAGGGTGGTGGCCCTGCCTGTTCCGTAGACCCAAACCATACCAGCACTCAGTGACTCATTGAACTTGTGGCTCATGGTGAATGACACATCATGGCGGCGATCAAAGGTGTAAGGGTAGGGATCTCCAAAGTTGATTTCATCAAATTGTCGCATGGTTTTAGCCCATGTGTAGCCCAACCAGCCAGTGGTCCTGCCACGGCGTTTTTCCAAAAGCAGTTCTGTGCCATAGGCCCATCCCCTGCCAGAGGTTACTTTTTCCTGCCAATCATCAAAGCCAAATAAGAAGGATGCACCGTCCTTGTATTCAATCAGGTTTTGCATGTCCTTATAATAGCCTTCTAGGGTAAGCTCCCAGCCCTCGCCAAAGTTATATGCATAGCCAATGGCTGTTTGCCAAGCTTCCTGTGGTAGGATATTCTCTGTTACAGGTACCCACAGATCTGTTGGTAAGCCAATGGTCTGGTTGGCCAGCAAATGCATGTACTGTGTCATTTCAACGTAAGACCACTTAATGGAAGATTTCTCATTCAACAGGTAGCGAGCTGACAAGCGTGGCTGCAGGCTCAAGTAGTTTGATTCACCGACATTGAAGCCATTCAAGTGCAAACCCATGTTGATGCGTAAACGGTCTCCTAATTTCCAGTCATCCTGGACGTAGGCAACATAATCCATAGCAGTTTGTGGGAAGGAGCCAAACGAGGTGTCAAGGGTTCCAGCACCTCCTAAATTCATCACGATTGAATTAACCCCTGGCTCAAATTGATGGCGAGTTAAGCCGCTGCCAAATTTGATGCTGTGGTTGGGGCTTGGACGGTAGTCAAAATCCCATTTAATACCCATGTCCTCAATCTGACTCAAGTAAGACAATTGGAAAGATTGTGTTGTGGTTGTGCCCAATTGGGTTTCCGATTCCTCCAAACCTACGTCTGTTAAAAAGCGGTACCGACTAGAGATTGCCGTTACATTGCTGAACAATTTTGGGTTGATCAACCAGTTCCATCGCGCCGTAGCAATCTTGTTGCCCCAATTCAAAGAAGCATTGGTCTTTACCTCCTCTATGATGCCATTATTCTCATATGAATCACTGGTGCGGATATACGCCTCGTCTAAGCCTTCGTAGTAACTGAAGTATAGGTGATGGTTGCGATTGATCTTGTGACTGATTTTACCGTTGAGGTCATAGAAATAGTAACCCCCTGCTCCCGCGCCATCTGTTTGATTCTTAACGAATGGCTGAGCCAAGACATCCAGGTAGGTCCGCCGACCACTAAGGAGAACTGAGGTTTTATCACTGATGATTGGACCCTCTATGGTGAGTTTTGATGAGATTATACCTACTGACCCTTCACCGTGCCACTCCTTCATGTTGCCTTCCTTCATGCGAACATCCAACACCGATGACAATCTACCCCCATACTCTGCAGGGAATCCACCTTTGATTAACTGCACATTATTGATAGCATCTGAGTTAAAAACGGAAAAGAAACCAAAAAGGTGGGACACATTGTACACTGGCACGCCATCAATCAAAATCAAGTTTTGATCAGGTCCACCGCCTCGAACATAAAAGCCAGAGGTTCCTTCCGTACCACTTTGGACGCCAGGCAGCAATTGGATGGCCTTGAGAATGTCTGTTTCGCCCAATAGCACAGGCAAATTCTTCACTGATTTCATACTCAGGGTAATGCTGCTCATTTGGGTGCGAACCTGAACATCACCTGCGCGATCTGCAACCACATTCACCTCGTCAAGCAACTCGTTGGCCGGGATCATTTGGATATCTAAATCTCTTGCTTTGCTTCGATTCAAACGAAACCCTTCAAGGAAAGGTGTGTAACCAATGAAACTGATTTGCAATGCTGCGCTGTCCTTGGGGACTGACATGGAATAAAAACCATAAACATTGGTTGTCGTTCCCTGCTTGCTGAGTAAATCAAAAACATAGGCGCCAATAAGCTTCTCACCTGTTTGCGCATCCTGGACAAAGCCGTTGATGACATACTGATTTTGTGCAATGGAAGCCAAAGGAATCAAGGTTAGAAAAAACAGGGTAATGATGTTCTTCATTTTCATGGTGAGTTAGTTAGATGATGGCACTCAAAAAGTCCTGTAAAGTTTAATTTCGTTCAGGTATTTTCACGTTTTGCAACAAGCATGCCAATACGGGCTCAAAAGTACAGCCAATTAATGCTTCAGCACTAAACCAAGGATTATTCAAAAAGCCTTAAATTCACAACCACAATCAACCTAAACACCCATGAAGCGATTTGCTCTAGCCACGTTGGCCCTTTTCCTTTCTATAGGCATTCAAGCCCAATCCCTGACTCAAACAGTCCGGGGCTCCGTTTTTGATGCAGAATCCAAATTCCCACTGAATGGTGTCGCTGTACAAATTGGCGACGCTTCTATGCAGAGCGATGAAGAAGGCCTGTTCACGTTCACCAATATCCCTATTGGTCGCCAAACGGTGCAGTTTCAAATCATAGGCTTTGAGCCGCAATCTAAAAGTCTGATTCTAAACTCTGCCAAGGAAGGCATTGTGCATGTTGGTCTGGTTGAAGCAGCTACTGAAATCGGTATGGTGGACGTTCGCGCTGGCAAACGTGGTGAGGCACAAAATGAGATGGCCACTGTTTCAGCAAGGCAGTTTTCCGTTGAAGAAACCAACCTATATGCAGGATCTCGTGGCGAGCCCGCCCGCATGGCTACCAACTTTGCTGGCGTGCAGGGCTCCGACGATCAACGCAATGACCTGGTGATTCGAGGCAACACACCAGCTGGTCTACTCTACCGTATGGAGGGCATCAACATCCCTAATCCCAACCACTTTGCTATTCCTGGGACTGGCGGCGGACCATTGACTATTTTGAACAACAAATTCTTATCAAACTCAGACTTTTTCACCGGTGCGTGGCCCGCACAATACGGCAATGCTATTTCTGGTGTCTTTGACTTAAACATGCGAGATGGCAACAACCAATCTTTTGAAGGCAGTGCACAGCTTGGCCTTTTAGGTACCGAGTTGCTACTTGAAGGACCTCTAGGTAAAGGGCCTCAAGCTCCCTCCTTTTTGGGTGTTTACCGCTACAGCACGTTTTCCGTGTTCAAAGCATTGAATATCGATTTAGGCACCAATGCCATCCCAGAATACCAAGATGGTGCGTTTCGACTGACATTCCCCCTTGCCAACAATGGCAAACTTGCGCTATGGACCATGTTTGGCGTGTCTGACATCAACATCCTGATCAGTGAAGATGTGGAAGTCAGTGAAGGCTTTGAAAGCTATGGCATGACTGACAGGGATCAATACTTTGGATCCGACATGATTGTGTCAGGCCTTTCCTACTCACGTCCATTGGATGCCAGCACCTTCCTAAAGGCAGGATTGGCCGTCAGCTCAGCAGTGACCACCTCGGTCAACACCAAGCTCAAACGAACCATTGACACCCTGCCAGACAATGTCTACCACTGGAATGTCCTGGCCAATGACACGATGCTCAACTACAGCTTCCGTGAGAACAAGATTCACAGTTTTTTGTCTTGGAACAAGAAGCTCAGCAACCGAGCCTCCCTTCAAGCGGGCATCAACATCGATTACTACATGCTGGATTACCAAGACTCCGTCCAGGACGTTTACGGCCCGGACTCTCTCCAGCCATGGCGTATACAATGGGCTGCCAATGATGCATGGGCCGTTGTTCAACCTTTTGTTAGCTACAAGAATCGCTTGACTGATCAATTGACACTGACTGCAGGCTTGACCAGCTTATGGGCTAGCGTGAACAAGAACTCATTTTCCCCTATTGAGCCAAGGCTAGGCTTTTCATACCAAGCCAATGAGACTGATAAGTTTTTCATTGGAACGGGCTTACACAGCCAGATCCAGAGCCCCTACCTCTACTACTATTCACTGACCACGGTAAATGGTGACCCTCAGGAGCACAACACGGATATTGGTTTAACCAAAAGCTGGCACATTGCAGGTGGTTGGGATCGCAAATACCAAGGGCCATTCCGGACTAAGGCAGAAGTCTACTACCAAAACCTATGGGACATTCCGGTGGAACAGTTTAAAATGAACCCCGCATCTGGCATGAGAGACCTCGGGTCATCCTTCTCCATGGTCAATGCTGGAACAGGATTTGGCAGGCTATGGCCTGACACCTTGATGAACCAAGGTATCGGTCGCAACTATGGTCTTGAACTCACCATGGAGCGCTATTTCTCTGGCGGCTTCTATTTCTTGACCACGGGAAGCTTGTTTGAAGCCAAGTACCAAGGGTCAGACGGTGTTTGGCGCAACACCACCTTCAACGGTCGCTATGCCTTGAACACCATTGCAGCAAAGGAATTCAAAGTGGGGAAAAATGCTTCTTTCAACATTGGCACTAAATTCACCACCATTGGTGGGCGTTGGTTTGGCCCTGTAGATCATGTGGAGTCTGAAAAGACCTTGGAGGTTCAGTACCTTAGCGCGACAGCCAATACGCAGCAATACCGAGCTTACAAGCGATTCGATTTGAAATTAGGCTACAACTGGAATTACCCTAAAACATCTTGGGAATTCGCGCTGGACCTATCAAACCTCACGGGAGAAAAAAACATCCTTCAACTCACCTACGTGGCTGATCACCCATCTGGAAATCCAGTGCAAGAAGAGTACCAGCTAGGCTTATTTCCGGTGTTCTACCTCAAATGCGATTTCTAATCGCTGGCCAAAGCGCATATGCTTACAACCAACAAGGCTGCCCGAAAAGACAGCCTTGTTGGTTTCATTGATGGTGCAATAGGAAAAAGCATGCCGTCAAGACTGCTTGGATTGCTGCAATGCACCAACGACTGCCAGCTGCCAATTGCGAGGTAGAAGCCTTGCCAAGCGTGGCGCCAAAGCATTCATTAAGCCAGGTATCACCCGACGTCGGCCGGCAAGCATGGATCGCCAACCAGCTTTCGCCACCGACTTTGCAGACATCATCGAGATGAGGCCTCCTTTCTCCAACTGAACACCCTCCATTTTTGCGCGGGCAAAGAATTCTGTTTTTGTTGGACCTGGACATAATGTGGTGCATGTCACCCCACTGCCCTTGAGTTCATGGTGCATGGCTTCAGAAAAACTCAAAACAAATGCCTTGCTGGCATAATAGGTTGCCAGATGAGGCCCTGGCATAAAGGCTGCGGTAGAGGCCACGTTTAATATGCGACCAGTACCGCGCTTAATCATGCCAATTGCTGCAGTTCTAGATAAGGTAACCAAGGCCTTGATATTGACAGCTAACATATCGTCGAGCACTGACTGCTTGCTTACGACGATGTCACGCCCTAAGCCAAAGCCCGCATTGTTGATCAGGGCATCCAATGGCTGATCCGAAATCCATGCCAACAAGGAAGCCAGCCCCTCTTCAGTGGAAAGGTCTGCAATATGGGTCCTAGCCGATGCATACTTGCCTTGCAGTTCATCCAGGGCCTTAGCATTTCTGCCCGTGAGTAGTAGCTGCCAACCAGCGTCATGCGCCAATTGAGCAAATTCAAGGCCTAAGCCTGATGTTGCGCCGGTGATCAATACCTTTTGTTGACTTTTCATTCTGCTGCTGATTAGAATTCGATTGACTGCTTTGACGATGCAAGGTATTCATCAATATGCCTATGCAACATTTGAAAACCATTCATTACTGGAGCTATCACAATTGCTCATTCAACAGCTGGAACATAATAACCACAAAACAAATCACATAATAACCTATATTAACATCAATAAATAAGGGTGACACTGCCTTCGTACATAAATAAAAGAGTGAGGGGTAAACCCTTTATATCAAAGGTTTCCAGTCAAAAGTAGAAGAGTTATGATAGCGTTTAAACCCATGCTTACCCCAAGAGAGATGTTTGAAAAAGGAGTCTTTGGAGGCGCTTACTTTGGGCCTAATGCGGGACCAGATATGTCCCGAGAATTAGCAGATGTATTGGCAGAAGAATTCAAAGGTCTGGACTCAGACCTATGGTGTGCGGAGAGATACTTACCTAGAAGGAATAAGTTTCGCATAAGGTCGGGGCTCAACTATGAGCAGTGGATGAAATACCGATGGATACATAAACAGGATCCTTATGGATGGCTTAATTGGTATATACAGCACAATAGAGGCAGAAGAACGGCTGATGATGATCGACAGATAAGTAGGCATCAGAGCTTTTGTGGGCCAAAAGGTAGGTGGCGTAATAACATCTATCAGAAGATACATGATACCGGTGATTGGCATACCGCACCAAGAGTACAACAGAGCCTATTGCATTGGGCTTATGAGGTTAACGAGCACGATTACGACACATGGCTCACAAAAAAATGAAGGAATGTCCTACCTTCAAAAGGTGAGACGTTCAAAATCTGTTTGAGTTAGTAGTCAATGGGGCAATCATCGAATGTAAATTTGCAGGATGAGAGAGCTATTATTTGTTGCAATTCTGACAACATATACAATCAGCATTCAAGCTCAAACGGCACAGGACCTTGAAGTGGTCGAGTGGGATGTCCCTATGCTACCTGCACACGTCACCTTAGACGGCATAATTCAAGCCAATGAATACGCTGGAGCAATGACCCTTGACCTCAGCTATGAGACGCAACCAGGGTACAACAGCAAGCCAAATTTACTCAGCACAGGCTATGCGTACCGGACCAATGAAGCATTAATTATAGCCTTTCACTGTGAAATTGACCCTGAGGACTTTAGAGCAACCATGAAGCGTCGAGACATGGCATGGGAAGATGACTTCATTGGCATTGCTTTGGACGTTTATGGCGACACGAGAAATATGGTTTTCATTGCATCAAATGCCTTTGGTGTTCAGCTTGACTTGATTAAAAAAAATCCAGCAAACACGCGTGATGAATTTGATGTATCGTACAACATAACCTATGAAACGTGGGCAGATATACAGGACAACTACTACACGGTAGAAATGCGCATACCGTTCAATGCCTTGCAGTTCCCCAATGCAGATTTGCAGCGATGGAAATTCTCCTTCTTCAGGCAACAGTATACGCAAGGCGTTCAAGTAAACAGTCAGACCTTTTATTCAGACAACAACATCCCCTGCAGTGACTGCCAGATGACAGATGTTTTGATTCTTGACCAAATCCAACCAACGATGCGCACTGAGATTTTGCCCTATGTTTTTGGCTCAATGAATCCCAGTGATCAAGGTGTAAATCCTCAAATTAAGCTTGGCGGCAGTGGCTTGATTGGTTTAAATTCCCAAACATCCATTGAAATTGCCATCAACCCAGACTTTTCACAAGTTGAAGCCGATGTCGCTCAAGTGGATGTCAATGCAGCCTTTTCCTTGCTGTACCCTGAACGCCGTCCCTTCTTCAATGAAGGCAGTGACTTCCTTGAATCTCGATTGAAGCATGTCTACACAAGGGCCATTGCCAATCCCACAGCCATTGCAAAAGGCATTTACCAGGGCAAGGATTACCGGACCTATTTACTCTCTGGATGGGATCGAGGGTCATCTTACTTGGTCTCCGGAGAGAATCGATCATCCTATGGAGAAACCAAGGGTAACTGGTCATCAGTGATGAAGATTGAAAAACCTTTAGACAATGCATCCTCTGTTGGCTTACTGACCACGCATCGCCTGCACCAAGGTGGCGGCTTTGGCCATACAGTGGCAGCTGATGCCAACATTCAAATCAAGAACGGTTGGCGCATCCAGACAGAAATTTCACGCACAGAGACTCAAGAGCCCATCGCAGACTGGATCAGCGATGCCGATGACTTTGGAGACTACACGGGCAAATTAGACGGTGAGCGATTCAATGGTTATGCTGGGTTTTTCTCCTTGAGACGTCAAAGAAAAACCATGACTACACGTGCTGACTACATGGTCATCTCTCCGACCTTCCGACCGGAATTGGGTTTTGAACCACGGAACAACTACCGACGCTTTGAAATCGGTCAATCATTCAATGGTTTCCCTAATGGCAAGCACCTCAAAAGATGGGGGACTTACACTGAAGTATCCCACTATGAAAACTTTGCTGGCGTTACCAAGGAGAATTCCTTGATGACATTCGGCTGGGTTAGCTGGAGCAACAACTTGAATACCCGGTTTTTTAGCAAATTCACACAAACAGAGAATTACTTGGGTCAAGATTTCTCCAACCTTTTTCGCCTAGGGGGCAAAATCAGCTGGAAACCTAGCCAAACCTTCTCCATGGATCTAGGCGGTCGCGGAGGTCGCGCCATTGCCTACAATGAAAGCACGCCCAGGATTGGAATGAATCAAGAAATCGATTTGGCAATCAACCTGCAACTGGCCAATAAGTTCACATTAAGCAGCAGCATCAACCATGCAAGCATGCAAGAAATCAATGGCAGCGGAAATATTTATCGAGGATTCATCTCACAAGGCGTTGCCAATTACGCTTTCAACCGTTTCACTGATATAAGGGTCATTGCTCAATACAATCACTTTGATCAAAGCACCATGATTCAACCCCTCCTGCAATACCAGCCCAGTGCTTTCACCCTGTTTTACATCGGCGGCGCCATTCAAGACGGTGATTGGCAAGGCTTTCTTAAATGGCAACGGCAATTGAGCTATTAATGCTCATTGCATGATGAATGGCTGTCGGTAAACGCTTCCATCGCAAGCAAAGGCAAAACAGTACCAACCAGCAGGAAGTGCTTCTACAATTAGGTTGATGCTTGACTCGCCATGAAGGTCTCCCTGCATGCACAATAGCCCTTCAGCGTTCAAAATATGCCATTGTGTTGGCTTCAATGTGTTCCCCCATGATAGGGTCATTTTGTCAGTTGCAGGATTGGGGTAACATTGAATAGCTCCATTAGGCCTAGGTCTTTCATCTGTCGACATGACGGTCATTGGGTAGAAAAAATTGGCTGTTGCCTCAACGATGCTATCCATGTACAAATTCGTTCCAAACAACCCCCAAGGCTCGTGTCCAGCACCAGTAAAAACCTGGTAGCTATTCATCATAGATAAATGACCCAATCGCTGGTGAATAATTGTAGACCCAAACAATTTCGGGAAAAATGGATTATTGAATGGTCGTGCATGGTTTGGGCTTACTAAGCCATCTTGATCGCCATGGAAGGAAATTGCCGGAACATTGTTCGATACCTCGATGAATGCGGTATCAATGATTGCTCCCCATAAGTTGGCAATTGCTTTAGGTACAGCACCCGTTTGGTAGGCATTGCCTGAGCAAGACAAACAACCCAAATCTGGTGTAGACGACAAGGCAGGGAAATTCACACGCTCATATTCATCCAAGTAGGCCACATGAATAGCCATGATGCTGCCTGCACTATTACCGGCGCCGTATACTTTGTTGCTATCAATACCCAACTGGGAAGCATGCTGTTTAACGTATCGCATGGCAGCATGGTAATCTTGAATTCCGCGGTATGTTGCCCTTTGGGATGATACAGAATCTAAGCTATTGAACCCCAGGCGATAGGCAATGCTTACCACAACATAACCTTTAGCTGTCATGCGTTCGCAGAATTCCACCACTGGATAATCATTCTTTGCGCCAAACAGAAACGCGCCGCCGTGAGCGTAGACGATGCAAGGCCGATCAGTTACCGTGTCACCTGAAGGTGAATAGACATCCAGCAAGAGATCCTGGGGGTAGGTGTAGGTCTCAGACAGGTATGGCCATCCCAGGGCTGGCGCATTCCCATAAATCACATCTTGTTGAGATAAATTAGGCTGAAACAGGGAATCAATGTACCGAGTTTGTCCCCTGGCAGCCAGAGACATCAAAGTCATGCAAATGACAATCACCAATCTGTTAAAATTCTCCATGGTGCAAATTTACGCCTACTCAACCACGGTCAATGCACCAGTATTGACATTATTGCTATGGTGTCCTGCGCGATCAACAACGTAGATGGTGTACGATAATTCCTCAGATGGGCCACTTCCCGTGAGAAAAACAGAGGGTATCAAAAATTCCAGTTCACCTTGGATCGCCACATTGACACCCCCAGGGACTAGATTCGATATCCGGTAGGCGTGCGCAACACCCATGCGATCATCCACCGCAAAGAGGTTGTCGTCATCGGTAAAGTTCTCACCCAAGTCCCCATTTGCATCATAAAATGACAGCCTGATATACAGTGAATCCTCGTATTCCACAAGCGTTGTGGGGCCAACCTCCAACAATGCAATCACAGGGTCATTCTTTCCCAAAGCCTCCCTGCAGGCATTGAAAAGGGTAAGCGTCAAGAGCAAGAATAGCCAAGGCTTGATGCGGTGAAATATTCTCATAGCGCCAGCAAGCTGAAATGGGCAATCCACCAACTTTTAGATTCTGTGTTAGGGAAATCTGTGCTATTCACATCATCCTGCACATGGTAGTAAAACCAATATTGCTGTGTTTGGGTAAGCGTGTTCGCTGGAATGCTGACAGTGTAATAGTTACCGCTGTAAAAGACAGGCGTAATCATGCTGGCATTGCTGTAATCGATGTTATTGCTATAAAAGAACTTATGGTCTGACAGGTTGGCGACATCAGTTAAATCATCAGCTAGCCGGAACAACAAAGTGATGTCCTGATTGTGGGGGACTTGCATGGCTGATGACCAACCATTGATGCGGTTGGTGTCAATGCGATTGACATAGGGTGTATTGCCCTCATAGGCCGTGTACCATTTCACCTCAGGGGAGCGATTGGGGCGAATGGGCACAAGGCCAAACGCATCCCTGGCACTGTCAATCACCCAATCTTGAAAATAGCCTAATTCCTCTTGGGTCAATGGAACAGCATACAATGGCATCTGCCCCAAAGTGTCGTCATCTGTCATCAATCGGTTCATCAACCAACTGTCATCTACAGAACCAGGCACCACACGGTAGGTGTAGCTGGCGCTGTCATCATTCTTTGTCACAGGCTGGTAAACCATGGTGTTGTAGGCACTCTCAACTGTCCTGAAATCAGGCTCAAATGCCCCATCATGGCAAGCAGGATTCGCACATTTTGGTTCAAGAAAATGCTGATGCAAACCAGCAAATGTGGTTATGGACAGACTGTCTGCTTGAGCACCATCACCTGGATTGAATGGATTGTCTTTTTTACATCCAGCAATAAAAAACATGATGGTGAATAAGGCTAATACATGTTTTACTTTGATCATTGGAATGCGTCTTGAAGAGCTAATCCAGGTAGCGAAATTGGAATATCCAAATCAAAACCCAAAAGGTTGGCAATGGTAGGAACCACATCTATTGAGCGGCCGCCTGGACTGCTAACCACTTTGTTTTGTGCAATCACTTGACTAGGGCCTAACACCAAACAAAACAAGTCACGTGACATAGTGTCTCCAGTGGTGTGATCCAGTGCTGCGCGGCCATTTGCATCCAAAATATTGTTGTCAACCAAGTTTCTACCAACTTCTGGCATCACAATCATGACGGTATCATTGGCCATGCCTGGGGTATTTTGAATGGTGTTCCATAGATGAGAAACCCCGTAATCAGCACGGTGTAGGGCGTTGCAATAGCCAGAGAAATTGCTATGAGCTGTATCGACATCTGAGAGGTTGACGACTGTCAGTTCAGGCTTGAAATTATTAATCAGTTCCTCAGCGAAAAAGAGGTTCTTCTGGTCACTGTTCATGCCAGAACTGATTCCCCATGGGTTGCCTGTCATCCCACCGGTGACTTGTTGCTGCACAGTCTTCATCCAATTCGTGATTTCATTCCGGTGAGCTGGCGAATTTCGGATCCCGTTATTCAAAGTTACTGTGCTGGTGAAATTGCTGTTGACATAGGCTTTCAAATTGGCTACATCTTCCGCCTTTGTCGATGTGAAGTCGATGTCGTGCTGAAGGCTGTTGGAAATGGCGGTTTTGAAAAAGGTGTTGGGGGTGATGTGATTTGCACCATAAGTAGCCCCATAATCAGGATGCGCACTGTAGTTCAATGATGGGTAAAGTACATTGCTCTTTGAGATCCACCAGGCATTTTTTGCCGCCATCTGAGGGCTGTTATGCTTGCGGTACAGTTCAAAAATGGTTGGCAAAGGAAATCGTCTGCGCAAATTGAGGGCATATGTTGTGTGCTGCCCTGTCAAGGCTGCAACATGTCCATTGAAGTGACCTGTTGGGCCCTGATCATACTTGAAAGAAGTGAACAAGGTCCCCTGTGTCTGCAAAGGGGCACTCAAGGGGCTGGGTGGCATGGCATCGATGCTGCCAGCAATGTCTGAACTGATAGAAGAACTGCCATTGAGCATGGTTGGCATCAAATTGCCATCATTCTGCCATATGCTCTCAAGGGTTCTAACCCCCCCAGCAAAAAGGCAAAACACCACATGATTCACCTTGCGAGATCCCGTGGCAGCAAAGAGTCGGCCACTTGGGAGAATCGTTGGAAGCAGCATGCCTGCAGAGGCAGCTGTCGCGCGTTGAATGAAGTCTCTCCGGTTCATATCAGTAGTATTTGTACTCTTCGCAGGTCATGAATACATAGTAAATGTCTTGAACCGTTAAATCAGTGATGGCCTGAATTTGCCCCGTCCAATAAACAGATTCAAAGACTGTTGGGTTTCTTAAAAAGAACTTGGCATAACTCGCCTGAACAAAAGCGTCCACATCAGCTCGCATGACCTGATCCGACATCAAGACCAAATCAGGACTCAAGAGCAATGCCTGAACAATCTCATCAATCACCAAGGCCTTGTCACCAAAGCTGATATATGCATCACGCATCAAGTCCAAGACTGCCGGTGGCACATCTACTCCATACAGGTCCCTGTAGGCCATAGTCATGAATTGCAGGTCACTTTTGAGATTCACCTTCTCACCTTCAGCCTTCACCTTGATGGTCCCAAGGTCATAGATGTCGCTGCGATTGCATGAACCTAGCATCAATGCTGCAAGCAATACAATCGTGCTAAGCTTTGACATAATCGTGACTAGATAGCAGTTGATTTTGCAGCTGTAGAAAAGTCATGCCATTGACCAATTGCTGCATATGACTATTGGCTTCCATGAGGCTTGGGTTCCTGAGTAGGTATCGTTGAAAGAGGCCTTGAATCAAACCTTGGCGGTATTCATTTTGCGCAAAAAATATTGTCAGCAAATCTGACTTGCTGTCGCCATTGAGTCCAAAGAGAAGCCCAGCTTTGCTATTCATCATAGCCTTTGCTTCATCCAATTCCACCATTGTTGGGTAGCGCATATAGTAGTTTTGAAACAAGCTCACGCAAAAGTTCTCCGTGCCCATGTTGATGGCATCATAGATGCTATTATCAACAATGAAAGTCTGTACATCATCGTAGCTGACCGTCCCCCAACCTAACCAATAGGGCACCATGTGCAAGTTGCCCATGCGGTCCGCCAAATTCTGGTAATAACTCTGACTAGATTGGTTGTTGGCATTGTTAGATTTGTACTGGTAGTAATCTCTGTCCTGTCTGATTTCAGCAGTATCCACGCCATCTAAGTAGCGATTGCAAAGGCTTTGAAAAAGCACAAAGGTGGCTTCTGATTCTGATTGAAGGTTGGCCACAATGGCTGACCGAATGGCCTTATCATAAGGGTCTATCTGTAACTGGGCCAAGACAGTTTCTGCCTCTGTTGCGCTGGGTTTTCTATTCAACAAGGTGATGTACAAGCGGGTGACGTAATTGCTTTGCTCCACCGCTGTGATCGTGCTGTCAAATGGCAAGTTGTCAACTGGCACAATGGTCCGCTCGCAAGAAATGCTCAGCAAAGCAACCACCGCAAGGCAAAATGTGATTGGCTTAATCATTCTTAACAAGATAACACTTTTTCAAATACCTGCGAACCAAGCTACAATCATCATATAAGCATCAACGACAAGGATGGTTGGCAAGCACCTATTTGAAGGTCGCCCGCCAAACACTAATCATGGCATGGGTCTATGCAGAACCTTGCGTTTTTCTAGCGAATCGTACAGTCAATGCACAAAGGCAAGGTCTTTCGACGTCCTTTAAGCAGCTGCTTGAGGTAATGCCTCCTCTCAGCTGAAATATAAACAGCACCTAAGGACTGATTCATGATATTGCCAATGACCCCCTTAGAATTGAGGTCATTGCAACATACAGTGACATCACCTGTAGGCAACACCACCAATTGATGCATGGCCATGGAGCAACCAATGATTCGTTCAGATTTACTTCGCTCACCAATAGTCACAGCCCCCCCCCAATCATGCAAGCGGCGCAACTCATAATGATCCATACCCTCTAACAATGACTTGAACTCAGGTTCCATGCCTTCAATGGTCAAAGGTTGAGATTTCTCCAAAATAGTGATGCTCTTGAGCTTAAGGCTTGGTTGCAATGCTTGCTTCAGCGCTATGAAACCCGTCACATTTGTGTAGAACTTGCCCCATTTAGCATTCACACGCAAAGCTTCAAACCGCTCCTTGCTTCCACCATCTAAACTGAATTGTACCACATCGAAAACCTTCATTGTTAACAATTCTTTGGCCAATTTTTCCCTAAGCAACATACCATTGGTAAGTAACAGAACCTTAGGAAAATGCCGTCCATCTCTCTTGGCTTGAAATTTAGCTTCAGCAATTGCCTCAAACAATATCACTCGTTTGGGGTGAAGAAGAGTTTCGCCACCATTGTAGAGGTTCAGGACTTCCACCTTAGCAAACAATGGATCATGAGTTAAAGCCATCAATATTTTTTGAACGATGACTAAGGTGATATACTTCTTGGGCTTGAGATGATCTAATGCACAAAAACTGCAGCGCAGATTGCAATCGCTACAAAATTCTATATTGAGTTCTCGAATGCTACCTGCACTTGGTCGCCACTTCAAGGTATAATGCCTGAGGTAAAAGTAGATATACGGCCACTTTTTTGCACGCTGCAGTAATTTCCAGAGCACCGGTTGGTTGGTAAATACCTTTTTGATGGTCTCTCGCCAAGCAATAATCATGCAACGAATCTATGCAGGTCCTTACCTTTATCTTATGACAATTGTCAATGGCTAATAGGAAGACCAAGTGGTCAGAGTCCCATCACCCGCAAGGAAGATGAGGTATGCGTCCCACAGGGGGTTCGCTGCCAACCAGGTCTTCGTCTTGACTGGTCCCATCGCCATAGCTGCAGTTGCCATGCCGTCAGCTTCAGCACATGTAGGACCAATCAATGTGGCACTCAGCATGTTAGATCTTGCTGGCCAACCCGTGAATGCATCGATTGTGTGCGCATACCTCTCACCTGTCACCACATCTTTCTTTACATTTCTGTAGTCACCTGAGGTGGCCAATGCGCGGTCACGCAAAGGAATGATTTCCTGCAAATCCTTGCTTTTCTGTTCCAAGGGCTTTTCAATGCCTACTTTGAAATCCTTGCCATTGGGCTTGCGGCCAAAGCAACGCACCTCACCCCCAATTTCAACGATGGCTGCAGTGGCACCCATCGCCATCAATCGCTCAGAAATCAAATCCACCGAATGACCTTGAGCCACAGACGTGAACGACAAGGACATCCCCTCTGGCCAGGCCCACAGACCAGGCTTTTCAGGACACCAGGATCTTGCATCATTCACTTGACGCATCAATTGCTGAACAGCCAAGCTGTCAGACATGTTCAAATAGCCCAATCCAGAGCCAAAGCCCCATGCCTCGATGAGGGGGTTCAAGGTGGGTGACATGTAGCCATTGGATAGGCTATGGATCATGCGAGAAATTTGTGCCAACTCAACAAAATCTTGAGCTACATACACGGAGTCACCGGCATTCAAGCGAGACAAGGTCGATTGACTGTCCCATGCAGAAGCTAGTTGGTTGTAGTTGCTTAGCCAGGCACCAATGCGGTAGGTAAGGCTGTCATCATCAAGGCCATAAATGGTGATGTTGAAGGCGCTGCCCTGCGCTATGCCATTCACATGGGTCGGCAATGCATTTCGCTGGCATGACGCCAAAAGTGTCAATATTGAAATTGCTATACAAGCAGAAAAAAGACGCAATAATGTGTCCTTTTGCCTTGTTTTAGCCCCCAAAATCATCCCAAGCGACGTTTTCCGATGGCACGCCAAAGTCATCCACCATCTTCAAGACAGCTGCATTCATCATGGGTGGTCCACAGAAGTAAAACTCAATGTCCTCTGGTGCATCATGATCATTGAGGTAGTTGTCAATCAAGGCTTGGTGTACAAAGCCCTTGAATCCATCACCGGTTTGACCTATGCCAGCCTTGACTTGCCAGTTGTCATCTTCCATGGGCTCAGAAAGCACCATGTTGAAAGTGAAATTAGGGAACTCCGCTTCAATCTTTTTGAAATCATCAATGTAGAAGAGCTCACGGCGTGAACGGCCACCGTACCAATAGCTCACCTTCCGGCCAGACTTCAGGGTATGGAAGAGGTGGAACAAGTGAGATCGCATGGGTGCCATGCCTGCACCACCACCAATGTAAATCATCTCTGCTTCAGACTCCTTGATGAAGAAATCGCCATAAGGACCAGAAATGGTCACTTTATCGCCAGCCTTTTGATTGAAAACAAAAGAAGAACAAATGCCCGGGTTCACATCCATCCATCCATTTTTCTCGCGATCCCATGGCGGCGTAGCAATACGGATGTTGAGTATCACAATGTTGCCTTCTGCTGGATGATTGGCCATGGAGTATGCACGGTAGATCGGCTCAGGGTTCTTCATCGTCAAATCCCAGAGGCCAAACTTGTCCCACTCTGCCTGAAACTCATCGGGTTTTTTGCCCAATTTTGGATGCGCTGTGATATCGATGTTCTTGAAATCAATCGTTGTTTCTGGCACGTCAACCTGAATGTAGCCGCCAGCTTCAAAATCCAAGGATTGACCCTCAGGTAATCGAACCACAAATTCCTTAATGAAGGATGCCACATTGTAGTTGGACACCACTTCACATTCCCACTTCTTGATTCCAAATACCTCAGCAGGCACAACGATTTTCATGTCATTTTTGATCTTCACCTGACATGCCAGACGCCAATTGTCAGCAATTTCTTTGCGGTTGAAGTAGCCTACCTCTGTAGGAAGGATAGCCCCTCCGCCATCGGTCACCTGGCATTTACACATGCCACAGGTTCCTCCGCCACCACAGGCTGATGGCAAGAAAACTTTCTGGCTGTTCAAGGTGTTGAGTACCGTGCTGCCCGATTCAATCTCAATGGCATCACCGTTGATGTCAAGGGTTACTGGTCCAGAAGGCATCAAACGAGCCTTGGCTTGGAGAAGAATGGTCACCAAGGCAAGAATCACCGACAAAAAGACAGCGATGCTGATGATGATAATGGTAGATAATGCGAAGAAAGTCATGCTTACTGAACTTAGCTGTTAAAGTTTGATTCCCATGAAACTCATGAAGGCCATGCCCATGAGTCCCGTGATGATGAAAGTGATGCCTAAACCACGCAAAGGGCCTGGCACATGAGAGTACTTGAGGCGCTCGCGAATGGCGGCAATGGCTACAACGGCTAGCAACCATCCAATGCCTGAACCAAAGCCAAATACGGTTGCTTGGGTGATGGATGTATAGGCGCGCTCCTGCATGAAGAGTGAACCGCCCAAAATGGAACAATTCACAGCGATCAAGGGCAGAAATATGCCTAAAGCTGAATACAAGGCAGGAGCAAATTTCTCAACCACCATCTCCACGAGCTGAACCATGGAAGCAATGACAGCGATGAACATGATGAAGCTCAAAAAGCTCAAATCCACCTCAACAAACTCAGGGTCTAGCCACGATAAAGCCCCTTCCTTGAGTACATAGTTCTCAAGCAGATAGTTCACCGGCAGGGTGATTGTAAGGACAAAGGTCACAGCCAATCCAAGGCCGACACCTGTTTTCACCGTTTTAGAAACGGCCAAATACGAGCACATGCCTAAGAAATAGGCAAAAATCATATTCTCTATGAAGATGCTTTTGACAAAGATGTTGATGAGTTCTTGCATGGTAGTATGTCTTAGTCCTTTTCAATCAATGAAGGCGTCTTTGCACGCTGTATCCAAATCACAATGGCCACAACGATGAGAGCCATTGGCGGCAATAACATCATGCCGTTGTTGGTGTAGCCCATGTCGTAGACCCCAAGCTGAGCCATGATAGGGTAATCAAAGAGGGTGCCATTGCCAAGCAGCTCGCGGAAAAAAGCCACCAACAACAAGATGCCTGCATAGGCAACACCATTCCCCACCCCATCAAGGAAGGCCTTCCAAGGCGAATTCCCGAGGGAAAAGGCCTCTATGCGACCCATGATGATGCAATTGGTGATGATCAAACCAACAAACACAGACAATTCCTTGCTTACATCGTAGACAAAGGCCTTGAGCACTTGGTCAACGAGGATAACCATCAAGGCTACCACAACAAGCTGTACAATGATTCGGATGCGATTGGGAATCAAATTTCTCAGCAATGAGGTCAACACATTGGCTGCCGCCATCACGACAATCACGGAGATGCCCATGACCAATGCTGGCTTCATTTTTACTGTGATCGCCAACGCTGAACAAATACCCAAAACCTGAACTGTGATGGGGTTGTTTTCATTCATGGGATCGATAAGGAGCCTGCGATTCTTCTTAGAGAACAGGGGCTCGCGTGCGGTTTTTTCCATTGCCTTACTCATGATTTGTGTTGCTGCTGTCAGCGAGGGTTTCAATGTGGGTTTCCACGGTAGATTCAGCCACCTGTTTCAACAAGTAAGCTTTGTAGGGGATCAAGCAGTCTTCCAACATGTATTGAACGCCAACTGAGGTGATGGTTCCGCCAGATATGCCATCCACTTGCTGGTTGGTCCTTGCGTCGCCCTTGCGGACTTCAATGCCATCATAGCTGTCAGAGAAAATGATTTTCCCGGGGAACTGATCCTGGAAAATGGCTGTTGAGATCTCCGCACCCAATCCAGGTGTTTCCTTTAAATGATTGAAGGAGGCACCGTAAATGGTGTTGGCATCCGATTGCAAGCTGATGAAGCCCCAGATGGGACCCCAAAGACCCTTGCCACGTAAGGGTAAAATGTAATAGGTGTTATCCTGGTAGGTAGCGACAAACAAAGGCACTGAGCGCTTGTTAGAAGGCACCTTGACAGCATTTGCCATGTCCAAGTCGAAGGCTGAAACCTCTGATTCAATGACTTCGCCACTTCTGATCACTAATTGCTCAACGATGACACTGTTGAAAAGGGAATCAGGGTTCTCAGAAACCAAGCCAATTGAGGCTAAGATGTTGGACTTTTTCTCCAAAACCATATTGGCATCTTGGAAAGGTTTGAGTACGGTGGCTGCGACTGAAAGCAGTACGGCCACAATCACCACCATGATGATGGAGAATAGGTAAGTATAACGGTTGCTGTTGACGTCCATGTTACGAGGCTTTAACGGTTGATCGTTTTTGACGACGGCTGATGTTTGCGGCAACCACGTAGTGGTCAATCAAAGGGGCCATGACATTCATGAACAGAATGGCCAGCATCACGCCTTCTGGGTAGGCGGGGTTGAAGACGCGAATGATGATGCTCAACATACCAACCAAGAATCCAAAAATCCATTTGCCACGCTCTGTGTGAGCAGATGAGACGGGATCTGTGGCCATGAACACGATACCAAAGGCAAAACCACCATACAGCAAGTGCTCATAAAATGGCATAGCCATATAGACCTGCTGTTCTGGTGAAATCATGTACGATGCCAGCCCATTAAAAATCCATCCCATCAAAAGGGCGCCCATGACAGCAGACAGCATGATTTTCCAGGAAGCAATGCGTGTGACAATAAGCAAAACGGCACCCAACAGGATCATTACTACTGATGTCTCACCAATGGATCCAGGAATGATGCCAATAAAGGCATCCCAAGCAGAGTATGAACTGCTTCCTGTGGCTGCCATCTCACCCAAGGCAGTGGCGCCAGAGTAACCATCAACGACAGACTGGCCAGCCTCGGTCGTGGTATTGACCCAGGCCTTGTCGCCAGACATGACACTAGGGTAAGCAAAAAAGGCAAAGGCTCGAGCAGTTAGCGCAATGTTCAAAATGTTCATACCTGTTCCACCAAAGACTTCCTTAGCAATCAACACAGCAAAAATAGTTGACACCGCAATCATCCATAATGGCATGTCCAATGGCATGATCAACGGGATCAGTATGCCAGACACCAAGAAGCCTTCTGCAACGGCATGCTTGTTCTTGAAAGCAAATACCATCTCAACACCTAGGCCAGCAGCGTAGGTTACCAAAATCATGGGAACAAGTCGCCATGCGCCAAACAAGGCATTGTCAAGGGTTAAGAATTGCGAAATCAAGTCACCGTCCACCAACAAGCCTAAAGCCTTGTAATGCTGGTAGCCTGCATTGAACAAGCCAAACAGCAGGGCTGGCATCAAAGCAAAAATCACTGTCACCATGGTGCGCTTGAGATCAATGGCATCGCGCACATGGGATCCATTGTCGGTGTTGTGATCCGGAACAAACATCATGGTTTCCAAAGCATTATGCATAGGCATCAGTGCTTTGAACTTGCCATCAGTGACTGCAGGTCGGGTAGCGTCAAAGATGTTTTGTAAAAATTTCATATCCAGAGTTCGTGATTAGTTCATTTCTGCATGAAGCATATCCAAGGCGCTACGCACCAAAGACTGCAAAGGTTGCTTGGAGGTACATATCACCTCGCACAAGGCAAAATCTTCTTCAACCACTTCATAAGCACCGAGGGCTTCCATGCTCTCTAGGTCATTGGCCCACATGGCCTTGAGTAATTGATTTGGAAGGATGTCAAAAGGGAATACGCGATCGTATTCACCCGTCATGACAAAATTCCTGTCTTCACCATTCATCTTGGTACTTAGGTCATACTTGCGATGAGGAAACATCCAAGAAATGAAGGTTCGGTTTTTAGAGAACTTCCTGATATTGGGCAATACCCAGCCAAAAAACTCTGTGCCCTCACCTTCAGGGATGGCTGTGAGTTGGTTAGCATTGTATGAAAGGAACCCATCCTTGCCGACTGCTTGGCCTGTCAATACAGAGCCGGAAATCACGCGGTAGGTGCGGTCGACTCTCAAAGCCTCATCCATGGCTGAAGTCAATTGCATGCAAGGCATAGCTTTCACGTAGGATGGGTCAACAAACCCTGTACCACCCATGGTGATCACGCGCTCTAGGTGAACTTCTCCTAAACGGAAAAACTGACCCAAGATGGCCACGTCTTGCGCATCAATGGCCCACACAACCTCACCTTTATTCAAGGGGGAAACATGAGCAATGTGCACCGATGTGTTGCCGGCAGGGTGCTGGCCTTGAAAGCGATGGATCTCAACATTTTCAGCACCAACAAGCGCGGTGGACGACTCGTCCTCTGCAATGGAAAGCACCGTTTTTGAAGCTAGCAAGCTCAACACCTTGATGCCTGACTGAAAATCCATTTCACGACCCTTGAGGGTGATGGATGCCTCAGGAGCAAATGGCGCAGTGGCCATGGCGTTAATGAATACCGCCTTGGGTTGATCATTCGGGTTGGCAATGATGCCATAGGGACGCATCTCGAGCATGGTCCAAAGGCCAGACGCTGTCAAACGCTCAATGACTTCATCGCGATTGGCAGGATGACCTTTAGGGAAGCTAGCGTAGGCTTGGACGGCATCCGCCTCGATAAGTACGTGCTCAAGGCGACGCTTTGCACCGCGAACAATGGATGTCACCACGCCGCTTACCGGGGAAGTAATGCGAATTCTATCATCCTTTTTATGAAAGAGAATGCTGTCTCCAGCGAGGACTTTATCCCCTTCTTTCACGGCAAGCTTTGGCACTAAACCAAGGTAACTATCTGGCGTAATTGCAAAGGTGGTTGTGCTTTCCAGTGTGCCCAATAGATCTGAAGGACTCCCCATGATGGGAAGGGTCATTCCTTTCTGCACTACGTGTGTCTTAAACATGTCCCAAGTTTTAGGGTGAAAAATTTTGCCGCAAAGTTACAATACATAAGAGCTAGGGACGAAGTTTTTATCAACTTTACATCCCATGAGCAACTTAAAGTTATTCACACTATCCTTGATGTTTTCGCCAGCCTTGGCTTATGCCCAATTTGCACCGGATTGGCTTGTGGCTGAAGGTATCCATTCCGTGCAATGGCATGTGCTTGGTGATCCACAAAGTTTGACGGTGGTTCCCTTGGGTGAAACTGGCAGCCTCCGTTTAGCTTTTGATGACTTCTACCAAAGCACGACCCCATTCAATTACACCTGGCAGCATTGCAACCGCGACTGGCAACCTAGCGGTCTGAACCATTCAGAGGCCATTGAGGGGTTCATGGAGTCGCAATTACCTGATGGCATACTGTCATTCAATACCTACCAACCCTACAGCCACATGAGCACCATCCTGCCCCACAGTGATTGCATGCCTAGGGTTTCAGGCAATTACTACTTAATTATTTTTGGTGAAAGTCAAATGGACACCTTGTTGAAACTTCCAGCGGTGTTTGTGAATCAGAAAACCCAGCTCTCCGGAGGCATTCATCGCACAAGCCTGATGGGACTGAGGCAAAGCCATCAAGAAATTGATATGATCGTTGACATGCGCGATATCTCCGTGCTCAACCCATTCAAGGATGTGGCCTTGTCCATCATACAGAACAGAAATTGGCGAAGCACCAAGCAGCTAGCGCCACGGTTTTTGCGCAATGGGGTGATGGACTTTGACCATGATGATGGCAGCAATTGCTTCCCTGGCGGCAACCATTTTCGCTATATCGACAACAAAAACCTCCCTGTACCTAGCCTGCGCGTTTCTCGCTATGAACTCAATGAACGCTGGGTGGCCTTTGTTGACGAGGAAATTGCTCGTGGCATCCTGTACCCAACCCATCAACAAGATGGCCAAGGTGTGTTTGTCCCTAGAAAGCAAGGATCTGATGATGAGGGCATTGAAGCAGATTACTTGTGGATGGATCTTTTCCTTAAAGACAATGAAGGCAAAGGGCATCGACAACTGCATGTGTTGGGGGATTTCAATGCCTACCAACCACACCTTGACAATCAATTACTCTACGATGAGATCGAGCAGGCTTACCGGGGACGCATCATGGTCAAGCAAGGTTATTTAGAGTACCTGATCGCTGATGAGAGCCGCTCATCAACTGATGAATCAAGTCAATGGTCAGCTGACAAAACACAATGGTCAGAAGGCAATCACTGGGAAACCAACAACCGCTACACCGTCATTGTCTACCTCAGATCCTGGGGCGCAAGGCATGATGAAGCAATGGGCATGATGACCCTGGACAGTCGCAATGCCATGGGACTCAAAGCTTTGGAGTTAAGGGTAGGCAATCCATGAGGCCAAGCGTATGTTTGCTGCATGGACATTGAGCAGGCAAAACACACCCTAGACAGCGGTGGATTGGTGGCCATTCCCACTGAAACAGTTTACGGACTGGCGGCAAACGCTACAGATGCAGATGCTGTTGCCCGAATTTTTTCAGTGAAAAATCGCCCGTTTTTTGACCCGCTCATTCTTCATATACCTAGCCTTGACATGATGGAAACCTATAGCCAGTCAGGCTTGCCCCCATTGGCAATGCAGCTGGCTGAGCGTTTCATGCCTGGCCCCTTAACCTTCGTGCTACCTAAGGCTGATTCTGTGCCAGACATTGTCACCTCGGGCATGAAATCGGTAGCCATGCGGATCCCTAACCATCCCATGACATTGGATTTACTCCGTTCCCTGGACTACCCACTGGCAGCGCCAAGCGCAAACCCTTTTGGTTATGTGTCACCCACCAGTGCAGCGCATGTCAGGCAACAATTGGGTGGCGCCATTGATGGCATCATCGACGGTGGACCTTGTGCCGTAGGTCTTGAATCAACGATTGTGTCTTTTCTTGAGATGCAGCCACTGGTCTTGCGCTTAGGCGGCACGCCTTTAGAAGCCATTGAAGACTGCCTGCACATGAAACTGAAACGTCAGACCTCATCAAGCCAACCAAAGGCCCCTGGGCAATTATCCAGCCACTACTCACCCGGCAGGGTGGTAATCCCACACCCTCATGGCTGTGATTGGCAGGCCATTGATTGGAACCTAACCACAGATGACGCCATCAGCTGGCTGCCTCAAAGCAATGCTTCACAGAGCTTCACACAAAGCGGTGACGACCGAGAAGGCGCTCAATCCTTGTTTCATTTGCTGCGATCTGTTGACAATGGCAAAACCGGGCCTGTTCACGTGGAGTTAGCGCCAGACAAGGGTCTTGGCAAGGCAATCAATGACCGAATTAAGCGGTCCGCCCATCAGGCCTGAGCTTGAAATTCTGACCTAAGTAGACCTTGCGAACCACAGGGTCAGCCGCCAGTTCCTCTGCGCTGCCGTGCTTGAGGATTTTTCCTTCAAACATCAAGTAGGTTCTATCTGTGATGGCTAGGGTTTCTTGCACATTGTGATCCGTGATCAAGACACCAATGTTGCGATCAACAAGGCGTGAAACGATGTGCTGTATGTCTTCTACGGCAATGGGATCAACCCCCGCAAAGGGCTCGTCCAATAAGATAAATCGTGGATCAGAAGCCAAGCATCGGGCAATTTCTGCCCGTCTTCGCTCTCCACCTGAGAGCAAATCTCCCCGGTGGTTGGCCAGCTTGCTCAGGCCAAACTCATCCAGAAGCACTGCTGTTTTAGCCTTGATGTCTGCCTTGCTGAATCCGCGCCATTCAAAGACTGCAGCAACATTGTCTTCAACAGTCATTTTACGAAAAATGGACGGCTCTTGAGCCAGGTAGCCGATGCCGTGTTTTGCCCTTTGGTGCATTGGCATTCGTGTGATATCCATGCCATCAAGGATGATGGTTCCCTTGTCGGCTTTCACCATGCCAACCACGGCATAAAAAGAGGTGGTTTTTCCGGCGCCATTGGGCCCCAATAGACCCACAATCTCCCCTTGTGACACGTTAAAACTCACCCCATCAACGACGGCGCGTCGCTTGTAGACTTTGGTGATGTTGTTGACAGAGAGGCTCATGACTTGGGTGCGGCGTATTTGCTGACCAAGATACTGACTTCATACAAGAGAAAGACAGGGATGGATATCAGAATCTGACTGAAAACATCCGGTGGAGTGATAACTGCTGACAGCATCAAGATCCCAATCCATGCGTGACGCCTGTAAGTCTTCATGCCCTTCGCTGTTGTCAAGCCCATTCGGCTTAAAAAGAAGACCAAAATGGGCAGCTCAAACATGATACCTGTGGCCAGAATAAGACTCATGACCGTGTTCAAGTAGGAAGCGGTTTCAATGATGTTTTGAATCTCCCCACTCAGCACATAGTTCCCCAAGAAACGCAAACTCAATGGCACAATCAGGTAATAACCAAACAATGCGCCTGCAAATAGCAGCATAGAGGACACAGTCACAAATAGCACAGAATAGCCCTGCTCTTTGTTGGATAGCCCCGGTGAGATAAAGCGCCACATCTGGTAAAGGATCCAAGGGAATGCCAGCACCACACCAGCTAACAAAGAAATCCAAATATGAAGGCTGAACTGACCAGCCATTTTTGTGTTCAGTAAGTCAATACTCAATCCCTCAATACAGAGGCTTGGCATGCCCCACAATTCAGCCAATTCACAGAACCATTGGTAGGTGATGAAGTCCGACGATTTAGGGGCTAAAAGCAGTTGGTCGATCAAGATTTCCTTGCCGACAAAGGCCAGCACAGCAGCCACAAGCACACCAAGTACCGCACGTACAAGGTATTTACGCAGCTCAGATAGATGCTGAAGGAATGGCATGTCACTTTTCATGGTTGACAAAAGTAAGTCTTGTTGTATCTTGATAACATATCTATTTCAACAGATGTCATCTCATAGCATACAACAAACCAAGAACTTGCTGAAGCAGTTTTTTGGTTTTACCGATTTCAAAGGACAGCAAGAACCTGCCATCGAGTCTATTCTCAGTGGCAAGGATGTCTTTGTCATGATGCCAACAGGTGGTGGCAAGTCACTTTGCTTCCAGTTACCTGCCCTGCAAATGGAAGGGGTCACCGTTGTCGTCTCACCTTTGATTGCTTTGATGAAGAATCAGGTGGATGTCATCCGCAACTTTGGCAAAGTGGACGGCATTGCCCATGTTTGGAACTCTTCACTGAATAAGAGGCAAATGGTTGAGGTGAGGCAAGACCTTTCTTCCGGTGTCACCAAACTGCTATACATGGCGCCAGAGTCATTGGCCAAGCAGGACAACATCGATTTCCTCAAACTCTTGAATGTGTCCTTTTTTGCCATTGATGAGGCCCATTGCATCTCCGAATGGGGCCATGACTTCAGGCCTGATTACCGAAACATCGTTAAATCCATTGAAGCCATTGGCCGCAAGCCCATCATTGCCTTGACAGCTACAGCCACACCCAAGGTGAAATTAGACATCCTGAAGACCCTGGATATTTCTGATGCGGAAACCTACACATCAAGCTTCAATCGAAGCAACCTTTATTACGGCATTCAACCAAAGGATCAGGTTGAGAAAAACATTGTTCGACTGCTTCTAGGCCACAAAGGAAAGTCTGCCATTGTTTACTGCATGAGTCGCAAGAAAGTGGAGGCAGTGGCTCAGGTACTGCAACTCAACGGCTTAAGTGCCCTTCCCTACCATGCTGGACTGGATAGAAAAACGCGCGTCAAGCACCAAGATGCTTTTCTCAACGAGGACTGCGACATCATAGTGGCAACCATCGCTTTTGGGATGGGCATCGATAAACCCGATGTTCGTCTGGTGGTCCATCACGACATTCCCAAGAGCTTGGAAAGCTATTACCAGGAGACTGGTCGTGCTGGAAGAGATGGTGGTGAAGGTATCTGCATCACCTTTTACGCAAAGGAGGACATCGAGAAAATGGACAAATTCCTATCCAGGAAACCTGTGGCTGAACAAGAGGTCGGCAGGCAGTTATTGCTTGAGTCCAGGGGCTATGCATCCACATCAGCCTGTCGAAGGAAATTTTTGCTTCACTATTTTGGGGAATCCTACCATGAGGACAACTGTGGGCAATGTGACAACTGCGAACGCAATGACCCCCTACAGGATGTAACCAAAGAGGCTAAGTTGATTTGTGAGATCATTCAAGAAGGCAGGGACAACTTCCGCACCATCCAAGTGGTCAATGTGCTGCTTGGCAATGAGACGTCCATCCTCAAAACCATGGACGCACAAGACCTCGACCAATGGGGCAAGGGCACCGAGCACAGTTTAGCTCAGTGGGAGAACTTGATTGGCCAACTCAGCCTTTCAGGAGCTATTGTTAAGGACATTGAACGCTACGGGGTGCTTTACCTGGCAGAGGAAGGCTTGAGTATCATGAAGGGCAAGGCCACTTTCAAATCTAAACCTCACCAAGAGATTGGCGGCAACAGCCGCAGCAGTTCAGATGCGTCCAAAGAGTCCGTCCTGGACCCTGTCCTCTACGACCTACTCAAAGCAGAGAACAAATCCATAGCAAAGCAAAAAGGCATCCCTCCTTATGCCTTGTTTTCTGATGCCACTTTGCAGGACATGGCTACCTCCTATCCGACCACTGAGGATGAGTTGAAAACCATGGCAGGCGTGGGGGAGTCAAAAGCACGGCGCTATGGCACAAGCCTGATCAATTGCATCAAAAACCATGTGGAAGCCAACGGGATTGAGCGCATGTCTGACTTTGCCATCATCAGTAGCGGTCAGCGGTCAGCCACCAAGGTGTATATCATTCAAGGCACGGATAGGCGACAAGACTTGGAAAGCATGTCAAAAAACAAGGGGATCAGCATTGAGCAATTGATGCATGACATGGAACTCATTGTACAAGGGGGCACCAAAATCAACATTCAATACATATTGAAGGAGATGTTGGATGAGGATTCCATTGAGGAACTCATGGAATACTTTTCAGATGACAGTGAGTCCGGCGACATCATCGAGGCGTACCACGAATTTGATGGCACTTACACTGAAGAGGAATTGCGAATGGTTCGCATCCATTTCCTTACCACGGTGCTTTAGGTCAAGTATTAATTCAACGTCATCAGCCGGTCAACCCCTTGGATTGCTAGCCTGTCAGCAACAATGGAGTCCATCACTGCAAAGGATTGAGAGTAGGCAAGTATGGCTGCCCGCCTTCGGGCAGAGAAAGCAACTGGCTTCCCCTTGAGAGTAGATTTTGTCATAGGCATGTTCTGTCAACCCATAACGCTGCAATGCAAGGCTTATTGTTCAGCAACATGCCACAAGTGACCAATCAAGGTTAATCGTTCAGCTGCAGCTCCTTCCTTAGGTTGATGACAGCATAGCGCATCCGCCCCAGGGCAGTATTGATACCTACCCCTGTTTCTTCAGCGATGGCTCTGAAGCTGAGATTGGACTGAACCCGTAACTTCACAACTTCCTGTTGATTCAATGGGAGTTTTGACACAGCTTTCCACATGCTTTCATTGAACTGCATGGACAGCATGACCTCTTCCGCAGTGAATTGCTCATCACCCATGCCTAAAACAGCTTGATGGCATTGTTCCACAGAAACCACTGGCGAACGCTTCATTTTTCTGAAATGGTCCATGGCTAGGTTGCCAGCTACCCGGTACATCCAAGGCATGAAGCGTCCAGACTCAATATATTTTCCAAGCTTAACTGCATGAACAAACTTGATCCATGCATCCTGAGCTATGTCTTGTGAGAGGTCCCAGTCTCGGACCTTTTTGAAAATAAAATGAAGCAGCTGATCTCCGTGGAGGTCCATTAGATGGGTCAGAGATTGCTCGTGACCATTAAGGTATTGCTGAACCAATTGTGCATCGGTCGCCTTTGCTGTGTGTTGCATGGTATGCAGAATAAAAAGTTAGCGTAGGCTTCAAGCAATAGGCAGATGGTGTTTTCTGTGAATATTTGGTAAATCTATCATTTTTTACCGCAACCTCTACATGCCGTATCAGATGACATCCAAAAAAACATTTGGTGATAGAACTTTTTTTTTGAATTCAGTGATCTTTTTCAGTCAAGAGAGATATTTTTGTCCATTCGACTTATGGCAACTAAAAACACCCTTCGCATCCAAGGTGCGCGCATGCACAACCTCAAGCACATTGACCTGTCCTTTGAGCATGGTCAGTTGGTGGTTATCACGGGTGTCAGTGGTAGCGGGAAATCCTCCCTTGCCTTTGACACCCTGTATGCAGAGGGTCAAAGGCGATACGTTGAATCACTGTCTGCTTATGCCCGTCAGTTTCTTGGTAAGATTGCCAAACCTGAAGTTGATGACATCAAAGGCCTTGCGCCTGCCATAGCCATCGCGCAAAAAATCATATCGCGCAACCCTAGATCCACCGTTGGCACCGTTTCAGAAATCAATGACTACCTCCGGGTATTGTTTGCTCGCATTGGTGTCACCCACTCCCCCATCAGTGGACAGGTGGTCAAGCGACATCGCATTGAGGATGTCCTCAAGCAATTGGCAGACCGTCCAACAGGCGAACACGCCATCGTCTCATCCCCCTTAGACTTCAGTCAACGAACAGCCAGTGAAGTCGTCCAGTTACTGACTCAGCAGGGCTATGCACGCATCCTTGACAAAGAAGGCAACACCCACCGCTTGGATCAAGTTGGCGACGGCATTGCAGACTTTGCCTTGGTCGTTGATCGCCTACCTACCGGTCCTTTGGATGACGCATGGGCAACGCGGGCCGCTGATTCTATACAGACAGCCTTTTACGAGGGCGATGGCAGCCTAGTCTTGTCCTACGAATCGGGTGAAAACATCAACTTCTCCAACAAATTCTCCTTGGATGGAATGGACTTTGAAGAACCTACACCAACCTTGTTTTCCTTCAATAACCCCCATGGAGCCTGCCCATCCTGTGAAGGTTTTGGATCTGTCTTAGGCATCGATCCAACCCTGGTGATCCCTAACCGGTTCCTCAGTGTGCGAGAAGAGGCCATTGCCGCATGGAAGGGTGAACGACTGCAAGCATGGAGAGTCCAATTGATGGACGGTGCAGAAGCTTCAGGATTGGACATGGACATACCCATTGGCGACATGACCCCAGACCAAGAGGCCTTGCTGTGGTCGGGCAACAGCCATTTCAAAGGGCTTGATGCGTTTTTCAAACATGTTGAGGCTAAATCCTACAAAATTCAATTCAGGGTGCTGCTTGCTCGGTACCGCGGCAAAACGGACTGCAAGGTCTGCATGGGTTCTCGGCTCAGGCAAGATGTATCTTATGTAACCATCCAAGGTGTCAGCATGATTGACATCAATGATTGGTCTATTTCACGTGCATCCGCATGGGTCAAATCCCTGACCTTGAACGAACAGGATGAGTCCATTGCCCGACGCTTGCTGATTGAGATTCAAAACCGACTAACCGTCTTGAAGCAGGTGGGTCTGCATTACCTCAACCTGAACCGGCCATCAGCCACACTCTCAGGCGGAGAAAGTCAGCGAATCAACCTAGCAACCAATCTAGGAGCCTCCCTGGTGGGATCGATGTACATCCTTGATGAACCCAGCATTGGTCTGCATCCACGCGACTCTCGAAAACTTTTGGACGTCCTGATTGCCTTGCGTGACAAAGGCAACACCGTGATTGTGGTTGAACACGATGAGCTATTCATGCGATCAGCAGATACGTTGATTGATCTAGGCCCCGGAGCTGGAAGCCTTGGTGGTGAGATCGTCTACAATGGACCGGGAATAGGCATTGAAGCAAGTCAATCACTGACGGCTGATTACCTGACCGGGCGAAAGGCCATTCATCGACAGACAAACCTTTCAGCGCCAACTGCCTGGGTCCAATTGTTGGGTGCCAAATTGCACAACCTCCAATCGGTTGACTTGCACATCCCATTGAATCGACTGTCTGTGATCTGCGGGGTAAGTGGGGGCGGAAAAACCACTTTAATCAAACACTGCCTGGTCCCCGCATTGACCAAGCATTTTCAATCACCGTTTGCTAATAGACAAAGCTCTGGACTTGCTGGCGACCTCTCGCAGATTGACGCCATGGAGCTGGTAGATCAAAACCCTATTGGCAAAAGCAGTCGATCCAACCCTGCCACTTACCTCAAAGTCTACGACGACATTCGATCGTTGTATGCCAGCCAACAAGGCGCAAAAATCATGGGGTTCAAAAGCAAGCACTTCTCCTTCAATACCGATGGAGGTCGATGTGAAGCCTGCAAAGGCGACGGCTATGTGGTGGTTGAAATGCAATTCATGGCTGACGTGCACCTGAGTTGCGAACACTGCCATGGTCAGCGATTCAAAGACGAAGTGTTAGATATTGCCATCAATGGCAAGCACATCAAGGATGTCCTTGATATGACCATTGACGATGCCAGCACATTCTTCCAATCTATTGGCAGCGATCGCATTGCCAACAAACTTAAGCCATTGATTGATGTTGGCTTAGGCTATGTCAACATGGGGCAATCCAGCAGCAGCTTATCCGGTGGCGAAGCTCAGCGGGTGAAGCTGGCCTCCTTCCTGTCTAAAGGTCAACTCAGCGAAAACATCCTTTTCCTCTTTGATGAACCAACCACAGGTCTCCATTTTGATGATGTGCAAAAACTCCTCAAAGCCTTTGATGCTTTGATCGCCATGGGCCATACCGTTTGTGTGATCGAGCATCACTTGGATGTGGTGAAACTCTCAGATTGGCTGATTGAATTGGGGCCAGAAGGCGGAGATGCAGGGGGCAAAATCATCCATGCAGGCTTAGCGTCTGACATCCTATCAGTGAAGGATTCACCAACAGGGTCATGCCTTAGGCAAACCACATAAAGGTTCTTGGTTTTGGTGTGAGGCCCAGGTATTTACTCAGGCCCTATTTTTTCATCAAGTCACGCTGACGCAAGGCCTCAAAAAGGACCACCGCTGTACTCACGCTCACATTCAATGAGTCGACAACTCCTTTCATAGGAATGCAGATTTTTATAGCCTCTGACTCAGACCAGCTCGACTGCAAACCCTCTGCTTCAGGGCCTACCACAATGGCCAGGGACCCAGACAAGTCAGACGATGTGTGGCTAGATTTCCCATCCAAATGCATCAATACCGGTGTGATTTGATTGGCTTTCAGCCACGCCATGCAGTCCTCCCTGCTGGCCATTGCCGTCTGGCAATGGAAGATGCCACCGAGGCTATTGCGTATAGCTTGTGGGGACAGGGGATCGCATTCCAACTGAGAAAACAACACTGCATCAGCACCTACCGCATTGGCAGATCGCATGATGGCACCCACATTGCCCGGCTTTTCTAAACCATCCAGAACCACAATCAGCGGGGACGCTGGCAGGCGCAATAGCGAGAGCTCCATGCTTGGCCGCACAAAAACTGCCAAGCTGTTAACCCCGTGGCTTCGCATGACCATTTTCTCAAAGGCCTTATTGCTGCAGGTGATGACTTTGCTTGGTGAAACAGCCAAGGTCTTTTCACAATCCACCCGTTGAAACAGCGTCCTTAAATGCCAACCTGACTTCAAGGCCCTAGCGATTTCTCGTTCACCCTCTACCACAACCACGTCGTCCTGTTTTCTGGCAGATGTTTTTGCAAGCCATATTTTGACTTGCTGAATTTTTGGGTTGCTAGGGCTATCAATGTGCATCATCCTCCAGTGCGTTTATGGGTTAGTCCCATGCGGTCTAACTGTTGTTCCACCTTCTCGCGGATGTCGCCTTGCAATAGCAAAACTTCTGATTTCAAGCTGCCACCGACGCTTAGGGATTTTTTTAATTGAGATGCCACCTCATTGAGATTGCCGCCTTGTGTTGACTCAAAATTCAAGGAGACCACCCACCGACCATTGCGTCGCTCACGCAAGATCCCTACTTGGCCATGCATGGGCTGGATTGATTGTTCATCACCAACCTGACCGGCCACCTCATGCTTTGTGTCATTGAGCTTCGGAACAACGACCCCTAAGGCCTGTGACAAAGCAGAAGCAAAGGGATTGTCACTCGCAACAACCTGTTTTGAATGGTCTTTTCGCTTAGTCATGGATCACGCGTCGATAGATGGCTAAGTATTCATCAGCAACATCCGTGACAGAAAAGCCTTCTGCAGACTTTCTTGCTGCATTGGCAAAGCCTTGTTGTGTGGGGCGATCTTTAAGGATTTCCAAGGCCCTAGCAGCCATGGCATCCACATCACCCACAGCCTCCAAATAGCCATTTACTCCATGGGTAACAACCTCTGGAAGCCCTCCTGAATTGGATGCAATCACAGGCACATGACACGCCATGGCCTCCAATGCAGCCAGACCAAAGCTCTCTGACTCCGAAGGCAAAAGAAACAAATCCGATTGACCCAGGACATGGTTCACCTCAGTGGTCTTGCCTGCAAACAACACCTTGCCAGCCAGACCCAAGGCCTTCACATGTTGCTCAGCACCTGTGCGTTCTGGGCCATCCCCAACCATGATGAGTTTGGCAGGGATTTTTGCCTGAATTCTTTCAAAAATATCAATGACATCAGCAATGCGCTTGACCTTTCGGAAATTGGATACATGGGAAATAATCCACTCGCCATGGGTTGACAATTGCATTTGACGGTCGCCTTTGCATCGAAAAAATCGCTTGCTGTCCACAAAATTGGGCACGACCTGAATGGGTCTTTTGATGCCAAAGAACTCAATGGTATCAGCCTTCAAAGAATCAGAAACTGCTGTGACAGCTGACGAATGTTCAATTGAAAAACAAACGGCGTGGCGGTAGGCCGGGTGTTTGCCAACCAAGGTGATATCTGTGCCGTGCAAGGTGGTCACAATGGGTAAATGCTTGCCCTTGTCTTCTAGGATTTTCCTTGCCATGTAAGCAGCGTAAGCATGAGGGATGGCGTAGTGCACATGCAACACATCCAAAGATTCCCGTTCAACCATGGCAACCATGGCACTGGACAAGGCCAACTCATAGGGCTGGTACTGAAAGAGTGGGTAGTTTTCGACCTGAACCTCATGGTAATGAAGGTTAGGGTTGTAGGCATTCAATCGCACAGGCTGTGCGTAGCTCAATACATGCACTTGATGCCCTTGCTCGGCCAAATGGTTAGCTAATTCAGTCGCCAAGACACCTGATCCACCAAAGGTGGGGTAGCAAACGATGCCAATACGCAGCAGTGGTTTAGTTGACAATGTGGTTGTTTTTGTAGGTGATACGACTGGTTTCTAAGCCATCGATTTGGTAATTGATAACCTCGCCATCGATGTTGCCTTTTTGGTAAGGGTAAATGGATGCCACCTTCCCGTTGTCATGGTACCAAGTGGCTTTGCCTTGCTTTTGGTTGTTGAACCAATTCACCCTGCTCTGAATGACCCCCGACACATAATAAGCAATGGCCTCACCATGCAACCGACCATAGCGCCAGGGCTTTCGGTCAAGCAAACGGCCTGCTTGATCATAGGAACGCTCCTGGCCATGCTTCTGCCCATCATACCATTCACTGTAGTTGATGATTTGTCCTGATGAATGGAATTCCCACAAGGGACCGTGCGACATGCCATCTTTGAACATGCGTATGGATTGCGGCTTGCCGTTGCCATGGTACATGACATAGGTGCTGTCAATATCCCATGCCAATGCCGCCTGCTGCACATGACCTTGTGCCTGCAAAGCAGTTCCTGGCAGAGCCAGGACGCTAATTAAGCACAGACTGCTGCACCACCTCTTGAATCCGGGTGCGGATGTCCATGTGAGATATTTTCCAATTGTCGGCATCAGGGTATACACGATTAGATAAAAAGACCAGCACGGTGCCAGTCTCTGGGTCAGCCCATGCAAAAGTACCGGTAAAACCGGTGTGTCCAAAGCTCAAAGGACTGACACACCCACACGTAGGTCCAGGGCCATCTTCTTGTGGTCGATCAAAGCCAAGTCCGCGTCGGTTGCCATCCTCGCAAGCCACGCAAGCGGTGAAAGCCTTCAAGGTGGCCTCATCTACGTAGGATTGCCCCATGTAGCTACCGCCATCGAGGTAGAGTTGCATCATGCGTGCCACATCGGATGCCTTGGCAAAAAGGCCAGCATGGCCCCCGACGCCACCCATGATTGCTGCGCCTGGGTCATGCACCGTGCCACGTATCACTTGCTTTCTGAACAGTTCATCATGCTCCGTGGGTGCAATGGTCATGAGGTCTACGCCATGATCCAGCGGCAAGTAGGTCATACCTATGCCCATGGGCTCAAACCATGCGCTGGCAATGATGGCATCCAGACCCATGCCATGCTTGCTTTCGAGGTAGCGCTGAAATAAATAATAGCCTAAATCAGAATACCGGTAAGTCTGTGACAGCATCGTCAAGGATGCAATCTGCTCCTGAATGCTATCCGGCCAATGCCTTCCAGCATAGACATGCTGTGCGACTTGAATGGGGTGGCTGTCAGACCTTTCGCTCTGAAGGTAGTTGGCCTTCCATTCACCATTGGAATCCAAACCATCTTGGAAGAAAGGTATCCATGCAGGCAGCCCCGACTGGTGAGCCAGTACATCCTTCACGCTAAGCTCACCAACTGCTGTCCCCAATAAATGGGGCAAGAGATCTTCCATGGTCAAGGTCAACAAGCCGCCATCTCCCCGTGTTTGGTGGTCTTGCATCAAAAGTGGCACTGTAGCCAGAATTTTTGTCAAGGAGGCCACGTCGTATAGGTCATCTACCTGTGTAGGCAGCTTACCATCCAGGCTGCCCCATGCTTGGTTGATGACCTGCTTACCATGGCGGGCTAGGAAAATTTGACAACCAGGGTAGGCCCCTGCATTCAAACCCTCCATCACGATGTCATTCACGCGGTCAAGGGTGTTTTCAGCCAGCCCCATCTGTGACAAGCTAGCCTTTGACCAGGTCGAATGGATCCCTAAATTCACAGGTACCCTACCAGGGAATGTCCGTTGGTCCGGTGACAATTCAAGCATGTCTAAAACCGCTTGCTGGGTGAATGTTGTGTTTTCATAAGCAAGCACCACGGCATCGAATCGATGCAGATCCAGGCTACGTAAACCATAGGGGTTTCCCATTTGCACCAATACCACAGGATGTCCTGCCGCTTGGAAAGCTTCAGAAGCCGTCAATAAATCTGCTGAAAGCTTCGCTTGCTGCCATGGGTTTTTGCTATCAGCCATGTGCAGCAATGCCACCGCTTGGCCATCAGCTGGCTCACCTGGATCGGCCAAGGAGGCAACTGCACGATTCCCCATGGTGATGACATGGTAAGTGGACTGTTCCATGATGCCACCATCATCATGCATCAGGGTCAACGCACCTTGCGCTATGGCTAAGGACAAATTGTCCATCAGTTTCCTATCCATTGGCGGCATCCCTGCATGGCTCGCATCATGCTTAGGTGGTTTGTGCGCCATGACGCGCTGGAATCGTTCCGTGACTTCTGAAAAGCTGATGCGCCCTTCATGCACAGCCTCAACCAAGGCGTCGATGGCAGCCTGTGGGTCAGCCACAAACAGCAGGATGTCATTACCTGCAATGAAGGCTTGTGCCTCCAGCTCACCTGGGGACAAATCCTGCGTCAAGCCTTTCATGTTCATCGCATCGGTGAAAATCAGCCCTTCAAATCCCAGGCTATCACGCAGCCAATAGCTGACAATGGGCTTAGATATGGAGGCAGCTGTCCCTGTTGAATCCATTGCTGGCACTGCTAAATGTGCCACCATCACGGCATCAACGCTAGCCTTCACAGCATGAGCAAAGGGGTTAAGCTCAAGGGCTTTCAAGCGATTGAGGTCATGCGCAATGCGCGGCAAGCCCTTGTGGCTATCGCTGTCACTGTCGCCGTGTCCAGGGAAATGTTTGGCGCAGGCCATCACTGCTTCCGAATGAAAGCCGGCAATCATCGCTGATGACATGGCATTGACCAGCTTGGTGTTGGAACCAATGGCTCGTTGCCCAATGATTGGATTGTTGGGGTTGGTATTGAGATCCACCACCGGCGAAAAGTTCACATGGATGCCTAGGCTTTTTGACTCAGCCCCTAGGGCCTGGCCATAGCGCCAAGCCAATGCGGAGTCATGGGTAGCACCAAGGGTCAATGGCCACGGCAGTCGACTGAGGCTATCTAGCCGCATGGCGGCACCCCATTCCGCATCCTGCGCCATCAACAAGGGCTGTTCTGCCAATTTTTGCAATCGATTGATGGCCTGACGTTGCCGTTCAGGGCCACCTTGCATCCAAATCATACCACCCACAAGTCCATTCCTTGTCCAGTCTGCCAATTGATCCATGTGAGCTGCATCACCATTGCTGTAGGCTGCCACCATGATGCATTGGCCAAACATGGCGCGAAGGTGGGCGTCAGCTGCAGAATCTACAAGGGAATGATCCTGTGTTGCGCTGAGCAAAGGCAGAGCAATAAGGGGTAGTAGTCGACGGAATAAAAAGGCTTGATGCATCATGGAAAAATAGGACATAAAGGGTCTTACCTTTGAACCTCTATAGGATTTTTTTCAATGAATCATCGTGCAAAACCTCGCGGCTTCCGACTGGAGACCCGGTACACCGACGAACGCAAGGAGCGCTTGCGTTTAATGGAGAAACGTGCCAAGCAAATCATCGCTGATCCAAGTATCACTAGGGACGAGCGCAAGGATGCCCTGAGTCGCGCCTGGCAGTCTCGAAGAAGCACAGAAAGCGTTGACCCGAAACGCAACTTAAGATTGGTCCTTGTTCTGTTGACATTGATTGGAATCACTGTCCTGGCATTAGAATACATTGCTGTATGAAACCCATTGCGTTATTACCTGAGACGGTATCCAATCAGATTGCCGCTGGCGAGGTCATTCAGCGACCTGCTTCTGCGATCAAAGAGCTGATGGAAAATGCCTTGGATGCTGGAGGCAGTCACATTGAAGTCAACATTCAGCAAGCAGGCAAAGTCTCCATGCAAGTCATTGACAACGGCCATGGCATCCCTGAGGGAGACATGGATCTGGCATTCCAGCGACATGCTACGTCAAAAATTCAGTCGGCAGATGACCTATTTGCTTTGCAAACCATGGGGTTTCGTGGTGAGGCACTGGCAAGCATTGCTGCGGTTTCGCATGTGTCAATTGTCACCCGAACAGACAGGGAAAACAGCGGCAGACAGCGGGACCTTGAAGGTGGTCGCTTGGTTAAATCCAATGGGTGCAGCACAGCCATTGGTACAAAAATCACCATCAGCAACCTCTTTTACAATGTGCCGGCAAGGCGTCAATTTCTGAAAAGTGATGCCGTTGAATACAAGCACATTGCCCGTGTATTTGCTGACATTGCCTTAGCGCATCCAGACAAGGCATTCACCCTTCGTCACCAAGGCAAGGTGGAATGGATGCTCGCAGCGGAACACCCGCGTCAACGCATCACCCACATCATTGGAAAAAAAGTCACTGACAGACTGGTACCGGTCGACGAGCAAACCGATTTTGTTGAAGTTAAGGGCTATGTGCTCCGACCCATCCATGCCAGAAAAACCAAGGGAGAACAGCACCTCTTTGTCAACCATCGACCCGTCAACCATGCCTTGATCCACCGAGCAGTCATGGATGCATTTGAGGGCTTGATCCAAAATGGACATCACCCCGCCTACATTTTAGACTTGACCATTGCCAGTGATCGCATCGATGTGAATGTGCACCCTGCAAAAACAGAGGTCCAATTCGATGACGAACGTGCCATCCAGGCCATCGTTCGCAGTGCCGTCAAGCGTGCATTAGGCATTCATCAAGTAGCACCCACATTGGACTTTGAAAACCCATTGGCAGCGCAGCCCGTGCACATCCCCACGGGTCCGGTTTTACCGCCCCAAATTGTGGTTGACAGCAGCTTCAACCCATTCCAAGGACAGGACAACATTGACCCAGGCATCAAAACCGATGAATCATGGGCTTCATCAACGAAGGATCATTTCTTTGATAAACCCATCCATGTACCGGGCGAGGTCCTTGAACTCAGCAGTGAGTGGGCTGCTGAAACAGCAACCGTAGGCAACACAGGCATCGGGTATTCCGTGATGCATGTCCCACCCCACTTTGCAGTGACCACCATGCAACGCGGACTGATGACCGTTCACTTGCCTCGCGCCAAACGACGCATCCTTTTTTCACAGCTACTTGCTCAACTGCAAGGAGAGCATCTGGGAAGCCAATCCTGGCTATTCCCTCAGCCCTGGAACGCGCCATCTGGCATGCATTGGGGATCTTGGGAACCGCGGCTTGAGTCCCTCGGTTACCGGTGGGAACTGCATGCTGACACTATGAACTGGCTGGCTGGGCCCAGCTTCCTCAATCCAGATCAGGCCATGTCTTGGCTTGAAAACCTGTTGTTGATTGACCCCGATCAAGCGGGCTGGGAATCTGGACTCGTGAGCCAATGGCTGGACCATTGTGACCCCATGCCTGACCCTTGCCAAGGCGAGCCCTTATCCCTTGTCATTGACCGACTCTTTGCCTTGAGCAACCCCTGGAAGGATGACAAAGGGCGCTCCATTGCTCGTCTGCTTGACTCGGATGCCATCGCTGCACAATTCACTTCGTAAATTCACCACGTGCTCTTACAACCTCAACGCTTCAACGTTTTACCGCCAATAATCAAGAACCTATTGATTATCAATGGATTGGCTTTTATGGCCACCTTGGTTTTTGGTCAAATGGGGTTTGATATCATTCGCCAGTTTGGCATGTATATCCCCCAATCACAGCAATTTGCTCCCTACCAATTGGTGACACACCTGTTCCTTCATGCCAACATGAGTCACATATTTTTCAACATGTTTGCCTTGTGGATGTTTGGTAATGCCTTGGAAAACCAGTGGGGTTCACAGCGATTTTTGATTTTCTACCTGGTGACAGGCCTGGGGGCTGCAATGTGCCATTTAGGGGTGAACGTGTACGAGTACTACCATCACATGGCACTCTATGAAATGACAGGATCACAAGCATCGTTGCAAAGCCTTCGCATGCTTGAGTGGGTGCCAACCGTGGGAGCTTCAGGGGCAGTTTTTGGCGTGCTTTTAGGGTTTGGAATGACCTACCCAAATCAAAAAATCTACCTCTACTTCTTGATGCCCATCAAGGCAAAGTATTTCGTGCTGGGTTATGGTCTAATGGAGTTATGGTCTGGTCTTGCCCAAGCCAGCTCAAACATTGCGCATTTCGCGCATGTCGGCGGCATGCTATTTGGCTTCCTGTTGATCCGCTATTGGCAAAGCACACAGCGCCGCTTCTAAGCCATGAATGCCCTGAGGATCTGGTTCAAACAATCCAAGATTCACGGCCTAATTGGCCTGATTGCTGTGGTGTTTGCTCTGCAGTCCAGCCTTGAGGTTTTCGGTTGGCTTTGGGGGCTTTCCTTGGAAGAAACCATCCTCAATTGGTTCTCGCTTCGCAATGATTTTCCAGGTGGATTCCTTCAACCTTGGACCCTATTGACCCATGGATTCCTTCACCACGGACTCTTTCATGTTGTATTCAACGCGGCCATGTTGTGGTATGCTGGAGGGCTGTTAGCAACCTTCTGGAAGACTGATCGCGTGGTGTGGCTTTTCTTGACCGGCATTGTCGCAGGTGGCCTGGCTTTTTGGTCAGTCAGCCCTGTGATGGGCACAGTGGTTGTGGTCGGCGCTTCCGGCGGCATCTATGCCTTGCTTGTGGTGGCTGCTTTGACAGCGCCAGGCATGCGTATACGCTTATTTTTCAGCGTTTCTATCAACCTACAGACCCTTGTTATGGTGTTGCTCGCAGTATCCTTCATTGCAATCGTAGCCGGCAGCAATGTGGGTGGGAATGTGGCGCACCTTGGCGGTGCCCTGTGGGCCTATGTTGTTTTTCACCGGCCTGAATGGTTGCCTGATACCTTACCTAACCTCCCTCGCAAGAAGAAGCGTCGCTCAGGCATACACCAAGCCTCCCGACGCCATGTCAAACTTCAAGGCTCTGTGGATCAACGTTTGGATGCCATTCTAGAAAAAATACATGCGCACGGCATGGAGAGCCTCACCGAGGCAGAGAAAGCCTATTTGAGCTCCTATGGCAACAAGCAGTAAGTCCGCCAACCGATTGTGGTATGGCCTGCATGCCATCGCCTTGCCCCTGACCTTGGGTGCAAGCATCAGTTTCTACTTGGGCTCAGACTTCATGTCCTTCCTTGCGCCGCTAGCCATTGCTTTGCCCGTGCTGTTTATCTGGCATGCTGTCATTGGCGGATTGGCTTTGTCCCGACTTCACCACTCTGCCCTGCTGGCCATTGCCATACTGACTGCAATCAGTCCCCAATGGATGCCTTTCATGGCCTACCAGTCAGCTAAGACCCCTCATCCTTCAAGCATTCGAATCGCCACGTGGAATGTGCATCAATGGCGCAACATGCCATGGACGGACTTGGAATCCACCGCGAAAGAGATGCAGACCAAGGCACTGTCACTTCAAGCTGACATCCTTTGCTTGCAAGACATTGGCCAGGCTGGATTGAATGGCCTGGAAGCGCATTACCCTTACCATGTGCAAGTAGGTCAGCTGGCCGTGCTCAGTCAGTGGCCAATCAAACAATGGGATCAGCAAGCATTCACATCAACTTTTCATGGTCATGACCATTTCATGTGGACCAACATTGTGATCAAAGACGATCAAGGCCAGACAAGAACCCTGACTGTGGCCAATGCTCACTTGGTGACAACCACCTTTGTGGCAAAAGATTTTCGTGAGGATCAGGATCAAAATGGCATGCCTCAAGTCATGCTTTCAAGCTATGGCAAACTCATGCAAACCGCAGGTATTCGGAGCCGGCAAGTGGACCAGTTGGCTGCCTGGCGAGATCAGCAGGATCAGCCTGTGGTGATCGCAGGGGATTTCAATGACGTGCCATCGAGCTACAGCTACCAAATGCTTACAACGGGCATGAAGGATGCCTTCCTTGAAGGCGGAGTTGGATTAGGGAGGAGCTACACCGGCCTCAAAGGCTTGCCATTGCGCATCGATTGGCTCATCATGAGTCCAAGCATGCAAGTGACCGCTTCTGCGGTTGACAAGCAGTCACACAGTGATCACCACCCTCTGTGGACCGATGCCTGGCTGCAAAGCCAACCCATCAAGGACTGACCTGCCGCACACGCCTGAGGTCCAAAGCGTTCATTGGGTGTGGTGGCAAACCGATCCACGACTTATCCAGCAACCGCAAACTTTCATCATAGATCAAGGGAATGATCAAGGCTTGTGATTGAATCCGCGCATCCATGGCTTCGAAAACCGCGAGGCGCTCCTGGCCCTGCATCCTGGCAGCTTGATCCAAATAGGCATCCAAAAGCGGGTCATTCACATGGGCAGCGTTGGGCCCTTTGGGGGCCCATTGACGGCTATCAAATAGCATCATGTAGTTCTGTGGGTCTGCATAGTCTGCAATCCAACTGGCGCGGTACATAGCCAATCGACCTTCTGCCTTTGCTTCCCTGAATGTGGCTGAGGGCAGCACTTCAACCTTGACCGTTAGACCTAACTGGGTCCAAGCAGACTGAACATATTCACATAGGTCACGGTAAGATGCCGTCGTGGAAAGCAGGATGGGTGCCAAGGTGTCAAGCCTATTCCCCAGAGCAGCTTCAAGCAAAACCTTTGCGCTATCAATGTCATGGCTCCATGATTGAGCTGTGGTACGGTGTCCTGGCATGCCAATGGGGATGAAGCCTTTGTTGCCTGGTTGCCCCAATCCGTTTTTCAAGTAACGGATCATGCGATGGCGGTCCAAGGATAAATTCAATGCCTGCCGCAGCCGTTGATCACCAAGGTAGCTCGGTGAAAGCATGGCCATATTGATGGCCAGGTATTCCGTGTTCAAGAAGGCCGCTTTGCGCAGGGTAAAGCGATCAGACCATTGTTCTTGAAGCTGTCCATCTGCATCCAACAGTTGATCCTTGTAGCTAGGGTCCAATCCAGAGATGAAATCCAGGTTACCCTTCACGCATTCTAAAAAGGCAGCCTGCCTGTCGGGAATGAATCGAATGGCGACTGATTCGAGGTAGGGCAAGCTGTGGCCTTGCTCATCTATTTCATGGTATTGTGCATGTCGCCTAAGCACCATCTTATCCCCCCGACGCCATGCCTTGAGGTAGAATGGGCCTGAGCCCACAGGGTGTTCTGATAGGGTCAGGCCATAATAGTCCACTGCCTCTTTAGGTAAAATACCACAGTAGGGCATGCTCAGCCTTCCCATCATGGTTGGATCAGGGCGATTCAAATGGAGTATCAATGAATCCAAGTCAAGCACTTGGATATGTGCAACAGGTGCCATGACCCATGCGCCAGAAGAACCCGTCGCCGGTGCCATGAGTCGATTCAAACTGAAAGCCACATCATAAGCTGTCACGGCCCTTCCTTGTCCGCCAGCAAAGCATGTGTCGTTGTGAAAACGCGCATCCTGCCTGAGGCTGAATTGCAATTGAAGGCCATCGTCACTGATTGCCCAATCTTTAGCAAGATCCCCATGCAAAACCAGGGAACTGTCACTTCGAACAAGCGTGCTGTATAGCTGTGCATTGATCCAATTGCTAGCTTGGTTGCGGGAAAATGCAGGATCCAAGCTCTGAACACCTGAGGCTTCATTGTAACGAAAAACCATGCCTCTGTGTTGTGATTGCGGGCCTGAATGACAGGCCAACAAGCTGAGGAGGGGCAATAAGAGAAGAAGCTTTCGCACAGGTCAAATATAGGCCTGCCATCCGCCGTACTTTTGCCCCGTGAAACTCCAAGGACAAAGCGTTGCATTTCATACCCTGGGATGCAAACTCAATTTTGCAGAATCTAGCACGATCGCAAGAGATTTGAAGGATGCAGGCATGCATTTGGTTCAAATCCAAGATGGTGCAGATCTTGTGGTCATCAATACCTGCTCGGTCACTAATCAGGCTGACAAAGAGTGCCGGACCATCGTGCGCCGAGCCAACCGGGCCAACCCAGAAGCATTTGTCGTGGTCACAGGTTGCTATGCACAACTCAAACCCTCAGAGATTGCCGCCTTAGAGGGGGTTGATTTGGTGGTGGGAGCTGGCGACAAGTTGCATTTGAGACGTTTCTTGGACGACCTGGATCCCACTGAAGACAATGCCATTGTTCACAGCTGCGACATACAAGATGTCAACAGCTACCAATCTGCCTACAGCTTTGGCGATCGAACCAGGGCCTTTTTGAAGGTGCAGGATGGTTGTGACTATGTCTGCACTTACTGCACCATCCCCTTAGCCAGAGGCATCAGTCGGTCAGCCAGCATGGAGGACATCAGAAAACAAGCTTCAGACATTGTGGCAAAGGGTGCCTTGGAGGTGGTCTTGACGGGTGTCAATATTGGTGACTATGGCAAGGGAGAGTTTGGCAACAAGCAACATGACCATCGATTCATCGATTTATTGCAAACCTTGGATGGTGTAGATGGCCTGGACCGCATCAGGATTTCCTCGGTTGAACCCAATTTACTCAAGGATGAAATCATCCAATTTGTGGCCAATGCAGAACGCTTTGTTCCGCATTTTCACATCCCTTTGCAATCCGGCAGTGATGCCATTTTAGCCTTGATGAAGCGGCGTTACCGCCGTGACCTGTTTGCCAACCGCGTTGATTCCATTGTGTCTCGCATGCCAGATGCCTGCATTGGCGTGGATGTCATTGTTGGATTCCCCGGAGAGACCGAAGATCACTTCCTGGAAACCTACAAGTTCCTGGATGCCTTGCCCATTGGTTATTTGCATGTGTTCACGTATTCAGAGCGCTCCAACACGGAAGCAGTAGACATGCCTGGTGTCGTGCCTGTGCCTGAGCGCAAAGCTCGCAATCACCGCCTGCGGCTGTTGAGCGCAAAGAAGCAGCGGGCTTTCATGCAAGCACATGAAGGTCAATCCCATCGGGTGTTGTGGGAGATGGGCAACAAAACAGGTCGCATGCAGGGCTACACAGAGAACTACATCCGCGTATCGGCTCCATTCGATGAGGAACTCATCGGAAAGGTGGTCAATGCAACCCTGGAAAATCCCCGTGCTGACGGCAGCATGTCCGTGATCATTGACCCGGTTTTCCTTGCCAACAAAGCTTGTTGATATCCCTTGAGGTTTGCGTTGGCTAAGTCCCAATAAAAACCGAAATTTATCCGATGCCCCCATGCCTATTTAGGGACTATGAAAATTGCATGACATGACCATTGAACCAACTGCCATCGACGGACTATTGATCATTCGACCTCAGCGTTTTGGGGATGATCGCGGCTATTTTGCTGAAACATTCCGTGCCTCCAACCTTGGCAAACATCCACCCCATTTTGTGCAAGACAATGAAAGCAAAAGCCGCAAAGCAGTGCTGAGGGGCCTCCATTTTCAGGCACCTCCACATGCGCAAGGTAAATTGGTGAGTGTGGTTGCCGGCTCAGTGTACGATGTGGTCTTGGATATCCGCAAGAACTCCCCCACCTATGGTCAATGGCATGGAGAGGTGCTCAGCGCAGATAACATGACCCGATTGTGGATTCCTGAAGGCTTTGCTCATGGCTTCCTCACCCTGGAAGACAACAGCGTATTTCAATACAAATGCAGCGCCTACTACCACAAGGAGTCAGAAGGCTGCATTGACTATGATGACGCCATGCTAGCAGTGGACTGGAAGGCTGCTTGGGACCAACATGGATCGGGTGATTTCACCCCTTTGGTGAGTGAAAAGGACAAGGATGGATCAGCCTTTGCTTCTTTCCAAAGCCCATTCCATTCATGACATTTCAATCCCCGATTTCTACCTTGTTGATCGGCATGGCTTTCATCGGTCTTGTGGTCATCGCTGCGGTTGCCAGCCAACGCGAAAGCGCTGAACAGCAGTTGGCTGTCTCCCTTGACAATGCCACCAGACTGGTCCCTTTGCCAAGCCACCCCGATTTTGCGGGAGAAGCATTGCCCATGGATGACATGGAGGTTCGTGAACGGCTGAGCAAAGAGCTGCAAGTCAACACCTATTGGCAGTCCAACACTTTGCAGCTGCTGCAGCGAAGTGGTCGCTATTTCCCTGTGATTGAAAGCATTCTTCGCCGCAAAGGCATTCCCGAAGACTTCAAGTACCTAGCTGTTGCTGAAAGCGGACTGGACTGGGTCGTCTCCCCTGCTGGTGCAACAGGCATGTGGCAACTCATGAAGGCAACGGCGCAAGAGTCTGGCCTTGAAGTGAGCGCCGATGTGGACGAACGCTACCACCTGATCAAAAGCACTGAGGCAGCTTGCGATTACCTGTTGGCAGCCCATGAACGATTTGACTCATGGACCTTAGCTGCTGCATCCTACAACATGGGTAAAGCCGGCCTTGCAAGGCAGTTGAGTCGACAAGGCGAAGACAGCTACTACGACCTCACCCTGAATGCAGAGACCAAGCGCTATGTGTTTCGCATTGTGGCATTGAAAACCATCATGCAGCGCGCAAAAGATTACGGTTTCATCATGACTGCTGACGACTATTGGTTGCCCCTGGAACAACAGTATGTCACCTTGGATAGCGCGGTGGTGCAATGGAGTGACTTTGCCCATGATCATGGCATCAGTTACAAAACATTGAAACGATTCAATCCCTGGTTGCGGTCTGCTGACCTTTCCAACCCCTTAAAGCAGGCCTACGAGATTGCAATGCCCGTGACAGAGAACCAAGGTGAACAACTCCCTGCGGACCATGACTGACAACATGGTAGTTATTGGTGCCCGTGAGCACAACCTGAAGAACATAGATGTGACCATTCCACGCAATGCGTTGGTGGTAATCACTGGGCTCAGCGGCAGCGGCAAGTCTTCATTGGCCTTTGACACGCTTTATGCTGAAGGTCAACGCAGGTACATCGAGACCTTTTCTTCCTACGCCCGGCAATTCCTTGGCCGCATGGAACGGCCTGATGTCGATGTCATTGAAGGGCTCAGTCCCGTCATTGCCATTGAGCAAAAAACAACCAACAGAAACCCTCGATCAACAGTTGGCACGGTCACCGAGGTGTATGACTTCCTTCGCTTGTTGTACGCCCGAACATCCACAGCCTATTCCATGACAACGGGACAGGCCATGGTCAGTGACACTGAGGAAGGCATACAGGAAAAGATCCTACAGCGTTTTTCCGGCAAACGAATCGCCATCATGTCATCCATTGTCAAGGGTCGCAAGGGGCATTACCGCGAACGCTTTGAAACCCTTGCAAAGCAAGGCTACCTTAGGGCAAGGGTTGATGGTGTTTGGATTGAAATCACCCAACATTTGAAATTGGATCGCTACAAAACCCATGACATTGACGTGGTCATTGATCGACTGACTCCCTCCCTGGAAGTGAGTGATCGATTGAAGCAGTCGATTGCTACCGCTATGAAGATGGGCAAAGGAAGCATCCTCATTGTGGATTACGCCAACCAGGAAGCAACATCGCATTTCAGCAGGCATCTGATGTGCCCGGAAAGTGGCCTTGCATACCAAGAAGCTGAGCCCAATAGCTTCAGCTTCAATTCACCCAAAGGGGCATGCCCCCGATGTCATGGCCTGGGTCGACTGAAGTCCGTGGATGAGCAATTGATCATTCACAACCCGAGGCTTTCACTCAAGGAAGGTGCACTCAAACCCCTTGGAACCTTCAATAAATCATGGATCTGGCAACAGATGGACCTGATTTCTCAAAGGTTTGGCTTTGACCTCAATGATTCATGGCAAAGCCTGCCTCTTGAGGCAAAAAACGCCATCCTTCATGGCTGCAATGAGCAGTTCACATCAGATAACAAGGTGGTGGGCATCAAACGCCGCCTGACCATTGCATTTGAGGGGTTGGTGGCATTCATTGAAAGTCAGCACAAAGACAGCAATAGCAAGAAGCTCGAGCGATGGGCCGATGCCTTCATGGTTGAGGGGGCATGCCCTGATTGTAAGGGGCAACGACTCAAGGAAGAAAGCTTGCATTTCAAAATTGATGACAAAAACATTGCTGAGGTCGCCAGCATGAGCCTGGATGAGCTGCAACAATGGATTCGTGGCCTGGGAAATAAATTGAGCAGTAACCGACAAGCCATTGGGGAGGAAATATTGAAAGAGCTCAGCACCAGATTGAGTTTCTTGATAGATGTTGGCCTGCATTATTTGAATTTGAATCGATCTGCTAAGAGTTTGAGCGGCGGTGAGGCGCAGCGCATTCGATTGGCCACACAAATCGGTTCAGAGTTGATGCATGTGCTTTACATCCTAGATGAGCCCAGCATTGGGCTTCACCCAAGGGACAATGATCGCCTGATAAAAAGCTTGGAATCCCTCAGAGACATGGGGAATTCTGTCATCGTGGTCGAGCATGATGAGGACTTGATGCGTGCAGCCAATCACATCATCGACTTAGGTCCACGCGCTGGCCTTCACGGGGGGCATGTCGTTGCAGAGGGTAACTACGAAGCCATTTGCGCTTCCGATGGCCTGACGGGTCTCTACCTCAGCGGACGAAAAAGCGTGCATTTACCTGCAAACCGACGTCAAGTGACCGATCAATACCTCGAGGTACTTGGCGCGACGGGGAACAACCTTTGCTCCGTCGATGTCAAGATCCCCTTGGGCTGTTTGACCGTTGTCACGGGTGTCTCGGGGTCTGGCAAATCCACCCTCATCAACCAAACTTTGCTGCCAGCATTTGCAGGGCCATTGCAAGGCTTGCTGCGTGAGCCTGCCACACACAAGGGCATCAAGGGCCTGGACTTGATTGACAAGGTGATTGATGTGGACCAAAGCCCCATTGGGCGAAGCCCTCGAAGCAATCCTGCAACCTACACCGGTTTATTCAATGAGATTCGCAAGCTCTTTTCACAGCTCCCAGAAGCAAAAATCCGCGGGTACAAGCCAGGCAGGTTTTCATTCAATGTAAAAGGTGGACGATGTGAAACCTGCGAAGGTGGTGGCAACAAAGTCATCGAGATGAATTTTCTTCCCGATGTGCATGTCCCCTGTGAAGTCTGCCATGGCAAGCGGTTCAATCGAGAAACCCTGGAGGTTAGGTACAAGGGGCACAGCATTGGTGATGTATTAGAAATGCCAGTGGAAGAAGCAAAACCCTTCTTCAAAGCCATCCCTAAAATCCATGACATCCTCAGCACATTGATGGATGTAGGCTTGAGCTACCTCACCCTAGGTCAGTCATCTACCACGCTATCTGGTGGAGAAGCTCAGCGAATCAAGTTGGCATCTGAACTCAGCAAAAGAGACACCGGGAACACCTTGTACATTTTGGATGAGCCTACAACAGGTCTGCACTTTGAAGACATTGAAGTTTTGATGGGTGTGATCCAGCAATTGGTGGATCGCGGCAACACTGTCATTATCATTGAACATCAGCTTGATGTGATTGCACAAGCAGACCATGTCATCGACCTAGGCCCTGAGGGCGGCAAGGGAGGCGGTAAGGTTATCGCTATTGGATCACCTGAAGTCATCGCCATGAATAAAGGTAGCATGACCGGTGAATTCTTGTCCAAGCACCTTAAAAAACGAGCACTGTCTTCGTTTTAAGGTGTTCTCTTTATATTTCATACCTTGTTAACAAATAGCAAGTTTATGGCAACAAGAGGCAACGAACCCATCAAAAAGGCGTTCAAGAAAAAGACGTGGAATGAAACAAGAACCAATGACGCATGGGCCGTGTTTAAAATCATGGGCGAATTTGTCAATGGCTTTGAGCAATTATCCAAAATCGGACCCTGTGTCAGCATCTTTGGTTCAGCGCGACTAAAGGAAGATAATCACTGGTACCAGATGGCCGTTGATGTCGCAGAAGGACTTGGCCACAAGGGCTATGGCGTCATATCTGGCGGTGGCCCAGGCATCATGGAAGCAGCCAATCGCGGTGCGCAAAAGGCAGGTGCACCTTCGGTTGGCTTGAACATTGATCTACCCTTTGAACAGGAGCCAAACTGCTACATTGACCCTGACAAGAGCATCGACTTTGATTATTTCTTTGTTCGCAAAGTCATTTTCGTGAAGTACTCACAAGGTTTTATTGTTATGCCCGGCGGGTTTGGCACCTTGGATGAATTGTTTGAATCCATCACCTTGATTCAAACCAGCAAGATTGGGCGTTTTCCTATTGTGTTGGTGGGCAAGGACTATTGGTCCGGCCTGCTTGATTGGATCAAGTCAACCATGTCGCCTAACGGGCTCATCAATGACAAAGATTTGGATTTGATTCAATTGGTCGATAGCGCAGAGGAAGCTGTTGAGGCCATTGATGACTTCTACAGTCAATACCTCTTCAAGCCCAACTTCTGAAGTCAGACCATAGCTTTTAAGGCCGGATCACAGACACTGAAGCTGACTCACCCTGCCTGCTTTCGTAACGAATCCAATAGGCACCCGGACTTAGCGGGAATGGCACAACCATGTCATCACCTGCCTGCCATTCAAACTGTCTCAATACCTGACCATTGGCATCGATCAACTGAATACGTAGATCCTGGTGGCCTTCCAGCCCATGCAAGGCCCACGATTCCTTCCCCGTCCAAACATCAAAGCTTGGCAAGGTTAAATCTTCAAGGCTCAAGCCAATTTGCCCAATCAATGTGTCATGGGGAAACATGCCTGAACTCAAGGTATAATGCACAGCCAGGTTTTGACCCGGAGCATAGTTCCACATCAATGTGTCATTGGTGGCGTTGAGGCCATAAAAAAGGACTTGATGACTCAAGCTGTCAACATACAGGCTATCGCCGCCAGATTTCCAATACAGCATCTCATGCCCTGGCAAAGCACCCCAAGCTGTAGAGCCCGTACTGAGGTCCAAGGTGCCAACGGTTAATTTTAGGCGACTGACATCAGGGTAATCTGCTTCGAGAACAAACAGCCCCTCTTCCCTATCGGTGACCAACAAGCGATTGCTTGGCAAATAAGGGTAAGCCCCCCAAGCCCCAAAGAAACCACCACCAGACACGGGTGAGCTATCATAGTAAGCTGCCAACACGGGTAGCTCAGGGTATTCCACATCCAAGATATGGACGCCAAAGGTGTAATAAGAGGTCACCAAATGCTGACCATCCACATGTGCATTGTGAGGAATGACACCGGTTCCAACTTGTGGTCTCACTCGGAAGTACTCATTCACATTGCTCAAGTTAGATACATCAAATCCAGCAATGAAGCCATCAGCGATTTCATCCGTCGTGTACAAGGTGTTGCCATCATCACTCAACCAGCAATTGTGAGCAAAACTCCCTGGTGTGGCAAAGGTGGCAATCGTCAATGGGCTGCTTTTGTAGGTGACATCCACAACAATCACCCCACCCCAAAGGGCTGCACCCCATAGGGTGTCATTGCGGGCGTAGCCGTCATGGAAGTAGTTACCTTCATAGACACCAACAATGCTTGGATTCCATGGGTCTGTGGCCACATCAATCATGACTGCTCCCCCAGAGGTGCCAATATTTGAACCAAAGGCGTACAAAATGCCATTTTCATCGACAAAAATATTGTGGGCCTTTTGAAAGGTATCCACGATGCCTGTGACGGGGTTAGTGTAGGTTGGCTTGACAAATCGGTACCTGCTTTGCGCAAGGCTGTCCATGTCAATGATCAATAATCCATCTGGGTTGTTTGGGGTTGCATCATGAACCACATAAGCATAATGGCTCCAGGTCTTCAAATCACGCCAGACGCTTGTTGCACCAGGCACCCACAGCGCGGGTATGGCCTGCTGAAATGGTGAGAGATGAGCTACCAAGGTGCCCTTTTCATTCCCGACCAAGGCGTATTCTGCGCCACTGCTATCAGCATAGCCCCAGATGTCATTGCACTTGCCATTGCCAACTGGCACATTCCAATCAGAGGTTGGGAAATGGATCAATTTCACCAAATTCAGGCTGTCATTGCTGGGCTGAGCTTGAAGCATCAATCCTGACAACAGAAGGGCACACAGGGTAAGTAGGGGTGATTTCATATCAAAAATTCAAAGTGATTTGACCTTCCTCATCCAAATTTTTCGATTCAGGTGATTCAGTAGGGGGATCCGCTGGTTCAGCAGGCATGTCCTTTGGATCACTTGGGCTAGAAATAATTGCAGGGTTTTCCTTGATCACCAAATCTTCCACCACATCATTGCTTGTTTTTACGATGGAGATTTTTTTGACTGCCCAACCTGTCAGTTGATTGCCTGCAGCCTTCCAGCCCTTGACCGAAATGAAGTCATCCAATTGAATGGTCTGGCTATCCTTGGTCTTGCCTTTGACCTTTTTGTAATCAATCTGAATACAAACATGGTCATGGTCATCCAACAACTCAATGCGGTTGCCTGGATGCTTAGGGATCAAATGATCCCAAGCATCGCCTTTGGGCTCTAAAACAAAGCGCTTAACTATGTGGCGAGACTTGTCTGCATCAAAGTACACCAAGGTGTAAGCAGACGTAGAGAATTTTTTCAATTGGTAAGGCAGCGCATCAAAATGCGTACTGAATTCAGGGGTAATCACCCTGAAACGGCCAGATTGCTCTACTTGAATCAATCGATCTTCACCCTGGAAATCACCCAAAGCACGACCCCTTTCCTGGTCATTGAGCTTCATCACCGATTCTTCAAAGTAAACCTTCCTGGCAGCAAGGGTGCTCAAGCCTTTCGATTTGACATCAATGCGTTTGACTGCAAATTTTGTCAAGGTTTTGCCCCGGGCACTACGTCCTCTGATGGGTATATCTGCGAAATCTGCATCAAATTTGAGCTTGCGTACTGCCGATCCTGACCGCAGTGCCACCGTAACCAACTCAGCTTCACCATTCAGGTTGACGCTGAGGTGATGAATTTTGGACGACTTATTGCCTTGGGTCAAGGAGTAGGCCTTGTCACGTGTGATGCTTTTGATAGGGAAGCGCTTGATGAATGACTTGCCTCTGGCTCCATCACGGTAGATCATGTTGTAGACGGTCCGCTCATCACCTTTATGGAAAACGGCCACATGAACGATGTCTTGACCAATGAATTTCTTGTCATCCACCTTGGTGACCATCATGGTTCCGTCAGCTAAAATGACCACCAAATCATCGATGTCTGCACAGTCCCCTATGTATTCAGCTTTTCTAAGGCCCGTCCCAACAAATCCCTCCTCTCGATTGACATAGAGTTTCATGTTGGCCATGGCAACCTGGGTCGCGACCACTGAATCGAAGCTGCGCAATTCAGTTTTTCTTGCCCGCCCTTTGCCGTACTTATCTTTCAATGCCGTGAAATAGGCAATGGCATGGTCAATCAAGTGAGCTAAACTGTGTTTAATCTCCGCGATTTTCCCTTCCAATGTGGCCAATTGATCATCTGCCTTGGATGAATCAAATTTGGAAATCCGCTTGATTTTAATTTCTGTCAATCGCACGATGTCATCCTCTATCACGTCTCGCAATAAATGCGAAACATGCGGTTTGAGTCCTTCCCAAATATTTTCAAGCACGGCTTCCCAGGTCTCTGCCTCTTCCATGGCACGGTATACTTTGTGCTCAATAAAAATGCGCTCCAAACTGGCAAAATGCCATTGCTCCTGCAACTCCTTCAATTGGATTTCCAATTCCGCCTTCAGCAAGGCCACTGAATGATCAGTGCTGGCTTTCAGGTAGTCCGAAACTTTGATAAAAACCGGCTTGTCCTCTTGAATCACACAAAACAAGGGTGATATTGACATTTCACAATTGGTGAATGCATAAAGCGCATCCACAGTTTGGTCTGGTGATACCGCAGGATGAAGCTGAATGACAATTTCAACCGATTCAGCTGTGTTGTCCTCCACTTTTTTCAGTTTTACCTTGCCCTTGTCATTGGCCTTGATGATAGAATCAATCAAACTGGTCGTTGTTGTTCCATAAGGGACCTCTGAAATCACCAAGGTGTTTTTATCCTGAACAGTGATTCTCGCCCTCACACGGACCTTGCCACCTCTGACACCATCCTGGTAATTGGACATATCCGCAATGCCGCCCGTTGGGAAGTCAGGCAAAATCGTAAAAGATCGGCCTTTAAGGTGCTTGACTGTGGCATCAATCAACTCATTGAAGTTGTGAGGCATGATCTTCGTTGACAAGCCAACTGCAATACCTTCAGCCCCTTGCGCAAGCAGCAAAGGAAATTTCATAGGCAAGTCGATGGGTTCCTTGTTACGGCCATCATAGCTGCCTTGCCATTGGGTAATCTTTGGATTAAAGGCTACATGCAAGGCAAACTTGCTGAGGCGGGTTTCAATGTACCTTGATGCTGCAGCGCTGTCCCCTGTGAGAACATTACCCCAGTTTCCCTGGGTGTCAACCAATAGGTCTTTCTGTCCTAATTGCACCAAGGCATCACCAATGCTGGCATCGCCATGTGGGTGGTATTTCATGGTTTGACCGATGACATTGGCCACCTTGTGGAAGCGGCCATCATCCATTTCTCTCAAAGCATGCATCAATCGCCGTTGAACAGGCTTCAGGCCATCATTCAAGCCTGGCACTGCCCGCTCAAGAATGACATAGCTGGCATAGTCCAAGAAGTAGGTCTTAAACATGCCCCTAACCCTAGATTCCACAGGAATCGCAGGAAGCAAATCGCCCTCAGCTCCATGGTCAAGCATGGCCTCATTCAAGGATTCATCATGCATCGTCTATGTCCTTTTCAACAACCAAATTGTCAATAATGAAACTTTGCCTCTCTGGCGTGTTTTTACCCATGTAATAACTAAGAAGCTCATCGATTTGCTCCTTACCCATCATGACTGGCTCCAATCGGATATTTTGCCCAATGAAGAGCTTGAATTCACCGGGAGAAATCTCTCCCAAGCCTTTGAATCGCGTGATTTCTGGGTTGTTTTTCAAGTCATTGATGGCTGCTTGCTTTTCTTCTGAACTGTAGCAGTAGTGCGTGGTCTTTTTATTTCTGACGCGAAACAAAGGGGTCTGCAAAATGTACAAGTGCCCTTCTCTAACGAGTTCAGGGAAGAATTGCAGGAAGAACGTGATGAGCAGCAAACGTATGTGCATGCCATCGACATCCGCATCCGTGGCAATCACCACGTTGTTGTATCGCAAGTCCTCTAGCCCATCCTCAATTTGCAAAGCTGCTTGCAAAAGGTTGAATTCCTCGTTTTCATAAACCACCTTTTTGGTCAAACCATGGCAGTTCAAGGGCTTGCCCTTCAAAGAGAACACAGCCTGCGTCTGCACATCACGACTCTGCGTAATCGACCCTGAAGCTGAATCACCCTCTGTGATAAACAAGGTGGTCTCCAAACGGCGGTCACCCTTTGCATCGCTGTAATGGATCTTACAGTCCCGCAATTTCTTGTTATGTAGGTTGGATTTCTTGGCTCTATCCCTGGCCAATTTTTGGATACCAGACAAGTCTTTTCGCTCCCTCTCTGCACGCAAAATTTTCTTCAGTAGGGCATCCGCCACATTGCTGTTCCGGTGCAGATAATTGTCTAGCTCACGGCGCATGAAGTCCAAAATGAACTTGCGAACAGATGGGCCCTCTGGCCCCATGTCATTGCTGCCCAGCTTCGTCTTTGTTTGTGATTCAAACACCGGCTCCATCACCTTGATGGAAATGGCTGCGATCACACTGGATCGGATGTCTGAAACATCAAATTGCTTGTTGTAGTGATTGCGGATGGTTGCTACCAAGGCTTCACGAAAAGCGCTCTGATGCGTGCCACCTTGTGTTGTGTGCTGACCATTAACAAAGGAGTAGTACTGCTCACTTTGTGATCGTTCAGCATGGGTCAAGGCCATTTCTATGTCATAACCCTTCAGGTGGATGATGTCATGCATGACCTCTCCACTGAGGTTATTGCTCAGCAAGTCCTTGAGTCCATTTTCTGAATAAAACTTCTCCCCATTCAGCATGATGGTCAATCCAGGGTTGAGGTAGACATAATTCCACACCATCCGCTCCACATACTCCATTTGGTATTGGTAGTTGTGAAAAATATCAGCATCGGGGATGAACTGCACCAGGGTGCCCTTTCGTGAGCTGTTGTCGATCACTGACTGGTCATCCACCAAGATGCCACGCTCAAAGGTGGCTTGCTTGCTCTTCCCATCACGGATTGCCTTGACAGTGAATGTTGAAGACAGGGCATTGACTGCCTTGGTACCCACCCCATTGAGACCTACTGACTTCTTGAAGGCCTTGGAGTCGTATTTCGCGCCCGTGTTCATTTTGGAGACCACATCCACCACCTTGCCTAAAGGAATGCCACGACCGTAATCTCTAATAGACACTGAGCCTTCCTTGACACTGATGTCAATGACTTTACCTGCACCCATGACAAACTCATCAATGGAGTTGTCAATGGTTTCTTTGATAAGGATGTAGATGCCATCATCAGCCGATGAGCCATCGCCCAGTTTGCCAATGTACATCCCGGGTCGCAAGCGAATATGCTCCTGCCATTCCAGGGAGCGAATATTGTCTTCAGTGTACTGTGTGGTTGACATAAGGTAGCGGTGCTAATCTAATGCAGAACACCAAGCTCACAACGGCCTTGTACGGCTTTTAATTCACGGATTTCATTGAGTTATTCACAGCTACAACTCAGCTACTTGCAAGGGCAACCCATGACCTTTTTTTACAGAATCCACTACATGTACATCCATTCGAAGCTCTTCAATCTAATTCTTTAGAAAAAGCATCTCGCAAATTCACTTTACTATGCTTGTGGTATTTTTTGGTTTCCTTCGCTTTTCGACGGATCTCTATTTGTTCTTCTTCCGGAGCATGGATCACTTCGATGCATTGAGGTGTGCAGCAAGCTTCATGCTTTATCTGGCATTCTTCGCATTGAATAAACAAAAGGTTGCAAGCTTTATTTATACAGTTTGTATGACGTGCAGAGGGCTGGCCACACTGGTGACAATCCGAGATCACTTCTTGTGAAATCTCTTCACCAAGTCGCGCATCAAAGACAAAATTCACTCCGTGAAACTTATTGGGCAGGTTCTCCTGATCAATTTGTCTCGCATAGTCTATGATGCCACCATGAAGCTGATTCACGTCATTGAATCCGTGGTGCTTTAAATAGGCTGACGTCTTTTCACAACGAATCCCACCTGTGCAATAGAGCAAAACCTTTCTGTCTTCTTGACCTTTGAGTTTCTCTAAAACCATAGGCAATTCATCGCGAAATGTTTCAGTATCGGGCAAAATAGCTCCCTCAAAATGGCCAATCTCACTTTCATAATGGTTGCGCATGTCTACGACAACAGAGTCTTCCTTTTCGACCGCTTCATTCCATGACTTTGCGTCCAGATGCTTGCCAACATCCGTTACGTCATAGTCACCTGGCTGCAGTCCGTCTGCAACAATTTGCTTGCGAACCTTTACTTTAAGCTTCAGAAACGATTTACCCTCCGTTTTATCGGTTACAGCAATTTTAAAGGGCACATCATGAAAGAACCTATTCAAACGAATGGCCTTTTCAAAATCATTCCAGTGTTGCTGAGGGATATTCATTTGAGCATTGATTCCTTCATCAGAAACATAAATACGGCCCAAGCAGCCCCATGAAGACCATTGCTCAAACAATTCATCGCGCAATTCTTGCGGATTCTCTATGATCACATACTTATAAAACGATAGAATAATTCTATCAAAATCTTCTGTTTCAAGTTTAGCCTGAAGCTCTTCCCTACTGAGTTTGTTGACTAAATTTCGTTTCCCTGCATTTGGATCCATATGACGGCATGTTTATTACAACAAAGATAGGCTGTATTTAACCCACCCCATTTTGACCTATACCCATTCAGAGCAAGAACTCAACCATCCTAACACTAGGTATGGAAAGGCAAATATTCTGTGGTGAAATGGATCGATGACCGCGCTCGCATGTTGAACTATTCAATCTTAGATGGCGTGATGGCCTGCTGAAATGGCTGACTCAATGGATTCAAAGGAGCCCAGGGAGGCCATGATTTCTAGTTTTTTATGCCATCAGACATTGAATCGGAAATGCATCACGTCACCGTCTTTCACTAGGTACTCCCGTCCCTCAACGCGCAGCTTTCCCGCGTCTTTGACAGCAGACTCCGAACCCAATTCCGCATAGTCATCGTAAGCAATGACTTCTGCACGGATGAAGCCCTTTTCAAAGTCACTGTGTATCACACCTGCAGCTTGAGGGGCAGTGAAACCTTCTTGAATGGTCCACGCACGCACCTCCTTGACACCTGCAGTGAAATAGGTCTGCAATTTGAGCAGATCGTAGGCCTCACGAATCAATCGGTTGACACCAGGCTCTGTTAAGCCCATGTCATCAAGGAACATTTGTCGCTCCTCAAAGCTGTCAAGTTGCATGATGTCAGCCTCAGTGGCTGCGGCTAAATGGATCACCCCAGCACCTTCTTCTTTCGCAATAGCAGCAATCACAGACACATATTCATTGCCTGATTTAGCTGATGCCTCATCAACATTGCAAACATAGAGTACCGGCTTGTCTGTCAACAACTCATAACCCTTAAGCCACGCTTCTTCCTCTTCATTGCGATCAAAGGAACGTGCACTTTTACCTGCATTGAGTAGGTTGAGAATAGCCTCTGCCATTCGGACCTCACGCAAAGCTTCCTTGTCACCTGTTTTGCCAATTTTTCTTGCCTTATCCAATCGCTTTTCAACGCTTTCAAGGTCCTTGAATTGCAATTCCATGTCAATGGTTTCTTTGTCGCGAAGGGGATCAATGGAGCCATCTACATGGGTGATGTTCTCATTGTCAAAGCAGCGAATCACATGCAGAATAGCATGACATTCACGGATGTTTGCTAGGAATTTATTGCCCAACCCTTCTCCCTTGCTGGCGCCTTTCACTAAACCGGCGATATCCACAATTTCCACCGTGGCAGGCAAGACCCGCTCAGGGTTGACCAAGGACTCTAGCTTTTCCAAACGGGGGTCTGGCACATTCACTGTGCCAAGGTTGGGTTCTATGGTGCAGAATGGGTAATTGGCGGCTTGTGCCTCCGCATTACTCAAGCAATTAAATAGGGTAGACTTGCCGACATTGGGCAGTCCAACGATGCCACATTTCATTGTTAGGAAATTCAAGGATGAGGCGCAAAGATAAGTTGGTTGTGTCCGTATTTTTGGTAGGAATTTGTAATCTCCTTCGCGCGCCATGAACGCATCCTTACCTGATATCGCATCCCAAGTCCGCAGAGACATCTTACGCATGGTTCACGCCGTGCAATCTGGCCACCCTGGAGGATCCATGGGCTGTGCAGAGTTCTTTGTGGCACTGTACTTCGACGTGTTGAACAAACAAGTAAAACCCTTTGCTATGGACGGCAAAGGAGAGGATCTTTTCTTTTTGAGTAACGGCCACATCAGCCCGGTTTTTTATTCAGTTCTGGCACGTTCTGGTTATTTCCCCTTGAGTGAGTTGGCAACCTTTCGAAAAATCAACAGCCGCTTGCAAGGGCACCCAACGACCCATGAAGGCTTACCCGGCATTCGTGTGGCATCTGGCAGCCTCGGCCAAGGGATGAGTGTTGCTGTGGGAGCTGCGCAAGCTAAACGCCTCAATGGTGATGATAACTTGGTTTATTGTTTGCATGGCGATGGGGAATTGCAGGAAGGTCAAATTTGGGAATCTGCCATGTATGCAGGCGCTAAATCCGTAGACAACCTCATTGCCACCATCGATGCCAACGGACAGCAAATTGATGGCAGCATCGATGATGTGCTAGCGATGGGAGATATTGCATCGAAATTCACAGCCTTTGGTTGGGATGTCATGCACATTCGTGAAGGCAATGACATGTCGGCTGTTGTTGATGGCCTCCATGCCGCTAAGGCCATGACTGGCAAAGGCAAACCCGTTTGTGTCATCATGCACACTGACATGGGACATGGCGTTGATTTCATGGCCGGCACACACAAGTGGCATGGCATCCCTCCCAGCGATGAGCAATTGGCTGATGCCTTGTCTCAATTACCTGAAACCCTTGCTGACTATCCAGCTTAAATGATGCGACGCCATCTCATAGCCATCCTTGCCATCCTGTCATCAGGACTGATGGCTCAATCTGCCTTGCCAGAACCTGAGCCAGCATTGAACCGCATCCTCTTCATCATGGATGCATCCAACTCTATGTATGGACGGTGGGAGGACTCTGGCACCAAGATGGAAGTGGCTCAACGCTTGATGGGGCGTTTGCTTGACAGTTTAGCTCAGGTAGAAGACCCACATTTTCAATTGGCCCTGAGGGTTTATGGTCACCAAAAGCCTGTACCACCACAGGATTGCGGAGACACGCGACTTGAGGTGTCTTTTGGCCACTCCAGCATCCCTCGAATCAAAAAAGTCTTGCGCCGTTTGCGGCCCATGGGCACAACCCCCATTGCCTTGTCCCTGTCTAAAGCTGCTGGAGACTTTGCTTCTGCACCCTGTCCATCTGGCAATTGCCGTGACATCGTCGTGCTCATCACTGATGGCAAAGAGGAATGCGGTGGTGACCCCTGCGAAGCGTCCAGGATTTTACAAAAGCAAGGCATCACGCTCAAACCCTTTGTGATTGGCGTTGGCCTTGACCAAAGCCTCATAGATGCCTTCGATTGTGTGGGTACATTTTTTGACGCTCGAGATGAAGGCACCTTTAAGCGTGCGTTGGGTGTTATTGTCAATCAAATCCTTGACGAAACCTCGGCGCAGGTCAACCTGATGGATGTGCATGGTCACCCGTCGGAGAGCAACATGCCCGTGGTTTTACGCAATGTGGTTACTGGCAAGGTGAGTGAAGCGTTTGTGCACACCTTGAATTACCAAAACAACCCTGACACCATCCAATTGGATCCATTGATCACTTACGAGGGGGTGGTTTACACCATTCCACCTGTAACCATTGATTCGGTCATGATCAATCCCGGGAAGCACAACCACATTGGCACGGAAGCCCATCAAGGGAATTTGACATTGAAAGTTCCCGGGCTCAAATCCATGCAAAACCCACCCCTGGCTGTCATTCGCAATCAAGGAGAAACAACCATACTAAACGTGCAGCCATTCAACAGCAGCGTGCGATACATCGCTGGCACCTACGACATTGACATCCTCACCCTGCCTCGTTACCAGGAAGAGGTGACAATTAAGGCTGGGCAAACCCAATCCCTCACCTTTCCCGCCCCTGGAAATGTCACCGTTCAAATGAAAAGCTCTGGCTATGGCTCCATTTTCCTCATCGAAGGGGGGCTATGGACATGGGTGACGCACCTACAAGACCATCTCACGCGGCAACAATTGAGCTTGCAACCGGGCAACTACAAGCTGGTATATCGCCCTAAAAGCGCCATGCAAACCAGCTACTCAATCACAAAAACCTTCACCGTGACATCCGGGTCTTCCACCCTTGTTCGCATTTAATCCCCTCCCATGCACAATCACCACAATACAGGCAATAAAGACACACGATCTGGCTTTGGCATTGGCCTTCACGAACTTGGCCAAGAGAATGACCAAGTCGTTGCCCTGTGCGCAGACCTGACGGGTTCCTTGAAAATGAATGCCTTTGCTGATGACTTTCCCGATCGTTTCTTTCAGGTTGGCATCGCAGAAGCTCACATGATGAGCATGGCTGCTGGACTAACCATTGGTGGGAAAATCCCTTTCACTGGCACCTTTGCCAATTTCTCAACTGGCCGCGTTTATGATCAGATTCGTCAGTCCATTGCCTATTCAGGCAAACCTGTGAAAATTTGCGCTTCACATGCAGGCTTGACCTTGGGTGAAGACGGCGCAACACACCAAATTTTGGAAGACATTGGATTGATGAAAATGCTCCCAAGCATGACAGTCATTGTGCCTTGTGATCACAATCAAACCAAGGCTGCGACCAAGGCCATTGCTCATTTTGATGGCCCAGTCTACCTGCGATTTGGTCGACCAAAAGTGCCCAATTTCACCCCCGCAGACACCACCTTCCAGATAGGGGTTGCCGATGTATTGACAACAGGAAGCGATGTCACCATTGCCGCCTGTGGTCACTTGGTCTGGGAAGCTCTTGAGGCTGCCAATGCCCTTGAGGCTGAAGGTATTTCTGCTGAGGTCATCAATTTCTCTACCATCAAACCTTTGGATAAAAAGGCCCTGCTGGGATCGGTCGGAAAAACGGGTCGATTGGTGACCGCTGAGGAGCACCAACGCAATGGCGGTCTAGGTGACAGCCTGGCACAGCTATTAGCCTTGGAGATGCCTAGCCCTGTTGAAATGGTTGCCGTCAATGACAGTTTTGGTGAAAGCGGCACACCCGCTCAACTCATGGATAAATATGGCCTGAACACAAAAAGCATCATTGCTTCCGTGCATCGCGTCATGTCGCGTTAATTAATGGCCTGCTAACCTTGGCGAGGTTCTTGCAGCCTGACAACGCATGAGTTCAGAATCAACCATTCGTACGGCCTTTGACCGCGGTAATTTTCGTCTAGCCTTTGAGGCAATGGCAGAAGCTTATGCCAGCGATTTTTTCCGAACAGCTCTGCGTATTGTGTTGGATCATGACGCTGCCAATGACGTGGTTCAAGAGGCCAGCATCAAAATGTGGCAAAAACTCCCGTTGTTTCGCGGCGATTCCATGTTCAAAACATGGGGTTATCGCATTGTGGTGAACGAAGCATTGACACATTTAAGGAAAAACCGACGCTTTGTATCAGGTGACTTCAGCGATCTCATTGCGCCAAGCAGCCCCCTTTACAACGGTGATGACATCCTTGAGGAACTCTACCGAGCTATGGCAACCTTGCCAGATAAGCAACGCATCACCTTTCAGTTGAGGTATTTTGATGACAATGCTTATGCAGATATCGCTGCCACCTTGAATCGGTCAGAGGGAGCCTGCAAAGCCAACTACCACCATGCCGTGAATAAAATTAAAAAACATTTCAAAGAATTAAACCTCACAGGACCTTTTGCGTCTATTCTATAACAACGATGAAAACTCAACCTACAGCCCCTAACAAGGATGGCATCACCATCAGCCCCATCGATCACGATGGCTATGTTGCTGCCATGATGACTGCCATGGATCAGTCCAGGGCTCAGCATGCTGCTCCCTTGAGTTTTTGGCCCATTGTGAAATCCCTTAGCCCTTATGCCATTGCCGCTTCCCTGGTGTTGGTCGTTTCGCTCAATCGGGAGACCCCACATAGCCAAGATGAATTGATGACCGATGAAATTGCTTGGGAAGCTGTGGAATCTGGTTTCATCGATATCAACCTAGAAGATTTGACTGCATCCTTGACGCAGGATGATCTCCTTTACCTTAACAATAAATCCAATTTTTAACTTATCAATCATGAAATACCTTTTCATTGCCCTGATTGCCGTAAGTAGCCTGACATCTGTTGGGCAAAAACATGACAAGCATGACGGCAAGCATACCTCAGAAATGCACGAACGCTTGCAAACCGCGCACGTTGGTTTCATCACCAATGAGCTCTCGTTGACTGAAGCTGAAGCGCAAGCCTTCTGGCCTGTTTACAATGCCCACAAAGCAGATAAAAAGGCCCTGATGGGCACGCATGACATGAAATCCATGCACAAAAACCAGCAATCCATGGACAAGCTCTCCGAGAAAGAGGCCTTGGTACTTTTAGAAAAAATGACCGCCCACCGCTCAGCAGTGACGTCCCTTGAGCAGTCCTACCAATCAAAGTACCTGGCGGTTCTACCTGCCAACAAGGTGCTGATGCTTCATCATGCAGAAATGCAATTTAAGCAGCGCGTCATGGAACGCTTCAAGCGCGGCCATGAAGCAAGGACAAAGAAAGCCAACCATGGCAAGCGAAGCAAGGACTCAAGACATCCAGGCATGGCCAGGGAACAATAGCTATGAGCTGATACGGGGTTCTAATGCATTCCACCTAACTTTGGCGAAGACCTATGGATCTTCGCCAACTTTTTTTGCAACACATTGCGCCAACGGTTCCTGAACCATTGGCCATGGAATTCACCCATGCAAAAGGCGTCATGCTACACCGTGCAGATGGCGATTCATTGATGGATTTGATTTCTGGGATTGGCGTGGCCAATGTTGGGCACTCAAACCCTAAGGTGATACAAGCTGTACAAAATCAAGCAGCATCTTACATGCATTTGATGGTCTACGGTGAGATCATGCAGCAACCACAAGTGATGTATGCAGCAAAGCTCTGTCAATCCCTCCACGCATCCCTGAATTCTGTTTATTGGACCAACTCAGGCACAGAGGCCATCGAAGGCGCCATGAAAGTGGCAAAGAAGGTGACGGGACGAACGGGTTTCATCTCTTTTCAAGGCAGCTACCATGGGTCATCACATGGGGCCATGTCTGCCATGGGCAATGAGGACTTCAAGCGTGCCTACCGCCCCTTTCTACCTGACTACCATTGCTTTCCTCTGGGTTCTACTGAGGCCATTGAGGCCATTGGGCCTGGTACAGCAGGGGTTTTGATTGAAATCATTCAATCAGAATCTGGCTATGAAGTGGTTGACCCCGTCTACCTGAGATCCTTGCAAGCAGCCTGTCAAAAGCATGGTGCGATGCTGATTGTCGACGAAATACAAACTGGATTTGGCCGAACTGGCAACCTGTTTGCTCATCAAAGCATTGGCATACAACCAGACATCCTTTGTCTTGCTAAGGCATTAGGGGGCGGCATGCCCCTGGGTGCCTTTATCGCCCGACGAGAACACATGCTAAGTCTATCCACTGCCCCTATACTAGGTCACCTAACCACTTTTGGCGGTCACCCTGTCAGTTGTGCCGCCGGGTTGGCAGCTATGGAAATACTTGAAACCTCTGGATGGATTGATCAGATTGCATCCAAAGAGGCCTTGATTCGGTCGACACTAGTCCACAAGGGCATTGTAGCCATTCATGGCAAAGGTTTGATGTTAGGTATCGAGTTGCTGGATGAAAACCTAGCCATGGCATTGGCCGGAAGGTTGATGGAGAACGGTTACTTCCTAGATTGGTTTCTTTACAGCAGCAAGCGATTGCGCCTGAGCCCACCCCTTTGCATCACCGAAAAAGAACTCAAGCAAGCATGCCATGCGTTCTTAGCCCATCTTCAACAATTGATCGATGAAAAAACTGCCTGACAAACCAGCTAACAATGCCATCATGCAAGGGGCTTTCCTGCTCAGTTTAGCCTTCCCATTGATGTTTGGTGGCCCCGCCATGTACTTTTGGATTGGTGCCCCAGCATTGGCCGATGGTCAATGGCTCACCCCTGCCCTTTGTATCCTAGCCATGGCATCTGGCGTTGTAATTGCCTTCAGTGGAATCAAGACCATTCTCCGTGGAATTTTTGAAGACTGAAAGTGACTTGACTGCATAAAATAAGCCGCCCTGAAAAGGCGGCTTATTTGTTTCATGCAATGATTGGGATCAAGCTTCCCCTGTGGGGCCACCAAACCCAATGGGAATGGACTGCTGCTCCAATTCGGTCACGGTGCCATGACTGGCCTCATAACGCTTGATGTTGTCATTGAGCGCACCCAACAAGCGCTTCGCATGCTGTGGTGATATAATGATTCTGGATTTTACCTGTGCTTTTGGCACACCTGGCATCATCTGAATGAAATCAATCACAAATTCAGAAGGGGAATGGTTGATGACAGCTAGGTTGCTATAAACACCGTCCGCCTTCTCGGGCGTTAATTCAATTTGAATCTCCTGGTCTTGTTTTTTTTCTGACATCAGTCCTTGGTTTTAGTTATGGTATCAGAAACAACCTCAGGAGCAACCTCGGCAACAACCTCAGTAACAACCTCAGTAACAACCTCAGAAATGACCTCAGCTGTCTCAATATCTACAGAGCGCGTTGCCAACATGGCTTCATACTCATCAACATTGCCAACGACTGCATCGTAGTAGTGCTCAAGTCCTGTGCCCGCAGGGATGCGGTGACCAACAATAACATTTTCTTTCAATCCTCTCAAGGTGTCGCGTTTGCCTGCAATAGACGCCTCATTGAGCACCTTAGTCGTTTCCTGGAAGGATGCGGCCGATACCCATGATTTGGTCTGCAAGGAAGCCCTTGTGATACCCTGAAGAATCAACTTCGCTGTGGCAGGGTTTGCATCACGTGCCTCAACCAATGCCTTATCATTGCGCTTAAGCAAAGAGTTCTCATCGCGCAATTGACGTGCGCCAATGATTTGTCCTGCAGTCAACTCCTCGCTGTCACCCGCATCAATAACCACCTTTTTGTCAAAGATGTCATCATTGGCCAACATGAAGTCCTGAACATGCGTAAGGTGTCCTTCCAAAAGCTTGGTGTCACCTGCATCAACCACATTGACTTTGCGCATCATTTGACGCACAATCACTTCAAAGTGCTTGTCATTGATTTTCACACCCTGAAGACGGTATACATCCTGAATTTCATTCACGAGGTACTCCTGAACAGCTGTTGGGCCTTTGATCGCTAGGATATCTGATGGTGTAATGGCACCTTCACTCAATGGTGTACCGGCACGTACAAAGTCATTTTCCTGAACCAAAATCTGCTTGGATAGTTTGATCAAATACTTGCGCTGATCGCCCGTGCGGCTTTCAATGATGATCTCACGATTACCTCGCTTGATCTTGCCGTAAGACACAGTGCCATCCGTGGTAGCTACAACAGCTGGATTGGATGGGTTACGTGCTTCAAGCAATTCCGTGACACGGGGTAAACCGCCCGTGATATCACCCGCCTTAGAGCTTTTGCGTGGAATCTTAACAAGAATTTTACCTGTTTTGATGGTCTCTGTATCATCAACCATGATATGCGCACCAACAGGCAAAGTGTATTGCTTGATTTCCTTGCCCTTTTTGTCCAAAATCTGTACCATTGGTACAAGTTTCTTGTTGCGGCTATCTACGATGACCTTGTCTTGGAAACCGGTTTGCTCATCGATCTCAACTTTGTAGGTGACACCTTGAACCACATCAGCGAACCCAATGGAACCAGCGTATTCGGAGATGATGACAGCATTGTAAGGATCCCATGTACAAAGAATCTCGGCTTTCTTCACCTTGTCGCCATCCTTGACAAGCAATGTTGAGCCATAAGGCACATTACCTGACATGACAACAACACCAGACTTGGCATCAATCACACGCAGTTCACCTGTGCGGCCAATCACGATGGTTGACTTTTTGCCTTCAGAGTCCTCACCGATCACCGTTCGAACATCCTCCAATTCAATTTTACCTTCGAATTTTGCGGAAATATTGCTGACCTCAGAAATGTTGCCTGCTGTTCCACCAACGTGGAACGTACGCAAGGTCAACTGGGTACCCGGCTCACCAATGGACTGCGCTGCAACCACACCAACGGACTCACCACGTTGAACCATTTTTGCTGATGCCAAGTTGCGGCCATAGCATTTGGAGCAAATACCCCGCTTGGTCTCACATGTCAATGGAGAACGCACCTCAACCGTCTCAATGGGTGATGCATCCAAAGTAAGAGCCATGTCATCGCTGATCAATTCACCTGCTTCAACATAAACATCTCCAGAAATTGGGTCAATGATGTCATGCAAACTGATACGGCCTGCAATACGGGCACTCATTTTCTCATAGACTTCATCGTTCTTGATCAAATCAGAGATTTCTAAACCACGCAGGGTTTCACAATCCACTTCATTGACGATGACATCTTGTGCGACATCATGCAAACGACGGGTTAGGTAACCTGCATCAGCCGTCTTCAAGGCTGTATCTGCAAGACCCTTACGCGCACCGTGGGTTGAAATGAAGTACTCCAAGATGGAAAGACCCTCCTTAAAGTTTGATATAATCGGGTTTTCAATAATTGCCCCGCCGCTTGAAGCAGACTTCTTAGGCTTGGCCATCAAACCACGCATACCAGAGAGCTGACGAATCTGCTCCTTGGAACCACGTGCACCAGAATCCAACATCATGTAGATGGGGTTAAATCCTTGGCGATCGTTGGTCAAATCCTTCATGGCTGCCATGGTCAAACGCGCATTGGCATTGGTCCATACATCAATGACTTGATTGTAACGCTCATTGTTGGTGATCAGACCCATGTTGTAGTTCATGAGAATGGATTCAACCTCAACATTGGCCTTTTGAACCAATGACTCCTTCAACTCAGGGACGTTGATGTCACCTAATGAGAAGGATAAACCACCTTTGAATGCCTGGCTGTAACCCAAGTCCTTGATCTCGTCAAGGAATTGTGCGGTGCGAGGTACATCAGTCTTGGTAAGGATGTGCGCAATGATTTCACGCAAGGCCTTCTTCGTCAACACTTCATTGATGAAGCCAATTTCTTCAGGCACATATTGATTGAACAATACACGACCCACAGATGTCTCAATGATTTTGTTGACCAATTGGTCATTCTCCATCACTGCAGCACGCACTTTGATGTAGGCATTGAGCTCAATAACCCCTTCATTCAAGGCAATATTCACCTCTTCAGCAGAGTAAAACATCATCCCTTCTCCCTTGATGGGGTCATTGGGTAAATTTCGCTTGGCCTTGGTCATGTAATAGAGGCCCAACACCATATCCTGTGAAGGAACAGTGATCGGAGATCCATTGGCTGGGTTCAAAATGTTGTGTGAACCAAGCATCAAAACCTGGGCTTCCAAAATTGCTGCAGGGCCTAATGGCAAGTGAACAGCCATTTGGTCACCATCAAAGTCAGCGTTGAATGCTGTACAAGCAAGCGGGTGCAATTGGATGGCTTTGCCTTCAATCATTTTTGGCTGGAAAGCCTGAATACCTAAACGGTGCAATGTTGGTGCACGGTTAAGTAAGACAGGGTGACCCTTCATGACATTCTCAAGGATGTCCCATACCACAGCTTCACGGCTGTCTATGATCTTCTTTGCAGACTTGACCGTCTTCACAATACCTCTTTCAATGAGCTTGCGAACGACAAATGGCTTGTACAATTCAGCGGCCATATCCTTTGGTAAACCACATTCATGGAGCTTGAGGCTTGGACCAACAACAATAACTGAACGTGCAGAATAATCCACACGCTTACCCAGCAAGTTTTGACGGAAACGACCTTGCTTGCCCTTGAGAGAGTCAGACAGGGATTTTAAGGGGCGGTTGCCCTCAGTTTTAACAGCTGAGCTCTTACGCGTGTTGTCATAAAGGCTGTCAACAGACTCCTGCAACATGCGTTTCTCATTGCGCAAAATCACTTCAGGTGCCTTGATCTCCAACAAGCGCTTCAAGCGATTGTTGCGAATGATGACACGGCGGTAAAGGTCATTGAGGTCAGATGTTGCAAAGCGACCACCATCCAATGGCACCAATGGGCGCAATTCAGGTGGAATCACAGGAACAACCTTAACAATCATCCACTCAGGGCGATTCTCAATGCGGGTGTTGGATTCACGCAGTGACTCAACAACATTCAAGCGCTTCAAGGCTTCTGCCTTTCGCTGCTGTGACGTCTCATTGTTGGCCTTGTTGCGTAATTGGTAGGACAGGCTGTCCAAGTCCAGGCGTTGGAGCAACATCAACAGAGCTTCAGCGCCCATTTTAGCAATGAACTTATTGGGATCTGAATCTTCCAAGTAATGGTTCTCCTGGCTGTTTGGCAAACCATCCAAGGTGTCCAAATACTCCTCTTCTGTCAAGAAATGCATGTGCTCATAAGCATTGCCTTCAGCATCCTTAGCTAAACCATTTTGAATGACCACATAGCGCTCATAGTAAATGATCATGTCCAACTTCTTGGTTGGCACACCAAGGAGGTAACCAATCTTATTGGGCAATGAACGGAAATACCAGATGTGAGCTACAGGCACCACCAAATTGATGTGACCAATGCGCTCACGGCGAACATTCTTCTCAGTAACCTCAACACCACAACGGTCACAAACAATGCCCTTGTAGCGAATGCGTTTGTACTTGCCACAAGCACATTCGAAATCCTTCATGGGACCGAAAATGCGCTCACAGAACAAGCCATCACGCTCAGGCTTGTGCGTCCGGTAGTTAATGGTTTCAGGTTTAAGCACCTCGCCACGTGACTTCTCCAAAAAGGTTTCTGGAGCCGTCAGGCTGATGGTGATAGCGTTGAAGCTTCCTGTGGGTTGGTATTCGTGCTTTCTCATGTGAAAATACTTTATGTTCGCTTTAACAGGTAATTAATCCAAGGTAACTTTGAGTCCAAGACCCTGCAACTCATGCAAGAGGACATTGAAAGACTCCGGAATACCGGGATCTGGCATGCGGTCTCCCTTGACAATCGCTTCATAAGTCTTTGCACGTCCAATCACATCATCCGACTTGACAGTCAAGATTTCGCGAAGGATGTTTGACGCACCAAATGCTTCAAGAGCCCATACTTCCATCTCACCAAATCGCTGGCCACCAAACTGTGCTTTACCGCCAAGTGGTTGCTGTGTAATTAGTGAATATGGTCCGATGGAACGAGCGTGCATCTTGTCATCAACCATGTGACCCAATTTGAGCATGTAGATGATACCAACAGTCGCTTTTTGGTCAAATGCTTCACCTGTACCTCCATCGAAGAGTTGGATGTGGCCAAATTCTGGCAAGCCAGCTTCATTGGTGTATTCAGTGATTTGATCCAATGTTGCACCATCAAAAATCGGCGTAGAGAACTTCTTGTCCAATTTCTGACCTGCCCAACCAAGAACGGTTTCATAAATCTGACCAATGTTCATCCGTGACGGTACACCCAAGGGGTTCAGTACAATGTCAACTGGCGTGCCGTCTTCCAAGAATGGCATGTCCTCCTCGCGAACAATTTTCGCAACGATGCCCTTGTTACCGTGACGACCAGCCATCTTATCTCCCACCTTCAGCTTGCGCTTCTTAGCGATCAACACTTTAGCCATCTTCACAACACCTGCAGGCAATTCATCACCAACAGAAATGGTGAACTTCTCCCTGCGATTGATACCTGTTAAGTCACTGACTTTGATCTTGTAGTTGTGCAACAGCCTGTCAACCAAGGCATTCTTGTCCTTCATTGTTGTCCATTTACCACCAGACATGTGAGTGAAGTCTTCAATGGTATTCAACAAACGCAGGGTGTATTTGCTACCCTTAGGAATGATTTCCTCATTGAGGTCGTTGTAAACCCCCTGACATACGTTGCCTGAAATGATTTTTGCCAACTTCTCAATGAAACGTGAACGAACATCTGACAATTCAGCTTGGAACTTTGTCTCCAGAACAACCAAATCCTCTTTGTCTTGCAATCGTTGACGCTTATCCTTCACCGATCGGCTAAAGAGTTTCTTGTCAATAACTACACCACGCAATGAGGGTGAACATTTCAAGGATGCATCCTTGACGTCTCCCGCTTTATCGCCAAATATGGCGCGAAGCAATTTCTCCTCTGGCGATGGATCACTCTCACCCTTGGGTGTGATCTTTCCAATCAGAATATCACCTGCAGAAATCTCTGCTCCAATGCGAATCATGCCATTCTCATCCAAATCCTTGGTGGCCTCTTCAGAGACATTGGGGATATCTGCTGTCAATTCCTCCATGCCCAATTTGGTGTCGCGCACATCCATGCTGTACTCATCAATGTGAATGGATGTAAAGATGTCCTCTTTAACAACCTTTTCGCTGATTACGATGGCATCCTCAAAGTTGTAACCTTTCCATGGCATGAATGATACCAATAGGTTACGTCCTAAAGCAAGTTCACCATTTTCTGTAGCGTAACCCTGACAAAGCACTTGGTTCTTCTTAACGCGATCGCCCTTTCTTACAATAGGGTTCAATGTGATACTGCTGCCCTGGTTAGTCTTCAAGAACTTAGTCAATCGGTAAGAGATTGTCGATGATTCAAAGCTCACTAGATCCTCGTCTTCTGTTCGATCGTACACAATGGTGATCTTCTGTGCATCAACATAATCTACAGTACCGGCGCCTTCAGCGTTGATCAATACCCTTGAATCCTTTGCAACCTGCTGCTCAAGGCCTGTTCCGACGATGGGTGCTTGTGGGCGCATCAATGGCACGGCCTGACGCATCATGTTAGATCCCATCAATGCACGGTTGGCATCATCATGCTCCAAGAATGGAATCAATGAGGCTGAAATTGAGGCAATTTGGTTGGGTGCAACGTCCATTAAATCCACTTGCTTTGGCTCTACCACAGGGTAATCTGCCACGTCACGTGATTTAATTTTCTCATTGGTGAAGTTACCTGCATTGTCCAAAGGTGCATTAGCCTGTGCAATGATGTTCTCTTCCTCTTCCTCAGCACTCAGATAGATTGGATCACTGTTCAACTGAACAACGCCATCTTCTACCTTTCTGTAAGGGGTTTCAATGAATCCCATCGAGTTAACTTTCGCATAAACACATAGGGAAGAAATCAAACCAATGTTTGGACCCTCAGGTGTTTCAATGGGGCAAAGTCGGCCATAGTGCGTGTAGTGAACGTCACGAACCTCAAATCCTGCGCGCTCACGACTCAAACCACCAGGCCCTAGTGCAGACAGGCGACGCTTGTGCGTGACCTCTGACAAAGGGTTGGTTTGGTCCATGAACTGGCTCAATTGGTTGGTACCAAAGAACGAGTTGATGACGGAACTCAATGTCTTTGCATTGATCAAGTCAACGGGTGTGAAAACCTCATTGTCACGAACATTCATGCGCTCACGAATGGTACGCGCCATGCGAGAAAGACCCACACCAAACTGGTTAGACATTTGCTCACCAACGGTGCGAACACGGCGATTGCTCAAGTGATCGATGTCATCAATTTCTGTCTTCGCATTGATCAATTCGATCAAGTACTTGATAATGGAAATGATGTCCTGCTTGGTTAAAACCTGCTTCTCATTGTCAATTTTCAATCCCAACTTCTTGTTCAAGCGGTATCGACCTACCTCACCGAGGCTGTAACGCTGCTCTGAGAAGAACAATTTGTCAATGATACCACGAGCTGTATCAACATCTGGCGGCTCAGCATTTCGCAATTGGCGATAGATGTGCTCTACTGCTTCAACTTCTGAGTTGGTTGGATCCTTTTGCAAGGTGTTATAGATGATGGCATAATCTGCCTCATCCACATCAACTTTATGCAACAGGATGGTTGCAACACCTGCATCAGTAATCAAAGGCAAATGGTCCTTTTCAATGATGGTGTCGCGATCAAGGATGACCTCATTGCGCTCAACAGATACCACTTCACCGGTGTCCTCATCAACAAAATCCTCAACCCATGACTTCAATACCCTTGCAGCCAACTTGCGACCAACTGATCGCTTCAATGCGGCTTTAGAAATCTTCATCTCATCAGCAAGGTCAAAAATCTCTAGGATGTCCTTATCACGCTCAAATCCAATGGCGCGGAAGAGTGTGGTGACAGGTAATTTCTTTTTCCGATCGATGTAAGCATACATGACGGAGTTGATATCTGTCGCGAATTCAATCCAAGATCCTTTGAAAGGAATGACTCGTGCAGAGTAAAGCTTGGTGCCATTGGCATGGAAGCTCTGGCCAAAGAATACACCAGGTGAGCGGTGCAACTGTGAAACGATAACCCGTTCAGCGCCATTGATGATGAAGGTGCCTCTTGGTGACATGTAGGGGATGGTTCCCAAATAAACGTCTTGTACAACCGTCTCGAAATCCTCGTGCTCGGGGTCGGTACAATAGAGTTTAAGGCGTGCTTTCAAGGGCACACTGTAGGTCAATCCACGCTCAAGGCATTCTTGCTCAGAATAGCGTGCGGGATCAACAAAGTAATCGATGAATTCAAGCACAAATTGATTGCGAGAATCCGTGATAGGAAAGTTATCATTGAAGGTGTGAAAGAGTCCCTCATCTTCACGGTCTTCAGACTTGGTGTCAATTTGAAAGAAGTCTTGGAACGACTTGATTTGAATTTCCAGGAAGTCTGGAGTGTCAGCCTGCGCAAAGGTTGAGGAGAAGTTGATACGCGGTTGAGATAGTGCCATAACGAGGATCTTGAATTAGTTCAATGAGATGTTGCGAGAAACGCAAAAAAGGTCTAGGCCTGGGGACATGCCCCAGGACCTAAACCTGATAGGTAAGTAAAGCTTACTTAAGCTCAACTTCAGCACCAGCTTCTTCAAGAGATTTCTTGAGAGCTTCTGCCTCGTCTTTGGACACGCCTTCTTTGATGGCGGCTGGAGCTGCGTCAACTTTTCCTTTGGCTTCTTTGAGGCCAAGACCAGTCAGTTCCTTAACGATCTTAACGACCGCCAATTTGGAACCACCAGCAGCGGTTAGAATAACGTCAAACTCTGTCTGCTCTTCAGATGCGGCGGCGCTGTCCCCGGTGGGTCCAGCAACAGCAACAGCTGCAGCAGCAGGCTCAATGCCGTATTCATCTTTGAGGTAAGTAGCGAGTTCTTGGACTTCTTTTACGGTCATGTTGACCAAAGAATCTCCTAGGGATTTAATATCTGCCATGGTTTTGTGATTTATGATGGATTAATTAATTGAATATGCACAAGTGGAAGCTGAGTGCGTAAAAGTTAGGACTTCCTTTCTTCCAAGGTCTTCAAAAGACCAGAAAGGGTTTGACCAGATCCTGTCAGTCCAGACATGACCGACTGCAACGGGCTCTGCAAGAGCACGAGGATATCGCCGATCAGTTCTTCTTTGGACTTGAGGTTGCTCAAAGCCTCGAGTTGGTCATCTCCTACGTAGATGGCCTCCTCGACAAAGGCACCCTTAAGAATTGGCTTCTTACTTTTCTTGCGAAATGCCTTGATGAGCTTAGCGGGTGCATTACCAGCTTCAGCGATCATCAGGCTTGAGTTGCCTTTCAGGGTATCGTATAGCCCTTCAAATTCCTTTGAAGAGTTTTCCATTGCTTTGCGAAGTAGGGTGTTTTTCACAACCTGTAACTTCACCTCTGATTTGGCTGCTTGGCGACGCAAATTGCTTGTTGTGTCAGCATCCAATCCTTCGATGTCTGCAATGTAGATGGTTTTGGTGTTTTCAAGTAACTCTGTGAGTTGCTTGATCGTAACCGTTTTTTCTTGACGTGTCATGATGTCTTGCTTAAGCGTTTTTGAATTCAACGGACAAACCAGGACCCATGGTTGGACCCATGGTCAGGCTCTTGATGTAAGCACCTTTAGCTGATGTTGGCTTCAAGCGAATGATGGTATTGATCAATTCAGCAGCGTTTTCCTTGATTTGCTCTTGCGAGAAAGAAACCTTAGCTACCGATGCGTGGATAATGCCATAACGATCAACCTTGAAGTCAATCTTACCAGCCTTCACTTCACGAACAGCCTTAGCGACGTCCATGGTAACGGTTCCAGACTTGGGGTTTGGCATCAGGCCGCGAGGGCCTAAAACGCGACCCAACGGACCCAGCTTACCCATTGCGGCAGGTACTGTGATGATGACATCGATGTCAGTCCAACCACCTTTGATCTTCTCAACGTACTCGTCAAGACCAACGTAGTCAGCACCAGCCTCTTTTGCTTCAGCTTCCTTGTCAGCAGGAACCAAGGCAAGAACTTTGATGTCCTTGCCTGTGCCATGAGGAAGACTCACTGTGCCACGAACCATCTGGTTGGCTTTGCGAGGATCCACACCCAAACGGATAGCTAGATCAACTGAACCATCGAATTTACTTGTGCTGACTTCCTTCACGAGTGAAGAAGCCTCATCGAGTGAGTACACCTTACCAGGTTCAACCTTAGCGAGGGCAGCTTTTTGATTTTTTGTCATTGCCATGATGCGATATATTATACGGTTTCAGGACGTTTGCCAGAAATGGTGATGCCCATACTGCGGGCAGTACCGGCTACCATATTCATGGCTGATCCAACAGTGAAACAATTGAGGTCAATCATCTTGCCTTCAGCGATGGTCTGAACTTGCGTCCAATTCACCTTACCGACCTTTTCAATGTGCGGTATGCCTGAGCCACTCTTCAATTTTGCCGCTTCCAGCAATTGAACAGCCACAGGGGGTTGCTTGATGATGAAGTCAAATGACTTGTCAGCGTAGACAGTGATGACTACAGGGAGAAGTTTGCCCGCTTTGTCTTGCGTACGAGCATTGAATTGTTTGCAAAATTCCATGATGTTCACGCCCTTTGCACCCAAGGCAGGACCTACAGGTGGCGCAGGGTTCGCGGCTCCACCACGGACTTGCAATTTCAATAAGGCAGATATTTCTTTTGCCATGATCAGTTATTCAGTTGTTATTTAATTCAGTTAACATCAGCATGCTGGAAGCGCAGCTTTTGTTGGTTTGAGTTCGTATCAATTATCCGTCTTTCTCGACTTGCATGAAGCTGAGTTCAAGAGGTGTGCGTCGGCCAAAAATCTTCACAGTGACTTCCAGCTTACGCTTATCCTCCAGTATTTTTTCAATGTTGCCGCTGAAATCACGGAAAGGACCATCAATGACCTTGACCGTTTCTCCAACAACAAATGGGATGGCAACCTGTTCAGAGGTTTCAGCCAGTTCGTCAACCCGTCCTAACATGCGATTAACTTCAGTAAGTCGCAATGGGACAGGCACTCCGCCTTTGGTCTCACCTAAGAAACCAATGACATTGTTTACTTTTTTGATCAAGTGAAGCAATTCACCAGTCAACGTGGCTTCAACCATGATGTAGCCTGGAAAGAAGTTGCGCTCTTTAAGCACTTTCTTGCCATCACGAATCTGGTACACCTTTTCCGTTGGAATCAAAATTTGTCCCAAGAGATCATCCATGCTGAGATGTTTAACCTCAGCTTCAATGAAATTTTTGATCTTGTTCTCCTGACCGCTGATGGCGCGGAGCACATACCATTTCATACCTTCTTGACTAGCCATCTTATGCGAATAATCTATAAATGACATCAAGCACTGTTGTGATGCCCTTGTCCATGACAAAGACCAACATAGCAAAAATGATGGATCCAATGATGACCACAATGGTGCTCTTTTGTAAAGCCGGCCATGATGGCCAAGTGGTTCTTAGCACAAATTCCTCGTAAGAGGCTTTTAAATAAGATTTAATTCGTTGCATCATTGTTTTTAATTCTTAACCGTTTTTGCACGGGTGGAGAGATTCGAACTCCCATCAACGGTTTTGGAGACCGCTATTCTACCCTTGAACTACACCCGTAGACGTGAAAAGGCGTCCCGGGAAACCGGGACACCTTTCACCTTCTTCTTGTGGTAGTTAGTCAAGTACTTTGGTGATCTGACCAGCACCAACCGTACGGCCACCTTCGCGAATCGCAAAGCGTAGACCTACGTTCATTGCCACAGGGGAAATGAGCTCAACAGTGATAGTGAGGTTGTCACCAGGCATAACCATCTCAACGCCGTCTGGTAAGAAAATCTCACCTGTGACGTCTGTGGTGCGCAAATAGAACTGAGGACGGTACTTGCTATGGAAAGGTGTGTGACGACCACCCTCTTCCTTTTTCAAGATGTAAACCTCAGCAGTGAACTTGCTGTGTGGAACTTGGCTACCTGACTTGCAGATAACCATGCCGCGATGGATATCAGTCTTCTCAATGCCACGCAACAATAGACCAACATTGTCACCAGCTTCGCCAGTGTCAAGGATCTTGCGGAACATCTCTACACCAGTGATGGTAGATGTCAATTTCTCATCACCGAAACCGATGATGTCAACTGCATCGCCAGTGTTACCAACACCTGTCTCAATACGACCTGTTGCAACGGTGCCACGACCAGTGATTGTGAATACGTCCTCAATAGGCATCAAGAACGGCTTTTCGCGATCGCGAACAGGCTCCTCAATGTAGCTATCAACAGCTTCCATCAATTCGTTGATGGCACCAACCCACTTAGCATCACCGTTCAAACCACCGAGGGCAGAACCTTGAATAATTGGTGCGTTGTCACCGTCGTATTGATAGAAAGAAAGCAATTCGCGGATCTCCATCTCGACGAGCTCAAGAAGCTCCTCGTCGTCGACCAAGTCAACTTTGTTCATGAAGACAACCATGCGAGGAATGCCAACCTGGCGTCCCAACAAGATGTGCTCACGGGTTTGTGGCATAGGGCCATCAGTTGCAGCAACAACCAAGATCGCTCCGTCCATCTGTGCCGCACCCGTAACCATGTTCTTCACATAGTCAGCGTGTCCAGGACAGTCAACGTGTGCGTAGTGACGATTAGGGGTCTCATACTCAACGTGAGCAGTATTGATCGTGATGCCACGCTCCTTTTCTTCAGGTGCAGAATCGATGGACTCAAAGTCCATTGCTGTCGCAGTCCCTGAATTAGCAAGCACGAGAGTGATTGCTGCAGTGAGTGTGGTTTTACCATGGTCAACGTGACCGATGGTACCGATATTAAGGTGCGGTTTGTTCCGCACGAATGTCTCTTTTGCCATTGTAAATAAGTGTTAATAATAGAGAGAAAATTGAACCAAATAAGGTGCGTTAAATGTTGTTGTTGAGCCAATGACGGGAATTGAACCCGTGACCTCTTCCTTACCAAGGAAACGCTCTACCTCTGAGCTACATCGGCTGGTATGGAGCGGAAGACGGGATTCGAACCCGCGACCCTCAGCTTGGAAGGCTGATGCTCTACCAGCTGAGCTACTTCCGCTGAATGTTGTGGGAGTGGATGGACTCGAACCATCGATGCCCGAAGGCGACAGAGTTACAGTCTGGTGCAATAGCCACTATGCGACACTCCCGAGTGCTGCGACATTAAGTGTTTCAACGAACAACGCAGACCCGGATGACATAGAGCCAGCAGAGGGACTCGAACCCCCGACCTACTGATTACAAGTCAGTAGCTCTACCAACTGAGCTATGCTGGCTGGTTAAGCTTGTCGACGATCCGCGCAGTGCGATGAAAAGAACGTTGCTGCAAAGCAGCGATTCCCGATTTTTCAAACGGACTGCAAATGTAGATAATGTTAGGCGTTCTACAATGCCCTTCTAAACAATTTAAATTTACCCTGCTTTCTCTTTGACTTCCTCATGATGCGACGAGCGGAAGCGGTGGCCATGCGCATGGATTTTTCAAAGGAATTGGACTCTTTGACCACCATGATATCTTCACCTGGGACGTGAACCTTTAATTCAACGATTTTGTTGTTTCGACTTTTATTGTTATCCAGTCGCAAGTATACCGTACTGCTTTCAGCCTGATCACTGACTCGGCTCAGGCGGGCAATGTGTTCATTGATGTAGGTAAGTAGCTTTTCACTGGCCTTGAAATGAATGGATTGGACATTGGTCTTCATGCTGTCAGATTTAAGCATCCTTGCGGCCTCGCGGATGCGATTGTTCATAAACGCGCTTCAGCTGCTCAATAGACGCATGGGTGTATATCTGCGTGGCCGATAGATTGCTATGCCCTAAGAGCTCCCGAATCACCGACAAATCGGCACCCATGTCCAACAAATGCGTCGCGAATGTGTGACGCAGTATATGTGGACTTTGTGTCTCGATGCTGCTAGCACCTTTAAGGTAACCATTAATCAAACCATAGACAAATCGCTCGCCCATTTTTTTCCCTTGGCGGTCCGTGAACAACCAAGACTTATTTTCTGGCCATGCCGCGCAATACGCATGGTATGATGCCAGCCACACCGGAAGCAAGGGTAAGAGGCGTTCTTTGTTCCGCTTGCCAAGTATTCGAACTGTTTTTGATTCAACATCAATTGCTAAATGCCGCAAATTGATGAGTTCCATGCGCCGCAAGCCTAAGGTATACAAGGTTAGCATCATGAATCGGTCACGCAAACCAATGCGGTTATCAGCGTACTGCGAATCACCCAACAACGCATCAACCTCATCAAGGGTTAATGCTCTGACTAATCGTTGCTTTTGCTTCAAAGCCATGATGCCGTCTGACATGGGGTTACTTTTCCCTGAGACTTGCTTATAGAAACGGCCGAATGTCCTGAGAGATGATATCTTGCGATTGACACTCCTTGGATCCAAACCTTGATTTGAGAGGTAAATAACCCATCGCCTGACATGGGCCTTTTCAACCAAGGATAAGTCCAGCTCGTCACCTTGTTCGCAGGCAAGAAAATCTAACCACTGCGTCAAGTCCGCTTTGTACGCTTTCACGGTGGCGGTGGATAGTCGTCTTTCCAGGCTTAGGTAGTCAATGAAGGGTTGTAACATCGTTGCTTATAATCAAAACGCCCCGGGAAGATAATCCCCAGGGCGTCAATTTTGTGTCGAGAGACAGGATATTATTCCTGTTCAGCGCGGCGAAAACCTTCAACGTAGACTGCCTTCATGTTCTGCTTACGCTTCACAACAGACGGCTTATTGAATTGTTGACGGCCACGCAGTGCGCGCATTTTACCTGTACGGTCAAACTTGCGTTTGAATCGCTTCAACGGGCGATCAATGCCCTCTCCTTCTTTTATCTTAATAATCAACATAGCGTATATATCTTCTCTCTTTGGGACGGCAAATGTACATCAGAAAGCATCATTTGAATCTTCAGATTGATTTTTTCATTCCAAGCTGAAATAGCGAGGCCATTGCAGCTGTTGTATCGAGTCTGCCACCGCCAATGCCCAAACCTCATCCCAAGCCATCAAAGGCCTCACCCTGCTTCGGTATCGATGTATTGCTGTGGCACAATCCCAGCCAATGAGCGGATGTCTTCCCATGAACTCCTTGGTCATCTCATTGAAAGAAAAACAGGGAATGGGTTGGAACTCCCAACGAACACCTTGATCATAGCCTGGTGGCAACACTGAGGAATCCAAGCCACCCCAACGATCTTTGATCACCAATAGGCGTTCAGCCTTCCAGTCAGGCCAGCCCGCTTGATTGACCAGCCAATGAGGCTGCACACTGTCAGCCATGACATGCTTCCTTTCGAAAACCCTGCTTGCTTGACGCCGACTTTGCCATGCAGTCACAGCTGGCTTTAAGTAAGCTGGCCTTTGCTTTACAACCAAGCTGCTATCAATGGCCCAATGCTCCCATGGCTGAACCATCTCGCCTTGGCTGCTTGCATAGCGAGCAAGAAAAAGGGCGGAAAAAATTCCCGCCCAGATCCATTGAATGTATTGTCTATTCCGTCTAATCATTCCTGATCATTGTCAGAATAGGAGTCTGGTTCTTCTCGATCTGGTGCAGTGAGCACGCGGTAGAAAAAGTAAATAGTCACTACAGTTACAGTGGCTTGGGTGATTAACATCATCCAAAATGCAGAATTTGTCATGATTTATTGGGGTTTCTAAGGATGGTGGCATAGTAAACCATGCCCATGATAAAGATAAAGAGACCTAGCAGTAGCAGTCGGGATAAATGCTTGTAGAATATAGGGTTCACAAAAGATCCATTCGCAATGTCATCTCCAGCCTTCACAACTTGGCCATTGCCAACAATAACCTCATCTCCACGTTCAAAATCGTAACTGGCTAAAGCATTCTCTGCTCCCTCGCCATGAATCAAGACCTTGGTGAGGCTCTCCATTTCAATGATTTCAACCACACCAGAGACTTCAGCCTCAAAGTGGTCAGCAATAGCTGTGCGATTGTGCACTACATCAACATTCATCATCTTGCCAATGATGCTGCCACTATCGAATTCCCAACCATTGTTCCAAGCACCTTGCCAATCATTGTTCACGGGCTTGATAAGGCTCATGACGAAAACGACCAATAAAATGGTTGGGGTGACGTACTTCAATATAGGCTTGTAGATCCTGGGCAAAGCCAGATCTGAACCTTTTTTGATTTCAGCCCAACCTTTATCAATGCCAAAGACCCAACCAAACAATATGGCCTCCGCTAGGCCAAAGACCACCAAACTGACAGTGCCCGCCCAATAATCGTATTCATCAAAGACCCCCTCTTGGAAGAAGATCACCGTTGGCAAACCCATCACCAAGGTCACAAGACCAAAGGTCAAGGCTGATTTTTTAACGCTGTAACCAAACTCATCTTGCATGAAGCCCATCCAGGGGGTGCCCATGGCTAACGAACTGGTAATGCCAGCAAAGAACAGTAGACCAAACCACATCATTCCAGAGATGGAGCCCAGCAAGGTTCCCCACTTATTGAAGAGGTATGGCATGGTTTCAAAGGCCATGGAGAATCCTGCATTTTCGCGAACCCAATCCAAGCCAAGGTAGCCAACTGCAATAGGAATAACCACTGATGCGCCAAGCACAATTTCCACAAATCCATTCATCCAACCGGCTGTCATGGCATTCAATGCAATGTCATCCTTTGGCTTCACGTAGGAAGCGTAGCAATGAATTGTCCCCATGCCTACGGATAGGGTGAAGAAAATTTGACCAGCAGCTGCCAACCAAACATCTGGATTCCATAGGGTGTCAAATTGTGGTTGCCACAAGAAATTCAACCCCAAAAAGGAATCGCAATCCGTGCAACCAGCAACCGCCCCTGAATCGCCTAACGTGATACCACGTATAGCCAACAAGACCCCAAATAAGATCAACAATGGCATGCCAACCTTGGCAACCTTTTCAACACCACCCTTCAGCCCTTTGGACAGAATGTATGTGTTCAATGCCAAGCAAATCACATAAAAGAAAACCGTCTCAAAAGGAATACCTAAGGTGCTTTCCGTGAGGCTCACATAGGTTGCAAAAAAGTCCACAACCTCTGATTGATTCATGCCAATGAACGTTCCCTTCAATGAATGAAACACATATGACAGTGTCCAAGACTCAATGTAGCAGTAGTATGCTGCAACACCAATGTTGGTGAATATCCCAAAGACCCCTATGTATTTCCAAAAGCGGCTCTTGCCCATTTTGTCCACAATAAATGGTGTACTATGGTTGCCAAACATGCCGCCAAATCGTCCAGTTGCCCACTCCATCCATAGCAGGGGAATGCCCATGAGTAGAAAACAAATCAGGTAAGGAATGATGAATGTGCCACCGCCATTTTCTACGGCTTGCACGGGGAATCTTAGAAAATTACCCAGGCCCACGGCGTTGCCGGCCATAGCCAAAATGAGTCCGACGCGGGTACCCCACGTTTGCGTTTGTGTTGACATAAAATGTATTGAGCGATTAGGTGATGCTCAAATATAGGGAATCGCATCCAAGACTTCAGCAAAACTGTGAGGAGAAAAGGAAAAATCCTTCTTCGCTTTGTCAATATTAAACCCTGTCACTGGCGGACGTGCGGCCACTTGACTCAACGTCTGACTACTCACCTCATCGATCAAGCCTGCATCAAGTCCTGCATGGCGAGCCACCCGATGCACCAAATCCAAAATACTCATGGACTCTGGACCGCTGATGTGGTAGGTCCCAAGTGAATGGCTATCAATGATCTGAAGACAGGCTTCTGCCAGGTCCATGCTCCATGTCGGTGACCGGTATTGGTCATTGACAACCTGGATTCTTTGTCCTTTTGCCAAGGCTTCTCGTGCCCACAGAATGATGTTGCTTCGAGACAGCGTTGGCACATAACCAATCACTAAAATTGTTCGCGCAATGGTCCAAGCACAGGCTGATGCCTTGACCAAGGTCTCTGCATCCAGCTTTGATTGGCCATAAACACTCAATGGGTTTGCCTCTGCATCCTCTGCATAAGGCCCATCCTTTCCATCAAAAATGAAATCCGTACTCAACAACAGCAAATGGGCATCATGCGACTCACAGGCAGCAATGACATTTGCCGTTGCTTCAACATTGAGTGCTTGACATTGATTGGGGTTACGTTCACAATCATCAACTTGTGTCATAGCCGCTGCGTGTATGACCGCATCAGGACGAAAATCCTCCATGGCCCGCTGCAAGTCTCCATCAACCATCAAATCTACCGTGGCATACGTTGCGCCGAAGCAATCACCTCGCTGGGGTCCCCTGCCAGTTGCTAGCAAGGTGTGCCTACCCTTTCCCGCGTGCAACAAGGATTTACCAAGCAAGCCATTGGCGCCCGTGATTAAAATCCGTTTCTCAGAAGATGCCATGTTAAGCCGGCCAGTATTGTCGCATGCTCGCATGCAATGAGGATGCCTCTTTTGCTGCAGCTGCAGCAAAATCCAAGCCTGATGAGGCATAAAGGATAGAACGCGATGCATTGATCAATAAACCAACCCCTCGTTGATCCTTGAAGGCACCAGCGCTCATGACATCTTGGACGGTGCCACCTTGCGCACCTACGCCGGGTACCAGGAAAATATGTTCAGGCAGCCTTGCCCTGACTTTTGCTAAGGCCTCGGTCCGGGTTGCACCCACGACCACCATGAGTTGATTTGGACTTCCCCATTCATCGTACTTATCCAACACCAACTCATGCAAGCGCCGGCCATCTGCCATGGTTTGCATTTGGAAGTCCTCTGCGCCAGCATTGCTTGTCAGCCCCAAGCCAATGGCCCATTTACCTTCCATGAAAAATGGTGTCACACTGTCCTTGCCCATGTAGGGCGCAACGGTGATGGCATCAAAACCCATTTCGCCTAAAATACCTTGAGCATATTGACTTGCGGTGTTGCCGATGTCACCTCGCTTGGCATCTGCAATGGTGAAAACATCCATGGATGACAGATGCTTTGCCACCTCATCCAGTGCCTGCCAACCATGACGACCCAGGGCCTCAAAGAAGGCAAAATTTGGCTTGTATGCGACGGCATGATCTGCTGTGGCATCAATGATGAGCTTGCAAAAAGTTGCCACACCCTCAGCATCCCCTTTGAGACCCTGAGGCATCCGCTTCAAGTCAGGGTCAAGCCCTACGCAAAGCAAAGATTGCTTTACTTCAATGTTGGCTAAGAGTTGATTGCGTGTCATTCGCTTCCTTCCTTCAATCGTTCTGCGTTTTCTGCGAGCTGCAAGGCATCAATCAACGGGGCAATGGCACCATTGATAATCTCTGGCAAGTTGTATAAAGTTAAGCCGATTCGGTGATCTGTCACACGGCTTTGCGGGTAGTTGTAGGTGCGGATTTTTGCACTGCGATCGCCGGTGCTTACGAGGGATTTCCGCTTGGCAGCGATGACTTCATTCCGCTCAGCTCGTGCCTTGTCCCAAATCCTTGCCCTCAAGACTGTCAAGGCCTGAGCGTAATTTTTATGCTGTGACCGGCCATCCTGACACTCAACGACAATGCCGGTTGGTGCATGGGTTAATCGCACACCCGATTCAGTCTTGTTGACGTGCTGACCCCCTGCCCCACTGGAGCGGAAAGTGTCCTTTCGGATATCCTTGTTGTCAATCACAACATCCAATTCATCGGCTTCTGGCATGACTGCCACTGTCACAGCTGAGGTGTGCACACGGCCTTGTGACTCCGTCGACGGGACACGCTGCACACGGTGAACACCCGACTCATATTTCATGATGCCATACACACCTTCTCCTCGCAATTGAATGGTAGCCTCTTTGTAGCCACCATGGGTAGCATCCGTGGAAGAAATCCATTCAGCCTTCCAGCCCTTGTCTTCAATGAAACGCAAATACATGCGGACAATCTCGCCAGAAAAAATACCAGCTTCATCACCGCCAATGCCAGCGCGAACCTCTAAAACCGCATCTTTCTCATCCTCAGGGTCCTTAGGTATCAGCATGATACGAATGGATTCTTCAAGTTCTTGAATGGCTGGGGTCAGCTCATCATATTCCTCCTGCGCCATGGCTTTCATGTCCGGATCTTTTTCCGTCTTCAACATGCCTTTTGCCTCTCCATAACGGGCAAGTTTATCCAAGTAATTCTTGCGCACCTGCATGATGTCGTTGAGGGACTTGAATTCACGGTTCAAGAGAATAAATCGCGCTGAATCAGAGGCAATTTCCGGTTGCATCAGGAGATCATTCACCTCGTTGAAGCGAAGCCAGATGGCATGCAGCTTGTCGGTCAAATGATTCATCAGACTTGGTAGATTTCAATGCCTTCAACGGTGTGAATATGCACTTCAGCTACATCACTTGCTTCAACATGGCCAATAACCTTCGCCTCCACCTGGAATGATGCAGCCACATCAATGATGGCTTGTGCATGCTCAGGGTCAACATAAATCTCCATGCGATGTCCCATGTTAAACACCCGGTACATTTCACGCCAAGGTGTGCCTGACTCTGATTGGATTAAAGCAAACAATGGCGGCACATCAAAGAGCTTATCCTTGATGATTTTGCCAGATTTCACAAAGTGAAGAACCTTGGTTTGTGCACCACCACTGCAATGCACCATGCCTTTGATATGAGGGCGAAGGCTTTTCAATAATTCAATGATGATTGGTGCATAGGTCCTTGTTGGAGACAGCACCAATTGGCCTGCAGGCAATGGACTCCCTTCAATGGGGTCTGTCAATTGCTTGCTGCCTGAATAGATGAAAGATTTATCTGTTTCTGGTGAAAAAGATTCCGGGTATTCAGTCATCAAGTACTTAGCAAATACATCGTGGCGTGCAGACGTCAAGCCATTGGATCCCATGCCGCCATTGTACTCGCTTTCATAGCTTGCCTGTCCACTTGAAGACAAGCCAACAATGACCTGACCCGCAGCAATGTTTGCATTGTCAATGACATCCTTGCGGGCCATTCTTGCCATGACTGTTGAATCGACAATCACGGTGCGAACCAAATCACCAACATCAGCTGTTTCGCCCCCCGTGGATTGGATGTCCATGCCTGCCTTCCGCAGGTCTGCCAGCACAGATTCAGTTCCATCAATCAGAGCGCCAATCACCTCACCTGGAATCAAATGCTTGTTTCTTCCAATGGTGCTTGAGAGCAGAATGGGACCCGTGGCGCCAACACAGAGTAAGTCATCCACATTCATGATAACGGCATCTTGCGCGATGCCGCGCCATACAGATAGGTCTCCTGTTTCCTTCCAAAGCATGTAGGCCAAGGAGCTTTTTGTGCCTGCGCCATCCGCATGCATCACTAAGCAGTGATCAGCTGATCCACTGAGTGTGTCAGGTACAATTTTACAAAATGCCAATGGGAATAATCCCTTGTCGATGTTAGCAATGGCTTTGTGGACCTCTTCCTTACCAGAAGAAACCCCGCGACTTGCATACCGTGCACTTGGATCCATCTGGCAAAGGTAATGCCGAGGCCTCAGCTTATTGCACCAACAAGTAACCTCCAGCAGACAATTCTTTGCCGTATTCTGGGTTGAGTGCCTTCAAGGCTTTCAACTTCATTCCCAATTCCTTGGCGATGGTCTTCCAGGTTTCATTGCGCTGGATCTGGCGATGGTCTTTATCAAACCATGCATAATCACCACCGTCAGTCACCTTCATCTGCATGCCCGGGAATGGGCGAACGCCTCGAAGGCCACCATTGAGCTTCTTCAGCGAGGCCAATGTGATGTTGTTAGATTTACATATCACTGAATAGGATTCGCGATCACCGACGACATAAATGACGCCACGCACTGCGACTTCATCACCCTTGGTTTGACCTGCTTCATCAGTATTAGCCAATGCTGCCTCATCAACGGGTGGCACATAATCATCACGAAGCACACGGAAATCTGTGCGTCGATTGATTTGGTGTGCAATCTCTTGATTGGCCTTGTTCATCTTGCGAATCAAGGCCTCAGTTAATTCTGTGCCTTCCTTGAAAGCACCCTTACCAAAACCTTCGTAATTGCCAGCAATCACAAATGGTGTGCCCTCACCCATACCTACAGCCTCCAGTCGGTCAGCTCTGACGCCTTTAGATATCAGGTATTTCACACAGGTGTCTGCGCGCTTTTGTGACAGAATAACGTTTTTATCATCCGCGTCACGGTAGTCGGTGTGAGAGCGCAACTGAATAACAATATTAGGGTTTCGGACCATGGTGCGAGCCACCGTGTCAAGTGCAACCTGAGCAGTTGGCCTCAAATCCCATTTGGCTAGGTCAAAATTAACCTCTGGCAGCACAATCGGGATCTCGATGGGGTCCATAGATCCTGCCACAGACATGGTATGCATGTATACATTGCTAGCCTCTTGGAAGCTGTAATTTTCAAGCGTTAGACCCATGGTGTTACCCGCCGTGCCATTCCGCAAAAACTTCTTGCGCTCAAAGGCGAAGCTGTATGTTTCATCGGCTTGAAGGTCATCTGAATCCACGGTGAAATTGCCATACCCATCGGTCTGAACAATCTGTGAAAACCCATTCTTTCCTCGAACCTTCACTGTGACACCAGCAATGGGACTCTGGTCCTTTGAGCTGAGTACATTGCCACTGATTTGGTGCTTCTTAGGCACTTGGTACAAGGACCAAATGTCATTGCTCCCTTTGCCGTCTGAGCGGTTGCTCACAAAGTAACCATCCATGATATCCCCAGGTCGAAGAATCAAGTTGAAGTCGTCTGCTGGACTGTTGATGGGTGCCTGCAAATTCATGACAGACCCCTTTGGTAGGTTATCTTTATCTAATGCAATACGGAAAAGGTCGTAGCCACCCATCCCTGGATGACCCGTTGAGGCAAAGTACAAATAGCCATCATGGACATAAGGGAAGAGTTCATCGCCAGTGGTGTTGACCAATGGGCCCATGTTCACGGGCATGCCCCACCCACGTTTTTTCTTATCAAAGGTGGTGATCCATAGGTCCTTGCCGCCTCGACCATCTGTCATGTCTCCAGCAAATACCATGACCTTGTCATCAATCAAATGAGGGTGACCCACAGACTCAGAGGAATCAGTCGTCAAAACAACAGGACTAGGGTCCTGCCAATTGATGCCGGCTTTGCGGGTTTGGTAAATACCACAACCCAATTGAGCTTGCTTGACATCCATGCATCGCGTAAAATAAAAGGTGCGTCGCCTGGCGTCAAACACCCCTGAACCTTCATGATCCTCTGTGTTGATGATCTCCGTCAACATGACTGGATCAGAAAAATTCTGCAATCGAGCCGTATTGGCTTTGGGTACCTTTCTAGACTTGCGAGATTTTTTAGCTGACTTTGGTTGACCATCATCGCCCAATCGCTCAGCAGAGTAGATGTCAGAAAACTTCTCCCCTGTCCATCCATCTTCCTTTTTTGTCATACCGCCTGAACGCATGGAAGAGAAGAATAGCTCGTCAAAGGAGCCTACCCTGCCTGCAAAGGTCAGACTGAAGTCGTTGGCTTCTGAATTCAGTGACGTCACGTTACCCACTTGGTACAAGGTCATGGCCATCATCCATTCAATGGCATCCTTGCTTGATGCTATACCAATGGCCGCACGAGCATCTTTTGGAAAGGCTTTAGCGAATTCCTCGTAGGCCTCGATTGCATCAGCGTATTCACCTTGAGCCTTCAACATGTCCGCATGGCCTAAGTAGGCCTCCTCACGGTTAATTTTCAACTTGACTGCACGTTTGTACTGACTGGCTGCATTGCGGTAATCGTAAGTGTGCCGGTAACAATCAGCCAGCTTCAATGCAATTTCTGCTTTTTCTGTGCGCACTTTTGACTTGCCATAGGCCTTTTTGTAACGTCGAATAGCCTCTGAATACTCCTTTGCCACAAAGAACTCATCGGCTTGCTTAGACACACGTGACTGCTTCTCCACCTCGTCTGATTCAGCACCAGTGACTTGAGCAAAAGCCGGAGCCATGCATAGAAAACTCAAGGAAAAAAGCAGAATAAATTTGCGCAAAATAGGGATCATAGGGTGTGTCGTAGAGAGTTCAGGTCAAGGCGAAACGGTCAGATTTTGTCAAGACCCCAAGGTAAGGTATATCCACAAAAAAGCCCCGCTTATTTCAACGGGGCTTTTTGGGTCAGCAAAGAAGCTTAACTCATTTCACATAAAGCATCTCTCGATACTTTGGCAATGGCCACAATTCATTATCTACAGTGAGTTCTAGCTTATCTACATCATAGCGGATGGCATCAAAATAAGGAAGGACATTATCACAATAGGCCAGGGCCTTCTCTCGCGCGTCATCGATTAAATTGGCCTGCTTTCTGGCCTCTGTCATGTCCATTACAGCCCTTAAGATGCGGCTGATACGACCTGATATTTCACGAATAGTTTCCAATTGCTCCTTTGCATGCAAAGCATAGTCCTTACCAAGTAACTCCTTCAATCGCAAAACGTTTTCACTCAAGGTTGATTGGTACCTGATGGCTATTGGAACAATGTGATTGCTCACCATATCGCCCAAAGTGCGAGATTCTATTTGAATGCGCATAAAGTACTCCTCTTGAAGAATTTCATAACGAGCATGTAGCTCGACCTTGTTCAATACACCATTGCGGGCAAACAGAGCTTCAGCTTCCGGGGTGATGTAAAAATCGAAAGCACGTGGTGAATCAGGGGTGTTATTCAAGCCGCGTTGCTTGGCCAACTCCTTCCACTTATCGGAATAGCCATCACCTTCAAATCTTACAACCTTGGAAGCTATAATGCAACCCTTCAACGCATTGAATAGGGCATCATCCTTCTTCATTCCTTCAGCAATCAACACATCTACATCAGCCTTGAAAACCGTGAGCTGATCAGCCACAATCAAATTCAAGATGGTCATGGCATGTGCGCAGGTAGCAGAAGAACCAACCGCTCGAAACTCAAATTTATTGCCCGTGAACGCAAAGGGGGAAGTCCGGTTCCTGTCCGTGTTATCCAGCAGGATTTCAGGGATTTTACCCACCACATTGAGCTTGAGTTCCGTTTTCTTCTCAGGGGACATCTTGCCACCTTCCAGCTTCTCAAGCTCATCCAACACAGAGGTCAGCTGACTACCTATGAAGGCGGAAATGATTGCTGGCGGCGCTTCATTGGCACCTAAACGATGATCATTGCCCGCGGAGGCAATCGCTGCACGCAGCAAGTCGGAATGATCATGGACGGCCTTGATGGTGTTGATGAAGAAAGTGAGAAACTGCAAGTTCTTTTTAGGCGTCGAGCCGGGGGAAAGCAAGTTGACACCCGTGTTGGTGCTCAGTGACCAGTTGTTGTGCTTGCCTGATCCGTTGATTCCTGCAAAAGGCTTCTCATGCAATAGCACGCGGAAATCGTGGCGACGTGCCACCTTATCCATGATATCCATGAACAAAGAATTTTGATCCACTGAGATGTTAGCCTCACCATAGACAGGGGCAAATTCATACTGGCCTGGCGCAACCTCATTGTGGCGTGTTTTCACAGGAATGCCAAGCTTGTGACTCTCGTACTCAATTTCACGCATGCATGCCAACACCCTTTCTGGAATGCTGCCAAAGTAATGATCATCCATCTGCTGGCCCTTTGCTGGAGAATGGCCCAACAGGGTTCTACCCGTCATCACCAAATCGGGTCTAGCGTCATGCAAGGCTGCATCCACCAAGAAATACTCTTGCTCCCATCCCAATGAAGCGTTGACTTTGGTGACCTGTCGATCAAAGTACTGGCAAACATCAGTGGCTGCATGATCCACAACCTGAAGAGCCCTAAGCAGGGGTGTTTTGTTGTCAAGGGCCTCGCCTGTGTAAGCAACAAAAACCGTTGGGATGCACAAGGTACCATCCAGGATAAAGGCATGAGATGTTGGATCCCAGGCCGTGTAACCCCTAGCCTCAAACGTGTTTCGTATGCCACCATTAGGGAACGAAGACGCATCTGGCTCCGCTTGAATCAACATGTCCCCATTGAATTTCTCAATGGCAAAACCATCAGAGGTTGGCTCAAAAAATCCATCATGCTTTTCAGCCGTAGAACCGGTCAAGGGCTGAAACCAGTGGGTGTAATGGGTCGCCTCATTGGCGATGGCCCATGCCTTCATGGCAGTCGCCACCTGATCTGAAATGTTGCGGTTGATCTTGCTGCCATGCTCAATGGCGTCATTGATGCTGACATAAGCCTCCTTGGACATGAACTCATGCATGGCCTTCTTGTTGAAGACATTGCAACCAAAATATTCGGATGACCGCTTGCTATGCTGAGTGAAGGAGACTGGTTTGCGTCCACCTGCAAGTTGGAGGGCGTGAAATCGTGACTGTGCCATAGTAAATGTATTTACTGGCAAATGTACCCCTTATTTTTTACGATACATGTCCCAATAGTTGACTTTTTCAGGGGACACCCCCCCTATTTTTTCAACAATTCAGGATAAAAGTTGTTTATAACCGCTACAAGCCGCGCTTGATGGAGTTTTCAACTTCCTTGGTGATTTTCTTGATGGCCTTGCTGGGGTCCACATCCTCAGGGGTTGCATTAGCAATCTCTGACTTGATGTCATTGGCTGCGTTTTTAACTGAGCGGATGGCCTTGCCCGCTGTGCGTGCAAATTCAGGCAATCGATCAACACCAAAAAGCATCAGCACCGCGAAAAGCAGAAAGACGATTTCTCCGGTGCTGATGAATAATACCATGTGGCTAACCCTTAGCTTTTTGCTTGGCTTTCTTTCCTTTCAAGCTATCGTACATCACTGGTGAGGCAATGAACAAGGATGAGTAGGTTCCAACCACCACACCTAACAAGATGGCAAAGATGAATCCGCGAAGGATCTCTCCACCAAAGACAAAGATGATCAACAACACAATGATTGTTGTCATGGATGTGTTGAAGGTCCTGCTCAAGGTGCCGTTCAGGGCGCGGTTGAGTGTCTCCTTGTCAAGGGTTGATTTGCGCTTGCCCGAAAAGTATTCGCGGATTCGGTCAAAGACCACCACCGTGTCATTCAAGGAATAACCAATCACTGTCAAAATAGCCGCAACAAAGGCTTGGTCAGCTTCCATTGCGAAAGGCAGTATGCCATCAAGCATTGAAAAGACACCCAGCACAATGATTGTGTCATGCACTGTTGCCGTTACAGCTCCCAATGAGTACTGCCACTTGTTGAATCGAGACAAGAGGTACAAGAAGATAGCTAGCAAAGAGAATATGATTGCATAAACCGCTGTATTCTTGATGTCATCAGCAACTGTTGGACCCACCTGGCGCGAAGCAACCAAGCCTGTGGCATCATCAGCTGTTGGATTCAAAAAGACTTTCATTTCCATTGGCTGAGAATAAAACCTGGACAAGGACTGATAAACCTGAAGTTTCAAGGCTTCTTCAACATCGGGGCCATTTTCATCAATGCGGAAGTTGGTGGTGATGACTACCTGATTCGGGGAGCCCAAGGTTTTAACTGTTGGCGTGAACACACGGCCCTCTTCATTGACAAACTCAAGAGCTAAGGCACTGGAAATATCTGCTACGTCGACATTCTGGTCAAAGCGGACCTGGTATGAACGGCCACCTTCAAAATCTACACCCAAGCTTAAACCCTTGGTTGACAAGGAAACCAATGACACAACAATCATCAGACCTGAGAAGATGTAAGCCATCTTACGCTTGGACATGAAATTGAATGAGGTGCCAACAAATAGCTTTTCAGTCAACTTGGTTGAAAAGGACAATTTTGCCTTCTTGGTTAGGCGCCATTCGAAGAACAGTCGCGTGATAAAAATGGACGTGAACAAAGAACTGATGATACCGATGATCAATGTTGAAGCAAAGCCACGAATAGGACCTGTTCCCACAGAGAACAAGATGATGGCCGTCAACAAGGTTGTGATGTTGGCATCCAAAATCGCACTCAATGAAAACTTGTAACCATCCTTAATAGCCTCTTTTATCACTTTACCCGCACGCAGCTCCTCTCGGATGCGATCATAAATCAACACGTTTGCATCGACTGCCATACCAATGGTCAAGACGATACCCGCCATGCCAGGCAAGGTTAGCACTGCATTGAGAGCGTCCAATACACCAAAGATGAAGAACATGTTGAGCAACAATGCCAAGCTGGCACCAATGCCAGCATTGCTATAGTAGAAAATCATGTATAACAAGACAATAAGCAAAGCAAAAAGGAAGGAGTTCATGCTAGCTGCAATCGCCTCCTTACCAAGGCTTGGTCCAACGATGTCTGATTGAATGACATGTGCTGGAACTGGAAGCTTACCTGCCTTCAATACATTGGCCAAGTCAGTGGCCTCATCCAAAGCAAAACCGCCTTCGATTTGTGTGCGTCCACCTGAAATCTCAGATCGCACAACGGGGAAGCTGTACACCAAGTTATCAAGCACCACTGCAACATGGCCCTGGGGAGTTTGAGCTGAAGCTACCGCAGTCAAACGCTGCCATGCCTGTGCGCCTTGACCATTCATGGCCATAGTTACAACGGGATTGTTGCCTTGGTCAAATTCCTGACGGGCATCCACAACCACTGAACCATCCAGTTCAGGTTCATTGTTGCGGTTTCCACGCAGGGCAAGCAAGAAACAATTGTTGGATCCCGCCTCTGGACGACTCCAAGCAAATTTCACATAACGGCGATCGCCGGGAATCAATTTACGCACCACATCGCGGGATAGGTAATCGTTGACCTTCGCCGTGTCACGAGACTGCGCAACGCCAATGATGGCGCCAGGCAGTGGGGAGAATGTCTGCTGATCAATGTACAGAGCAAAGATGTCTAGCAAAGGATTGAAGGTTGAAACCGTTGAATCCTGTGAAGCAACATCTTCGGAAGCTGCTTCATCAGAACTTGCATCATTGCTATCTTCCAATTGGAAAATTGGCTCATCATCTGTGGCAACATCACCGTCAGTTGATGCAGTGGCTGAACGAGGTGCTTCAATGACAGAACGCAGTCGAACATTGGCATCCACGATGAATTGCATCCACTCAGAACCTTGATCTACACGCCAGAACTCCAAACGAGCCGTTGACTGCAGCAATCGCTGCATTCGCGCAGGGTCTTTCACACCAGGCAATTCGACCAAGATTCGGCCTGTGCCGTCAAGTCGTTGAATGTTAGGCTGAACAACACCAAATTGGTCAATTCGAGCTTTCAATACCGTATACACATTGGTGATGGCTGCTTCTACATCACCTGCTAGGGCAGTTTTGATCACTTCATCGGTTGCATTGAACCCAATACCGTCTCTATCGGTCATGTCCTTTGTACCATACAAAGCAGGATCATTCAACTTGCGATCACCTCGAATGGCATCCATTGAGGTGAAGAACAATGTCAAGTAAGCATCTTGACTATTGGTCTGAGCAGCATCAGCTTCTTCAATGGCTTGACGCAATTGCGCATCATCTGCATCTCCTGCAAGACCTAGTAGCACGTCGCGAACGCTCACTTCCAAGATGACATTCATGCCACCCCTTAAGTCAAGACCAAGATTCATCTCCTTGGACTTCAATTCTTTGTAGGTAAACGAAGCTACTCCTATGTCATAAACCGTTTGGTCTGACAAGGAATCCAAGGCGTAATTGAGTCGCTCTGGATCGTGATTAACTTGTTCTGCAATTTGACTCTCTACGCGTTGTGACATCCAAGTGAATGACAATTCATAAAGAGATGCCAAGGCAAAGGCGATGGCAAAGAGGCGAATGATAACTTTGTTCTGCATGTAAATATTCCCTGAAAAATGAGGCCGCAAATATAAGTGTTCTTACCTTAGCATCCTTATGATTTACCGCATTGCTCTCCTCTTGTTTTCCCTTGGACTGACCGGTTTCAACAGCTTGAAGGCGCAACCGACCTATGCCTTTCAGGCTTCAAGCCAAGCAAGCCTCATCAATGCCCTGTCTGATTCTCTTTTAAACCCCTTTGCTGGCGGGCTGAATAACCCTCAGCTGCACACAATGGACGTCAATGGCGACGGACAGCAAGACATGGTCGTCTTTGATAGGGAAGGTTATCGCTGGCTGGTTTTTGATTGGCAAAATGGCCAATGGGTTTTTCAAGCCCAATGGGCATCCTGCTTCCCAGCAGTAACAGACTGGGTGGAACTCATTGACTACAACTGTGATGGCATTGAAGATTTGTTTTGCGCAGCCATTGGTGGCGTAGGACTCTACGATGGAAGTCGGGTCAATGGCCAACTAACATACACCTGGTCATTGACGGGCAACTACATCACAACCAACTACAACACAGGCGGCAACCCCGTCAACCTCTATGTCGCATCCAATGATCGACCTGTCATCAAGGACATGGATGGCGATGGCGACGTCGACGTGCTCACTTTTGGACTCAACGGCACATCCATTGAATTTCACCGCAACCTATCTGCCTGTGGCATCAACTTTGAAGTGGCAGATTTATGCTGGGGAGATTTCACGGAATCAGGTGTCACCAACGGCTTGATCATTGATGCATGCACCGGCAGCGAGATTCCCATAGACCCTTTCCAACTACCAGAAGGCAGTCAGCATGCCGGTTCAGCCATGCTGTCAGTTGACCTGGATGGCAATGGGCTCTTGGACATTCTCTTGGGCGATATCAGCTTCCCTCAAGCTGTTGCCGGCTTCAATGTTGGCACTGCTAGCCTTGCGAACATTGAGTCACAAGACTCATCCTGGCCTAGCAATGACATCCCTTTGCACCTGCCTGTTTTTCCAGGTTTTTCTGACATCGATGCAGACAGAGATGGGCTGATAGACATTGTCGCAGCCCCCAACATGCCAACAGGAATCAGCGACACCAGTGTCTGGCTCTACCGCAATGCAGGTAGCTTGAGCAGCCCCGACTGGACACTCATAGATTCCAACTTCTTGCAGCAGACCATGTTAGACCTTGGTCGCTATGCAGTGCCATTGCTGGTCGATCTCAACACCGATGGTTTGATGGATCTACTGGTTGGAAGCGCCCGGGGATTGCTCTATTATGTCAACACAGGCACAGCCGCGGCCCCAAAGTGGGTACAAAGTCCCTTGATTGGAGGCAATCATGGCCTCTTGGATGCCGATTGGACTTCACCCACCCTGGCCGACTGGAATGGTGATGGGCTCAAGGATGTATTGGTGGGGCGAAGTGACGGCACATTGGCTCTGCTGATCAACAATGGCAATTTTTTCTTACCGGCATTCAACGGGGTATCCACCAATCAATTTGCCGGCATCGATGTGGGCCAAATGGCAAGCCCTGAATGGCATGATTCGGATGGCGACGGGGACCTGGATCTCTTTGTTGGCAACCAACAAGGCCATGTGGCACATTACATCAACAATGGCGGCACTTACAGCTTATCCAATGCCAACTTTGGCGGCATCGAAGCAGATATTAATGGCTTGTATTCAGGCAGAGCCATTCCTCGCATTGTAGATTTTGGCGATGGACCTATCATGTTTTTAGGGAGTGCAGAAGGTGGCATCATGCAACTTGATAGTTTAAATTTCACCCTCAATGCACCTGCAGTGGTCAATCACAGCATTGGCAACGCCAGCACGTCGACAAGCAGCCTCTTGGAAACCCCTTTTGGCTCCAGTAAGCGAACCGGTCGACACCAATACCTTTACAAAGCATCAGAGCTCAACGCATCAGGCATCAGCGCAGCAAGCATTACCCACATCGGCTTCAATGTGATCACAAACAGTGCCCCCTACCTTAGTCAGGGCTTCACTATCACGTTAAAGCATGTCAACGAAGACAGCTTGGTCAATTTCAGTCCTGGCGGGCAAACCGTGTTCAACTACATTCAAGTGCCAAGCCTTGGTTGGATGACTGTCCCTTTACAACAGGTCTTCAATTATGACGGATCATCTGACCTGATGGTTCAAGTTTGCTTCAGCAAAAATCTACCAAGCACCGACGTGCATTTAAGCGCCCACACCACAGCCAACCCATCCCATGTCTATGGAGATGTGTTCAACAACAACTCCATGATTTCCGATGGCTGCGTCATGCCTACATTGGGTCATGACAGCCTGCGAATTGATATGGCATTCACCATGGTCCCCAACATGCCAATCAGGCACATCGCTGCAAAGGATGGCCGCATCAATGCGCCAACATTCGCTGACATGGATGGTGATGGTCATCCTGAAATGGTTTTTGGCTTATCCACTGGTGGCTTGCGATTCATGCGTGGAGACAGTGCCAGCATCTCTTTGGTTGAACTGACAGGCCCCAATCAAGGCATGGCCGTCTGGCCAAACCCCGGTCAATCTTCCTTCAGCTTGATTGGCAATGGCAATCCTGTCAATGTGCATCACATCAATGGGCAAACCATGTTGACGCAAGCTACCGTTGCTCATAAAACCCTGACCATCGACTGCCGGCAATGGCCAGCAGGCTTGTATGTCATTCGCATGGGTGCCTATGCAAGCAAATGGGTAAAGCCATAAAAAAAAGCCCGATGAGATCACCGGGCTTTTCTTTGCTTTTTCTGTCCGATCAAAAATCAGCCAATACTGCATTCATGGCGCGAACCTTGTCTGCACTTGCATTGAATGCTGCTTGCTCCTGGTCGTCCAACTGGTAGTCAACGATGTGTTCCCATCCATTGGCACCAATAACCACGGGCACACCCAAGCAAATATCCTTCTGACCGTATTCACCATCAAGGTATACACAACAAGGGAATATTTTCTTTTGATCCCTGACAATGCTTGCAGTTAAGGCCGCACCAGCTGCGCCAGGCGCATACCAGGCAGAGGTTCCTATCAAGCCAGTCAACGTAGCTCCACCAACCATGGTTGAAGCCTTCACAGCTTCCAAATCAGAGGCACTCATGTGCTCCGAAACTGGACTGGACTGGTAACTTGCAAGGCGTGTCAATGGAATCATGGTTGTATCTCCATGACCACCAATCACTACAGCTTGCAGGTCACTGGGCGGGCATGACATGGCTTGACTCAAATAGTACTTGAATCGGCTGCTGTCCAGAATACCTCCCATGCCAATGATGCGATTCACTGGCAAACCAGACTCCTTTGCTGCCAAGTAGGTCATGGTGTCCATAGGGTTTGAAATCACTACAAAAACTGCCTCAGGCGAATACTCAAGCGCTGATTTCACAACAGACTTCACAATACCTGCATTGGTTCCTATCAACTCCTCACGCGTCATGCCTGGCTTCCGGGGGATGCCTGAGGTGATCACAATCACTGACGATCCTGCTGTGGCGGCATAGTCACTAGTTACACCTGTCACCTTGCCGTCAAAACCGTGCAAGGTGGCACATTGATTCATGTCCATGGCCTTGCCTTCAGCAAAACCCTTTTTGATGTCCAAAAGGACGATTTCCTCTGCAAGGTTCATGCGAACCATGGATTCAGCACAGGATGCGCCGACATTGCCTGCGCCTACAACGGTAATTTTCATTGGTGAATGGATTGGTTTGTTGCTTAATTTATGATTGTCAAACTGTTAGGCGTCAATTTTTGCATACTTCGCATTGGCTTCAATGAAAGCGCGGCGCGGTGGCACCTCGTCACCCATCAACATGGAAAAGACTCTGTCAGCTTCTGCGGCGCTGTCAATGACAACCTGACGCATGGTTCGCTCCTCAGGGTTCATGGTGGTTTCCCATAGCTGATCAGCATTCATTTCACCCAGACCCTTGTAGCGCTGCACAGAAATTCCTGTTTGATCCATGCCGCCCATCTCAATAGCTGCTTTATCGCGCTGATCGTCATTCCAAGCATAGCTATGCTTGGTGCCTTTTTTCACCAAGTACAAAGGTGGTGAAGCAATGTAAACATAGCCAGCCTCTACCAACTCCTTCATGTAGCGGAAGAAGAAGGTCATGATGAGTGTCGCAATGTGCGAACCATCGACATCAGCATCACACATGATGATGATTTTGTGGTAGCGAAGCTTGGTGGTATTCAAAGCCTTGCTGTCCTCTTCTGTGCCAACACTGACACCCAGTGCAGTGAAAATATTGCGGATTTCTTCATTCTCAAAAGCCTTGTGTTGCATGGCTTTTTCCACATTAAGAATCTTGCCACGAAGTGGCATGATGGCTTGGAATTTCCGGTCACGACCTTGCTTGGCCGTTCCACCCGCAGAATCACCCTCCACAAGGAATATTTCGCAAATTTCTGGATCAGATTCAGAACAGTCAGCCAATTTCCCTGGCAAACTTGAACTGCCCAGAACGGTCTTTCGCTGCACCATTTCTCGTGCCTTTTTTGCCGCCACACGAGCCTTAGCCGCCAAGATCACTTTCTGTACAATGATGCGTGCCTCGTTGGGGTTTTCTTCCAAGTAATTGGTCAGCATAATACCCACCAAGCGATCCACCGCACCTGCAACTTCTTTGTTGCCCAATTTGGTCTTGGTCTGACCCTCAAACTGAGGTTCCATAACCTTCACAGAAATGACCGCTGTTAGACCCTCACGGAAATCATCGCCAGCGACTTCAACCTTCTCTTTGGTTAACATGCCAGATCCATCTGCATACTTCTTCAAGGTGCGAGTCAATGCCCGGCGAAAACCTGCCAAGTGGGTGCCTCCTTCATGGGTGTTGATGTTGTTCACATAGGAATGCAGATTTTCTGAATAGGATGTGTTGTACAACATGGCCACTTCCACAGGGGTGCCCTCGTTCTCCCCCTCGAGGTACATCGGAGCTGGAATCAATGACTCACGATTTTCATCGATGAACGCAACAAATTCTCTGAGTCCGCCTTCAGAATGGAAGGTCTCACCTTTCTCCTTGCCATCTTCATCCTTCTCTCGGTGATCTATCAAAGTGATGGTGATGCCTTTATTCAAATAAGACAGTTCACGCATACGATTTGCAATGATGTCATAATGGTACACCGTTTCTGTGAAGATGCTGTCATCGGGTAAAAAGGTCACCTCAGTGCCGCGGTAATCCGACGCGCCAACCTCTTTCACTGGGTAGCTTGGCTTACCAATTTCGTACTCCTGGCGGTATTGCTTGCCATCGCGGTGCACATTGACTTGCAGGTGTGAAGACAAAGCGTTCACACAAGAGACACCCACACCGTGAAGACCACCAGACACCTTGTAGGAGTCCTTATCAAACTTGCCACCAGCATGAAGGACTGTCATAACAACCTGAAGGGCTGACACGCCTTCCTTGCCGTGAATAGCGATGGGTATGCCACGACCGTCATCTTTGACCGTAACGGAATTGTTCTCATTGATGGCCACATTGATTGTGGTGGCATGCCCTGCAAGGGCTTCATCAATGGAGTTGTCAACCACCTCATAAACCAGGTGATGGAGTCCCTTCACATCGACATCTCCGATGTACATGGCTGGGCGTTTGCGTACTGCCTCAAGCCCCTCTAGGACCTGGATACTATCCGCATTGTATTGTTCTTGATTGCTCATAAGATTTCCCGGGAATTAGGGGTTCCTACAAAAATAACCCAGAGCCAATGCCTGCAAGGCATCTAAGTGGGAAAATACGCTGTGTTTATCAACATTTTGTCAACACATCAAGCAGCCAATAATGTGCTTCTCTTGAGCAGTTGCAGATGCTAGAATTTGTACATCAAACCCACATGCGCACGGATGCCTTGAACAGGGTACCCAGCAATGACTGGCTGCTTGTGATTCAGCAGGTTATTGACGGACAATACCGCATTGAGCTGGCTATTGTAAGTGTACACCATGCGTGCATTGATGCCAACAAAGTCAGCTAAGGGAGTCCGGGCAATGTCGTCGCCTGCATAATCCACATAACCACGGTAAGTCATGTCCGCATCAAATCGAATTTTATCCTCCAAGTTGACCATGACCTCAATACCACCTTCAAACAGAGGCAAATGGTCAATGTTTTGATTGGTCTCCTTGTTGATGGATTTCAATCGAACCAAGGAGTGGCCACGCAGCTCAACGGACTTACCAACCTTCAATGTGAGTTCTGCTGAAGGCGCAATGACACTAGCTCTCACATGATCCAAAAAGAGACGGCCTGAATCCAGTCGGCGGAGCTGATCTGCCTCAACCGGCCTGACAAGCATGGCATAGTTGTCGTAATCCCTTTTGTTCAAAGCCATCCGATAGCCCATAGCGTGGGAGATTCGGCCAGAAATACCTCCGTAAAGATTAGCATGCCTAACCACCTCGTATTCAGAAACTTCAGACAAGAAAGGCATGTTCTTCACGCGAGAACGCATCCCATCATTGTCAACCCCACCTTCCATGCCAACATAGACATTCAGCAAGCGCTTCACCAAGGGGAACTCTATGTGAATCACTGGTGGGAAATAAGGGAGTGACCCCGAAATGCTATCGGTGAAGATCATGTTCATCCCTATTCTGAAATGAATCTGTCCCAGCGAATCTGCAATGGCCGGTGAGAACTGCATGGCCCAGTAGTTGTTCTGATCAGGCCTTGCTGAGCCTCCCAACTGATTCACAGAAGCACGCAAGGGCATTTCAAGCACTAAGTCTTGCACAGGGAATTTCCAATCAATCAAGGCACTTAGCCCGGTTTCCACCTGCCGACCGCCCTGATCTATCCAGTGATGGGCATTGAGGGTTGCACCGCCATAGACCTGTTTGCGACGGAATTGTGGTGCCTCATAACTGACAGATGCCTGGTAATCTTGTACCCATCGGCCTGGGGCTTCAGGGTGATCCACACTGTCTTTCATGCCGTAAAATGCGTAGCGATTCCACGATGCGTCAATGGCGCTCCGAATACGTGATCGACCCAGCACAGAGGTGAATTGGCCACGCAAAGCATTCTCAATCCATAGGGTCTTTTCATAAGACGTCGCAGGCTCGTTGTAAAGCTCCTCAAAGCCTCTGAAACCACCCTGTGTTGACATGTGATCACCTGCCACACCCCATGTCAAATTAGGGTTTCTGGAAGACCCTAGAGCAAAGCCAGTAGATTCGGTTGACCGTGAGCCCACATTGAGGTAAACATGGTTGCTTGGCAAACGCTTCAACCGCGTTCTAGCAATATGAATGGGCGGAATCAATTTCATCTGTGTCTGAGGATCCAAATAACGCGTTCGAATGGCAATTTTGATGGGCAATTTTGACACCGTACTGTCGAGCACATGCGGCTGGCCTGTCAACTTGAAGGGCTGTGCAACAGAAGCTTGAAATTGCTCAGTGACTGAAACTTCCACACCGCCAATGCCTTCTTCTTGTGCAGAAAGGTTGATGGTCAAGGTGGCGAAAATAGCCAGGGTTATCCAAGGTTTGTTCATGCCTGTGGTTCGTTGAGATTAATCAATGTATCGGTACTAGACTTTGCAGCTTCTTGCGCTTTCAGCGCGGTCTTGAAAGCCAAGGCTTGAGTGACAATTTCATCACTGTATTGCTCGTCAATCAAGAAGTCCAAGGTGTAATTGGCCTGAAATAAGTCATTGAGGTCAGCGTAGTTTTTCGCCAACACAAGCAAGGATTTGTAGCGCCATTCAGCTTGACCCGGCAGGTTATCAATCAACCAAAACACCTTGGTGTTGGATTGCTGGTAATCCAAATCCATCTCCCGCAAAAATACGGCCTCTTGAAAGGCTGCCTCTGCTTGCGCCGCAGGTGAAGCCAGAGCTGCCAATGCAGTGTTAGCCCTGCGAGCTCGATCCCCTGCTATAGGGTCGTTGGGGTTATTGCGCCATTCATGCATGGCTGACCTAGCCATGACCAAGGTTGCATAGTCACGGTCTTGTGGTTCATTGCGATCGTTGGCATGGACGACCTCAGCATAGCTGTATGCAAGGTCATAGGATTGATTTTCCAGGGTGGCATTGGCATTGTCCCAATAACCAACCATCAAGGTCACATTGGCCAAACGCACTGCTTCTTCAGATTCTGATTGAGCCAACACATGTTCAGCTGCAGCCATGGCAACCGGCATTCGCTCCAGCTCATTGGCCAATTTCATGACCCAGGTCCATGCAGACAACCGGCGACTGTTGCCTGGCGAGGCATCATTGGCAACCCATTGGTAATTCTCAAGGCTTGATGGGTAGCTCCCTTCAACGCGATGAGACTCTCCTTTAAGGTAGTGGGCCTCAATAGCAAAAAAGCCATCTGGGTAACGTTTAAGGTAGCGACCGAAGGCCTTGGACGCTTCATCATAGTTGGCACTGGCATACTTGCTGTATGCAGACATGTAGGCCACGGAATCTAACTCACTGGCACGTACATGAACAAAGGCTAAGCCTTGAACCCACGCTAAATAATTGTCAATTTGATCCAATTCATCGTAGACCATCTTAGCTGCCAATACCGCGTCATCTGCCTCAGCTGTCCCTGGGTAGGTAACAACAAAAGTCCTCAGACCCTGGATGGATTGCTCAAGCTGACCTGCATTGCGCTGTGCCAACGACACATTCAGCAAGGCTCGTCGCCCACGTTGGCTGTTTGGCTTCAAGCGCGCAAAGGCCTTGAATGCCTGCTCTGCAGCAAGGTTTTCCCCTTCACGCAGATGGGTTTCAGCCCGCTCAAAAAGGGCGTCTTCAGCATACGATCCACCACGGGTCTCCAATTGCTTCAAAACAGCAATTTTTCCTGATTGATCATTGAGCAGCCCAAGACACATGGCTCGCTGGTATTCTGCATACGCTACATCCACGCCCTGAAGCGCACTGGCTTTCTGGTAGAATTGCTGCGCCACAGCATGTCGCCTGAGCAAGAAATACAAATCAGCCACACGCAATGTAGCATCCTCCTTTTTTCTGCTGGCCTTGGGGGCATCAGCCAGGTAAACCCTGAATGCCGCCGCCGCATCTTCATGCTGACCTAATTGGTACAAACAATAGGCCTTGTTGTATAAGGCGTCGGGTCGCTCAGTTAAGGTGTAGGATCCCGGCGTGTTGAGAAAGGATTCAAATCGAGACAAGGCTTCTTGGTGATTGCCCTTGCGGTAGCTCAACTCACCCATCCAGAAATGGCTCAATGCCACATAGGTGATGTTTTTCGGGTAGGCCAGACTTTTCTGGAAATACTCCACTGCATTGGACCAATCACTGACATGGTAGAACTCCACCGCACGGTAGTATGCCACGCGCTGGTAAGCCTCCATCATAGCCATGCTTGCCATGCCTGTCTGAAGGATGGACTCCATGGCCTTGCTGTAATCCTTGGATGAGATATACAGGTTAGCGAGGTACTCATTGACCTCTCGTCGGTACTCAGTCTTGGGGTAATCCTTCAAAAAGTCTTGAAAAGCCTTGATGGCATTGCCAAATGGCGAAGCTGACTGGTAGGTGAGCTTTGCTGCTTGGTAAGCAGACTCCTCTTGTATGACCTTGTCATGATCACTTTGACTGGCCGCTTTGAATGCGGTCAAGGCCTCCTGTGGCTGCTCCGCTCGGATGTAACAATCCGCCAATAAGTAGTAAGCGTTTTGAGCCATGGCATTGTTGTCACCTGTGATCTTATTCAGGGACTGCATCGCCTCTTCGTAGCGTTCTGTTCGGTAGTAAACCACACCAAGAATGTAATGATCTGAAGCAAACAGCTTGCCTCCCTGAACCTTGTGCAGCTCGAGGTACGGCAAGGATTCTACATAGCGTGATTTGCGGTACAAGCTTTGCCCTATCAGCTTAGCAATCTCTGGTGCACGTCGGGTGGTTGCTTTAGACAACAATTGCTCTCCCAAACCAAGCAATTCATTGTCCATGCCATTTCTCGCATAGATTTGAGCCAGGTAGTACGGCACCACAGCACCAAACTGCTGGTGGCTCCTCAAAGGCTCAAAGCAGGCCAATGCAGTGACATCATTGCTGTCCAAGTAGGCAATGTGCCCGTAATAGTACTGTGCAGACTTGGCATCGGGGTACTTGCTTGCTTTTACCGCGGCTAACTGTGGTCGTGCCTGATCGTACTCCTTCAATAAAAAGTAACTGTAACCTAACTTGAATTGAACAGCAGCACGTTGCGCCTTGGGCAATCTCACACCATCCAGTTGCTTCAACCATTTTTTTGCATCCTTGTAGCGCCTACGGTTGAAGGCGTACTCAGACATTTCAATCAACAATTCCACGCGCCTAGCAGACGTCGGATAGGACTGAAGGAAGCCATGAACTTGCTCATCTGAATCCCGGTTCATCAACTTGATGGCGCACAACACCCTGTAACAATGGCTCTGCTCAGCAAGATCTGTTTGCTTATCTACCCGACGCAAGATCGATTGAAAGCCTTCAGACGCAGAGCTGTAAAGTGCCCTGTCATACAGGGAACGGCTCTCAGCATAATCTGCCTCGGGGGTTTGATTTGGAAAATGGGCTTGCGCCGCTGAAGTAAAAGACAACAGACTGGCGAGGAGGAGAAAATATATGCGCTTCATGGAATCATACAAAGGTAGGAAGGTCAGGCAAAATCCTCGTACTTTGTTGCATAAATCATGCCCATGTTATCAAGCCAGCCCGTCCTGCAACTTTCGCAGGCAGAAATTCATCAAGAAGACCATGTCATTTTGCAAGGAGTCAACCTCGAACTCCATGCGGGGGATTTCATGTATTTGATCGGATCTACAGGGTCTGGCAAGTCCAGCTTGTTGAAAACCCTCTATGCTGACTTACCTCTAACCCAAGGTGAAGGGAACATTGCTGGCTTTAATTTGAAGAACTTGAAGCAATCAGACATCCCCATGTTGAGGCGGTCACTTGGCATTGTTTTCCAAGATTTTCAACTATTAATGGATCGCTCCATCTTCCATAATTTAGAATTTGTGCTTCGCGCCACAGGACAAAAAGACAAGGCAAGCAATGCCGATCGCATCCACGAAGTGCTGAAGCGCGTTGGCATGGGAACCAAGGAGCATAAAATGCCCTATGCCTTATCCGGTGGCGAGCAACAACGCGTGGCCATTGCTCGTGCCTTGCTCAACAAGCCGCCGCTAATTTTAGCTGATGAGCCAACAGGCAACCTTGACCCTCACACATCTGAAGAAATCATGCATTTGATGGAGGAGATTTCTGCTTCAGGTAGCACCATCCTCATGGCTACCCATGACTACTCCCTCTTGTTGAAGTTCCCCCACCCCACAGTTAAATGTGCGGGAGGCACGCTAAGCGCTACGGTGCAACGCACCCTTTGAACGCCTGCATCGCAATCTGCTGCATGGCTGCAATCTGCTGCAAATCTTTGCTGCGTTGATCAACTGCCTCACTGTCCCAAACCTGAACAGCTAGCACATCCAGTTGCCTCAATGCATCTTGCCAGTCACCATAGGCATGGCATGAATCGGTATAAGGCAGGCCTTTGATTGCTAAGGCATGCGCTAGAACATGCCCCCCTCGGACCATGCCGTGCAACAACTTAAGCTTGACGCCCAGCGCATGATTGGCGTGAACCAACACCACATGGGCAGTTGACAATGCTTTGTGCAATTCCGCATCACTGGGGCTGTCAACATAGGTCATGTGTGGGATCCCAACCAGGGAATCAACGAGCGATGCATCCAATCCATGCCCCATCACTTGCACATCATACCTCATCAGTGACTCAGCCCGTTGAATCACAGCCAACACCGCTGACCGGTTTTCATCCACAGAGAATTTGCCATGGACCAGTAAAACTGGTTGATCAGGCAAAGCTTCACAGGGTTTGACAGCCAGTTTCATGTCAGCCAGTGGTGGAATCACAAGCATGCGCCGGTCTGAAGTCCATAAATTGGCATCCCCTGAACTGATGGCCCACACATCCCCTTGCCAGCGGCTTGCCAATTGCTTTTCATAGGCCTTGAGACGGTAAGATTCCAATTGGTGGTGCCACCTCTGCCATCCAGTGACTGACCGCGCCAATGAGGCATAGTAGGCAGACTCTGGGTTATGCAATCGCAAGATGGCTTGTTTTGGGTGGGCGGGCCCCGTGCAATGGGGTCCATTGACCAACACCATGCCCCGTTGAACCTGTGCTCGATGATTGGCCATTGAGCTTTTCCTGCTGCTGACAATCCACGGAAGGTTCAGCCGCCACAACAAAGGCACGGACTGTCGCTGCATGCTTTGCAAGGTGATTCCCTGATCAAATGGCTTGCTATTCGGCAATTGACCCCAGGCGTGCAAAACAACTTGCAACCCGGAAGCCTGTGCCATTCTGATCTGGCCAGATACCTCAACCGTTCCACCATACAATGGGGCTTCAAGGCGATCCATGGACCACACATGCAAGGTTGACTTGCCTTCAATTCGATCAATGATTGCATCCCATCCAAGCGATTCCTTGCCCCAATGGTAAACATGGGCAGCCTTCCTAGAGGCTAATGATAAGCTGATATGGTTAGCCATGGCTTGGCGCGCTGCAGCTAAAATAGCCTGAGGATTGACATCCTCAACCACTACACCTGCCTGGCTAGACCTCACCACCGACGCCACCTCCTTCAGGTCACTCACTACCACAGGCAGGCCCGATTGGAAGTAATCAAAAAGCTTGTTTGGCAGGCTCCACTGGTAATTCTTGCTCAAGGGCTTATCCAAGGAGAAGCCTAGGTCTGCAGCCTGTCCGTATTGCTTCAATGTTGCCAAATTCACGCGGTCGATGAAACGGATATTGTCATGGTTGGCATACAAAAGCTTCAATGCTGGCAACGCATCGCCAGAACCCACAAATAGCAAAACTACCGAGCCATCCAGACTGGCCGCTTCAGCCAGTTCTTCCGCCCCACGCTCCATGTTAATGCCAGCACCCTGCATCAACCAAATCACGCCATCCTCCGGCAAACTCAATGCTTGCCTGGCTGTTTTTTGATTCAGACTGGTCTGATCAGCATTGCCTTCCTTAGAAAAAGGCAAGCCAGCATCAGGAAGCAAGGGCACATTGCGAATGACATCAAAGGACTGACCGTATTCCTTGAGGTATTGGTTTGCGATGGATGCATTGACCGTTACATGTGCATCTGCGCGGGGAATGCCATAAGACTCAACCTGCTTCCAACACCAACGAACCAAGGGTCGCTGACGCAGCTCTGGTGTCCCTAGAAAGTATTCATGGCTGTCATAGATCAAGGGCTTTGATCGGGCATAGGCCAGCAAAGCATTGGGCAGCAAGCTATCCACATCATTGGCAATATAGCAATCTGGATCAAGCTTGCTCAAGCTTCGAAACAAGCGCCATTGGTAGGCTAAATAAAACAGGGGACCCCGGTTAAACCAACAGGTGAAACGCTCAACATCTGCTTCCATGCCTACCGCAACCGGTTCAGGATTGGGGTAGGTTCGGCCAATGAAGGTGATGTCATAACCCCTGGACTTCCACACCAAGGCCGTGCGCCGGACGCGTTGATCGCTGTGCAAATCGTTGATGACAGATATGGCTATGCGTGGCATGTTGGCTAAGGTAAACCCTTAGGCAAGATTTCCATCGCCCAATCCCCATCCTTGACGACCTTTGTCCACATGGACCCCAAGCACATTGCCATTGCAGATTACCATTACGATTTGCCCAAGGACCGCATTGCGACCAAGGCTTTGGAACCCCGCCATGCGGCTAAAATGTTCACGCGGATTCAAGGAGAAACTCAGCATTTTCATGTTGCTGATCTGCCTGAAGTCATCCGGTCTGTTGGACCCTGTCATGTAGTTTTGAACGAAGCTAAAGTGGTGAAAGCCCGGATGTTTTTCCTGCCACCCAGTAGCATGGGGGCCAAGGTTGAGGTCTTCTACCTTGAGCCTGCTGATCAATCCATTGAGTCAGCCATGCAGGCAACCAAACAACTCAAGGCCTGGGTCAAAGCCAAACCTGCAAAGAAGTGGAAGACTGACAGCACATTGCACATGGGGGACCAAAACCAATTAAAGGTTAAACGGTTGGCAACGGTGGACGATCGGATTCTGGCAGATTTTACCTGGGACAGTGCCTTGAGCTGGGCAGAGATCTTAGCTGACATTGGTGCCGTCCCTCTCCCACCCTACTTCAATCGACCAGCTGATGAGATGGATGACGACCGCTACCAAACGGTCTTTGCTTCTGTAGAAGGCTCAGTTGCTGCACCCACAGCAGGGCTACATTTCAGCGAAGAGCTCATGGGCAATTTAACCGGAGCCCAGCTGCATCGCCTCACCCTGCATGTTGGCGCAGGCACCTTCATGCCCGTCAGCAGCGAAACCATGGAGGGCCATCCCATGCATGCGGAAACCTTTGTTATGCCTGTTGAAAGCCTGCTTGCATTGACTGATGGTCAACCCATCATTGCCGTTGGAACAACTGCGGCAAGAACCTTGGAATCGATCTATTGGATGGGTGTGGATTTGATGCAAACCGGTCAAGCTTCACTTGACTTAGAACAATGGAGACCCTACCAACAATCTGGTAATCAGCCTTCCATGAAGGACAGTTACCAAGCCTTAGCTCAATGGGCAAAGAATCAGCAGTTGTCCCATGTATCAGGTCGCACGGCATTGATCATAGCACCGCCCTACCGATTCAAAACATTGAGCTACTTGATGACCAACTTTCATCAACCACAAAGCACCTTGCTTTTACTGGTTGCAGCGGCCATAGGCCCTCAATGGGCATCCTTTTACCAAGAGGCCATGCAACATGGCTACCGTTTTCTCAGCTATGGGGACAGTCAATTCCTGGAAGTCAATCGCCGCTAATGCAAAAAAAAATGGCGCCCAGAGGGCACCATTTTGATAAGGTATTGCGTGTGGCTTATTCGCCTTCCACGCTGTTCACGTAAAGTACGCCAGCTGAGCCATCAAATCGCTCAGACCAAATGACGGTCACAATGTCGTAGCTGTAGTCAAGACCTTGCAAGGCTGACAATGCACCCTTCCAAATTTTGATCTGGATTGGCGTGTATTGCGAACCAAAGATGTCTCCAGCAAAGTAAGCCCTGCCTAGAGGGTTGATGGTGTCAAGGGTGATGCCCCAGTCAAAATCAGCGATGCCTTCAACTGCAGGAATGTGGTCGTACTGGTAGATGTCGCCAGAAGTCACGCCAACAGTTGGGTCAGTCACAGCCCATGTTGAAGGGGTGTTTCCTGACCCAGTGGTGACCCATGGAACTGTTGAAACTTGGTTCAAATCGACCACTGTGCCACCTAGGTTGTACTCTTTAGCATCAATACCGCTGATCATCATGTAGCTCTGCACGTAATAGGATGTGGTTTTACTCGTCTCAAAGAACTGCACTTTCACATCCACAGTGATGGTGTCACCTGCTGCATTTTCATGGTGCGTGTGTGCCACACCAACTGTGGTTGGGGTTGCAGATACTGCTGCTGCAATAGGACCTGAGATGCTTTGGCCCGCATCCGTATTGTTTACATAGAAGTTTGGAACACCTGATGTTGGAAAAGCCGCATTCAATTTGGTGCATACCGCTGTCTCAAGAAGGTCACCCGTGTGAGAAACAAAGGCTACCACACGCGAACGCTCAGTATTGTATATGTTCTGCTCTTGCTTCAATGAAGCTGTACCATTGGGGCAGTACTGACACCATGCGCCCGTAGTCTCAATAACCAAGGCGTTGGACTCGTTGTACACAACTAAGCTGTCAGTGATGTACGGGTCAGGGGTTGGCTCAACGATTGGCTTTTTGCAAGAAATAGTCAAAGCTATCAAAAGGGTAAGAATAACAATTTTTTTCATGCAGCCAAATTACAACTAAATCTGTGTGCACACAATTACAATGGCTTAAGCCAAATTGAAACAGGCAAATGGTCTGAGGACCCAGCCAGGTAACGACTCCCCTGAAAACTTCGGTGAATTATCATCCGCTGATTGGTTTTTTTCAAACCAAAGGGAACATGCCGGACATTGGCTTGCCAGAGGCTTTGATCGACCAGCCAGACATGATCCAACCATGACCAACGGTTGCGGTAGATGTAGGTGCCTGGTGGCCCTTTTGCATCGCGCACATGCATGCATTCCCCTTGAAGCCATTGACCCATGGGGCCTTTGGGGTGCTCGTTCATGTCGCCCACAAGGCAGTCAACTTGCTCGCATTGCGATAAAATGCTTTGCATGGCATGCAATCGCCTATGGGGACGAGGGTCGCGTTGGGAAGGCAGGTGAACAAACAGCAAAGTCAGGCTATCGCCACCCTTGCGGCAATAAAAGGTTACCTGCACCGCATCCCTGCTTGGTGACCCCTTCGGTTGCAGCCACGCAACCTGCAAGACTTTGATTCGTTGAGGGTCATACATCACAGCCACATCAATACCCCTGGCATCTGGGCTGTCCTGGTGCAGAATCCAGTGGGACCATGACAATGGCAGTTTGCGCAGCAAGTCAACCATCACTTCGGCATTTTCAACCTCAGCAAAGGCCATGATTTCAGGTGGGCGACCCTGAGAAACAGCCATCAAGCCCTGAGCTAATCGCTGCAGCTTAACGTGGTATCTCTGACTTCCCCATTGTTTCACACCCTGCGGGGTGAAGGCCTCATCAGCTACGTTAGGCTGATCAATGGTATCAAAGGCGTTTTCAAGGTTCCACCAAATCGCATGAATGCTATCCGTGGATTGCGCGAGCATGACATGGCCTGAAAACAGACCTAAAACAAAAAATACCATCCATTGCATGGCGCAAATGACGCCAAGCATCCGGGTTGGCATGACACATGAAACGCTTTTGCTTACTTCATGCGACGCGTCCGGCGATTGCCTTCCGTCTGCTGCTCCATCATGGACTCCATCTTACTGGCAAATTTAGATTTGCGGCCTCCCTTTGATTTGGTGACCTCAATCTTCGCGCGAATGGCGTCTTCATTGATGAAGAACTTGCGAATGGCCCATTGCTGGCCAAAGACCAAGATGTTGGACAAGAAATAATAGTAAGACAAGCCAGACGAGTAACTGTTAAACCACACCAAAAGCATGACTGGCATCAAGTACTGGATGACTTTCATTTGCTGCTGCATCATGTTATTGCCAGCTGTGCTGCCTGCAGACATTTGGTTATTCATCTTTGTGTACATGAATGTGGATATTGCCATCAAGATGGTGAAGAGGCTAACGTGATCACCATAAAATGGGATGGTCATTGGCAATTCCATGATGGAGTCATAAGAACTCAAATCATCCGCCCACAAAAAGCCCTGCTGTCGCAACTCAAAACTTGCTGGGAAAAAGCGGAACAATGCAATCAAAATTGGCAAGCCCAACAACTGGGGCAAACAACCTCCCAGCGGATTAACCCCTGTCTTCTGGTACAAGGCCATGGTCTCCTGTTGCTTTTTGGAATCCCCCTTATCCGGGTATTTCTCTGCAATGGCATCCATTTCCGGCTTCAGGACTCGCATCTTCGCCATGGATTTGTAGGAAGCAAACGTCAACGGCGAAAGAATGCCTTTGAAAAAGAGTGCCATGACAAAAATAATGAGGCCATAACCCAAGCCAAGACCTTCCAAATAACCGAAGAAGGGCACTACAACGCCCTTAGAAATCCAACCAAAAATGCCCCATCCAAATGGAATGATGTTGCCAAATGTCTCATCCACCTCGCGCAGCATGTCATACTGGTTTGGCATATGCACCCATAAACCTGATGCGCGAATTTCGCCATTGACCGCAGCTAGGCTAACTTTAGAACGGAATGCCCTAGTCCGTGTTGAATCGTTTTGAACCGGTGTTTCTGTCCGCAAATCAACATGGGTAAAATGCTGGTCACAGGTAAAAATGCTTGAAAAAAACTGTTGCTTGTGAGCGACCCAAGACACATTGCTTGCGCTCTCCTCATCATCGCGACCATCACTCAAGGATGATTCATCGCCTTCAGAAGCTTCCCAATAATACGTGGTGGTTGTGGTCACCTCTTGACTAAAGGCTTTTTCATGGCGAATGCCATCTTGGAACCATGTGAGATCCAATGACCCTTCACTAGGAGACACCAGTGACCATGCCAAACCAAAGCTTTCGCCTAATTCAAATGTCCATGTGGTTTCACCTTGGGTAAGACTGAGGTGATTGCCTTGGTGATCTGCCACAAACAGGCCCTCATTGGCACCGCCGAGTCGCTGCTGGCGATTGACTAGCATCAGGGGATTCCCCAAGTAATCTTTCTGACCCTTCACCTGAACCTCCACCATTTGAGCGCCGTCATTGGTGAAGACGTAGCGAACCACGTCGTTTTCTAAGGTGTATTCCTCTATAACTATGTCAGCTTGAGCGACTGCCTCATTCGACACGAAATCTTGACCTTGAAGGCTTGCAACATCTGTTGTTGATTTGCTGTCAACGGCCGATATGCCCTGATTGGTTACAGGTAGGGCAGCATCACTGATAGCCATCGGCTCTTCAACGGCAACAACCTGCTCAGCAACGACCGGCTCATCAGGCAGGTTCTCTCCAGCCCACCAAGTGTAGGCCATGAAAATGACGCCAATTAAAACAAAACCGATGATTTGATTTCGGTCAAATCCTTGCTTTTCCTCCATCATTATTTGGTGGTATTATAAGTCTTCGCTGCCCTGACAAAGGCAACAAACAGTGGATGTGGGTTGACCACAGTAGATTGGTATTCTGGATGGAATTGAACAGCCAAGAACCATGGATGATCAGAGACTTCAATGATCTCTACCAAGCCAGTTTGTGGATTAATTCCTGATGCTTGCATGCCAGCTGAAGCCAAATCTTCGAGGTAGGCATTGTTGAATTCATAGCGATGGCGGTGGCGCTCACTGATGGAATCCTTGCCATAAATTTCCTTAGCACGTGACCCTTCAGATAAAACGCAATCACAAGCACCCAGTCGCATCGTTCCACCCATGTTCGTTACTTGCTTTTGCTCAGACATCAGGCCAATGACAGGTTGTGCACAGTCCGGTTCAACCTCACTGGAATTCGCTCCTTTGAGCTGTAAAACATTGCGACTGTACTCAATAACCGCAGCCTGCATTCCAAAGCAGATACCCAAGAATGGAATGCCCTGCTCGCGTGCAATACGCACTGCCTCAATTTTGCCTTCAAAGCCTCTGGAACCAAAACCAGGAGCTACAAGCACCGCATCCAAACCTTTCAGGCTTTCGCCAGCATTGTCCACGCTCAATGCTTCAGAATGGATCCAACGCACATTCACCTTCACCTCATTTCGAGCGCCTGCATGAATCATGGACTCAGTGATGGACTTGTACGAATCGTGCAATTCCACATATTTGCCAATCAAACCAATTTCAACTTGTGATTTAGGCTCCATCACACGGTCAACAAAGTCTTGCCAGTCACGCATGTCAGGCTTGATTTCAGCTGAGAGACCCAACTTACTCAACACCACGGCATCCATGTCTTGCTCATGCAATTTCATGGGTACCTCATAAATGCTTTTCGCATCCAATGACTCAATGACCGCATTAGGGGTCACGTTGCAAAACAAGGCCAATTTTTCCCTGACCGATGCGTCCAATGCATACTCAGATCGGCAAACCAAAATGTCTGGCTGAACGCCATTTTCCTGCAAAGTTTTCACAGAATGCTGAGTTGGTTTGGTTTTCAATTCACCGGTGACGCGGAGGTATGGGATCAACGTCAAGTGGATGCAGACACAATGTCCTTCATGTTCCCAGCGGAGTTGACGAACTGCTTCAATGTATGGCAAGGCCTCGATGTCTCCAACTGTGCCCCCGATTTCTGTGATCACAATGTCATAATCTCCGCTTTGACCGAGCAGTTGCATGCGATGCTTGATTTCATCGGTGATATGGGGAATCACTTGAACGGTTTTACCAAGGAAATCACCACGACGCTCCTTGTCAATGACCGATTGGTACACGCGACCAGTGGTGACATTGTTTGCCTGCGATGTGGGTCGATTGAGAAAGCGTTCGTAATGGCCTAGGTCTAAGTCGGTTTCAGCGCCGTCATCAGTCACATAGCACTCCCCATGTTCATAGGGGTTGAGGGTACCTGGATCGATGTTGATGTAGGGGTCAAATTTTTGAATAGTGACCCGGTAGCCCCTTGCCTGAAGGAGGGTTCCCAATGAAGACGCAACGATTCCCTTACCGAGAGAAGAGGTTACGCCGCCTGTGACAAAGATGTATTTCGTGCTAGAAGCCATGTAAAATTAGGTTCCAGCAAAAGTAGGGTATTAGAAGGCGTAGCCCAACATCAAAGTGGGCATGATTGGCAATTGATTTACCCGCTCTGCGTTTGGGGTGTCATAGAAGAAAATATTGGCGCGATTGTACACATTGGTTGCGGCAAATGACAGATCCAAGACTTGGTGATTGGCCATCTTCCATGATTTACTGATGGTGACATCCATGCGGTGGTAGTCAGGCAAGCGTTGACTGTTCAACCCCCCGTAAAGGATGCCCATTTGGCCATTGCTTCGTGGGTAGGTGTAGTCCACATAGGGCTGTCCATCAGGCTCCGTGAATGGCAGAAGCTCGTAGTAGCCCTTGATGGGTGTGAAGGGGAAGCCTGAGCCATAGTTCCACCGAAGGTTGAACACCCAATCCTTATCCGTCGTGTAGGACACAACCATGTTGGCATTGTGGCGGCGATCATAATGTGGGGGGTAGTCAACCACGCCATCAAAACGGGTCACTTTGCCATAAGAGTATACAGTCCACAGGTACCAATGCTTGTCTTCATAGGTTAGAAGAAAATCCAAGCCCTTGGCCATGCCCGATTCCACAATGAAGTCTTTTTTAAGCAATTCAGGCTCGTCATCATAGGCTGGGATGTCATCGTAAAGCTTGTACCGGTTGATGTTGGTGATCTGATTGAAGCGCTTTGCGTAGGTCTCAACTTCCAAGGTCCATCGATCGGTCAAATTGGTCTCCATCCCAAGCACCAAATGATCAGCTGTTTGCAATTTATTGAGGAGCAACTGCCCATCAAACTGTGAGGGTAGATCGGTATCACCACTGAGGAATCCATAGAACAAGTTGACCACATCTCGGTCAGAATTGGCTGCAACCAAGTTCTGTGAGTACTTGCCTGCAGATGCCTTCAACCTGAAATTCTCTGTCACATTTACTTTAGCACCCAATCGAGGCTCCACGCGAGTGATGGCTAATGATCCGTAATTATGGATGCGAAGTCCCGGCTGAATCAGCCACCGACCAATTTCCATCTTATAATCCATGTATGCAGCCAGTTCAGGGGTGTTTTCTAGCTGCTGAAATTGGCGACCAACGGTATTGGTGTATTGGTAATCCGTGCGGTAACCAATGAATTCCAAGCCATACTGAAACTCATCGTGATCCCGCAGCAAATAGGTGAAATCTAGCCCACCATTGAATCCAGATATCTCACTCTCCCTGGGGCGATTTTCCAATTCCGTGCTTTGAATTTTGTAGCTACTTGTTGCTAAATGCCCCTCGATCAACGTGGCAGATGATGGTGGAACAATCAAAAATTCAGCACCTTGACCCACGGCATGCCAGGAGATAGACTTGTCGCCCGAAAAGCTAACAGCATCATTGAAGTCAAAGCCATAAATATTGAGTTTGCTTCCGCCATCAGCTTCAACCGTGTACTTCATATACAGGTCCTCAAACTGGAAAGGAATGCCACCATACTGCGTGGATGCATGGGGGTAGATGTAAGGTGCAACCTTGTCCAAGTAAGATTTCTTGGTAGAAATCATCAAGGAACTGGGTGCCAGGCCTTGATCATTGGCCTCGCCGATGGGCAATTCCAACAGCAACTTTGCCATGTAGGTTGAAGCTGACACCTTACCAGCAATGCGTTCGCGGTTACCCGTACGGGTTTTAATGTCCATCACCGAGGAGGTCCTACCGCCATATTTGGCTCCGAATCCCGCCGTGTAAATGTCTGCCTTTTGCAAAATATCTGTGTCAAATACAGAGAAAAACCCAATGCTATGAAAGGGGTTGTACAGTATCATCCCATCGAGCTTGATGAGGTTTTGAATGGGTGCGCCACCGCGGATGTACAATTGCCCACCTTGGTCACCTGTCGTGATGACACCTGGTAAAACTTGCAAAGCGCGAACCAAATCAGGCTCACCGCCAATGGAAAAGGTGCCAATGGTTTTGGGGCTCAATTGAATCGATGCCGTCGCAACCTTTGTTTGCTGCTCTTGCCGTTTAGCATTCACAACAACACCAACCAATTCAATGGTGGACTCTTCCATTAAGAAGCGCTCAAAGCTGGCACGTGCATACTTCACATCAACCTTCCGGGTTTGTTTGGCATAGCCAACCCGCAGCACCTCTAGGGTCTGTTGGCCGACCGGCGCATCATTGATCTGGAAAAAGCCATCACCATTGGTGAAGGTTTTTAAGGCATGCCCTTGCAACTGAACTTCCGCATACTCCAATGGCACTTGGCTTCCTCTCTCAAGCACATAACCGCGAATGGTTGAGGCCTGACCCATGACCTGCATGGCCATGAGCATCGTTAGGCAATTAAGCCAGAATCTTGAAGAGTAATTCATGCAAAATGTTTGAATCATTGAGATGTGGAGCACCCATGCCTTTGGATTGGCCATCAGCGGCGCGAAGATAACCGATGATTCGCTGCAATTTTGCCTGTGTGTAATTCTGTGCCACCAATGCCACATCCCTCAGGGCCCACTCAGACATATTCAATGCCTTGCAGGCATGGCTGGCTTGTTTATTTATCAAACTGCTGTAAGCATAAGCCTTGGAAAAGGTTGAGTACAGCAGGCCTATGGTCAGCACCAACGGCTGCTCCTTGCTGTTTCTAGCCATGCTCTTTGCGATGCGGTAAACCTTGGGGTGATCTTTCGCTGCCAAGGCCTTGATCAATTCAAAATTGTTGTAAGTCTTACTGATGCCTGTATGGCGTTGCACAACGTCTGCATCCACATTGCCTTCCGCCCCTAAAAGGCCACGGTATTTCTCAAGCTCCATGCGTACCCTACTCAATTTACTGCCCATGCTCTCTGCCATCAATGCAGCGGCCTTGGGGCTGATGTTTAAATCCAATAAACGGGCTTGATTGGCTATCCATGGTGGTAATTGGTGGTCTGCAATGGCTTTGGTCTCTACATAAACGGCTTGTTCACCAGCCTGCTTCAATGCCTTGTAAAGGGCGCGGCGTTTGTCCAATTTTTTTCCACTGAGGGCAATGGCAAGGATTGTGCTCGGTTGAGATTGCTCCACGTAGGTCGCTAAATCATCCAAATCTCGAACGTGCTGAGCCTCCTTCACTAAGACTACTGTGTATTCAGCCATCATGGGGTAGCGTTTTGCCTCAGAAGCAATGCTGCTTGCGTCGGTTTCCTTGCCGTACAGGATGCTGAGGTTGAAATCCCTCTCCCCTTCACCTAAGACATGATCAGCCAGGTGATTCAAGGCCTCATCACCCACAAAAGGTTCCTCGCCACCAAAGACATAAATCTGTCGGTAGCGACCTCGTTTGAGCTCAGTCAGCAGTTGATCTCCTTTTGCAATCATATTGGCAAAACTATCACCTGTGATGGTATGGTTCGTTATGAAGAATGGTCATGCAGCGATAACATTGCTCAAGGAATATCAATCGAACCATGTCATGGGTGAATGTCAATGGACTCAACCCAAGGGTAGCAGCTGCCATTGCACGGAATTCTTGGGAAAACCCATAGGCATCTCCTACGGCAAACACCAATCGCTTGGGGCCTGCATTCATCCATTTCTGCATCTGTCCTGCCAATTTCACGCTGTCATGCAAGGCGCCTTTTTCATCCAATAGCACCAAGGTGTCCCCTGGCTTCAGGTATTTCAGCTGAGCATCTCTGCTCGAAACAACCTTCATGGAGGTTTTTACGTAGCGCTGGAGACGGCTCAGGTAGGTATCCATGCCTTGCTGTATCAAGGCATCACCCGTTTTTCCAATAACCAACATCACAATCTCCATGCCTTGCCTTTCTTTGTGACAAGTTTACGCCATAGCCTCATTTGAATTGAAAGATCTCTTAGAATTTATCACAGAATCAACTCATGGACCGCAAAAGGGTCATTGGAGCTGAGATGACAACCCACAACCTGGATTAAGCCAATCAAGTCCTGAGCAATGCAAAACAGCCGTCCAGCGCATCCCATCAGCAGTGTCGTGAAACTGAAGCCAATGGCAAACTCAATAGTGCTACCTTGCTTGCTTATGCACAACGTGGCGCGGATTATTTGCCTATGAATTTCAAAGCAACATGGAAGGACTGACGCGCCTACTTAAGAAAATTCCATTTTACGGTGGCTTAACCATGCATGACGTGGCTGTGTTCTACTGGCATGGCTTGTACGAGGGCTCTGTGACAAGCCGTGCAGCATCCATCAGTTTCTCCTTCTTTCTTGCCCTGTTTCCTGGGGTGATTTTTCTTTTCACTCTGATTCCCTTCATTCCCATTGACGGTTTTCAAGTGGAGCTTTTCAGCTTGTTGAAAGACATCATGCCACCAGACAGCTTTGAGGCCACCCACAAAATCATCATGGATATCTTGACCATCAAGCGAGGCAACTTACTATCGGTTACAGTTTTAGCCACATTGGCTTTTGCGACCAATGGCACATTATCCCTCATTGGCAACATGGCATTGACTGTGCACAACATCCAAGTCAGGGCTTTTTGGGGGCAATACATTGCCGCATTGGCGCTGACAATCATTCTGGCCTTGATCTTGATTGCAGGCATTTCCATGATTATTTTCTCCTCTGCTGTCATCAATGACCTCATCCCGATTTCCTTCCTTGGGCTGTCCAATGACACGGCCGTGAGCCTGAGTAGAGATGGCATCTTGGTTGCATTGATTCTGATTTCAGTTTCCTTGCTTTTTTATTATGGCCCAACAAAAAAAGCTCTGTGGCGCTTGATTTCACCTGGCTCAATCCTTTCAACTTTGCTGATTATTTTAAGCACAAGCCTTTTTGGCGAGTACGTTTCAAGCTTCAATACCTACAACCAATTCTATGGCTCCATTGGCACGTTGATGGTGATTCAATTGTGGATTTATATCAATGCCATTGTCCTGATTGCAGGCTTTGAATTCAACGCCAGTGTTGCCGTTGCAAAAAACCGCGTAAATTCATCCCCAGAAACAAACAAGAAATAAGACTATGAAACGCATCCTATTAATGGCCACAATGGCCCTCTTCACATTCCAATCCCAAGCACAAAGCGCTGATGACATCACTGGCACTTGGTGGACCTACCACGATGACAAGAAAAGTGGCCAAGTGGAAGTTTACAAATACAAAGACAGCTACCGTGGCCGTATCGTCCATGTGGTTGACAACAAAAACCCCGATGGCACATCTCCGAAGCTGGATAACTTCAATCCTGATGAGTCCAAGCGTTCAAGGGTTATTCAAGGCATGCGTGTCATGATTGACATGCGATGGGATGCTGATGACAAAGAATGGTCCGGCGGTCAGATCTATGATACAAAATCTGGCAACACCTACGATTGCTATGCTTATTTGCAAGAGGATGGTTCCTTGTACTTCAAGGGCTACCTGCTAGGCATACGGTTCATTGGTCGATCTACCTCTTGGACCCGAGTGGAATAAACAGACCAAGACCGATTAACAAGCGCCCATCAGCAATGACTGGGCGCTTATTTTTGTCTACCATGTCAGAACTTAACCTTCCGCATTTCTTTATTCTAGGCGCACCCAAGTGTGGCACCACATCATTGGCTGCCTACCTAGCGGATCACCCCAAGGTCTATTTCAGCCAACCCAAAGAGCCCAATTACTTCAATATGGACTTCAGCGAGTCGCATCGCAAATTTCACAGCTTGGACAGCTATGCCAATGCATGCTTTCCTGCGGCATCCAAAGACCTGCTTCGGGGTGAAGCTACTGTCTGGCATTTGGTCTCCGATGTTGCCATTGAAGAAATTCTTAAGGCCGTTCCGCAGGCGCGCTGTATTGTGATGCTGAGGGATCCCAAGGAACTCATCCCATCCTTACATGCCACACTGCTCAGGGCACTCACTGAAGACGTCCATGACGCTCACCAAGCCTTCCTGCTGCAAGACCAACGGCGACAAGGCAAGCACATTCCGGCCACAAGCCGCAATTTGCATCAGTTGCTTTACACCGAGGTGGCAAGCCTTGGCAAGCAAATGCAACGCCTACAATCCTTGGTGCCTGAAAATCGGATCCACTGCATTTGGTTTGATGACTTCAAGGCCAGCCCTAAAGCAGCTTATGAATCAACGTGTGGCTTTTTAGGCATTCAGCCTGAAGCCATTGAAACCTTCAGCAATCACAACCCAAGAAAGGTGATTCATGCCAAATGGCTGGCGTGGGTGATTGGGCGATTGAGTCAATCCAAATGGATTCGGAAAACCAAGCAATCCTTGGGATTCACGATGGGGAAAGGCCCGTTGAGCACCCTGAGTCAATTGAACAGCAAGGAGGTCGCATCTGAAGGAATCAGTTTGAATTTTCAAGCAGACATCAAAGAGGCCCTCAGTGAGGATGTGGCATTGTTGGCTTCATTGACCGGTCGCAACCTCGATCACTGGTTGTAGGCTGCCATCAAGGCCTGACCCACAGAAGACGCATCAAAGGCTGAGAAATCAAGGGCATCATTCGCCACCGCTATGGGCTGTTGCCACAATTGCTCCACGGCATCCGCAAAACCCTCTGCCGTCAAAGGTGCCAGAAAGCCAGTTCCTGCATGAATCCAATTTTGGAAGGCTGGAATGTCACTGGCAATCACCGGCAAACCACTTGCCAGAGCTTCCAAAACTACAATACCAAAGGTTTCTGTTAAACTTGCCTGAAGCAGCATGTCAGATTGGCGATACCTCAAGGCCAATGCCTCTGCATCGAGGGTACCATGCCAAGTGACCTGGACAGATTGGCTGTTCGCCAGTGCCTGAAGCGCCTGCAATCGATCGCCTGAACCCACATGGTGCAAATGCCATTGCACCGATGGATGGCGTTGATTCAAGATGGCAAGGGCCTCAATCAACAGATCGATGCGCTTGATGTGCTTGTTGGCTTCAATCAAACTGGCGACTGTCAATAGGTTCACCTCAGCTGACCGAGCATGCCTATGGCGTTTCTCATGGGTGAAGGCCTCCAAATTGACCACGTTGGGGATGACGGTGATCGGGGCAAGGTTCTCAAGTGTTCCTCGAAGGTCATTGGCAAGGTGTTCACTGACTGGGAAAATGGCACGTGCCTTCGCGTAGGTGGATCGGATGGATGGCCCTTTGAACCAATGTGTTGAAGCCTTAGCTGCCTTGGACCAATGTTCCGTGATCCAATACGGGCAAGACCAACGACCCGCCAGATGTCTGGTCAAACTACCCGCAGGGTACACCACATGACCATGCAGGGATGTCGGTTGATCATAACCCTGACGCGCATAAGATTTGGCAACAATCCAAGCAAGCAAAGCGGGCATGTGCAAGAGCCATTGCCAAAAGACGGATCGGATCTCGAGCACCAGCAACCCATCCCCCTGATCTTTCAGGTTGATTGTCAGGCAACGCGATGCAGGGGATACATCAACAAACAATAGCCTGCAAGAGGGTTGTCTTGCCTTGAAGGCCTTCCAATGGGCATCAATGAACGTGCCGCGAACCGGGTGATTCACATCGGGAAACCAGGTCGTGACCCACAGCGTCATGATCGCAAGGGATTGATTCGACGAATCATGGCATTCACATCAGGAGCCAGCTTGAAGCCGTACAAGGCAATCGCAAACCACAACAACCCCAACAACCAATGGAGCCCCATTGTCATCCAGGTTGATAGCGTCCACAGTTGGTCAGGCAGCACCTGCGCTTGTCCCCAAGCCAGCCAGGCCGCTAGCCCGAGCAAAGTCCAGGCAAAGGCAAGCATGAAGCGTGCATCCATCCACACATGACCGGACAGCCGGTACAAAGCCACCAATTTCAAGGCATTGTAGCTGAGCACTGCAACAAAAAAGACCTGCGACGCCCCCACAACCCCGTGATCGGGGATCCAATAATAACCCAGCCCAAAGGCGACTGCAAGCATCAATCCATTGGCAAACAAGCCCCAACGGTAGAGTTTGGATGTCACCAAAACCAAGCCGGATGGCCCGGTGATTACATGGATCAACTGTGCCGCTGAAACCCATAAAACAGCCGACTCACCACCCTGGTAAGCTGGGGGAAGCCAAGCAAACATCCACGGGGCGATGGTGAGAACCATGAGAAAGATAAAGGAAGACAACATCCATTGACTGGCAAGCGATCGCAAACCAAGCGACTTGAGTTCTTCCCATGATTCTTCTGCAACCAATTTAGCAATGATGGGTCGCAAAGAGGCATTCATTGCCTTCATGGGAATTGCCACAACGATCCCAAAGTTGAAGGCAATGGCGTAATGCGCCACGGCAACCATGCCAAGCCACGCGCCAATCATCAAAATATCCAATTGGCCAAACATCATCGCGGCAACAGAGGTCAGCACCATGGTCAATGCATAGGTTACAATAGGCTTTACCGCCACGGTCTCTTGACTGGCGGGCGGCAAGGTTTTCAGGGCGCGATGCCCCACCCAGATAGCCTGCAACAAGAAGCTGATGACGATGCCTGCAATCATTTGCTGGAAATCCAAGACGCCAAACATGGTTAGTAGCAGCAAAATACTGATGCTCAATTTCCTGCCACTGTCCTTGAGGACGTAAGGCAGAATAACTTCCTGGCGATGGATCAGTTGAGAAGCGTAGAGCTCAAAGAACACATAGGCTGCCACCAAGAGCCACATGACTGCCACCATGGCATCTGGCCAATGGCCAATCACTAGCTGGCTCAGCGCCTCATCCCCTAGCCAGTAGCCCAGCAAAAGCAGAACCAATAAGGTCAATGACAGCAAATTCCTACCAAATCGCAGTAAATAACGGTGACTTCCCTGGGGAATTTTAGGCAACCAAGTGACCATGGCTTGCGGCCAACCCCAATGGGCAAAGGCGCCAACAATCATGGCCGTAGAAATCATCCATCGGACAACACCCATGAAACCCGGGTCATCGGGGAAGGTCATGGGAAACAAAAGGAAGGCATTCAATGCCCCCAAGAGGGTTCCAACATAGCCAGATAGCATGATCCAGCCAGACTGCTTTGCTACGATACCCATGATGACAATTCCAATTGAGGGCATAACGTTTGAAGTGCTTGCACGTCCTCTGTGTAGGCGGCTTTAACTTGACTCAGCAACTCAAGCTCTTCCTGATTTTTTTCTGGCATTCGACCTGCATTGAATCGCAAGTACAAAGGAAGCAAAGCCTCCTGAACCCCATGAGGGATGAAGCGCTGCAATTGCAAACCTAACCGGTGCAACATCTTGCTTTTGATGGCCACCGTCGCATTGTGCTGAACAAAATCGTAGTGCTGATAGAATGCCCCATCCAGACCAAGGAAATTGGCCATAGATGCCATGGCATCAGCAGGATTGCTAACCAGGTTCTCAAACGTGTCGACATGCACATGCTCCTCACCCAATGCATCAATCCATGGCTTGAGGTAGTTGGCATAACGGCCGTGGCTTAGTAGCTGGGGGTCTGAGGCATAGCTTGCCCAGCTTGTGGTGATTCGCTTGGTCCGATGGCGCTCAAAACGGTACTGACTGTAGAGCCTGGCACCTGGCTCTCGCAATAGAAAAATGACCTTTGGCGGACCCGGCAAGGCAGGAATGTGCTTCAAGGCATTGTGCTGGTAGATATAGGCAGCCGTGGCCTCCATGCAGAGCTGACCTGGCTTGCGCCCCTTGAAGTAGGAGGCGTAGGTTGACAAATCATGATCGATCACATTGGCCTGTCGATTGAAGCGACTGACTTGGTCTGCAAAGAAAAAAGTTTCCTTCACCGGGGAGGCGTAAATGTCCGGGTGTGCCGCTAGCCAGAAATACACTGAACTGGTACCCGATTTGGGCGCGCCGGCCACAATAATCTGGGGTAATTCAAGGGCTTGCATCTGAGAGCCAAATTAAGGTGTTTTTCTTCGTAACATTGCCTTTAACCTTAACTCATCTCGCATGTCTCTTTTCCAACGCGACAACTTGACGTCCTGGCTCTTGCCTATCGCAGTCCTTTTCACAGCTGTTGTCATTTATTTCTATCCCGTCATCCTTGGCGATCAGGTGATTGCACAAGATGACATCATGATGGGGTTGGCTAAAGGCAAAGAGATTGTTGATCACCGAGAAGCTACCGGTGAAGAGCCGCTCTGGACCAACAGCATGTTTTCCGGGATGCCAACTTTTCAAATTTCCACCGAATACCCCAACAACTGGCTGAGCCATTTGCAGGGATTCATGTCCACGGTGATGATCAAACACAATGGCATCTACATCATCCTTTCATTGATGATTGGGTTTTTTGCCTTGATGCGCAGTGAAAAAGTGCGACCTGAACTTGCCACCATTGCAGCCTTAGCCTTTGGCTTCTCAGCCTTCTTTATCATCTCTCTTGCCGCAGGCCACAATGCGAAAATCCGTACGGCAGCTTACATGGCGCCCCTAATCATGGGCGTGCTTCTCACCTACAGGGGCAAGCATCTGGTTGGCTTTGCATTGACCGCGCTTTTCACAGGCTTGAGCATTCATGCCAACCACTTTCAGATCACTTACTACACGGCCATCCCTATTCTGGCTGCTGTCATCACCTATGGTTTCATCCGTTTCAAAGCAGGAGAAAGCCGATCATGGATCAAGCAATCCTTCATCTTGTTGGCAGCTGCTGTTTTAGGTATTGGCCCCAACATTGGCAACCTCTGGTCTTCATCTGCTTACACGGAAGCCTCCATGCGTGGCGGCCATTCTGCCTTGGTTGAAGCCGAGGGCACCGGTGGGCTGGACTTTGACTATGCCATGAGCTGGTCTTATGGACCTGCTGAAACGCTCAACTTGATCATCCCTAATGCCACGGGCGGTGGCGCAAAACAAAGCTACCCTGACAGCAAACTCCATGAACTCCTGGTGAACAATTTCCGTTCTCAAGGCATGGGCAAACCCCTGGCTGAAAAGCAAGCTGAACAAGTGGTTGGCCAAGTGCTCTACTTTGGTGACCAATCCCTTGTCAACGGTGCTTATTATGTGGGCGCAGCCGTCTTCCTCTTGTTTCTCATTGGGCTATTCGTGGTCCGAGGTGCTACCCTGTGGCTTGCTTTAGGCAGCTTGCTATTGGTGCTATTGATGGCCTGGGGTAAGCATTTACCAGGTTTCAACGGGTTCCTCTTTGACCACATGCCATTGTACAACAAGTTCCGGGTGCCATCCATGGTACTTGTCGTGGCTTTCATGGTCATTCCATGGATTGGATTCAAAGGCTTAGAAGGCCTGCTTAACATGGACAAGGCCAAGGCCTTAACGATTTTGAAGCGAAGTGGCCTGATCGCCTTAGGTCTCTGTGGCGTTATCTACCTCTTTGGCGGCATGATCATGGGCTTGGAAGGTTCCAATGATGCTTATTGGGCTAGCAAAGGCCTACCCATGGACATCGTTCTGGATGACCGGTCTGGCCTGGTGAAAGCTTCAGCATTGCGCTCACTGATGATCATGGCAGCTGCCTGGTTGGCGCTATTCCTTCACCAACGCGGCACATTGAAGACACCCCTGTTCATTGCAGCGCTAGGCTTGATCGTTGTGGGTGACTTGTGGTCCTTTGACAAGGACCAATTAGGCCATGAGGACTTCATCACACAGCAGGATGCCAATGCGCGTCTGCAGCCCACAGCAACTGACTTGTTCATCCTCAAGGATGCCGACCCGCATTACCGCGTGCTGAACACCACAGTCAACCTCACAAGTGACTCTTACACCTCTGCCCATCACAAATCCATTGGGGGCTACCACGGAGCCAAATTGGCCCGCTACCAAGACTTGATTGCAGGGCCTATGTCTGCAGGTAAACTGCCAATCTTTGGTATGCTGAATGCCAAATGGTTCATTGTCTCTGATGGCCAAGGTGGCAACCGTGCGGAACTGAACCCCGAAGCTTGCGGTCATGCCTGGTTCCCAACAGAAATACGGGTGGTGGATGGCGCCAACGAAGCCATGGATGCCATCAGCGCAGAAGGTTTTAACCCTAAGACCACTGCCATTGTTGAGTCTGACATGATTGACCCTGAAGATGCTGGCAGCTATGCAGCAACACTTCGTTCAGCAACTGACAGCTCTTTTGAAGCACGCATTGACATCGTTAAATACGCTGCCAATGTCTTGACCTACCAGGTGAAGAACCTAAGCGAGGACCGCTACGTGCTTTTTTCAGAGGTCTTCTACCAGGCGCCAGGCCAGGCATGGACATTGACTGCAGACGGTGTTGATCTTGACATCTTACGCGCCAATTACATCCTTCGCTCTGCCGTGATTCCTGCGGGAACCAAGGAACTGGTTTTTGCCTTCCATCCTGAGACTTACCGCAAAGGGGAAAGCGTCAACTTGCTGTTCAGTATACTCCTTTTGCTCACCTTATTGGGTGCTGGATGGGCTGAACTCCGCGCAAAGCAAGACTGACATGAAACTGCTTGTCATCTCCTACTATTGGCCGCCTGCGGGTGGTCCGGGGGTGCAGCGATGGCTCAAGACAGCCCTTGCACTGCAAGATCAAGGGCATGACGTTGAGGTGTTAACCGTTGACCCAAAGGCAGCAACCTATCCTCTGAAGGACATGAGCTTACTGAAGGAAAGCGAATCCCTCACCGTTCATCACAGTGGCGCAACGGATTGGTTCAAGCGCTACCAACAACTGACCCGGCGCAAAGAGGTTCCCTTCAGTGGCTTTGCCAATCAAGCAGGCACGCCTGGCCCCTTGCAAAAGCTGTCACGCTTCATCCGGGGCAACTGCTTTTTGCCTGACCCAAGAAAGGGGTGGAACAAGCAAGCCACTGCTCTAGCCAACAAGCTATTGCAGTCCAAGGACTGGGACCTCATCATCACCACGGGACCGCCCCACTCCACCCATTTAATCGGGCAAACCCTGCAAAAAACCCATGGCATCACCTGGTGGGCAGATTTCAGGGACCCTTGGACCGATATCTACTATTATGATCAGTTCTACCCCACCCGATGGGCCAGAAGAAAAGACATGGCCATGGAGCAATCTGTGCTCAGTCAAGCAGACCGAATCCTTTGTGTCAGTGAGGATTTGAAGCGATTACTCAGCAGCAAAGTCAAGCGATCCAGCAATGATTTTCACATCATGCCTAACGGCTACGACCCTCAAGACTTCAGCGATGCAGCCAGTCAGCCAAGCAATGAAGCCTTCACTCTGGCATACACTGGCACATTGACCCTTCAATACCCTTTAGATGCACTCTACAAAGCCATTCAAGGGGTGATCGATGCCAGCCAAGCCATCAACTTGGTTATAGCAGGTCGTCCCGCCAAAGAATGCGTTGACCAATTGCAGCAGATGGCAAGGGTATCCAATGGATTATTCAGCTTCAAGGCATTGGGCTACTTGCCCCATGCAGAATCTGTCAAAGTGCTGGAACGTGCAGATGCTTTGCTTTTGCTGATTCCTGATTTGCCCAACAACAAAGGCATTCTCACAGGTAAATTGTTTGAATACATCGGCTCAGGTCGACCCATATGGGGGTTTGGGCCAGGTGGCTCAGATGCACAAGCTATCCTTGACAAGGTCAACGCAGGCAAGCTCCACGAGGATCCCAACAAGGCCAGTCAACAATTGCTGTCATGGATGCATGACTGCCCGAGTGGGGCAAGCCAATCAGGCAAAGAAGCCTACACCCGAGCCGGCCTGGCAAAGGCCTTGATGGCTTAATAGATTGAGAGAATGCTACCTTGAGAGGTAGTAGTTCCTTTCGGAATAGACCTTTCGGAAGAAGGAATCCTTGAGGTCCTTGATGAAGTGGATAGCCTCACCTGTTGATTTCATCTGTGGCCCAAGGGTCTTGTTGACATTGGGGAATTTACCAAAGCTGAACACGGGCACCTTGATGGCATAACCATCCAAATGGGGTTTGAAATTGAAGTCCTTCACTTTCGCCTCACCCATCATCACCTTAGCTGCCGCATTGACATAGGATTCACCGTAGGCCTTGCAAATGAAGGGCACGGTACGTGAAGCCCTAGGGTTGGCTTCAATGATGTAAACGACTTCATCCTTGATGGCAAACTGTATGTTGATCAAGCCAACGGTACCTAAAGCCATGGCAATGGTCTCCGTGTGCTCACGGATTTGATCCATCACCAATTCTCCCAAATTGAATGGCGGTAAGGTGGCATGGGAATCACCTGAATGCACCCCACAAGGCTCAACATGCTCCATCACGCCAATGATGTAAACATCTTCCCCGTCACAAATGGCATCGGTCTCTGCTTCAATGGCGCCATCAAGGTATTGGTCCAACAAGACATTGCCATCAAAATTCTTGAACAATTCCACCACATGGGTTTCCAATTCTTCATCGTTAATGACAATCTTCATGCCTTGACCTCCAAGGACATAGGATGGACGAACCAAAATGGGGTAACCCAACTTTTCTGCAACCAACCGCGCTTCATCCGATTTTTTAATCACATCAAATTTAGGGTAGGGAATGCCTAGGTCCTTCAAGGTGTTTGAGAAACGGCCGCGATCTTCTGCAAGATCCAAGGATTCAAAATTGGTACCAATGACCTTGATGCCAAACCGCTCCAGCTTCTCTGCCAGCTTCAATGCGGTCTGCCCGCCAAGCTGTACAATAACCCCCACGGGCTTTTCATGCCGGATGATGTCGTAGATATGCTCCCAAAAAACCGGCTCAAAGTAGAGCTTGTCTGCGGTGTCAAAATCGGTGGATACCGTTTCGGGGTTGCAGTTGATCATGATGGCCTCATAGCCACATTCTTTAGCTGCTAGGACACCGTGGACACAGGAGTAGTCAAATTCAATGCCTTGACCAATGCGGTTGGGACCTGATCCCAAGACAATGATTTTCTTTTTGTCACTCACCTCAGACTCGTTCTCTGCAAATGACTCACCCCCAGCAAGGGTCATTGGCATTTCAAACGTGCTGTAGTAATACGGCGTTTGTGCAGGGAATTCAGCAGCACAGGTGTCCACCAATTTCCATACACGTTCAATGCCCATACCTACACGCAAGTTGTGAATGTCGCTCTCCAAGCAATGGGTCATGTGAGCAATCTGGCGATCAGCAAAGCCTTTCATCTTTGCGTCCAAAAGAAGCTCCTTGGGCAAATTGGCCAGGGTATGTCCTTCAAGTCGGGTTTGTGTTTCAACCAAGGCCTCAATTTGCTTCAAGAACCACATGTCAATCTTGGTGATTTCATGGATTTTCCGCAAGGCAATACCCATCTGCATGGCATCGTACAAAACAAAGATGCGATCCCACGAGGCGTGCTCCAGTTTGTGAAGAATGATGGCTTGATCCCGCAACCCTTTGCCATCAGCACCTAAACCATTGCGTCTTATCTCTAAGGACTGTGCCGCTTTGTGCAAGGCTTCCTGAAAGGTTCTGCCAATACCCATCACTTCACCCACGGATTTCATTTGCAACCCCAAGCGGCGATCTGCGCCTTCAAACTTGTCAAAGTTCCAACGGGGGATTTTAACAATCACGTAATCCAAGGTTGGCTCAAAGTAAGCCGTGGTGGTTTTGGTGATTTGGTTGTTGAGTTCATCCAAGGTGTAGCCGATGGCTAACTTGGCTGCTACTTTCGCGATAGGGTAACCTGTTGCCTTGGAGGCCAGTGCTGAGGATCGAGACACCCTTGGGTTGATCTCAATGGCAACAATGTCCTCCTTTTCATCAGGGCTCACAGCAAATTGTGCATTGCACCCACCAGCAAAATTGCCAATCGAACGCATCATCAAGATGGCCATGTCACGCATGCGTTGGTAGGCCGTATCACTCAATGTCATGGCAGGAGCCACGGTGATAGAGTCTCCTGTATGAATCCCCATGGGATCCATGTTTTCAATGGAACAAATGATGATGACATTGTCATTTTTGTCGCGAAGCAGTTCCAGTTCGTACTCTTTCCAACCCAACAAGGCCTTGTCAATCATCACTTCATGCACGGGACTTGATTCCAATCCACGATGCAAAGAATCCTCAAATTCCTCCTTGTTCCAGACAAAGGAGGCGCCCGTTCCAGCCAGCGTGTAGGAAGGTCGAACACAAAGGGGAAAGCCAAATTCTTGTGCAATCTCCTGGCCATTCAAGTAGCTCTTAGCAATTCTTGAAGGCGCTACACCCACGCCAATTTTAGTCATCAATTGCTTGAATAGTTCACGATCTTCAGTGATATTGATGGCTTCGATGTCAACACCTATGATTTCAACGCCGTATTTTTCCCACACGCCTTGGCTGTCTGCTTCAATGCATAGGTTCAATGCTGTCTGGCCACCAACAGTTGGTAAAACGCAATCGATGTCTCTCTCGTTCAAAATCTTTTCAATGGATTCAACATCCAAAGGCAGCAAGTAAATGTGATCTGCAACCACCTCGTCGGTCATGATGGTCGCGGGATTGGAGTTAATCAATGAAACCTCAATGCCTTCCTCACGAAGGGATCTAGCTGCTTGAGATCCCGCGTAATCAAATTCACAAGCCTGTCCGATGACGATGGGTCCGCTACCGATAATGAGGACGGATTTGATGTTGGTGTTGCGTGGCATAGTCTTAGGTTCCTTCAAAAATCGGTTGCAATGGGTGTGTCACCAAATGTGAGCGCAAAAAAAAGGTGCTGCAACAGCAACACCTTCAAAGTCGTTGAATCATGACGCATTAGCCTTTGTGGCTGCCTGCGTGAGATACTGTCAATTGTGCACGTCCTTTGGAACGACGGCGTAAGACAACGCGTCGGCCATTGGCTGAACTCATGCGCTCACGGAATCCGTGTTTGTTCTTGCGCTTGCGGGTAGATGGTTGGTAGGTGCGTTTCATGACAGCTTTATTTCGGGCTGCAAATATAGGCAGAGATTTTAGGTTTCCAAAAGGAGATGAAAGAAAAATTTGGCAATCGACTGAACTTAATCCGATCCAACCCAATATTCCCAGTGATCAGTGCCATAGGGTTGGATGTAGGGATGTCTCATCCAATAATATTTACTCCATTGTCCTCTCCCCATTCTTAGCACTTACCTTCGCTTCATGCTTAGCCCACAACATGTTTGGATCACAGGCGCCAGCTCCGGCATAGGCGCTGCCCTGGTTCACGCCTATGTCGACAAAGGGTGGCATGTGATTGCCACAGCCCGAGGGAAAGAAGCCCTCGAGGCTGTCGCAAAGAATAGCTCAAAACCTGACCATGTACACCTACTGACGGCTGACTTGATGGACATGGATGCCTTACCAGCTCTTGTGCAGTCCGCTTGGGACACCTGTGGTGGTATTGACCTCGCCATATTCAATGCTGGCATTGCCCAATGGGGAACTGCAGTCAGCAGCCTGCAAGCGGTAGATGACCATGTCCTTACCCTGAATTACCGATCTCCCGTGGCATGCATCAAAGCTTTGTTGCCTAAAATGCAGCAGGTCGCCCATGGTCGAATTGCTGTGGTATCAAGCATCGCTGGCTTGTTTGGCCAAGGCCACCTGGCTGCTTATTCCGCAAGCAAGGCTGCACTCACCGTGTACATGGAGTCCTTGAAGGAAGAAGTTCACATGAGCCCCATTCGGGTCCATACGGTAACACCAGGCGTGATTCGAACAGGCATCATGTCTCGTGGATTGAATGCAGATGGTGAGCTGATGCGAAACCGAGACCCTTCAGGTCGATCTGGCATCCTGCCAGCTGTTGCCGCATCAAAGATTCAACGCCTGTGTAACAGCCGTAGATTTCACCTAATTATTGCTAGCCCCGCCGAACGATTGGGGTTATTTTTGCACCATTGCTGCCCTCGTCTGTTCTATTTCCTATTGCGACGCAAATCATGATCATCAACCCATCGGTTCACGCCAACCTCACGGAACTCACCAAAAGCTTTGCTGCTGGCACTCCTAAACATGTGGTGATTGACAACTTTTTCAGTCAAGACATCGCCGATGGCATGCATCAGCATTTCCCGCCGGCTGATAGCTTGAAGGTTAAGCGAAACAGCATGAATGAAAGCAAAGTGGAAGACTACCACTTTGAGCGATGGGACCCCGTTTTTTTAAAGGCTCGAAACCACATACGGACAGATGCTTTTTGTCAATGGCTCTCAACACTGACCGGCATTGACGGACTGAGCACGCCTGACAATGGGCTGGGGTCTGGCATCCATCAAGGCAGTCAAGGCTCCTATGTTGACGTACACATTGACGTGAACTATGACCCCGCATCCAAACTGTGGCGACGAATCAATCTTTTGGTGTACCTGAACCCCCACTGGCAAGAAGAATGGGGTGGCGATCTAGAGCTATGGGACCCAGCCATGACTGACATCCTGCACAAGGTTGCACCCTTGCACAACCGAGCTATCATTTTCCTTACCGATGATCAAGCACCCCACGGTTACAAAGCGATCGATGTACCGGAAGGCGAAAGTAGAAAAAGTTTTTACGCCTATTATTTCACGCAAATAGGTGAAGGTTTCACCTACAGCGACAGCAAATTTGTGTCTCGCCCTGATGACCCATGGCTTCGCAAACAGGCGACCAAGAGCAAGGAGTTTGTGAAGATTCATCTCAAGAGACTCTTGGAAAAAATGGGCCTAAAAGTTCTGGATTTTCAAGACAAAAACCGCTTCTAAGCATGGCCATCAAGGATCGCATCAAAGCCATCTTAGGCAATATCTGGTGGAAGCGTCTCAGCAACAAATACACCCTTGCTACCGGCTTTTTCATCATTTGGATGGCCTTTGTGGACAGCAACTCCATGCTGATTCAAATGCAATTGGAAGCTGAGGTTCGTGCCCTGGAGGATGGCATCGAATTTTACCAAAAAGAACTGGAGGACATCAGCCGACAACTTGATGAACTGGCTTCAGATCCTGAGAAATTGGAAAAATTTGCGCGAGAACAGCATTGGATGCATCGGCCTGGCGAACACATCATCCTGGTTCAACCCGCAGACAAGCCATGAAGGCATCGCACATCACCTCAGATGGCATTGACCTACCAGTGACTAGTGGGGCTGCGGATTCTGTGCAACGCGGACCTGCCGCAGCAAGACCTTTCAGTCAAAGACACAGCGTGGTGGCCATCGATGGTGGTGAGGTCAAACAGGCGACCATTGCTTCACAGTCTGCCTTGCAAAACGGCGCCACCTCCCTCCTGTTCTGGCTGCATCGCGAAGAAGACTTGACCGCATTAACCCAGGGAGTTCGGTTGGACATTGCGCCCGTTCACCTGATTGGCAACATGGATCCCCTGAAGGTGAAAATGGCCATGGACAAACACCCGAACTACCAGGCATGGCATGGTGGCTTCATCATGGACCCTGCAGAAAATCGTCAACGGACCCAGCAATGGTTCACCCAGACCCTTCAAGGCGACATGGATCGACTGGCTCAAGCCTCTGAGATCTTGCCTTCAGGCCTGCGATGCATTACCAGCAATGGCAACAGCCAATCCAAGCATGGCCATGTAGCGCAAATCGCCTTTGCGGCAGCCTCTCTTGAAGCGCAACTCCAGCATGTCGGATGGCACCATGCCAATCGCTGCATGATGATCCTGCAAGCAAGCGACGATTACCTGGGGAGCATCGCCATGGTTCAGGCTGCCCGTGAACTATGGCAGTCAATGCTAATCAAGCACCAGCAAGCCAACGCCAGCTTGTGGGTGGCTGGATTCACTGCTGACCGCGACGCAAGTGATGATGCAGCCAACCTGATAGACACTGGAATGAACCTCCAAGCCTTGTGGCTGGGTGGTTGTGACGAGTTATTGAACCAACCCATCAACCGCAGCGCGGAAGCTGGGCACTGGGCACTGGAGCAGCAACTGGTCCTTGCCAATGAAACCGACCTCAAAGATGACGAGCCATTGCGTGGAAGCTACACCTTGGACGCATGGACCGCTCAAATGGTGAACATGGCCACGGAACACATGGATCGTTGGAAACAAGCCGGTGGGCTGATGAAATTGTTGGACAAGGACTCAAGGATTTGGTGATGGCAAAACAGCAGCCCTTTCCCCATGAAGCTGACGAAGCGGGCAGTTTCCCTTATTTGAGAGGACCCTACGCGAGCATGTACAGCCAGCGCCCATGGACTATCCGGCAATACGCAGGTTTTTCCACAGCGCAAGAAAGCAATGCCTTCTACCGACGAAACCTCGCTGCAGGTCAGGCAGGACTGAGCGTAGCGTTTGACCTGGCTACCCACAGAGGCTATGACAGTGATCACCCAAGGGTGACAGGAGATGTTGGCAAAGCAGGGGTTGCCATCGATAGCATTGAAGACATGAAGGTGCTCTTTGATAGCATTCCTTTGGATCGCATGTCGGTGTCGATGACCATGAATGGTGCCGTCATCCCCATCATGGCATTTTACATCGCTGCGGCGCAAGAGTCGGGAGTTGAATTGGCCAAACTCAAAGGCACCATCCAAAATGACATCCTCAAGGAGTTCATGGTGCGCAACACCTACATCTACCCGCCTGAACCATCGATTCGACTCATGTCAGACATCTTCCGGTTCACCAGTGAGCACATGCCTGCCTTCAACAGCATCAGCATCTCCGGATACCACATGCATGAAGCAGGTGCCACACCTGAGATTGAGCTGGCCTATACCCTGGCTAATGGCCTGGAATACCTTCGAGCAGGTATTCAGTCTGGCCTCAAAGTGGATGACTTTGCACCTCGCCTCTCCTTTTTCTTTGCAACTGGCATGTCATTCATGACGGAGATTGCCAAGCTCCGTGCGGCACGCTACCTATGGGCCCATTTGCTCAAGCGATTTGAGCCCACAAACCCCAAAAGCAGCATGCTTAGGACCCATTGCCAGACCTCAGGGTGGAGCCTCACTGAACAACGTCCCTTTGCCAACGTGACCCGAACCAGCTATGAGGCGATGTCTGCAGCTCTTGGAGGCACACAAAGCTTGCACACCAACGCCTTGGATGAAGCCATTGCCTTGCCAACGGATTACTCTGCCAGAATTGCACGTGAAACCCAACTTCGCCTTCAGAAGAACACTGGTATCACTCGATTTGTCGATCCCTTTGGGGGCAGCCATGTGCTGGAACAGCTCACCAATGACCTCATCAATAAATCGAAGGCATTGATTGATGAAGTGGAAGCCATGGGTGGCATGGCTAAGGCCATTGAAACAGGTCTACCTAAGCTCAACATCGAAGAAGCAGCGGCCAGAAAACAAGCGCGAATCGATGGCGGCAAGGACACCATTATCGGTGTCAATGCCTTCATGCCTGAAACAGAGACTCCCTTGGCTATTTTAGCTGTTGACAACAACAAGGTCAGGGATGCACAGATTGCACAACTCCAATCCCTCAAAGCCAGCCGCAACAACTCACTTGTGACGGATTGCTTGGAGGCCATTGCTCAAGCTGCCAGCAATGGCACAGGCAACCTGCTGTCCTTGGCCATTGAGGCGGCAAAGGCCCGGGCAACACTCGGTGAAATATCTGATGCCATGGAGCGTACCTTTGGTCGATACCGTGCAACTACCCAATTGGTTTCAGGCGTGTACACCAAAGAAAACAGCAACAATGCAGCCTTCATCAAGGCAAAATCCCTGGCAGAAGCCTTCACATCAAAGGAAGGCCGTCGCCCCAGGATTCTTGTGGCTAAAATGGGGCAAGATGGCCATGACCGGGGGGCAAAGGTTGTAGCCACCAGCTATGCTGACTTAGGCTTTGATGTGGATGTTGGACCCTTGTTCCAGACCCCTGAAGAAACGGCCTTGCAGGCCATAGAAAATGATGTGCACTGGGTTGGCGTAAGCTCGTTGGCCGCTGGACACAAAACATTGATTCCCTTGCTGATTGAAGAGCTCAAAAAACTAGGCCGACCAGACATCCTGGTTGTGGCTGGCGGTGTCATACCAAAGCAAGACTACCCTGAGCTATTTGCTTGCGGTGCAGCTGCGGTATTTGGCCCAGGTACAGCCATTGCCACATCAGCCACTGAGCTGCTGGAGCACATGATGGAACACCGCTTCTGATATGGGACTCAATCCCCATTTCAAAGCCGACCTACGGCAAGCTTGGGACATTGAAGGCCTTCAGGTAGGTATTGAAGCTGGTGATCGATTGCAGCTGGCACGGGGCATCACCCTTGTGGAATCACAACTGGCGGATGATCGACCTCTAGCATTAGACCTTTTAAGCCGACTTTGCCCCAAAGACACAAGCAGGCGAATCGCTGTCACCGGCAATCCCGGTTCCGGCAAATCCACCTTGATCGAAAGCATGGGTCAATACTGGGTTGATCGCGGCAAATCGGTGGCCGTTCTAGCCATCGACCCTAGCAGCAATGTCACAGGTGGCAGCATCCTGGGTGATAAAACGCGCATGGAACAATTGGCTCACCATCCTAAAGCATTCATTCGCCCCAGCGCAAGCGGCGGACTTCTTGGGGGTGTTGCAAGACGCAGTCGGGAGTGCATTGCCCTCTGTGAAGCTGCAGGCTATGACATCATCCTCATTGAAACCGTGGGTGTGGGGCAAAATGAAACTGCGGTGGAGCACTTTGTTGACTGCTTCTTGATGGTCGCTCTTCCTTCAGCAGGCGATGAATTACAAGGCATCAAACGTGGCATCATGGAAAAAGCTGACCTCATTGTGGTCAACAAGGCAGACGGCAACCTCATGAAGGCAGCAAAGCAAAGCCAATTACAGATAAAAAATGCCCTGCACATGATGCAGAATACTTCAGCCTGGCAGCCTGTGGCATTGACATGCAGTGCCATCCAAGGTGAAGGCATTGATGCTTTAATGGAAGAATTGGCCGCATGCCTTGACTTGAGAATGGAGCCCAGCAACATGACAAGCAGGCGTCTAGCTCAAACCCTTGAAGCTTTTGAAAGCGCATGGAAGCAACTCTGGCTTCAACGCGCCACAAGTCATCCCCTTTGGGCAGAAAGCTTGGCAACTTGCAAAGAAGCCCTCATGCAGGGTGAATGGAGCCTGGATCAGGCCTTGGCCCGACTTAGGCAGGTAAAATAAGCTTAAAATTCAGCTGCGATGGATGCGCGCAACTTGACCAAAGCGACTTTGGTTGGGAATTTCTCCATGGCCATGGAAGCCAACAAAACGGCTTCAGCCAACTCGGCGCCACTGGCTTCAGCGCCAAGTTCAGCAGATGTGGTATTGAGCAAGGACACCATGGCGCTTTTTGCTATGACAACTGTCTCCCAAACTGGCTCAGCAACATAAATCTGTTGACTGAGGTTGTGTTCAAACTCGGTACGGATCTGATCCTTCATCATATTGAGGTAGGCAGCATTGCTTAATTGCTCAGCATTGACCCTTACCATCAAAGAATTGGGACTGATTCGCTCTAGAAACAATGCCAACCGCTCATGCGCCTGCAAACGTACCGGCAAGGATTGCTTGCTTCGCTCACGGCGAAGTTCTGCTCGCCGGCGCTTGTCTTCATTGTCCATGAAGCCTGACATCATCAAATAAACAATGATCAAGATGATGATTGACGGAAAGACGGTGCTGATGATCTCAAAGAATAATTCCATAGGTGACAAATATCGGCAATGCTTCCCGAATAATATACCTTTGCACCATGCAATTCACATCTGATCGTGTTGCCTCCCTATCCTTGCCCATGACCATTGAAATGAGCAAGAAGGCACGCGCGCTTGTAGCGGAAGGGAAAGACATCTTAAACCTCAGCCTTGGGGAGCCGGATTTTGACAGCCCAAATTTTGTAAAAGATGCTGGAATTCAGGGTATTGAGGATAATTTTTCGCACTACATGCCTGTGCCAGGCTATCCCGATCTACGCGAAGCTATCGTTCGGAAATTTCATCGCGATAACGGCTTAACATACCAAATCAATGAAATTGTGGTTTCTACGGGAGCCAAGCAAAGCATAGCCAATATTGTGATGGCAACCGTCAATCCCGGTGATGAGGTGTTGATTCCCGCACCTTATTGGGTCTCCTATGCCGATTTAGCCCGCTTTGCTGGTGGCGTGGTCGTGAGCCCAAAAGCTGGCTTGGATCAAAAGTTTAAGATCACAGCAGAACAACTCGATGAGGCATTGACCGATCGATGCCGACTCATGATTTTCTCTAGCCCCAACAATCCCAGCGGGGCCATGTACAGCAAAGAAGAGCTGGAATCCCTTGCTAAGGTGCTTGAACGCTACCCCAAGGTCTTTGTCATTGCCGATGAAATCTATGAGTACATACGTTACGACAACCGAGAGCATGCCAGCATGGCCAGCATTGAAAGCATGCGAGATCGCGTTGCAACGATCAATGGGCTATCCAAAGGCTTTGCCATGACGGGATGGCGCCTTGGCTACATGGGCGCACCCAGTTTCATGGCCCTAGCCTGTGAAAAGATTCAAAGCCAGTTCACCAGCGGTGCTTCCAGCATTGCACAACGTGCTGCCATCGCTGCTTTGGATGCAGGTAGGCCTTCTATTCTCTACATGCAAGATGCTTACACCAAGCGAAAAGACTGCCTAATAAAGGCACTTCAGCCATTGGAGCATTTGAAAATGCAATCGCCCGATGGGGCGTTTTACCTCTTTGTTGATGTCAGCGCCTACTTGGATGAAACCTGTCCTAGCAGCATGGAATTAGCCATGCATGTATTGGATGCAGGGGTGGCTACCATCCCCGGTGATGCCTTTGGTCTTGCTGGTTATTTACGCATCAGCTATGCCACAGATGAAGCCACCTTGACCAAGGCTGGCGAACGCATCGTTCGATGCTTGAAGCAACGCAATCAATAGGTGATGGGAAGCAAACTGCAACAGCAAATCAATCAGATTCGAGAATGGGTCAACTTGCGCATTTATGACTCAAAGCCGGGTGTGCTTTTGTGGCTTCGGCGCATCAGCATCCCCTTGTCCTTCACCTCGGTGGCGGCCTTGATGGCATACCATGGCTTTCAACTCAACGACGCAGAAGAATTGTTGGTAGAGCTTCTATTGAAAAGCACGATTGCCTTTTACTTGATCAAGTACCTGATTCAGGTATTTTTCTCCTTCTCACCCTGGCAAGACATCAAGGAAAGGCGATGGGAAACGCTATTCATGGCCTCCATGGCACTGTACATTTTAGCCGTCAACCTATTCGATGAGCATATCATTGATTCCTTCGGCCAAACCCTTGGCCTGGATAGCCTTGAGGCCCTTTTCATGATCTTTGTACAAGGCTACTTCTTACTATTTGTAGCCCTTGAAGTTGGCAAGGCTGGTCGCTTTCTTCCTAAGTCGGGAATGAATCCCGCAGGCATGCTGGTGATCAGTTTTGCTGGTTTGATGATGATTGGAGCAGGTCTTCTGGCCATGCCAGAAATGTCAATCACTGAAGGCAGTATTCCCTTGATGGACGCCTTGTTTACCTCCGTTTCAGCTGTGTCTGTCACAGGACTGAATGTCATGGACATCACATCCATCCTTAGCTTCAAAGGGCAATTTGTTTTGATGGTTCTCATCCAATTGGGTGGCTTGAACTTCATCACCTTTGCGAGCATGCTTGCACTGCTTGCGAACCCCTCCATGGGTCGGCGCATTGGAAGCTTGATGCAGTCAAGTGAGGGCAGCGGAAGCAGCGGTATACTCGTGAAGCAAATCATCCGTTTCTCCTTGTTCTTTGAGGTAATCACCATGGTGTTGCTCTATTTTTCATGGGGAGACTACCCATTTGAACATTGGGGAGACAAGGTGTTTTTTTCAGCTTTTCACGCGGTGTCTGCCTTCAACAATGCCGGATTCAGTCTGATGCCTGAGGGCTTGGCCAACCCCTTATTGACAAACAACACCGCCTTTGTCATCATCATTGGCATGAGTATCATACTTGGCTCACTTGGGTTCACAACCATCCATGACCTGTTCAGCTCGCAGGCAAACAACAACAGGAGAAAAAATCCTTGGATACATTTAACGATCAACACGAAAATGGCCTTGACCGCCACCATCATCTTGATCCCCGTTGGGGCTGTCCTTATAGCAATACTTGAGGCCAATGGGACCCTCTCAGGGATGACATGGTTTGAGCGAGGCCTCGCTGCGTTTTTTCAATCGGTCACTTTGCGAACCGCGGGATTCAATACCATTGACATTGGCGCCATGGCTGTGCCAACCTTGATGATTGCCATCCTATTCATGTTCATTGGTGGCAGCTCTGGGTCCACTGCCGGAGGTATCAAGACCAGCACATTCACCTTGGTTTTCCTCAATGCCTTAGCGACCATTCGCGGTCAAAAACAGGTTGAATATGCTAAAGCCACGATCCCTGTGGAACTGTTAAACATGGCCTTCTCCGTGTTCCTATTCTCTGCCTCATCCATTTTTGTTGGCATTGTTCTTCTGACCATCACCGACGGTCACCTTGGACTTGAACGCCTTGTCTTTGAAGAGGTCTCTGCGTTTTGCACCGTTGGTTTATCCACAGGTATCACCAGTGAAATGAGTGAAATGGGCAGAATCATCTTGATGTCTAGCATGTTTATTGGGCGTATCGGCACCGTAACTTTGGCCTTTGCCCTGACAAGCAGCAAAAAAGCCAGCACTAAGTACTCTTACCCTAAAGCCTCCGTTCAGGTCGGATAAGCCATGAAACCAGTCAAACCTTACAGCCAAGAAGGCTCCAAAAAAGCCCAAGTTGCCAGCATGTTCAATGCCATTGCAAAACGTTACGATTTACTGAATCGAACCCTTTCCTTAGGAATCGATGTGATCTGGCGCAACATCACGGTCAAAGCTGTGGGAAAACACCAACCCATCGACCTCTTGGATGTGGCCACTGGCACAGGTGATCTTGCCATCGCATTGAGTCACATTCCTAACAGTCACATTGATGGCATTGACATTGCTCAAAGCATGCTTGCGGTTGCGCAAGTGAAGATTGAAAAAAAGCATTTAGATGACCGAATCACCCTGTCCCATGGCGATGGGGAATCCTTGCCCTACAAGGATGCTTCCTACGATGCAGTAACGGTAGCCTTTGGTGTCCGCAACTTTGAGAACCTGATGCCTGGACTCAAAGAAATGCGCCGGGTGTTGCGTCCGGATGGCCAAATCGCCATCTTGGAATTCTCACAGCCTGAGCGATTTCCGATCAAGCAGATTTACCACGTCTATTTCAAGGTGATTTTGCCCGTGATTGGCCGATTGGTCTCCAAAGACAATGCAGCCTACACCTATCTGCCTGAAAGTGTTGATGCCTTCCCTTATGGCCAAACCTTTCTTGATAAACTCCAGGAAGCTGGCTTCCGTGATCTCCATCACCGTCCTTTGACTTTTGGGATCGCCACATTGTACACAGCTAAAAAATAACTAGCAATATGCTGCGTTATAGCCCCATGAAAGGCATCCCAATAATTGGTCTTATGGTGGCTCTGAGCTTTGGACTCCATGCACAATCTGTGCAAAGCCCCAACCTGCCACGCTACGATCAAAAACAGATCCATTTTGGCTTCATTCTTGGCAGCCAAAACATGGGCTTTCATTACCGACCAGATACCCAATGGCCCACAGGGGTTTTTGGCGTTGAATTGGTTCCTCAATGGGGTTACACAGTTGGCATCGTCAGCGATCTTCGCTTGAACAATTTCATGAATTTGCGTTTTGTCCCAACCTACAGTGCGGGAGAAAGGCAGCTGATTTTTGATGCCATCGATCCCACAGATAACCAGCGTAAGTCCATCGTTCGTCGCATGGAATCATCCTTGATTATTTTTCCCTTGGAATTGAAGGTGAAAACTGAACGAATTGGGAACCATCGATGGTATGTCTTGGGTGCCATTTCAGGTCAATTGGACTTAGCCAGCAAGGCAAAGGTCATAGATGACCGATTCTTTAAGCTGCAAGCCTCAGGCTACGGTTTTGACGTAGCTGTAGGGATGGATTTTTACTTTGAGTATTTTAAACTCAGCCCCCAATTCCGCATCACCATCGGGCAAAGCAATTTGCATGTCGATGACGGTACAGCTTTTGCTCAGGCCATCCCTTTGCTGCAAACCCGGTCAGTTGGCTGGGTCTTTGCCTTTGAATGAATCAGGCGATATGCCAGGCCTGCATCAGGATACCTCCAGCCATGGCTACATTCAAGCTTTCTGTTTGACGGCCTTTAGCCCGACGTATGCTGACCACTTGATCTGTTACGGTTTTCCAATGTTCTGAAGGGCCTGCGCCCTCATTCCCCATCACCAATGCGCTGCGCTCTGGCCATGGCATTTGTTCGACAGGCTTACCGCCCATGTCTGCTAAAAACAAGGTTCTGCCTTCTGCTGTCAGCTGTTGACTCAATGCTTCCTCCGGCATCAATACCACAGGCATCCGGGCCATTGCACCCATGCTGGACTGTACAACCTTTGGGTTAAAGGGATCTACACTGCCCTTAGCGAAGGCAACATAATCCAGACCATACCAATCAGCCAATCGAATCAAAGTCCCCGCATTGCCAGGGTCCTGGATGCGGTCCAGTACCAGGACCAACCCCCCTTGCTGAGGCGTTAGGGTTTGCTGACTGAACACAGCTAAAGCATCACTGGGCTGCTCCAGGGCGCTGATGGCCCTTAATTCAGATTCGTCAATCACTTCACCTTGGTCTGCCAGTGAGCTGTTCTCTGTGACAAGCAGGGTCTGCATTGTCCAACCGCCTTCGATGAAATCGTTGATGCTTTTGTGCCCTTCAACAAGGAAACGACTCAAGCTTTCTCTGCCTTTTTTTCTTTGCAGGGATAGGATCTGTGATCTTTTATTTTTGCTCAATGCCATCGGTGAAAGGTAATGCGCATTGCCGTAATTTTGCTTCAAACAAACCTACCATGATTGCACCTTCCATTCTTTCCGCTGATTTTGCCAATTTGCAGCGCGATGTTGAAATGATCAATGGCAGTGAGGCTACCTATTTTCACATTGACATCATGGATGGCGTATTTGTGCCCAATATCTCCTTTGGTCTACCTGTGCTTGCCGCCATCAATCGCCATGCAAGCAAGCCCTTGGATGTGCACCTAATGATTGAGCAACCTGAACGCTACATCAAGGACTTCCGTGCTGCTGGCGCAGACATCTTGACTGTCCATCTAGAGGCTAGTCGTCACTTGCACCGCAGCTTACAGGCTATCAAGGCTGAAGGCATGAAAGCTGGTGTGGCATTGAATCCACATAGCCCAGTTTCCCTTTTAAAGGATGTGATTCAGGACTGTGACTTGGTTTGTTTGATGAGTGTGAATCCCGGATTTGGCGGACAGTCATTCATCGAAAAAACCTACGATAAAATCACCGAGCTCAAAGCCATGATTGTCGCTGCAGGCTCCAACACGCTCATTGAAATCGATGGCGGTGTCAACAAGGACAATGCCGCTGCACTCAAGGCTGCAGGAGCTGATGTATTGGTGGCAGGATCAGCGGTGTTTAAAGCCGATGACCCGGTTCAAATGATTCAGACACTGCAACAAGCAGGCAATTAAGTCTGATCTATTCCTGCAAACCATGTTCATTGACTGAATTGGCAGTAGTTTTGTTAATTACAACCCAAGACACCATTTAAACCTATTACTATGTCATTGGAACAACTTACCACACTTTTAGGCGACCAGGCTGAATCCTTGCTGAGTCACACCTGTAAAGCCATCGATCAAAGCGATATCCATTTGCCTTCAGGCGATTTTGTTAGTGAACATTTCGCTTCAAGCAATCGCAGCAACCTGGTACTTGGCTCCCTGCAGACACTCTATGGACATGGAAGACTTGGCCACACCGGTTACTTGAGCATATTGCCCGTAGATCAGGGCATTGAGCACTCTGCTGCTGCATCCTTCGCCCCTAACCCTAGCTATTTTGATCCGGAGAACATCATTCAATTGGCCATGGAAGGCGGCTGCAACGCAGTAGCTTCCACCTTTGGGGTGTTGGCCAATTTGTCTCGCAAATACGCCCACAAGATTCCCTTCATTGTGAAAATCAATCACAATGAGATTTTGTCCTACCCCAATCAATTTGACCAAACCATGTACGGCTCAGTCGCAGATGCCTACGAAATGGGCGCAGTGGCTGTTGGTGCAACCATCTATTTTGGCGCTGAAGAAAGTCGTCGTCAGATTCAAGAGGTTTCTGAAGCCTTTGAACATGCACGTTCGCTTGGCATGGCTACCATTCTATGGTGCTACACCCGCAACAGTGCTTTCAAGGTTGATGGCGTAGACTACCATACTTCAGCTGACCTCACGGGACAAGCCAACCATATCGGGGTGACCATTCAAGCTGACATCATTAAGCAGAAGCTACCCACCAACAATGGCGGATACCTTGCTGTAGGTCATGGTAAAACCCATGACAAGGTTTACAGTGAACTCAGTTCGGACCACCCCATTGACCTTTGTCGTTACCAAGTCGCTAATTGCTACATGGGACGCATTGGACTCATCAATTCAGGGGGCGCATCCAACGGCAGCAACGATCTAGCTGAGGCTCTTTCAACTGCTGTTATCAATAAACGTGCTGGCGGCCAGGGACTTATTTTGGGACGCAAAGCATTCCAACGCCCTCTCAGTGAAGGCATTGACATGCTGAATGCTGTTCAAGACGTTTACCTTAACACGGACATCACCATTGCGTAAGCCCATGGAGAACGAAGAAGGAAAAGGCTGGTTCAAACGAATCAAATCTGGCATCACGACAGCCACGGAGGAAAAAAAGGAGTTCCCCGATGGCTTGTGGTACAGCTGCCCCAAGTGCAAGGTGATGGTTACCACCGATGAGCATGCAGAAAGCTTGTGGGTTTGTGGCAATTGTGGTCACCACGAGCGCATTGATGCCAGAGAGTACATGTCTTTCCTTTTTGATGAAGGCGCATTCACCGAGCTCAATCCAAACATGGTTTCTGTTGATCCCTTAGAATTCACTGACACCAAGCCCTACAAGGATCGCCTCAAGGCAACCCGCAAGAAAACTGGCTTGAAGGATGCCATCACCACCGGGCATGGTGAAATGAATGGCATCACCGTAACCATGGCCATCATGAATTTCAAATTCATTGGCGGTTCCATGGGTTCTGTTGTGGGTGAAAAGATTGCGCGAGCAATCGATCACAGTTTGGCAACAAAAACCCCATTAATCATTGTGTCAAAAAGCGGCGGTGCTCGCATGATGGAAGCAGCTATTTCATTAATGCAATTGGCAAAGACCTCTGGCCGACTTGGCCAGCTGGATGACGCAAAGATTCCTTACATCTCTGTATTGACTCACCCAACCACTGGTGGCGTAACGGCATCCTTCGCCATGCTTGGTGACATCAACATCGCAGAACCTCGAGCTCTCATAGGCTTTGCAGGCCCTCGTGTCGTGAAAGAAACCATTGGCAAGGAGCTGCCGGAAGGCTTCCAAACCAGTGAGTTCGTTGAGGACCATGGATTTCTTGATTTCATCGTGGAACGCAAGGACCTGAAAGTCAAGATGTCACAATGGCTAACCATGGTTTATCCTTCGAAAAAATAAGTCGCTCACTGGGCAATTTTACCTACCTTTGCGGCCTCCGATCCACGGACTACAACCAACTATCTATAACGATTTAGGAATGTACCTGACTCCAGAAAAAAAGCGCGAAATTTTCGCTCAACACGGTAAGAACGATGCTGACACCGGCACCGCTGAAGGCCAAATCGCCTTATTCACTTACCGAATTGCTCACCTTACTGAGCACCTCAAAGCCAACCGCAAAGACTACAACACAGAGCGTTCACTCGTTTTGTTGGTCGGTAAGCGAAGAAGTCTCTTGAACTACCTTCAAGACAAAGACATCTTGCGCTACCGTGCCATCGTAGAAAAGCTGGGTCTTCGCAAATAATTGCAGAAGATAAACGCAACACTGGAAAGGTAATTCATACTGAGTTGCCTTTTTCAGCTCAATTTAATCGGGGCGCCGTAAACCAATCAGAAGTAAAGAAGACATGAAAGCACCAACACCTATTACCCAAACCATCCAACTCCCTGATGGCCGCACCATCACATTGGAAACAGGACGCATGGCTCGTCAAGCAGACGGCGCCGTACTTGTCCGCTCAGGAGGCACTGCCCTTTTAGCAACTGTCGTTTCCAACAAAGAAGCACGTCCAGGGCTGGATTGGCTTCCTTTGACCGTTGAATACAAAGAGAAATTTGCCTCCGCAGGACGCGTTCCTGGTGGATTCCTTAAGCGCGAAGGCCGTCCAAACGACCGCGAAATCTTGGTATGCCGTTTGGTTGACCGAGTGCTTCGCCCCTTGTTTCCTAAGGACTACCACGCAGAAGTTCAGGTGATCATCACCTTGTTCTCTTACGATGAGGACGTTGCTTCCGATTCATTAGCTGGCTTAGCTGCATCTGCTGCCCTTGCCGTCAGTGACATTCCATTCAATGGCCCCATGTCTGAGGTCAATGTAGCTCGTATTGATGGTGAGTTTGTCATCAACCCAAGCTATGCACAGCTCGAGAAAGCTGACATGGAAATCATGATGGGCGCAACTGCTGATAGCGTGACCATGGTAGAAGGTGAGATGGATGAGGTTTCTGAAAAAGAGATGCTTGAAGCCATCAAGATTGGCCATCAGGTCATCAAAACACAAATTGAAGGACAGCTTGCTCTTGCAGCAATGGTTCCTACCAGCAGCCCTAAGCGTGTCTACAGTCACGAAGTGCATGATGAGGACCTTCGCAAAGCCATCAAAAATGCCACCTATGATGCTGCTTATGTTGTTGCAGGTAAAGCTATCGCTGACAAGCATGAGCGAACAGCAGCATTCAAGCAAGTGATGACTGACTTTGTTGCCACCCTTCCCGAGGAAGAGGCAGGAGAGAAAGAGGGCTTGATTCGTAGTTACTACCATGAAGTTGAAGCATTGGCTGTTCGCAATCAAGTCTTGGACAATGGCCTTCGCCTTGATGGCCGTAAGACTGATGAGATTCGTCCCATCTGGTCAGAAGTCGATTTGCTCCCTGGCCCACATGGCTGTGCCTTGTTTACTCGTGGTGAGACCCAGTCTTTGACCACGGTTACCCTCGGTTCTAAAATGGACAGCAACCGCATTGATGCGGCTACCAAGATTGGTGATGAGAAATTCTACCTCCACTACAACTTCCCTCCTTTCTCTACCGGCGAGGCTCGCATGATGCGTGGCACCAGCCGTCGTGAAATTGGTCATGGTAACTTGGCACAACGTGCACTCAAGCGCATGGTGCCTGCTTCATCAGGCTACACCATTCGTGTGGTATCAGAAATTCTTGAGTCTAATGGATCTAGCTCCATGGCAACAGTTTGCGCCGGAAGCATGGCCATGATGGATGCTGGTCTTGAAATCATTCGTCCCGTCAGTGGCATTGCCATGGGATTGATTACCGATCAGAAGACAGGCAAGTTCGCTGTACTCAGTGACATTCTTGGCGACGAGGATCACTTGGGCGATATGGACTTCAAGGTCACCGGTACTGAAAAGGGTATCACTGCCTGCCAGATGGACATTAAGGTCAAGGGACTTTCTTATGAAATCCTTGAGACAGCTTTGATGCAAGCCAATGCTGGCCGTAAGCACATCGGTGAAGAAATGGCTAAGACCATTGACGCACCCCGCAAAGAGCTCAAGCCACACACACCGAAAATGGTTGTCATGGAGATTCCTAAGGAATACATTGGCGGCGTAATCGGACCTGGTGGCAAGATCATTCAAGGCATTCAAGCTGACACCAACACAACCATCACCCTTGAGGAGATTGAAGAGGTTGGTCGCATTGAAATCAGTGGCACTGATGCTGTTGGATTGGCAAAAGCTCAATCAATCATCAAAGAAATCTGCTTTGTTCCTGAAGTTGGCGCATCCTATGACGGTGTCGTGAAAGGCGTTCAGACCTTTGGTGTATTTGTTGAGATTGGTCGCAACAAGGAAGGCCTCCTTCACGTGTCAGAGATGGCATGGGAACGCGTTGAAGATCCAGCGGACCTCTACAAGGAAGGTGATAAAGTGACTGTGAAGCTTATTGGCACAGACAAAGGCAAGTTGCGTTTGTCTCGTAAAGTCTTGCTTGAAAAGCCTGAAGGTTATGTTGAGCGCCCATCTCGCCCTCGCCCTGATCGCAGTGACCGTAGCGATCGCAAGGGTCGTAATGACCGTCGTGGCCGTGACAACGATCGCCGTGGTGGAGATCGTCGACGTGATGACCGCAATAACAAGCCGAGCAACGACAAGTCTAGCATTGATAAGCCTCGTGAAGACAACCGCGGTGCCCGTGGTAGCCAGAGCGATGAAAGAGGAAACCTCGGTGAGGAAATGAAGAACAGCAAGCCTTCTGAGGATTAAGTCCAGACATTCCGTTGAATCCCTAATTTGATATTGCGTATGCGTCAGTTAAAAATTACAAAACAAGTTACCAACAGAGAGACAGCCTCTCTGGATAAGTACCTGCAGGAAATCGGCAAGGTGGATCTCATCACTGCCGAGATGGAAGTTGAATTGGCTCAAAAAATCAAGGCCGGCGACCAAGTTGCCCTTGAACGTTTGACCAAGGCAAACCTGCGTTTTGTGGTTTCTGTAGCGAAGCAATACCAGAATCAAGGCTTGACACTGCCTGATTTGATCAACGAGGGAAACCTTGGTTTGATCAAAGCTGCCAAACGATTTGATGAGACCCGTGGTTTCAAGTTTATTTCCTATGCAGTTTGGTGGATTCGCCAAAGCATTTTGCAAGCATTAGCTGAGCAATCGCGGATTGTAAGGTTGCCTTTGAACAAGATTGGCTCAATCAACAAAATCAACAAGGCATTTGCCTCTTTGGAGCAGGAGCATCAACGCCCCCCTAGCCCGATTGAGATTGCGAATAAGTTGGACATGAATGAGCAAGATGTGAAGGAGTCCCTTCGCAACAGCGGTCGCCACGTGTCCATGGACGCACCCTTGGTTGAAGGTGAGGACAGCAACCTTTATGATGTACTGAACTCTGACAGCAGCCCGAACCCTGATGACGACCTCATGGTGGATTCACTGCGCACTGAGATTGAGCGTGCATTAACCACGCTCACGCCCCGTGAAGGTGATGTCGTCAGACTTTACTTTGGCCTCAATGCAAAGCAGCCCCTCACCCTTGAGGAGATTGGAGAGAAATTTGACTTGACCCGCGAACGCGTTCGACAAATCAAGGAGAAGGCCATACGCCGAATGAAACACGCTTCCAGAAGTAAGATTCTGAAAACCTACCTTGGCTGATACCCTTCTATAAGGGCCATGCAGGAAAGTAAGAAAAAGCTTCTCCTAAAGGGCACATTGACCGCCATGATTTTTCATGGCGGTTTTTTAATGCTGTTAACCCAAGCAAGTCCGTAAATTGACTAATTTCACAAGCATGAGATACCCACCATTGAAAACCCTGACTGCCATCTTTTTGATTGCTCTGTTAGCAGCCTGTTCTCCAGCAAATAAAGCTTTGAAGCACAGTAAATCCTTGGCAAAATCTGGACTAACCTATGAAGCAACCCTGGCGGCCTTGGATGCAGTTGAGGCAAAGCCCAATTACAAAAAAGCCATGGTTCAGGTGAAAACCCTTGGCACCAAGGAGATTCAAAATCAAATGCGTGAGTTCAATGAGCTCAGGACAGCTGGGGAGACAGTTGGTGCTTTGGATGCCTACGTCAGAGCATGGGACATCGAACAGAGAGCTGCCAACCTAGGCGTTTTACTCACAGGCACTTCAGCTCATGCCAGTGACTTCGCCAACCTGCGAATCGGTTACATCCAAGAACTTGACGGCAAAGGGCAAGCTGCTTTGCAAAGCGAAGATTTCACTGCTGCAGAGCGCATTTATGTGCGTGCGTTGAACTACGACCCAGAGAATGAATCACTCAGGGCATCATGGGTGACCGCTGTTGGCGAGCCCGCCTACCGTGAAGCACAAAGCTTGATGACTGAAAGCAAATACCGGACAGCATACATTGTACTTGAGGACCTTGAGCGCTTAACGGAGACCACATACAAGGACGCTAGAGACATTCAAAGCAAGGCAGTAAAAAAGGGCTCTGTCACTATTGGTGTCAGGGATGTGCTTGCCCCAACACGGCAAGAGTTGGATATCGCAAGGGGCTTGCGATCGGATCTCATCAGCAACCTGATTGGCACACAAGACCCATTCATTGCATGGATTGACTGGAATGAGAAAAACCGTTATGAAGCCACTGAGCAACCTGACTATTTGTTGGAGCTTGAAATGACCAACTGGCGTGAGATGCCTGGGGTTCGAACCAGCTATGAACGCAAGGGCTATCGCAGGGTAGCAATCGTGACCAAAGACCCGGACACAGGTGCTAAAGCCACAACCTACGACTACCAAAAGGTGATCTACCACGATATCGATTTCAAGTACTTGGTTCACGGGGCACTCAGGATGGCATTGGTCGAGCCAACGACCAAAGAAGTGCTTGTGAGCCGTGAGGTTGAAGACATCGTTGAACGCACCATTGCTACGGCACAGTATAGCGGTGACGCGACCAACATCTACCCTGGTCATTGGACTAACAGGTCTGAGGATAAGCCCAGTGATGTCGTGAACCATTCTGGCAAGGCTGTATTGACTTCGCGGTTTCGAACCAGCAACAACCCGAGAATCATTTACCAGATGCAGGAGCAGATAAGGAACTCACTGGTCAAAAAGGCATCCATCACCATGTTTGAAGCCATGCATAGCTCAACTTTCTTGCCTTAAGGAAAGATAATCACGCTTTGAGTTAGAGATTCCACTTAACTTTGCGGCACATATCTGGGGCTGACCGGTTTTGACAGCAAGCCGATAGATCATGTAAGCATGTCGAGCTATTGGGTTGATGCTCGCAAATACAACATCCAATTTTTTTAACTGGCGAGCACAACTACGCTCTTGCCGCTTAATTCTCGATAGAGAGCTAAGCTTATTCTACACTAGGTGCAGAAGCAAGACATCCCTCAAGATCCCCGTTCTACGGAGCTTGATCAAGGGGTGTAGTAAGGTAGAACTAGGGTGAAGCATGTCATGGGCTGATTCTGAAAACATACATGGCTAAGTGCTGGTTGGGTTGTCACTCATCAGGCCTGCATCGAAAACCAATGAATGACTAAGCATGTAGAAGGCACGATATGTCCTTGCCTGGACGTGGGTTCGATTCCCACCAGCTCCACCAAAAAGAAACCCACTCAAATGAGTGGGTTTTTGTATTAGAGTGGAGTTTTGTATTATTGTTAAAAATAAAATTATGAAAACAAAATTATCCTTATCTATTCTTGGTTTATATAACACATTAATGGGTTTAATTATGATGTTCTTTGCTGCGGCACTTGGAAATGAGATTGTTATTTCAGAAAACGCTGATGTATTAAGAATGGGAGAATTATTCCACTACGGACTATCACCAGCTCTCTTAATCATTGGGCTAATGTTATTTCTTTCAAGAGACTGTTCAATTGAAACAGCTAAAAAACTTTTACTAGCA
>ENA-OREN01000022-OREN01000022.1-marine-metagenome-genome-assembly--contig:-NODE-22-length-200972-cov-8.631375_pt1 | contig 200972 bp, 183 predicted proteins | sample MGYA00248624_ERZ508555 | MGnify/ENA primary metagenome ERZ508555 (study PRJEB26222, sample SAMN06267773) | marine metagenome | isolation source: Saanich Inlet, British Columbia, Canada | place... | reverse complement strand
ATAAAATTAGAGTTCCTGTTAACAAAAAAAATGTAATTGCAAGCGGGTTGGTAAAGGAAAAAGATGCGGATTTAATAGTAGATCATATTGATATTGACTTACCATCAAGCGGCCTTTACAAAAACCAGCTTTTAATGTTAGACATCTTAGCCAATAATGACTGGAAAAGGCCTATATATTTTTCCGGGGGAAGCTACGAGGATGCAGAATATTTATGGATGAAAAACTACCTGCAACTTGATGGGTTAGTTTATAAATTAGTTCCAATAAAAAATGAAGTAAATAAAAATAATCCATATGAACTTGGAAGAATTGATTCAAGTACAATGTATAGAATTGTAAAAGGTTGGGAATGGGGAAATTCTGAAAGTAATGATATATATCATGATCCTGAAACTAGAAAAAACAGTATTTCATTCAGAGGGAACTTGCACAGATTAGCTCTTCAACTTATGGAAGATGGGAAGAATAACAAAGCTGAAGAAATTTTAGATCTATCAATGGAAAAAATGCCAATTGATTATTTTGGATTCTATAGCTTAATAGAGCCATATATTTCATCTTATTATAAGTTAGGTAGTTTTAAAAAAGGAAATGATTTATTTAAAACATTGTCTAAAAAATATCAAGAAAATTTAACTTACTATTCTCAGATGTCCAAATCAAAAAATGAAAAATTTTCAATATATACTTATGCAGAAAATATAATTACTGACACTGAAAGATATAGGACTTTAGTTGAATCTTTATTGGGTTCAAATGACAATAATATTAAATCAGAAGGCATCCAGAATTTCATAAATAGCACTGAATATGTTAAAGATCTATATGGCAATTATGAATACTATACCTTAATGATACCCTTTTTAGAAGAATTATATATATCTAATGAAAATAATTTAGCTAAAGAGCTTTATGTTAATATTTCTGAGCAATTAAAAGAAAGGTTAGAGATTTTAATTTCTATGCCAAAAGAAAATAGAATAACTTATGCCCAAAATATTTCCAATGATATTTATCAATTCAGTTCAATTGTAAATGTGTTGAAAAATTATGAAAAAAATAAAGATTTAATAACCTCTGAACTAAACACTTTTCTAAATTTAAGATTAAAATTAAATATTAAATAAAATCATTAATAAGATTTATAAGAGTATTTGCGTCTTGTTCACCACTTTGCCTCCAAACCATTTCTCCTCCTTTATAAATCATTAAAGTTGGAAGTGCCTTAACTCTCAAAGCCTCCTTTAATTCGTTATTCTTATCCACATTTATTTTAATCACTTTTCCTTTATCTCCAATCGCAGCTGCAACATCTCTTAAAACTGGATGCATAGCACTAGAAGATTCGTCCCAATCTCCATAAAAATCTAACAGAATTGGGATTTCTAAATTGATTATCTCACCAAATTTTGACATAAGACAAGTATTATAATTAGTGCTAAATTAACATTTTTTAGAAATCTAAGCCTTTTTAAGGGTTATAACAGAGATTTCTGGCCATACTCCAACTCTTCCTGGAAAGACTAAAACCCCAAAACCCCTGTTCACATATAAGTATTGATTTTTCTCCTTGTATAGCCCCGCCCAGTATTTATAAGCCCATTTTATTGGACTCCACTTTATCCATCCTGGAATTTCAATTCCAAATTGCATTCCATGTGTATGTCCACTTAAAGTCAAGTGAAAGTGAGTAGGATGATTTATCAATTTTTGATTCCAATGAGAAGGATCGTGACTCATAACAATTTTAAAATCTTCACTATTTAAGCCTTCACATGCTTTATCTATATCCCCCCTTTTCTTAAACCCTCCTTTTCCCCAATTTTCCACTCCAATTAAAGAAATACTTTGATTTTTGGAATTAATTTTTTTATTTTCATTTAATAAAATTTTAAATCCCATTTCCTTTTGAAGATTTAAAAGATCCTTAAAATTTTCTTTTTTTTCTTCTTCAGAATTCCATGTAATATAATCTCCATAATCGTGATTGCCTAAAATCGAATACTTTCCATCAGAAGCTTTAATTTTAGAAAAAATATTTTTCCATTTAATTAATTCATCTGCTTTATTATTAACAAAATCTCCTGTAAATAAAACTAAATCTGAGTTTTGTTTATTGATTAAATCTATCGCATATTCTACCTTATTTATTTTTTTTAAACTACCACTATGTATGTCTGAAATATGTGTAAGCTTATATCCATCAAACTCATCTGGCAAATCATCAAATTCTAGTTCATATTTTATTACTCTATAATTATACCTTCCTCTATATATCCCATGGATAATGAATGGAATTGGGATAGCAGCTACAATTAGCGCTATTTTACTTATAAAATTTCTTCTTTGAACTAAAAAATTACTCGATTTATTTAATTCAAAAAATAAATTATAAAAAGATTGCAATAATCTCATTATATCTTCAAAAAACAAAAATGAAATAACAATTAATTTGAATACAAATAAGGTTAAAAATAACGCAAATGGAATAGATAAATAATTATAAAATACATCTGATAAATTTAAAGATTGATTGTAAATTATAAAAAATCTGTAGAGTAAATTAATTATCACTAATACATTTATCCAAACGTAAACTTTTAGGATCCAGTTATGTTTGAATGATGTTTTGAATGCTTGAAATGCGTATATTTCAATTAATAAAAATACTGTAACAAGAAATGCCCATCTCAAAACTATATTTTTTTAAATTAGCTATCAAATGTAGAAAAATATAGATGAAGGCAAAAAAGAAGTTGTTTTTAATCGATGCTTATGCTTTAATTTTTAGAGGATACTATGCATTTATAAAAAATCCAAGAATAAACTCGAAAGGCATGGATACTAGTGCTATTATGGGGTTTATGAATTCTTTATTAGACCTAATAAAAAGAGAAAAGCCTGAAAATTTAGCTGTAGCTTTTGATAAAGGAGGATCAAGTGATCGCTTAGAAATTTTTGAAGATTACAAGGCTAACCGAAGTGAAACGCCTGATGCAATTAAAATTGCAGTTCCATACATTCATGAAATATTAAACGCTATGCGAATTCCCATTCTAATTAAAAACGGATATGAAGCGGATGATATTATTGGTACTGTAGCTAAAAAAGCTGAAAAAAATAATTACGAAGTTTTTATGGTTACTCCTGATAAAGATTTTGCTCAATTGGTTTCAGAAAACATATTTATGTATAAGCCTGCCAGAATGGGTAATGGAATTGAAATATGGGGCGTAAAAGAGGTCCAAAAAAAGTTTGAAGTATCTGATCCTTTACAGGTAATAGATTTCTTAGGAATGATGGGGGATTCCGCAGATAATATCCCTGGACTTCCTGGGGTTGGCGAAAAAACTGCTAAAAAATTTATAGCTGAATATGGTTCTATCGAAAACCTTTTAGCCAATACAGACCAAATTAAAGGTAAACTGAAAGAAAAAATTGAGAAAAACAAAGAGATAGGATTGCTTTCAAAAAAACTAGCCACCATAATTTTGGATGTTCCGATAAATTACGACTTCAAAAATTTCAAGCTAGAAGATCCTAATACTCAAAAAATTAAAGAAATATTTGATGAGCTTGAATTTTTAAGAATGAAGGAAAATTTTTTCAAAATTTTTTCTGATAAAAAAGATGAATTAAAAAATCCTACTTTAAAAGAAGACATTCAATACGATTTGTTTAATTCACCAGGAGAAACCAATCTTAATTCATCTAACAAATTTATTGATTTAACAAAATCTAAACATCTATATCAGGTTATTAAAACTGAATTAGGCAAACAATTATTATATGAAAAATTAAATAATCAGACTCAAATTTCTTTTAAAATAATAAAATATGATATTGACAATAATTTCTTCGGAATATGTTTAAGTTGGGAAGCTAAAAAAAGTTATTATTTAACAATACAAAAAAAAGATCAAAATTCATTAAATCAAATAAAATCTATTTTTCAAAATAATCAAATAATAAAAATTGGATATGATTTAAAAATTGAATTTCAAATACTTAATGAATTTGAAATTTTTGTAAAAGGAACATGTTTTGATAATAAAATTGCTCACTATTTAATTAATCCTGATATAAGCCATGATTTAAAATTGCTTTGTGAAAATTATCTGAATTATAAAACAAGTACTGTTTTAGATTCTGATTTAGATAATACAATTGAACTTGGGATGGAGATAAGTGATTTAAATTTTCAACTAAAAGAATTTTTAAGTAACGATTTAAAAAAAGCCAATCTTGAAAGTCTTTTTAAAAATATTGAAATGCCATTATTAATGGTTCTTTCAAAAATGGAAATTAATGGAATAAAAATTAATTCTAATTTTTTAAAAAATCTCTCTAATGATTTTCATAATGATCTTAAATTAATAGAAAAAAGAATATTTAGTTTAACTAATTCTATTTTCAATTTAGCATCTCCAAAACAACTTGGAGAAGTGCTATTTGATAAACTTAAAATAATAGATTCTCCAAAAAAAACTAAATCTGGTCAGTATTCAACTTCAGAAGAAATTCTATCAAAGCTTGCTAAAGATCATGAAGTTGTTTCAGAAGTTTTAAAATGGAGATCATTACAAAAATTAATTAATACGTATGTTGATGCATTGCCTAAACAAATAAACTTAAATACTAATAGAATCCATGCTGTATTTAATCAAGCTGTTGCTTCTACAGGCAGACTGAGCAGTAACAATCCTAATCTTCAAAACATTCCAATAAGAAGCGAGAGAGGAAGGCTAATTAGAAAAGCATTTATTTGTGAAAATTCCGATTATGTAATGCTTTCTGCTGATTATTCTCAAATTGAACTTAGAGTAATCGCTTCTTTAAGTGAAGATTCTAATATGATCACTGCTTTCCAAAACAATAATGACATTCATAACTCTACTGCTTCTAAAGTTTTTAATGTAGATATTTCTGATGTAACTAAAGAGCAAAGAAGTAACGCTAAAACTGTTAATTTTGGAATAATATATGGAGTTTCTGCTTTTGGACTAAGCAATCAAACATCACTTAGTCGTTCTGAATCAAAAGAGCTAATAGAATCATACTTTAACGCATATCCTTCGTTAAAAAATTACATCTCAAGTCAAATTAATTTTGCTAGAGAGAATGGTTATGTGGAAACTGTTTTAGGCAGAAGAAGATATTTAAGAGACATTAACTCCAGAAATCAGATTGTAAGAGGAGCTTCTGAAAGAAATGCAGTCAATGCGCCAGTGCAAGGAAGTGCAGCAGACATAATCAAAATAGCGATGATTAATATTCAAAATAATATAACTGATCACAATTTAAAATCTAAAATGCTTGTTCAAGTTCATGATGAATTAATCTTTGAAATTCATAACTCCGAATTAGAACAAATGCAGAAAATAATAAAAAATGAAATGGAAAATGCTTTTACATTAAAAGTGCCATTAGCCGTTGATATAGGTATAGGTGAAAACTGGTTTGAAGCTCACTAATTATTTTATTTATTTAAGCGTTTGCAGATTTCATTTATTGTTGTAGATTTGCAGGCCAATAAAAGAGATAGAATTATCTTTCTCGAAGAAAAAAAATATTTTGGATTCATTAACATACAAAACAATCTCAGCAAACAAAGCTACAGTTGACAAAAACTGGGTTATAGTAGATGCTAGCGGACAAGCTCTTGGAAGAATGTGCTCAAAAGTTGCTAAACTTATTAGGGGGAAATACAAGCCAAGTTTTACTGCTCATGTAGACTGTGGAGACAATGTAATTATTATAAATGCTGAAAAAATAACTCTCTCTGGAAACAAGTGGGATAATAAAAAATATATAAGGTATACAGGTTATCCCGGAGGTCAAAGATCTTTAACAGCAAAGGAATTATTTGCTAAAGATCCTGCTAGATTAATTGAAAAATCTGTAAAAGGAATGTTGCCAAAAAATAAATTAGGAGCAGCTCTTTTTAGAAATTTAAAAGTTTATGTTGGGGAAAATCACAAACATGAAGGGCAAAGTCCTGTTTTAATTAATTTAAATGATTTAAAATAATTTATGGAAGTAATTCACAAAATTGGAAGAAGAAAAACATCTGTTGCTAGAGTATATTTATCTAAGGGAAAAGGTGTTTATTCAATAAATGGGAAATCTCTAGAAGAATACTTTCCAACTGCATTATTACAATATAAAATAAATCAGCCATTTACCTTAACGGAAACATTATCTAGTTATAACGTAAAAGTAAATGTTTATGGAGGAGGAATTAATGGTCAAGCTGAATCTATTAGATTAGCTATTTCTAGAGCACTTTGTGAAATTAATGAAGAATACCGTCCTGTGTTAAAAAAGGAAGGTTTAATGACACGTGACCCTAGAATGGTTGAAAGAAAAAAATTCGGTCAGAAGAAAGCAAGAAAAAAATTCCAATTCTCGAAACGTTAATATATATTTCGATTAGAAGAATCAAGTTCATAAAATTATTGAAATTAACCTGTTGTCGTATTCGCTTAGCGAAAGTTAGTTTAGCATCTAAATAAATAAAAATTAAATATTTATTGCTAATCATACGGAACGTAAACTAAAAAAAATGACAAAAATTCAAATTAAACCTCTTTTAGAGGCTGGTGTTCACTTCGGGCATCTAACGCGTAAATGGAATCCAAATATGGCTCCCTATGTATATATGGAGAAAAATGGAATTCACATTATTAACTTATACAAAACCGCTTCTAAAATTGAAGAATCTAGTGATGCTTTACATAAAATAGCAGCTTCTGGAAGGAAAATTTTATTTGTTGCTACTAAAAAACAAGCTAAAGAAATAGTTGCTAAAACAGCATCTGATGTAAACATGCCATATATTACTGAAAGATGGCCTGGAGGGATGCTTACAAACTTTGTAACTATTAGAAAAGCTGTTAAAAAAATGTCTGCTATTGACAGAACCAAACAAGATGGAACTTTTGAAGCATTGTCGAAAAGAGAAAAATTACAAATCGATAGATTAAGAGCCAAGTTAGAAAAAAATTTAGGCTCAATAACTGACATGACAAGGCTCCCAGGAGCTTTATTTGTAGTAGATATAAGAAGAGAACACATTGCTGTTAAAGAAGCTCAAAAATTAAATATTCCCATTTTTGCAATGGTAGATACTAATTGTGATCCGAGAGAAGTAGATTTTGCAATTCCTTCAAATGATGACGCATCTAAATCTATCAACATCATTCTTAATTATGTTTCTAATGCAATTAAAGAAGGATTATCCGAAAGACAAAAAGAAAAGGATCAAGCTGATTTAATTAAAGAAAAAGAAGAAACATCAGAAGAGAAAACAACTGATTCTGAAAATACACAAGAAACTTCACAAGAGATTAAAGAAAAATCCACAAATTCTACTAAAAAAAAGAAAAGAGTTAGAAAAAAAATTACTAAAAAATCTGAAGAATAATTATTATGGGGAAAATAACTGCATCTGAAGTAAATAATCTCAGAAAAATATCTGGTGCCGGAATAATGGATTGCAAAAATGCATTAGTAGAAGCTAATGGTGATACTGAAATTGCCATTGAAATTTTAAGAAAAAAAGGTCAAAAAGTAGCAGCTAAAAGAGCAGATAGAGATTCGTCTGAGGGGGCTGCAATTGCAAAAGTAAGTGATGATTCAACAAATGGGATAATAATTTCATTGAACTGTGAAACTGATTTTGTAGCTAAAAACGAAAGTTTTATTTCATTAGCAAATGAATTAGCTGAATTAGCTTTAAATCATAATTCGATGGATGAGTTTTTAAATTCTAGTATAGACTCGATGACAGTTAGTGATAAGCTTATACAGCAAACTGGGGTGATTGGTGAAAAACTTGTTATAGGTAGCTTTGAAAAAATATCCGCTTCATATGTAGGGAAATATATTCATGCCGGAAATAAAATTGCAACAATCGTAGGGTTTTCATCTTCTGTTCAAGGGATTGAAGAAACTTCTAAAAATGTTGCTATGCAAGTAGCTGCGATGAATCCTATTGCGCTAGATGAAAATGGAATTGATCAAAAAACTATTGACAAGGAAATAGAAATAGCTAAAGATCAATTAAGGCAAGAAGGTAAACCAGAAGCTATGCTAGAAAATATTGCTAAAGGTAAATTAAAAAGATTTTTCAAAGATAACACCTTGGTTAATCAAGATTATATAAAAGACAATAAGCAAAGTGTTTCTTCATATGTTAAATCTATAAATTCAGACTTAACAATTACTGATTTTAAAAGAGTTAGTTTAGTTTAAATCTTTTTATTAAGGCTAATTTTTCTTGTTAAAATTGTAAAAATCATTGATTATATTTACATCAATAATCCTAAAATGATGTACAAAAGAATCCTTTTAAAATTAAGTGGCGAAGCCTTATTAGGTGAACGTCAATACGGGATTGATCCAATTAGAATTTCACAATATGCACAAGAAATAAAAAAAGTAACAAGCCTTGGAATAGAAGTCGCCATTGTTATTGGAGGGGGAAATATATTTAGAGGTGTTTCTGCAGCCAATAATGGAATGGATAGAGTTCAGGCAGATTACATGGGAATGCTAGCTACTGTAATAAATGGACTTGCTTTACAAAGTGCATTAGAAGAAACCGAAGTACAAACTAGACTTCAAACAGCAATTAAAATTGAAGCTGTAGCAGAAGCATATATCAAAAGAAAGGCTGTTCGGCATTTAGAGAAAAAAAGAGTTGTCATCTTTGGAGGGGGAACAGGAAATCCTTTTTTTACAACAGATTCTGCTGCTGTCTTAAGAGCTATAGAAATTAATGCAGATGTTATTTTAAAAGGAACTAGAGTTAATGGAATCTATGATTCAGATCCTGAGAAAAATAAAAATGCCATTAAATTTGATTCTATCTCATTTGACAATGTTTTGAATAAAAACCTTAAAGTTATGGACAGTACAGCATTTACTTTAAGTAAAGAAAATAATTTGCCTATTATTGTTTTTAATATGAACAAAAAGGGTAATTTATTCAAAATAATATCTGGAGAAAAAATTGGCTCAATCGTTAAATAGTTACTTGTGGAAGAAATAGAATTTATTATCGAAGTCTGCGAAGAGTCTATGAAAAATGCCATAAGGCATCTTGAAAAAGAATTACTTAATATTAGGGCGGGGAAAGCTAATCCATCAATGCTTGCTAGTATTAAATTAGATTATTATGGCTCATTAACCCCATTATCACAAATAGCAAACATCAATACTCCTGATGCTCAAACTATTTCAGTTCAACCATGGGAAAAAGATAAATTAATTGAAATTGAAAAAGCTATAATGGTAGCTAATTTAGGTTTTAATCCAATGAATAATGGAGAGTCTATAATTATCACAATCCCTCCTCTAACTGGAGAAAGAAGGCGTGAACTTGTTAAAATAGCCAAGTCTGAAATTGAAATAGCTAAAATTAGTGTCAGAAATTCTAGAAAAGAAGCTAATAATGATATAAAGAAGTTAGAAGTTTCTTTAGATCAAAAGTCTTTATCTGAAGGTGATATTCAAAATTTAACTAATAAATATATTACTCAAATTGACAAAATATATTCTATTAAAGAAAAGGAAATTCTTTCTGTTTAATTTTTAATAGCATTATATTTGTTTTATGAAGGTAAATAAAAACACATTTGGATTTCTATAAGCGTTGGTCTTTGGATTGGTTTTTTTTAAAATCATTATATTTATGTTATGAAAAAGATGCTTGCTCCTTTTATACTATTACTGGAATTGAAGATAAATCTTCTGAAGAAAATCTTAAAATGGTTCAGGAATTAATTAGATTAAAGAAAGAATTTGATGAACAAAAAGAGTAATCAATGAAAACTTCATATTTGATTGTTTTAATTTTCACTTATTAAATGAATAATTTTACAGTAAAAAGTTTACTAAAAGAAGACCCAAATTCTCAAAAGGTATTTATAAAAGGGTGGGTAAAAACTTTCAGAGCAAATAGATTTATATCTCTAAACGACGGATCCTGTTCGCAAAATATTCAATGTGTTGTTGACTTTGAAAACACAGATTCAGAAATGCTTTCAAAAATAAATACTGGAGCATCTCTAGAAATAGAGGGAATTCTTGTGGAAAGTCAGGGGAAAGGACAAAAATCAGAAATTAAAGTAGATAAAATAGTTGTTCTTGGAGAATGCGACATGAACTCTTATCCAATTCAGCCTAAGAAACATTCATTAGAGTTTTTAAGAGAAAATGCTCATTTAAGAGTCAGAACAAATACTTTTAGTTCAGTAATGAGAATAAGATCTAGCATATCATTTGCTATTCATAAATATTTCAAAGAAAAAGGGTTTTTCTATGTTAACACTCCAATAGTAACAGGTAATGATGCAGAAGGAGCTGGAGAAATGTTCAAAGTAACTACACTTGATATTAATAATGCAAAATTAAATTCTAAAAAAGAAATAGATTATTCTGAAGATTTTTTTGGAAAAGAAACTAACCTAACGGTCTCAGGGCAATTAGAGGCTGAGAGTATGGCGATGGGGCTTGGTAAAGTTTATACTTTTGGCCCAACCTTTAGAGCAGAAAACTCTAATACATCTAGACATTTAGCTGAATTTTGGATGATTGAGCCAGAAATGGCATTTTATGATTTAGAAGACAACATGAAATTAGCAGAAGAGTTTATTAAGTCTGTGATTAAAGACCTTATAGATGAATGCAAAGAAGATTTGGAAAATTTAAACAAAAAACTTTTAGATGAAGACAAGGCTAAACCAATGAATGAAAGAAATGAATTAAATTTATTGGAGAGGTTAGATTTTGTTATTAATAATGATTTTGAAAAAATTACCTACACTGAAGCATTTGAAATTCTAAGAAATTCTAAACCAAATAAAAAGAAAAAATTTAAATTCCCAATTTTAGAGTGGGGAATAGATCTTCAAAGTGAACATGAACGTTTTTTAGTTGAAAAACACTTTAAAAAACCTGTGATCATCTATGATTACCCTGCAAAAATTAAAGCTTTTTATATGAGAATGAATGAAGATGGCAAAACAGTAAAAGCTATGGATATTTTATTTCCAGGAATAGGAGAAATAGTTGGGGGATCTCAAAGAGAAGAAAGGTTAGACGTTTTAAAGTCTAGAATTAAAGAACTGAACATTGAAGAAAAAGAATTGTGGTGGTATCTTGATCTTAGAAAATATGGAACAGTAAAACATAGTGGGTTTGGTTTAGGACTAGAACGATTAATATTATTTGCTACTGGAATGACAAACATTAGGGATGTTATTCCATTCCCAAGAACTCCTAAAAATGCAGAATTTTAAATTAAAATTCTACATTTTGTTTTTTTGTATTTTTATTACAATAAAATATAAATGCTAAATCAACATTTACGTTTAAAGTTATCTCAAAAATTATCTCCTCAACAGATTCAGTTGATGAAGCTGATTCAACTTCCTTTACAAGAACTTGAACAGCATTTGGCAAGAGAAATAGAAGAAAATCCTGCCCTAGAATTAGGAAAAGAGAGTGATGAAGATTCAATTGATTACGACAATGATGATAATCAGAATGATGATAATGAGATTAATGTTGAAGATTACCTAAGTGATGATGATGTTCCAGATTATAAATTGAAATCTAATAATTATAGTTCAGATGATGTCGAGAAATCGATCCCTTTTACTTCTGGAATTAGCTTTAATCAATTCTTAAAAAATCAACTTCATAGTTTTTCATTTAATGAAACTGAAACTCAAATTGCGGAATTTCTTGTAGGAAGTATTGATCATTCGGGTTATTTGAGAAGAGAAATATTAGACATTGTAGATGATTTAGCTTTTACAATGAATATTAATACAGACTTAATAATTGTAAAAAAAATATTAAAAACAATTCATTTGCTAGATCCCCCTGGAATTGGAGCTCGAAATTTACAAGAATGTCTAACAATACAGTTAAAAAGAAAGCCACTATCTAAATCTATTACAAATGCTATTAATATTATAGAAAATAATTTTGACCTATTTATTAAAAAACACTATAATAAAATAATTTCAAAATTGAATATAAATGAAGATGAATTAAAAAATGCCATCAAAGAAATCGAAAAATTAAACCCTAAACCTGGTTCAGCTTTTTCAGAATCAACCAAAATTAATTCTTCTATTATTCCTGATTTCACTATTGAAATTATTGACAATCATTTAAGCCTCAATCTTAATTCAAGGAATGCCCCTGATCTTTACGTTTCTAATGAGTATAAAAATATCCTATCGGGTTACCAAGAAACAAAAAAAGTGTCGAAATCGCAGAAAGATGCTGTAATATTTATTAAACAAAAATTAGATGCTGCAAAATGGTTCATTGATGCCATAAATCAAAGAAATCAAACTCTACTCATTACAATGAAAACCATAATGGATTTTCAAAAAAAATATTTTCTTTCAGGAGATGAAAGTCACCTTAAGCCTATGATTTTAAAAGATATTGCTGAAAAAATAAAAATGGATATATCAACTATATCTAGAGTGGCAAACAGTAAGTATGTAGACACTCCATATGGCATTAAACTTATTAAATCTTTTTTCTCTGAAGGAATTACAAATGATGAGGGCAAAGAAGTTTCAACTATAGAAATTAAAAAAGAACTTAAAAATATTATAGAAAAAGAAAATAAGTCAAAACCACTTACAGATGACGAATTGACTAATAAAATAAATGAAAAAGGATATCCAATAGCGAGAAGAACTGTGGCAAAATATAGAGAAATGATAGGAGCTCCAGTTGCTAGATTAAGAAAAAAACTCTAAATGGTAAATTCTCTTTCTATAATTATTGTCAATTATAAAACTTGGGATAAATTAAAATTATGTCTAGATAGTATTTCTAAACAAGATGGCATTAGAATATCAACAATAGTAGTTGACAATAACTCAGATGACAATAAACTAGACAGTTTTAAAAATAAATATAAATGGGTTAAATGGATTGAAAACTCAAAAAACTTTGGGTTTGCAAAAGCCTGTAATATTGGGGCTAATTATTGTAAGTCTAAATGGTATTTGTTTTTAAATCCTGACACAATTCTTGTTGAAAATTCTCTAGAATCTTTGATCTTTTATTGCAATAACAACATTCAACATAAAATAATTGGAATTAAACAAATTAATGAAAAATCCATTCCAATAAATTCGTTTGGTATTTTTTTAAATTTTTGGAGTTTATCAGGCTTGATTAGGCCTATTATTCGTCTATTAAAAAATTCATCGTATAAAAAAATGAATTCAAGATTAATTTCCCATCCTGACTGGATATCTGGTTCATTTGTTTTAATTAGAAAAAATGATTTTTATTTAATTAATGGTTGGAATGAGAATTATTGGATGTATTACGAAGATATGGATATATGTAGAAGAGCTAAAAATAATAATTTAAAAGTCGCTTTACTAAATAATTGGAATTGCACACATTTTCATGGAGCATCCTCAAGGAAAAATAATACAATAAAGATTATTACAAAATCTGAAGTAATTATTTCTTCACATATTTATATAGAAGAACATATTAACCCTAAAATGACTTTATTAATTCATCTTAGCTTAATAATAATACAGTTAATTGATTTATTATTGGGTTCTCCTTTCTCTTCAAATAAAAGAGCCATCCTTTTAAATAGTATTACTTATTGGAAAAAAGGAGTTTTTAAATCAAATTGGTGTTCAGAAAGAGCTGTTTCTAATTATTAAGCTTAGTGTAATATAAATCCAACTTCATTCTTTTTTCATAATATTCAGCACTAGGACTAGGACCAATTAATACAGTTCCTAATGGATTAATAGCTGTAGAATTTGGGATAAAAGTCATCAAATCTTTAGTTTCAACCTCTACATTTATTGTATTGCTAATGTCAGAAGAAACTACTAAACCTAATTTGGTGTTTGTAGAATCTTTACGAATCACATTTTTAATATGCTCGCTGATTCTAATTTTATACATTAACCCATTTTTATCTTCATCTAACTCAATAGAGCCTCCATGAACTATTTTATTTTGATATTCTTTTGGTCCTGCAGAATTATCTACAAAATAATCTATTAAAGGTGCTTTATTATCAATATCATATAAGTATAATCTAGATGGTTCAATTATTCCTCCGCTTGAAGACAACATGTCTTTATTAATATATATTGAAAGGCTAGCTTCATTCACTAACCATTCTTTCTTTCTAATTTCCTCTAATAAATCATTTCCATTATCATCTTTAAATAACTCTATCTCAGCCATAATTCCTTCACCCCCTTTTAGATAAACCAACCCAGCATTATTAATTGTGTCACTAATGGCCGTAATTATCTCTGCCGGATATAGATCATATTTAAAGGAATTCAATTTAATCCCATTTAAATTTAGCTTATACTCATCCTCTGTAGACTCTATAACATCATCACTTGTATCGTCGTCAGTGTCGTTTTTATCATATTTTTGATAATCATAAACTATTCTAATTTCAGCCTCAGAAAAATTTAATATCATTAATAATGGATCTGAAAAATCGTAAGCATCGATAATAATTCCTTTAAAAAATAATTTAAAATTTTCTGCATTAGCTAAGTCATCTGAACCTTCATTATCTAAAATTTTTGATTGAAAAAAATCTTTATCAAGAGAAACTCTAATCCTGGGGGTTAATCTTTCTTTTACAATTTCAGACTCATCATCATCTTCAGTTTCCGGATCATCTTCCTTATAAAAAACTAACTCTTTTGAATTAATTTCAATTTCTTCGTCAAATAGAACAGTCCCAGAAAAATTATCAGGAATACTATTACTAGAGTAATATTTTTGATACGTTTCAAAATTATTTTCTGGATCAAATGGCCTTAAAAAATAATCTAGCTCACTAACCTTAAGCTTAAATTTTGCCTCAGAATTACCCATTAAAGAATCTAACTCATAAAGAGTCGCTCCAGCATTTGGGTTAATACTTTCAGTGTCATCTCCATCTAAAATTCCATCTCCATCAGTATCTGGATTTAAAGGGTCTTGACCTGAATTAGATTCGTCAGAATCAGAAACTCCATCTCCATCACTATCACTATAAGGGTCTTCACTATCTACATCATATAAATTAATAACTCCATCATTATCATCATCATCTACATTCGTAAAAAAAGGAATGTCTAAAAAAACATCTTTAATTGTTTCCAATTCTGGGATTGCAGCTATATTATCTTCCATTCCGTTTATCTCATCTGTTGGACTAAAAATCCCAAAAACCGCATTAGGAGTATCAAACGATAACTGGCTTAAAAAGCTAACCTTACTTTTTCCATATATATTATCTTCATAAATTCCGAGTTGAAAAGTTGATATTGCATTAGCAATATATGGTGGAATTTTATTCATTTTGACAAACACAGGCACTTCTTCTATGTCTGTATTAAATGGTTTGTTATCAATTAGATCCACTCCTACAGTATTGTAATCCTTGTTACAACTTGTCATAAAAAGCAGAAGAACAAATAAAAATTTAATATAATTCATTTTATTTAACTCAATATTTTAGTGTTATAAAATTCCAAATATTCTTTTTCATAGCCCTCTTTAAATCCACAGATTAAAGTTGGCTTCTTATGTTTATTTGCAAGATCTATAATAGATTCATTAACATTATCAGAAGCTAAAATAACACCATCTGAATTTAATACTGCCAATTTAAATAAATTCTCATAGGTAGTATCGTCTAAAACACTTAGAGTTTCACTTTCAATTTGATCAAATTGAAGTTTACTAACTATTTTAGAATCTAATTTTCCCTTAATTTCATCACCATATAAAGAAACTATTACCTTTGAATTTGAGAATAAAGGTTCATTTTTATAATATTCTTTTAAATAAATTGGCATAAGAGCAGTAATCCAACCATGAATATGAATTATATCAGGAGACCAATTTAATTTTTTAATTGTCTCTACTACTCCTTTTGCAAAAAAAATAGCTCTTTCGTCATTATCCTTATAAAGCTTTTTCTTCTCATCAGCATGTAATAGTCTATTTTTAAAATATTCATCATTATCTATAAAATACACTTGCATTCTTTCTTTTGGAATTGATGCTACTTTAATAATTAAAGGCATATCCAAATCATCTATTATTAAATTCATTCCTGAAAGACGAATAACTTCATGCAACTGATGGCGTCTTTCATTAATTAGCCCATATTTAGGTATAAATATTCGTGTTTGTCCCCCGTTTTCATTTACCATTTTAGGCAAACTATATGATAAGGTTGAAATATCATTATTAGGAAGATACGGGATAACCTCAGAAGAAACATACAATACTTTTTTTCCAGTCATAAAATCCTTTCTTTTAAACTCAATTATTAGAGAATGCAAAATTACAAAAATTATGTTAGATTTATTCCATAATATCACATATAGAGTGTGTTAAAATTATATTAAATGATTGTTTGCAGCAGAAAGCAAGAAGTAATTGAACTTATAAGCGATTCTATTAAGCTTAATAAAACCATAGGCTTAGTGCCAACAATGGGGTCTTTGCATGAAGGACACTTGTCGTTAATATCTGAAGCCTTGGCTAATAATGATATTATTTGGGTAACTATTTTTGTAAACCCTACTCAATTCAACAATTCTGACGACCTTAAAAATTATCCAAAAAACTTCAAGGAAGACCTTAATCTTATTAAAAAAATTTCTAATAATATAAATGTTTTTCATCCAAATGAAATGGAAATTTATGACGGAAAACCTTTATTAAAAGTCTATGATTTTAATAGTCTTGATTTAGAGTTAGAGGGCAAATATAGAGCTAGCCATTTTAACGGAGTAGCCACAGTTGTTTCCAAACTACTAAATCTATTTAAACCCACTAATGCTTATTTTGGAGAAAAAGACTATCAACAAACTCAAATAATTAATCGACTAATTGGTATAGAAAAAATTGAAGTTAATTTAATTATTTGTCCTACTAAAAGAGACAAAAATGGACTAGCCTTAAGTTCTAGGAATAAACTTCTTTCCAAAAAAAACAAAAAAAAATCTTCAATAATCTACGAAAGTCTTATTTATTTAAAAAAATATTTTCAAAATAAACCTGTTCCTCTAATTATTAATGAAGTTAAGACTAAGATTAATTCTTTTCAAGATTTTCAAATTGAATATTTAGAAATAGTAAATAATAAAAGTCTTCAACTTGAATCAAATTACGATAAAAATAAAGTTTATAGAGCCTTTATATGTGTTAGTGTAAAAGGTGTAAGATTGATTGACAACATCTTATTGAATTAATTATATTTGCCGAATGCAAATTGAAGTTTTAAAATCAAAAATTCATAAGGTTACCGTTACAGAATGTGACCTAAACTATATTGGCAGCATAACAATAGATGAGAGTTTAATAAAAGCTGCAAATATGATTATTGGAGAAAAAGTTCAAGTAGTTAATATCAATAATGGCGAAAGGCTAGAAACCTACATAATTAAGGGAAAGAAAAACAGCGGAGAGGTTACATTAAATGGACCCGCAGCTAGAAAAGTTCAAAAAGGAGATAAAATCATAATCATTAGTTATGCTAGAATGAGTGTTTCTAAAGCTGAAAATTATAATCCAACTCTTATTTTTCCAGATGAAAATAACTTCATCAAATAAAGATGAAAAAAATCATAGTAGAATTTTTTAAAAATATTTTTCCTCTATTACTTGGTGTTTTTTTAATTTATTATTCTTATTCCAACACTTCGCCTGAAGATAGACAAGAAATATTTAAATCTTTGAAATATGCTAACTATCGGTATGTCGCACTATCTATTTTCTTGGCCATTTTAAGTCACCTTTCTAGATCATACAGGTGGAAATATCTTTTAACTCCTCTAGGATATAAAATAAATTTTTTAAACTCAGTAATGTCTTTATTAATCGGTTTTCTTGCAAATTTAGGAGTGCCGCGTTCTGGTGAATTTTTAAGAGCAAGCTCAATTACTCTTTATGAAAAAGTTCCTTTTGAAAAAGGGTTTGGAACAATTATTACTGAGAGAATTATTGATGTAATTATATTAAGCACTTGCATTGTTATTGGAATGTCTATGAATTCCTATATAACAATTCCGAAACTTTCACTTAAACCCTTGTCAATTCTTCTTTTTATTACTATTTCTATTCTTGTTTATTTTTTATATAAACTTATTAAGAAATCTTCTTTAGGTTATAAAATTTCTCATTTTGTTTTAGGATTGAAGAAAGGGGTTTTATCTATATTAAGTATCCCAAATAAAGAAAAATTCATAATACATACATTATTCATTTGGATTATGTATTTCTTAATGATTTATGTTATGAAATTTAGTATGCCTGAAACCTTTTATTTGGGGTTTGAGGCTATTTTTTCTGCATTTGTTGCTGGATCCATAGCAATATCAATAACTAATGGAGGAATCGGCATTTATCCATTAGCCATTGCAAGTATTATTAGTCAATATGGTGTTTCTTATGAAAGTGCCTTAGCATTTGGTTGGATTGTTTGGACATCTCAAACTTTAATGATATTAACATTCGGGTCCTTGTCTTTTATTTTTTTACCTATCTTAAACAAAAATAAATAACGCTACTTTTTATAATAAATGTCTAATACAAAAACAGCCTTTTTTTGTCAAAACTGTGGAAGTCATTTTCCGAAATGGTTAGGCCAGTGTAGTGGTTGTAAGGAATGGAATTCCTTAGTAGAAGAAGTAATCCATAATCCAAAAAAAACTCCCATTGGTTTATCAAAGAGTCAAACCTCTTCAAAGCCCAAAAATATAAATGAAATTGACAACTCAAATAATCATAGACTTATTCTCAAAGATGAGGAACTTAATAGAATTTTAGGAGGAGGTATAGTCCCTGGTTCATTAATTTTAATAGGAGGCGAACCTGGTATAGGTAAATCTACATTACTCCTTCAAATTTCTCTTGCTATAAAAAATAAAGTTCTATATATCTCCGGAGAAGAAAGTCAACAACAAATTAAAAGACGAGCTGACAGAATGCAAGACAACTCTGATTCTTGTTATATTTTAAATGAAACTAATGTAGAAACTATTATAAAGCATATTAATTCTATTCAACCTGAACTTGTAATAATTGATTCTATTCAGACTTTACAAACAGATCTTATAGAAAGTAGTCCGGGGAGTGTTTCCCAAATTAAGGAATCGGCTTCACATTTTTTAAAATATGCCAAAAAAACAAATTTACCTATACTACTTGTAGGTCATATTACAAAAGATGGAGGCATTGCTGGACCTAAGATACTTGAACATATGGTCGATGTGGTTCTACATTTTGAAGGAGACAGAAATCATATCTATAGAATATTAAGATCAAAAAAAAATAGGTTTGGATCAACTGCTGAAATAGGAATTTATGAGATGCTAAGTGATGGTCTAAGACAAGTTACAAACCCCAGTGAATTACTGCTGTCAAATAATAAAAATTCATTAAGTGGAAATGCCATAGCAGCAACAATTGAAGGAATTCGACCCATTATGATTGAAATTCAAGCTCTTGTAAGTTCAGCTGTTTACGGAACTCCTCAAAGAAGTACAACAGGATTTAATTCCAAAAGACTAAATATGCTATTGGCTGTTCTTGAAAAAAGAGCTGGATTTAAACTTGGAACAAAAGATGTTTTTTTAAATATTACAGGTGGGATCAAAATTGAGGACCCTGCTATTGACTTAGCAGTAATTGCTGCAATTTTATCTAGTAACATAAATTTATCAATTAAAAAAGGGCTGTGCTTTGCTGCTGAAATAGGGTTATCAGGAGAGCTTAGAGCTGTTTCTAAAATTGATCAAAGAATAAATGAAGCAGAAAAATTAGGGTTCAATACTTTAATTGTTGCTGAGGCTACTAAAATATCGGTTACTCCAAAAAAAATAAAGATATTACAATACTCTCGAATAGAAGATTTGATAAAGAACTTGTTTAAGGAGCAGGATTAGGATTCATTTCATGAACTTTTTCGATTTCACTTAAAATTTCATCACTTAAATCTACTTGAATACTTTCAATATTTTCTTTTAGCTGACATAATTTAGAAGCCCCAATAATATTGCTAGTTACAAATGGTCTTGAATTCACAAAAGCTAAAGACATTTGAGTTAAAGATAAATTATGTCTTAAAGCAATTTCCATATACAATCGAGTGGCTTTCATTGATTCATTGCTTGAAAATCTTTTTAAAGTTGGAAACAATTTAAGCCTACTATCTTCGGGCATATTTCCATTTAAATATTTTCCGCTTAACATGCCAAAACCTAAAGGTGAATAAGCTAATAAACCTGTATTCTCCCTAATGCAAACTTCTGCATTTCCAATTTCAAAAAGTCGATTTAATAAATTATAAGGATTTTGAATTGTTATCATTTTTGGTAACTGTTTTTTGGATAATTCTAAAAATTTCATAAATCCCCAAGGATTCTCGTTTGAGAGGCCTACTTGCCTTATTTTTCCTTTATCAATTAATTCTTTTAAAGATTGTAAAACAGTTTCAAAATTTTCTTTCCATTTATCTTCATTACTATATTTGAATCCTCTTATACCAAAAGTATTAGTTATTCTTTCAGGCCAATGAAGTTGAAATAAATCTATATAATCTGTTTTTAATCTTTTTAAACTTCCGTCAACAGCCTCAAATAAAGCTTTTTTACTAAATCCATTTGTTCTAATATGTTTAGTGTAATCTCCTGGACCAGCTATTTTTGTCGCCAATACAATATCTTTTCTGTTAGCTTTTTCATTCATCCAATTCCCAATTATTTTTTCTGTATCAGCATAACTCGAAGCTGTAGCAGGCACAGGATAAAGTTCAGCTGTATCAAAAAAATTAACTCCATTTTCTAAAGCATAATTCATTTGCTCATTTGCATCGTGAGCACTATTCTGATTCCCAAAAGTCATAGTGCCTAAGCAAATTTTACTAACTTTTACATCGCTATTTGGTAATGTTGTGTATTTCATAATATTAATTCAACTGCAATAGGGCAATGATCTGAATGTTTAATATTATCTAAAATATAAGCTGATTTTATTTTTGATTTTAATTTATGAGAAACCATATTATAATCAATTCTCCAGCCTTTGTTATTTGCTCTAGAATTAGCTCTATAGCTCCACCAACTGTAATTGTTTGGTTCTGAGTGCATATGTCTAAATGAATCAATAAATCCAGAACTTAAAAAATCACTAATCCAATTTCTTTCATAAGGCAAAAAGCCTGAAACTTTTGCGTTTCTTATTGGATCATGAATATCTATAGCTTCATGACAAATATTATAATCCCCACAAATAATTAAATTTGTAATAGTATTTTTTAATTCTGTAATATATTCTTGAAACTCCTTCATATATAGGAACTTATATTGAAGCCTGTTTACATTAGTGCCAGAAGGCAAATAAAGGCTCATTACAGAAATATTTTCAAAATCGACTCTTAAATTTCTGCCTTCAAAATCCATATGATCTATGCCTGTTCCGTATTGAATGTTCTTAGGCTCAGTTTTTGACAAAACTGCTACTCCGCTATATCCTTTCTTATTTGCAGAAAACCAATAATTATATTTATATCCTATTTTTGAAAAAACTTCTAAATCTAATTGATCTTTGTTTGCCTTTATTTCTTGAAGACAAATCACGTCTGGACTGTATTCTTCAAGCCAACTTAAAAATCCTTTCTTAATGGCTGCCCTTATGCCATTAACATTATATGAGAATATTTTCATCTTAAGTTTTTAACCAAGATTTAATATTTAAATTGGATTGAATTTTAGAAATAACTTCATGTACAGATGCCCTTTCTTGAACCATCGAATCCCTGTATCTAATAGTCACAGTCCCATCAGAAACAGACTGATGATCAACTGTAATGCAAAAAGGTGTGCCAAGAGCATCTTGCCTTCTATATCTTCTCCCTATTGCATCTTTCTCATCATATACAACTTTGTAATCCCATTTTAATTTGTCCAAGATTTTTTTAGAAAGTTCAGGCAGGCCATCTTTTTTTAATAAAGGCAGAATAGCAATTTTAATTGGAGCAAGAATTGCAGGTAATTTTAGCACTGTCCTTGTTGAATTGTCAGGTAAACTTTCTTCCTCCAGTGAATTCGAAAAAACAGCTAAAAACATTCTGTCAACTCCTATCGAAGTTTCTATAACAAATGGAGTATAGCTTTCATTGATTTGACTATCAAAATATTTAATTTTTTTAGAAGAAAACTTTTCATGATTACTTAAATCAAAATCAGTTCTTGAATGAATCCCTTCCAATTCTTTAAAACCAAATGGAAAATTAAATTCAATATCACATGCAGCATCTGCATAGTGCGCTAATTTTTCATGATCATGAAATCGATAATTTTCTTTGTTTATTCCTAATGATAGATGCCATTTTAATCTGGTTTCTTTCCATTTTTCATACCACTCCTTTTGGGTTCCAGGTTTTATAAAAAATTGCATTTCCATTTGTTCAAATTCTCGCATTCTAAAAATAAATTGTCTGGCAACAATTTCATTCCTAAATGCTTTCCCAATTTGAGCTATTCCAAAAGGTATTTTTAATCTACTTGTTTTTTGAACATTTAAAAAGTTTACAAAAATCCCTTGAGCTGTTTCGGGTCTTAAATATAAATCCATAGCACTTTCAGAAGAGGCTCCCAGTTTTGTTCCAAACATTAAATTAAATTGTTTGACATCAGTCCAATTTTTTGAACCAGAAACGGGACAAACTATTTCTAAATCTTCGATAATATTTTTAAGTCCAATTAAATCATCCTCTTCAAGAGCTTTTGAAAAATGATTATAAATAGATTTTATTTTGTCATAATATTGTAAAACTCTAGGGCTAGTTTTAATAAATTGTTCTTTATCAAAGTTTTTTCCAAATCTTTTCTGAGCCTTATTTATTTCCTTTTCTATTTTGCCTTCAATTTTTATAATATGATCTTCAATTAAAACATCAGCTCTATATCGTTTTTTAGAATCTTTATTGTCAATCAAAGGATCGTTAAATGCATCTACATGGCCGGAAGCTTTCCAAATTGTTGGGTGCATTAAAATCGCTGAATCTATATTAACTATATTATCATTTAACTGAACCATAGCTTTTAGCCAGTAATCTTTAATATTATTTTTTAGCTCCGCTCCATTTTGACCATAATCATACACGGCACTAAGTCCATCATAAATTTCACTTGATGGAAAAATAAATCCATACTCTTTAGCATGTGATATTACTTTTTTAAATTTTTCTTCTGATGTCATGAAGACAAAAATAGTAGATATATTTTAATAAATTCTATTTATAGTATTTAAATAGAAATAGGTGAAAATAATTGTTAATTTGCTATTGATTTTTATTCAAATATGAAAAAGCCTTATTTTCTTTTACTTTTTTTACTATCTATTACCATTACACAGTGTGCAAAAAGAGGTATACCAGATGGAGGTCCAAAGGATGAAAATCCTCCTTTACTTATAAAGGCTGAACCCAAACAAAATTCAGTTAATTTCAAAGAAAAACGTATTAGATTATATTTTGACGAGTACATTAAATTAAAAGATTTCAGAAAACAACTTGTGGTTTCGCCTCCAATCGATAAAGGTCTTTATTCCATTAGTCCTCAATCTGGGGCCTCAAAATATATTCAAATAGACATTAACGATTCCTTGCCAAAAAATACCACTTATGTTTTTAATTTTGGACAAAGCGTTGTTGATAATAATGAAGAAAATCTTCTTCCATTTTTTAAATATGTATTTTCAACAGGAGAATATATTGACTCTTTGAAAATTCATGGGAATATTAAAAGTGCTTTTAACAGAAGCCCCGATACTTTTATTTCCACATTTCTTTATCCTAAAGATGAAAATTTTAATGACTCCATAATTTACAATTCTACACCAACTTATGTTGGTAGTTCACTTGATAGTACCAATTATGAAATAACTAATTTAAAAAAAGGCAAATACCTTTTAATAGCAATAAAAGATTCTAATAATAATTACAAGTTTGATCCAGCAAATGAGCAAATAGGATTTATGTCAGATTTTATTGATTTACCTGTCTCTGATAGTCTCGATATTGAACTTTTTAAAGAGAAACAACCCTTTAAAAGTTTCAAGCCTTTTTTAGAATCCAAGAATAAGGTTGGATTTGGTTTTTCGGGCGAATATTCTGATGTTGAAATAGAATTAATAGATGATTTTAAAATAGATATTAAGTCTATAATCACTAAAAATAAAGAAAAAGATACTTTAAATTATTGGTTTAGTGAAGTAGAATTTGATTCTATAAGATTTACTTTAAAAAATAAAGGGGAAAAAGAATCCTACACTGTTAAATATAAAGAAAAAGAAAAAGATTCTTTAGTAATTGTTCCATCAGTTAATTCGACTTTAGACTTAAATGATAAATTCAAACTTTTAAGTAATATTCCAATAGACACTATTAATAATGAATATATTCAATTATTAAATAAAGATTCTATTACAATCCCTTTTAAAACAAAAATTGATAAAAATAATTTTGATATTATTTTTGATTTTGAATTACTTCCAAATGACGAATACAACTTGTTCATTTTGCCAAATGCCATTACAGATTTTTTCAAATCCACAACTGATACATTAAGCTATAATTTTTCAACAAAAAGCAGAGCTGATTATGGAACTATTCGCGCAAGAATTGAAAATGTTGTTAATTTTCCCATTATTGTACAGCTAACTAATGACAAAGAAGAGGTTATTCAGGAGAATATTTTAAAATCTTATGAAGATCCTTGTGTTTTTAAAAATATAATTCCTTCAAAATATTTTATAAGAATAATTGAAGATAAAAATGAAAATAACAAATGGGATACTGGAGACTTTTTAAATAAAATTAAACCAGAAAAAACATTTCATAACAAAGAAGAGTTTATTGTAAGAGCTAATTGGATATTAGAAGAGAAAATTAATTTAATAAATTAATTTAAGATCTCTTTTCTTTGCCAAATATTTTTCTGGATAATATTGTTATTGGATCATAAAATCTATCTACTACTCTCTCTTTTAAAGGAATGATTGCATCGTCTGTAATTTGTATTCCTTCTGGACAGACTTCAGTACAACATTTTGTAATATTACACATACCAGATCCATGATCATTTTTTATATCAGGAATTCTATCAGCTCTATCATAAGGATGCATTTCTAGACTAGCAAGTCTTGCCATGAATCGGGGGCCAACAAATTTTTCTTTAGCGTCATTATCTCTAATTACATGGCAAACGTTTTGACATAGGTAGCATTCTATACATTTTCTGAAATGCTGTACTCTATCAACATCTTTTTGCATCATAACAAAGTCTTTTTCTTTGTCTTTTTTAGATGGTGAAAATGGAGCAATTTTTTTATTTTGTTCATAATTCCATGAAACATCAGTTACAATATCTTTTATTACAGGGAATGATTTTAAAGGTGTAATAACTACTGTTTGGTCTTCTTCAAATTCATTCATTCTAGTCATACATGCAAGCTTTGGTCTCCCATTAATTTCAACACTACATGACCCACATTTTCCAGCTTTACAATTCCATCTGCATGCAAGGTCATTAGCTTGATCAGCTTGAATCCTATGAATAGCATCTAAAACAACCATTCCTTCTGTTATTTCACATTTGTAGCTTACTAATTCTCCTCTTTCATCATCTCCTCTATAAATTTTAAAATCTCTTTTACTCATTATGAAACTTTTAATTTATCATGATCAATTTTTACTTCTTTTTCTAATTCATTGAGCTTGGAATGAGCTATTCTCTTTAATTCTTTATCAGGGTTTGTGCGTAGAATTTTAGCAGTTTCCATCTTCCCATCTTTTCCTTTTTTATTGATGATATTATATTTTATCCATTCTTCTCTTTCAGAAGGAAAGTCTTCTCTAGTATGTGCGCCTCTACTTTCTTCTCTTATAAGTGCAGATTTAGCTACACTTTCGGCAGATATTAAAAGATTTCTTAAAGCTAACGCTTCATGCCATCCAGGATTAAATTGACTTGATCCAGGTGCTTTAACATCTTTAAATTTGCTTTTTAACACATCAATTTCTTTAATTCCATTTTCAATTTCTTTTTTTGTTCGAATTATTCCAACATTATACTGCATATTTTTTTGAAGTTCTTCATGAATGAGGTATGGATTATTACCATTTTCTCTTAATAAAATAGATGTAGCTCCTTGTATAATTTTTCTTATATCATTATCATCAACTTTAGGGATAGAGCCTATATTTTTAGAGTATTCTGTTGCTTTAATACCTGATAGATTTCCAAAAACAAGTAGATCTGACAAAGAATTCCCTCCTAATCTATTTGCCCCGTGCATTCCTCCTGCAGCTTCTCCACAGGCAAATAATCCATCGACATTAGTCATAGTAGTTTCAGCATCTACTTTTATTCCTCCCATAAAATAATGACATGTAGGGCCTACTTCCATAGGCTCTTTAGTTATATCAAGTTCAGCAAGTATTTTAAATTGATGATGCATTGATGGTAGTTTCTTTTTAATATCTTCAGCACTTCTTTCTTTAGCAATATCCAGGTATGCTCCTCCATGTTTTGATCCTCTACCAGCTTTAACTTCAGCATTTATAGCTCTTGCAACAACATCTCTTGTGAGAAGTTCTGGAGGTCTTCGCGCATTTTTATCTCCATTTAACCATCTTGCAGCTTCTTCTTCAGTATCAGCGGTTTCATTAGCGAATTTTTTAGGTATGTAGTCAAACATAAATCTTTTTCCTTCACTATTTTTTAATATACCGCCTTCACCTCTTACTCCTTCTGTTACAAGTATTCCTTTAACAGATGGTGGCCAAACCATTCCAGTTGGATGAAACTGGTTGAATTCCATATCTAATAATTCAGCTCCAGCTTCGTATGCCATACCATAGCCATCACCAGTATATTCCCAGCTATTTGAAGTTACCTCCCATGCTTTACCTGCTCCTCCCGTAGCAAAAATTAGAGATTTTGTCTCAAAAACTATAAATTCTCCAGTCTCTCTATACATACAAACTATCCCCGCCACTTTACCTGATTTATCTTTTAAGATATCAAGAGCAGTACACTCCATTTGAATATCTATACCTTGGTGTATTCCATGATCCTGTAAAGTTCTAATCATTTCTAAACCAGTCCTATCTCCAACATGTGCTAGTCTTGGGTACCTGTGACCTCCAAAATTTCTTTGATTAATTAATCCTTTTTTTGTCCTATCAAATACTGCTCCCCAGTGCTCTAATTCTCTTACTCTTTTAGGAGAATTTTTTGCATGAATTTCGGCCATTTTCCAATTATTAAGCATTTTTCCACCCCGCATAGTATCTCTAAAATGAATTTTCCAGTCATCTCTATTATCAACATTTCCTAGTGCTGCTGCCATCCCTCCTTCAGCCATAACAGTATGAGCCTTTCCAAGTAAAGACTTGCAGACTAAGCCAACTCTTATTTTACTATCTTGAGATGCAGAAATTGCAGCTGATAAACCAGCGCCTCCAGCACCAATAATTAGCACATCAAATTGTATTCTTCTTATATCTGAAATATCTAACATAATATTATAATCCCCATGTGTTTAAATCGTTAATAATTCCCATTGAAACAAGTCTTACGTATACGTCAGCAAAGCCTACCCATATAAGACTTAACCATGCAAATAATTGATGTCTTCTATTTAAAAAAGTAACTATTTTCCAGCTATTGTGAGAAACTTTATCTCTGTAATGACTACATGAATAACAATCAAAATTTCCACCTACAAGATGTCTTATTGAATGACACCCAAATGTATAACATCCAAGTAAAATAGGATTAATTAAAAGTACAATACTTCCTACACCTACTCCAAAATTTCCATTATTAAAAAATGATATGTATGCATCATAACTTAATATGAAAATAAAAATAACAGCAAAATACATTGCATATCTGTGAATATTTTGAAAAATAAGAAGACCAGTTTCTCCTTTATATTTTTTTCCAGTTATTTTAGAGGGAATTCCTTTAACTGGTTGTATTGAACAAGCAGGAGGAGACCATGCAAAAGCTCTATAATAAGCTTTTCTATAATAATAGCATGTAAACCTAAAAGAAAGTGGAAATATTAAAATTAACCATGCTGGTGATTGGCCAGGAAGCCAACTTAACCAGTTAGGCCATAAACCTAAAAGTGCATGATCTATTGGAGGAATTCCTGGTTTTGTGGAGTCTATAAATACTGTTGGAGAATAAAAAGGAGATAAATAACCTCCAAATCCTTCGTTTCCAGCACTCCACCAAAAATATTCACCTTGCCATGCAGCCCATGTAGAGTATATTATAAAACCTAATAAACCTAAAAGAACAAGAAGTGGTGATATCCACCATCTATCATTTCTAAGTTTGTTTGTTAGTATATTATTTTTATTCACTAAGTAGATTAATCTTGGCAAAGATATATCTCGATTAGTTATAAGGCAATTAAAATGAAACTTATTTATTTTATTTTATTTTAAATAATTCTAATCCCTTATTAATAAAAAGTTTATAGTTTCCTTTTCTTAAATAATATTTTCCGTTATCAGATTTTTTAATTTCATTTTTTGTTTTCTTTTGAATTGATTTAATTATTGCATCCGAATAGCTTAATTCAAATGAAATTTCTTGAAATCCAATGATCAATTCTAAATCTTTCTTTATAATTGTTAACCCATCACTACTAACTAACTTAAGCCTAGCTTTTTGTTTAGAATTTGAAAAAACATAGAATTTTAGTTCTGGCTCATAATACTCAGACCAATTATAAGATTTTGAACCCCAACGATTAGAATAATTCATATCACTAATTGAATATACTATTCCATCTTCATCCTTCTCTATTTTATCTATATAATTATAAATAACTGATAAATCTGTTTTATAGATAGAACGGCCATGTGTGCCTAATAAAAGATCCTTTTCTTCGCTTTGAATAACCAGATCATGAACAGCTGCTTTAGTCAAGCCCTGGTAAAAAGAGTGCCAAGAATTTCCTGTATCAAAACTAATATAGGCGCCATTATCGGTTCCTAAATAAACAACATCCTCATTAAAAGGGTCCTCTTTTATAACATTAACAGGTGATGTCGGAAGTTTACTGCTTAATGATTTCCAGCTTTTTCCATCATCATCACTTACAAAAACATAAGGTTTAAAATCATCGTATCTATATCCATTTAACGATGCGTAAATTCTATTTTTTTTATGTTTTGAAAAAACAACTCTACTAACCCATAAATTTTGTGGTAAATCATCAGATATTCTATTCCAAGTATTTCCTCCGTCTTGAGTCAAATGAATTAACCCGTCATCAGACCCAACCGCTAATTTACCAAACTTAAAAATAGATTCATCAATTGTGCTTAAAGTACCATATGGAACATTCCCTAATTTAACTCCTTTAGTTAAATCCATTGAGTTAAATGACCAATCATCACCCTTGTTTAATGACATATGTAACTTATTACTTCCCAAATAAAAAATATCTTGATTGTGTGGAGATAATAATATTGGTGTTTGCCAATTAAATCTTAAAGGCGATTCGCCTAAGTCGTGTTTAGGCTTTAAATAACTTCTTTCTCCAGTATTGTTATTAATTCTATAGTAAACTCCAAATTGGGATCCAGTATAAATTATATTTGAATCACGACGATCTATTTGAACTTGCATTCCATCACCGCCCATAATTGAAGTCCAATTATTATGTCCCGATTGATGCCATCTTAGACTTTCTTTTGAAATACTACTTCCCATCCAGACACCATTGTCTTGAAGTCCTCCATAAACATTATAAGGTTTTTCATAATCAACATTAATAGAATAAAACTGCCCAACACTTGGCTGATTAAGCTTAGTCCAATTTTCTCCACCATCATAACTCATGTTAATTCCTCCGTCATTTCCATTAATTAAATGATCGGGATTATTTGGATTGATCCATAAATCGTGATGATCAACGTGTACATTTTGATAATCTATAGACTTATAGGTAATCCCTCCATCAGTTGATTTAATTATTGGAACTCCATAAATATATACATGATCTTTGTTGACAGGAGAAACATGAATTCTGCCGAAATAATATCCGTAAGTATTATATAGTCTGTCTAAATAATATGTATTTTTCTTTACCCAAGTTTTACCTGCATCATCACTTCTGAAAACTTCGGCTCCGATAATAGGAGTATCAAACATAACTGTATTCGCGTCTTCTAAAAAAAGTTTAAGGTCCAGAGGAGAAATTTCTTTTAAACTAACTAAATCTTTAACCTTTATAGCATCATATTTTTTTGGAAAGCCATTTTTATCTAAAAAATCATTCAATAACTTGTCATTCAATTTCATAAATTGACTAACTGACATATTTTCAAATATATTTTTATCAATAGCGTTCTCTTTAATCTCTTTTTTATTTTCTTGAGTTCGTCTTGATTGATTATCTACTATTGCATAAATTATATTTTTATCATAAACTGAAATACCTATTCTTCCCACTCCATTATTTGATGGAAATCCACTTTCTTTAGTTGAAATTAATTCCCAATTTTCTCCAGAATCTATTGATTTATATATCCCTGATTTAGATCCGTTTCCATTAAAATTCCATGACTCCCTCCCTTTCTCCCAAGAAGAGGCGTATTGAATGTTGAAATCCTCTGGATTAATGTCTAAATCTATAATCCCCGTATATTTATCTATCTCAAGAGTCTGAATCCATGTCTTTCCTCCATCTATAGTTTTAAAAATACCTCTTTGCATATTTGTAGAATATAAATGTCCTAACACTCCAACAATTATTTCATTCGGGTCATTTGGATTAATTTTTACTTTTCCAATATGATGAGAGTCTGTGAGCCCTATGTTCTCCCAATTTTTTCCGTTATCTATTGATCTTAAAATTCCTATTCCAGAATAAGAAGATCTAGAAGAATTATTTTCGCCAGTTCCTACTACAATTATTCTATTATTCCAATCAATATCAAAATCTCCGATATTCTGGGTGTTTGCATTGTCAAAAATGGGATTAAAAGTAGTCCCGTTATTAACCGTATGCCACAAACCTCCCGAAGCATAAGCGACATAAAATTCAGTTGGTTCTTTAGGGTTAACTTCAATGTCTGTAACTCTTCCGCTCATTACACTTGGACCAATATTTTCAAATTTTAAATTTTTTACAATTGAATTTTGTATTAACTCATTTTGAAAATTAATTCCATGTATTAATTCTGTTTCACTTGTGATTTCTTGAGAAAAAAACAAAAAATGAATTGATAAAAAAATTATACATATTAAATTTTTCATAATTAAAAATTTTAATTACCCATAATTGGATGACTGTTAATACATTAAATATACTATTTTTGGATTTCAATTCTGTTTTATGAAATATTTTCCTATTGATAGATCTTTGTTTATTAAAAACAGAAGAAAATTTATGAATAAAATGAGTCCAAACAGTATAGCTGGATTCAATTCAAATGATCTATATCCTGTTAGCGCTGACACAACTCTACCTTTTGAACAGCATAGAGATCTTTTTTATTTATCTGGAATAGATCAAGAAGAGAGCATTTTAATTTTATGTCCGAATTGCAAAAACTCATTAAATAAAGAAATTCTTTTTTTAACAAAGCCTAATGAAACTTTAACTCATTGGGAAGGGGAAAAGTTAAGTAAAGAAAAAGCCTTTGCAATTTCAGGTGTTAGAACAGTTTATTGGTTAGAAGATTTAGAAACAATTATAGATAAGTTAATGCTAGATTGTGATGTGCTTTATAAAAATACTAATGAACATTATAGAGCTAAAGTTGTAACAGAAACTAGAGAAGCTCGCTTTAATAAATGGATTCAAGAAAAGTATCCAAATAAAAATATTGAAAGAAGTAATCCTATTTTACAAAATTTAAGATCTATTAAAGAAACCATTGAACTTGAATTAATTCAAAAAGCTTGTGACATAACTGAAAAAGGATTTAGAAGAGTTTTAAAATTCATTAAGCCTGGAATTTGGGAGTATGAAATTGAAGCTGAATTTTCACACGAATTCTTAATTAATAGATCTAGAAAATTTGCATACAATCCAATTATTGCTTCTGGAAAAAATTCCAATATCCTTCATTATATTGAAAACAATAATCAATGTAAGGATGGAGATATCATCTTGTTAGATGTTGGAGCTGAATATGCTAATTATTCCAGTGATATGACAAGGACTGTCCCTATTTCAGGCAAATTCTCTAAACGTCAAAAAGAGGTTTATAACTCTGTTTTACGTGTAAAAAATGAAGCAACTAATTTGTTAATTCCAGGTGTTTTATGGAGCGAGCATCATAAAGAAGTAGGGGAAATCATGACTTCTGAGCTATTAAAATTGGGATTATTAGATAAATCCGATATTCAAAATCAAACTGAATCAAATCCAGCTTTTAAGAAATATTTTACTCATGGCACTTCTCATCATTTAGGCTTAGACACACATGATTATGGAAATATAAATGAGCCTATTACTAAAAATATGGTTTTTACTGTAGAGCCAGGTATATACATTCCTAAAGAAGGTTTTGGCATTAGGCTTGAGGATAATGTTATAGTTCAAGAAAGTTCAAATCCTATCAATCTTATGAAAAACATTCCTATTGAACTGGATGAAATAGAAACTCTAATGAATTCTAAATAATTTATTATTAATTAAAAAATTGTGTACAAGAAATTTTTAAAAAGATATAGCCCCATCATTTTAATTATGACTTTTTTTTCTGTTATTGTATTAACTTCTTTTTATTACATTTTACAACCTAAAATCACTTTACCTATTTATAGTCCTAATATGGTTTCTCAAGAATTAGTTGAAGAAGAGATTCAATATGTAAAAAAATATCATCGAATCTCAGAGTTTTCTCTTACTAATCAAAATGGAGAAAATATAACTGAAAAAAATTATGAAAATAAAATTTATATAGCCGATTTTTTCTTTACAACTTGCCCAACTATATGTCCGATAATGACTGATAATATGGCTTATTTACAAAAAAAACTATTAAATGACACAAACATTCTTTTAGTTTCGTTCTCAGTAACTCCCAATATTGATAATGTAGAAACGCTTAAAAAGTATGCTATTAAAAAGGGTGTTTTGGATACAAAGTGGAATTTATTAACTGGAATTAAAAAAGACATCTATAGTTTAGCTAGAAGGTCTTTTTTAGTAGCTAAAAATGATGGTGATGGAGGAAAATATGATATGATTCATACTGAAAATTTTGTTTTAGTTGATAAAGAAAAACGCATTAGAGGGTTTTATGATGGTACAAATAATAAAGAAATGGCCAAGCTTCTCTCTGACATTAACATCCTTAAAGAGTCTTATTTAAACTAATTTTTTTTAATCTTTCCCAATAAAAAATATATTACTTTTGCTTCTTTAAAATCATTCTAAATAAAGAAGTTTGACATTAAACGATCTAAAAAAAGGTGAAAATGCAATTATAGAGGATATCGTCACTGATTTTATTCCTTTAAAATTAATTGAAATGGGTTGTTTACCTGGAAATTCTATTAAATTATTACAATTAGCTCCATTTAATGATCCCATGTATTTAGATGTAAATGGAAGTAGAGTTGCTATAAGAAGAGAGACTGCTAATTATATTATTATTAAAAAAATTGGAAATAAGTAAGCGTTTAAATGTTGCTCTCATTGGAAATCCCAATACTGGAAAATCTTCCGTATTTAATGATCTCACTGGACTTAATCAAAAGGTAGGCAATTATCCTGGTATCACAGTTGAAAAAAAAGAAGGCCTATGTAAATTAGAAAGAGGATTAAAGGCTTATGTCTTAGATTTACCTGGGACTTATAGCCTTAACGCATCTTCATTAGATGAGAGTATAGTTATAGAATTGCTTTTAAATAAAAATGATAAAGATTACCCAAATGTTGCAATAGTTGTTTCTGATGTAGAAAATCTTAAAAGAAATTTATTACTATTCACTCAAATAAAAGATTTAAATATTCCCGCTATTCTTGTAATTAACATGTCAGATGTAATGAGGAGAAAAGGAATATCTATAGATATTTCTGTTTTAGAAAAAACTCTTGACACTAAAGTAATCTTGTATAGTTCTAGAGATAAAAAAGGATTATCAGATTTAAAAGAAATCATCACGTCTTATAAAAAACTTCAAACAAAATCTCTAATTAATATTACTGATATTGATAAAGAGTATTTTACAAGCTTAGAAAAAACTTTTCCTGACCAATTGGTATATAAACTTTGGCTTGTGATTACTCAAGATGTTAATTTTGGGAATTTAGATAGAGAAAAAGTTAAAGATTCTTCAGCCTTTCAAACAAAATCCATTTCATATCTTAAAAGGTTACAGCAAAAAGAAACAATCAAAAGGTATCAATTCATAAATAATATATTAAAGCAATCTTATGTTTTAGACCCAAAATCAGCTACAGATTTTGGATCAAAATTGGATAGAATTTTAATTCATAAATTTTGGGGTTATGCTATTTTCTTCTTGATTCTTCTAACAATTTTCCAAGCTATTTTTGATTGGAGTAGTTATCCAATGGATGCTATCGACAATGCGTTTAGTCAATTAAGTTCATTTACAAAAAGCCAAATGCCTGAAGGAATATTTACTAATTTACTTTCAGAAGGTATTATCCCTGGAATTGGAGGAATTGTCATTTTCATTCCTCAAATTGCTTTTTTATTTATGTTTATTTCTTTTTTAGAAGAAAGTGGATATATGAGTCGAGTAGTATTCTTAATGGACAGGGTAATGAGACCATATGGATTAAGTGGAAAAAGTATTGTGCCTTTAATTTCTGGTACTGCTTGTGCTATACCAGCTATTATGGCTACTAGAAATATCGAAAATTGGAAAGAAAGACTCATTACAATTTTAGTAACTCCTTTTATAACTTGTTCTGCTAGATTGCCAGTTTATTTAATTCTTATTTCACTAGTAATTCCAAATGAGAGATTTCTTGGAATAAATGCTCAAGGACTTACATTAATGGGATTGTATTTGTTAGGTTTTTTTGCTGCTATTTTTTCAGCTTATATTTTAAATAAAATATTAGAAATAAAATCTAAAACTTTTTTTGTAATAGAAATGCCAAACTACAAGCTCCCTTTGTTAAGAAATGTTTTATTTACAGTCATAGAAAAGACAAAATCTTTTGTTTTTGAAGCAGGAAAAATAATTTTATCCATATCGATTCTTTTATGGGTTTTAGCTTCAAACGGCTTTGGAGATAAATTTAATAATGCTGAAAATATAGTAAGTAACACTTTATCTGAAAATCATGAAGATTATAATAATGCCTTGAGTTCCTATAAATTAGAACATTCTATTCTTGGAAATATTGGTAAAAGTATTGAGCCTATTATAAAGCCTTTAGGTTACGATTGGAAGATTGGAATTGCCATTGTGACTTCTTTTGCTGCAAGAGAAGTTTTCGTTGGAACTTTAGCAACTATTTACAGTGTTGAAAGTGATAAAGAAGAAACAATAAAAGAAAGGATGTCTAATGAAATTAGAGAAGATGGCAAGCCATTATTTGGATTAGCATCAGGAATTTCGTTAATGATTTTTTACGCTTTTGCAATGCAATGCATGAGCACATTAGCAGTAGTAAAAAAAGAAACTAATAGTTGGAAATGGCCTACTTTACAATTAATTATAATGACTTTTATCGCTTATTTAGCTGCACTAATAGTATATCAACTTATTTCTTAAATTTGACTATGCAATTAACATTGACTATTCTTGCTGTTTTTATTTCAATCTTTTTCTTGTATAAAAAATTTATACATAAAAATTCTGATAAAGGGTGTGACAATTCAGATTGTGGGTGTAAATAATTTAAATGTTAATTAGTTTTTTTTTAAATTATAATTCCAACTAGCTCCCAAAGAAAAATAACTTAACTCATTATTTATCCCTTCTCCAAATGAAATGTCTAGCTGAAAACTATCTTTAATTAAATAAGTCAACCCTGCATCAAAATTAAATTGAGAATCGCCTTTCGCTTCTTCACCATATAATTCAGCATAAACTCCCCATGAATTAATGCTTTTAGCTAAAGCTAAAGTATAAACAAATGATCCTTTCTGGCCATAAATTTTATTGTACCCTAAATTATATCCTATTGAAAAAGTATCCGACAAGTCATGAGAAATTAAAAATCTATTTAAAGTTCCATATCCACCATTTGTATAATATTTAGAGGCAGTTGGCAGAGATAAATGGGACAAAAATGCGATACTAGTTGAACTTTCCAAAGATTTAAAAATTTGAATTTTAGCTCCTATTTCAATATCTCCAAACCTTGGACTAGGAATATTTTTACCATCTGGGCTGTCTAATAGCAGGTAGTTTGTGTTTAATCTAAGCTCAAATTTTTCAGATATTCCATAACGAAAAAGCGTATTAAAAACTTCTTCTTCTTGAAAGGTGAAGCCACTTTCGATTTGCAACATGTTTTTTGGAAGGACAACTGAAGCTTCAGTTTGATCTGGTCTATCAGTACTTATTTGCCCCCAAGAAAGTGAAGAAATTAATAGCGAGCTTAAAAGAATTTTTATTTTCATAAATATATTATTATCCAAGGCCAACGTCTAAAATCATCATAACAATAAAACCTCCGATAAACCCTAATGTAGCTATATCGGTGTTATTATCTTGTTGTGTTTCTGGGATTACCTCTTCAACAACTACAAATATCATAGCTCCAGCTGCAAAAGCTAAAGCATAGGGCAATATAGGTGTAAAAAAAGTAACTGCAACAGCTCCAATTACAGCTGCGATAGGTTCAACTATTGCAGATGACTGACCATACATAAAACTTTTCCACCTACTCATCCCTTGTCTTCTAAGCGGCATAGAAACGGCTATTCCTTCTGGAAAATTTTGTATTCCAATTCCAATAGCCAACACCACGGCTCCTGTTATAGATGCTTCTGGTAAGCCTGCTGCTACCCCTCCAAACAATACTCCAATAGCTAAACCTTCAGGAATATTATGTAATGTTATAGCTAAAACTAATAAGGTAGTCCTATGCCATGGTGTTTTTATTCCTTCTGCTTCTTTAAAATTGATATGAATATGAGGCAATACTTTATCCAATCCGAAAATAAATACCGCGCCAAGCGCAAACCCTACCGCAGCAGGAATAACTTTAATAAACCCTTCTCCTTCACTCATTTCTATACCTGGAGCAAGCAGGCTCCAAAAACTTGCAGCAACCATAACTCCTCCAGTAAATCCTAGCATACCATCTAAAAATACTCTTTTCATGTTTTTAAATAAAAACACAAAAGAAGCTCCAAAAGCAGTTAAACCCCAAGTAAAAAGTGTTGCGTATAAAGCGCCCAATACGGGATGTGTATTTTCAAAAAAAGTAATAATTTCTTGGTACATAATTATATTTTAGTTACGTATATATTATTTGCTGATTTTACTGAAATCGTTAGATTAGTTTCATCCAAACCTATGTAAATTGACTGATCAAAATCCTCTTGATGTAAAACTTTAATATTAGACCCAAGTGAAATTTTTCTTTTATCTAACAATTTTAAAAAAGTTGATGAAGAATCTTTAATTCCTACAAATTTTCCAGTTTCACCAATTGCTAAATCTGATAATACTAATTTAGTTGTGTATTTAATAAATCCTGCAGGATTAGGTATTGGATCTCCATGGGGATCTTTAGCTGGATAATCTAAAAACTTATCTAATTCATTTATTAATTTTTCCGATTTAATATGTTCTAGCTGTTCTGCAATATCATGAACTTCATCCCAATTAAAATTTAGTTTATTAACTAAAAAAACTTCCCATAATCGATGTTTCCTAATAATATTTAAAGCTGTTTTCCTTCCATCTTCAGTAAGAAAAGAACCCTGATATTTTTTGTAACTAACTAATTTTTTTTCAGAAAGTTTTTTTAACATATCTGTAACCGAAGGAGCTTTAGTTTTTAAAGAGTCTGCAATTGCATTGGTACTTACATCCTTATTGCCATCACTAGAAAGATGAAAAATAGCTTTTAAATGATTTTCTTCAGTAATAGACAACATGGCTACAAATATATATATTTTTAGAGTTAAATAAAAATATTTTTAGATAAGTCTAAAAAAATATGCAGAAACTTATTTTGTATATTGAAATAAATTGAAAAAATGAAAATTTTACCTATCACATTATATTTCTGCATATATTTTTCCTTCTATGTTTCATTTAGTCAAAATTCAATTATTTCAGAATACTTTAAAGAATTAGACACCTACAATTTCAGTGATCCAAACCCAATTCCTATACTTACAAAGAATACTAAAATTTATCCTTACTTTACATTTGACGGTTACCAGATAAATAGTGTAAAAGAAAAATTTAAAATAATAGAGCTTGAAAATAATTATGTCAAAGTATTTGTGACACCCGAACTAGGAGGGAAAGTATGGGGTGCAATAGAAAAATCAACTGGTAAAGAATTTATTTATAGAAATGAAGTAGTCAAATTTCGTAATATTTCAATGCGTGGACCTTGGACTTCAGGAGGCATAGAATTTAATTTTGGAATTATAGGTCATCATCCTTCAACAGCAACACCTGTAGACTACATAATACAAAAAAATGATGATGGAAGTGTGAGCTGCACAGTAGGTAATATTGACTTACCTTCTCGAACGCAGTGGAGAGTTAAAATTACACTTCCAAATAATCTTTCTGCTTTTCATACCGATGCATTATGGTACAATCCTACTCCCCTTCAACAATCTTATTATAATTGGATGACAGGAGCTGCCCCGGCTCGTGATGATCTTGAATTTTATACTCCAGGAAACGCTTATTTGAAACATAGTGGAGAAGAAAAAAACTGGCCCTTTAATAATGATGGAAGAAATCTATCAAAATACAATCAAAATAATTTCGGACCAAGCAAATCGTATCATGTAGTGGGTGAATACAATGATTTTTTTGGAGGATATTATACTAAAGATCGTTATGGATTTGGACATTGGGGAAATTACGAAGATATACCAGGACAAAAATTATGGCTTTGGTCACAGTCTAGAGCTGGTGGAATATGGGAAGATCTACTAACCGATACTGATGGACAATATATTGAATTTCAAGCAGGAAGATTACTAGTACAATTTTCCCCGTCAGAAGATGAAAATCCGATAACTCAAGTAAATTTTGAACCATATGTCTCTGACCAATGGAAAGAAGTGTGGTTTCCATTAAAAGAAATTGGAGGACTTAAAGATGCCTCTCAATACGGAGCAATGAACATTGAAAAAACAAATGATTCTTTAATAATAAAAATAAATCCATTTAAACACACACAAAGTGAGCTCCATATTATATCTGATAACAAATTATATTATACAGAAGAGATCAATTTAAAGCCAATGGATGTCTTCAAAACCAAATTACCTTATAACAGCAAAAATAATTTTGAGGTGGAAATAAAAGATTTAGACTTACATTATATGTCTGACCCTAACTTAAATATTATTGCTCGTACTTTTACAACAGATAACAAACTAAAATCTAAAAACACTTTAGAAAAACTCTATCTAAAAGCAAGAGAAGATATTAGCTACAGACAATATATAGAAGCAGAAAATAAATTAATAGAAATTATATCAAAAGACCCATATCATATAGATGCAAGATCTGATCTAGGAGAATTGTTGTATAGAAAAGGAGAATATATAAAAGGACTTGAAATAATTAATATAGGATTAAGCATCGATACTTATAATCCTTCACTAAATTATATTGCAGGAATTATTTATAAAGCAACCCATGATAATCTAAACGCCAAAGAAACATTTGGATGGGCTGCAAGATCCATTAAATACAGATCAAATGCATTTTCTCAAATGGGTGATATCTTCCTAAAAGAAAAACAATATGGTAAAGCTATTAAGTATGCTAATAAAGCGTTAAAATTTAATAGTGAAAATATTCCAGCCATGGAAATTTTAGCTATTGCATATAGAAAAAATAATAATATTTCAGCTGCCACTACATCCTTAGAAAAAATTTATGATTTAGATCCACTCCATCATATTATCCCCTACGAAAAATATTTATCTATAACTAATTATGAGAATAGAGAATTAGTAATTAATTCTCACAGATCAGAGCTAGCATATCAAACTTATTTAGAACTAGCAATAAGTTACTATAATAGAGGATTAATAGATGAAGCTATTAAACTTTTAGACCTTGGTCCAGATGAATCAATCAATAAAATTTGGGAAAGTTTTCTCATAAAAGATAAAGACAAATTAAAAACTGTAGTTCAATCTTCTTTAGTAGATTTTGTTTTTCCTTTCAGAAGAGAAACTATTGAAGTATTAAAATGGGCAGATTCAATCATGTCAGACTGGAAAATCACTTACTTTCTTGGCCTTAATTTATGGGGGAAAAATAGAATCGATGAAGCGATTGAAAAATTTATATCACTACAAAATATTCCTAACCATTCTACCTTTTATCTTTCCCGCGCACATCTTCTAAAAAATGTAACCCAAATAGATCCCCTAAAAGATCTTAAAAAAGCATACACTTTAGATACATCTAATTGGAGAGTTGCAAGAGCCTTGGCAAATTGCTATATGTCAAAAGAGAAAAATAAGGATGCTCTTGGAATATTAAAAAAAACATACAATCAAAATAAATCAAATTACATAATAGGAATGGATTATGTTAAAACATTAATAGAATTAAAAAAATATAAAACTGCAGTATCATCTCTTAATAAATTAGATATTCTACCTTATGAACATGCAGGAGAAGGAAGAGATTTATATACAAGCGCTTATTTTGGATCAACTATGGAAGAAATAAACAAAAAGGATTATAATAAAGCAATTAATCTAATAAATACTTCCAAAGAATGGCCTGAGCAATTAGGAGTAGGCAAACCATATAATGTAGATGAAAGAATTCAAGATTATTTGCTTTTCTATTGTTACTCTAAACTAGATAATAATAAGGCAGAAAAATATCTTAAAAAGATAATTGACTACTCAAGAAGTAACATCAAAAATAAAAGTTTTTCCCATTGGCTAGGGCTAAAAGCTATAAAAAATTTAGAAGGTATAGAAGCAAGTAAAAAATTTTCAATGCAATTATCAAATAGCAGTCACGGTTCAACAGAAGAAACAAAATGGATAATAAATAATTTTTTTAATACCAAAGGTCCAATTAATCAAGAATTGAATCAAAATTTTAAAATGATAAATGAAATACTGATGCTGAATTAAGTTATATATTTAAAATTCAAAAATTGGAATTTTTTTAAAAACTGCTATTAAAAGGATTTTTTAAATTATAAATCCCTTTTCATAAGATTATTAGCAACGGCAATAAATTCATTTTTTATATTTTTATTTATACTTAAGTTATTAAGAGAATCTATAGCCTTTTTGGTGTATTGATTAACTAATTTTAAAGTATCAATATCTGCCTTTGTCTGCTTAAATAAGGTTGTGATTTTTTTTATTTTTAAATCTGAATTTAATTTTTTTGAATCATATAATTCGTGTAGTTTATCTATTTGCTTCTTGTTAGCATTTTTCTTTGCCAAATGAAAAAGAACTGTTTTTTTATTTTCTAAAATATCACCTCCAATTTTTTTTCCAACAAAATTATAGTCTCCAAAAGTGTCTAAAAAATCATCTTGTAGCTGAAATGCTAAACCAAGATTAATTCCAAAATTGTACATACCTTCTTGATCATCCTCGCTAGCATTAGCTACTATTGCTCCCATTTTTAAAGCAGCACCAACTAAGACTGCTGTCTTAAGTCTAATCATTTCTAAATATTGATTAAAGTCAATGTCAATATTTATTTCAAAATCTATATCAAGCTGTTGCCCTTCACAAACTTCTAAAGCCGTTTTATTGAGCAATTTATTTAATTTAAAATATATTTTAGGGTTGTATGATTCCAATAATTGATAAGATAAAATGAGCATAGCATCACCTGAAAGTATGGCTCTGTTAGAGTCCCATTTCAAATGAACAGTTTCTTTGCCTCTTCTTGAAAATGCAGAATCCATTATATCATCGTGAGTCAAAGTGAAATTATGAAAATACTCAAGAGATAAAGAAGCGTTTAAAGCCGCTTTTGGTTCCATCCCAAAGGCGTTACATGACATTAAGGTTAAAATAGGTCTGATTCTTTTGCCTTCTAAATCCAAAATATATTTAATTGGCTCATAAAGAGTCTTAGGATTGTTTGAAAAAGAAATTTCTTTTAATCCATTATTTATTAATTCGGTATAAAATTTAATTGAACCCACAGAAACTAATTTACTGTAAAAATACACTATAAAATCGCAAATAATTAAAAGCAAAAGATATGCCTATAGTTTAATTTTAAATGTTAAGCTTGCTTTACGTTTAAAAATGTTTATATTTGTAAAGTTAGCTTAACATTTATATTAATATATGAAACTTAAAATACTTAGAATTATGGCAATTATTACAGGATTAATTGGGACAACTTTATTTAATAGATTTATGGAGGGAGGGGCTTTATTTATGTCTCTTATTCTTATCTGTTTATTAATATCGATTTATTTTATAGTAAAATCTATTTTGAACATCAAAACAAATATTGAAATTTCAAAAAAAATGCTTAAACATATAAGTGATAGTGGCACACTTGGTTTATCTTTAGGTGTCATGGGAGCATTTTTAGGATTAATAACTGCTTTTGATGTCCTTGAAGCAAGTGGAGAAGCTGAACCTTCTATTGTAGCAGGAGGTCTTAAAGTGGCGCTATTATCTCCACTATTTGGACTTTTTACTTTTTCAGTTTCTAAGCTTGCAATACTAATACTTCGAATTATTCAAAAATAAAATTATGGCACTATCTAAAAAAGAAATATCAATCTTAATTGAGATTGTCTTTTCAATAGTATTTGCATTTATTTTTCTACCATATTTTTATGAAAATCAAGATAACAACTTGATTTTAATGGATGATTTAATTGGAAAAATAATTGAAATTTTAATATTTACAGTAATCTATTTTTCTATTGCATATTCTTTGTTAGAGTTTGTTTTTAAAAAAAAAGAAGCTAAAGATGAAAGAGATGATATGATAAATTCAAAATCCTATAAATTAGGATACTTACTTTATGAGTTCTCTTTATTCATTTTTATTGGATATGTATGTTCTAAATTTCAAAACAAGGAATTATTAAATCTAACGGGAAACCAAGAATTATATAACAACTTTAACCTAACAGATGCTGGAGTTGTTTTTTTGATTCTTATACTACTTGCATTTATCTCAATTGTAAAGTCATTATATCAGTTTTACTTATATAGAACCGTTTAAAATGATATTAAAAAATACTATTAAAGAATACAGACAAAAAAAAAGTTTAACTCAAGAAGAATTGGCATTTAAAGCTGGTGTAAGTAGACAAACTATTATTTCTATTGAAAGATATCGATATAAACCAAGCTTAGAGCTTGCTATGAAAATAGCACTTTGCTTACAAATTAAAATTGATGTCTTATTTTATTTTGAATAAAACAATAACAAAATATTCCTAAAAGATTCTTTCATTTTTTTGTGATTTTTTGATGTTATACGTGGCATTGTTTTTGAAACAATGTTTATATACATACAAAAAAGGCGTTTATTCAAGACATAAAAGAAAAGAACATTTTAAAAACTTTGGAAACTCTTTTGGTTTTTTAAGTTTCCTTTGTATATTTGCTTTCCAAAATTTAAAAAGCTGAAAGACTTAATTATAGAAAAATCTAGGGAGCTTTTCTTAACCATAGGGTTTAAAAGCGTGACTATGGATCACATCGCTCAAGATATGGGCATTTCCAAAAAAACTATTTATAATTATTTTAAAAATAAAATGGAGCTTGTAAATTCTGTAACTAATAATTTGTTTGTCAGTATTACTCAAGGTGTAAATCAAATCAAAAAAGACTCTCAAGATCCCATTAGCGAACTTTACGATATTAAACTGTTTCTTATAAAATTTCTAAAAGGTGAGAAAACTTCTCCTTTATATCAGCTTCAAAAACACTATCCATTAATTCATAAAGAAATTCAACAAAAACAATTTGAATTCATGACAAAATCTACTGTTGAAAGTTTAAAAAATGGAGTTAAACTAGGTCTGTTTAGAAAAGATATTAATATAGATTTTATTTCTATACTTTATTTTAATGGGATGATGGGAATAAGAAATAAAAGTATGTTTTCAGCTGATAAGTTTGAAGAAAACTTTTTAATGGAAAGTTATATTGAATACCATCTTAGAGGAATTGTAACTGATAAGGGATTAAAAAAATTAAATCATTTTATAAATAGTTAATGAAAACAAAGGTTTTAATATTACTTTTTAGTTTCTATGCTTTTAATAGCACAGCACAAGTAAATTCTTTTAGTTTAAATGAAGCTGTAGATTATGCACTTAAAAATAATCCATCTTCTGTTAATGCCTCTAATGACTTAAAAATAGCTAAAGCAAAAAAATGGGAAACCATAGCAACAGGACTTCCTCAAATTAGCGCTTTTCTAGATTACAAAAACAATATAAAACAAAGGGTTTCTTTAGTGCCTGCTGAATTTTTTGGAGGAAACCCTGGTGAATTCGCTGAAATTTCTTTTGGGACCAAGCAAACATTTGAAGGGACTGCCACATTAAAACAGTTATTATTTAATGGATCCTACTCTGTCGCGCTTTCATCAGTTAAACTTTATTTAGAAATCGCTGCAAATGCAAAAATTAAAACTGATTTAGAAGTAAAAAGAAATGTAATATCAGCTTATGGCAATGTTTTAGTAAGCCAAGAGAGAGTAAAACTTCTAAATCAAAACTTAGAAAACATAACTGTAAATCTTAATGAAGTTCAAAAAATTTATGAAAATGGACTGACTGAACTCGAAAATGTTGAACAACTAACAATCACTTTTTCTACTCTTAAAAACTCACTTAACTATGCAAATAAATTTGTACAAACTTCTAAAAATATATTAAAATTAGTAATTGGTCTTCCAATTAATGAAGAAATTTTTCTAAAAGATAATTTAACTCAATTAACTCTTAAAAAAATTACATATGAAGAAACTAATTCTACAAATACCGTTAGCCAAAATATTGATTATATAATAGCTAGTAAAAATATGTCTTCTCAAAAAGTTTTGTTAAAACTGGAAAAATCTAAAGCATTGCCTACTTTAAGCGCTTTCATTGAAGGGGGCTACAATGGGAATAGCAATTCCTTTAATTTTTTTAGATCAAATCAAAAATGGTACGGATCTTCAATAGCCGGAGTAACAATGTCTATTCCTATTTTTAGTTCTTTAGGTAGATCAGCAAAAACTCAACAGGCCAAAATTGAATTAGAAAAAGCTAAGGTAGGTTTGACTCATATAGAACAAAAATTGCTAATTGAAATAGGGCAAGCTAAAAGCGACTATCAGTTTGCAATTGAAAATTATTACAATTCAAATCAAAATTTGGTTCTTGCTGAAAAAATTGAAAGAAAAAATCAAATTAAATTTTACGAAGGTCTAGCTTCTAGCTTCGATTTAAGGCAGGCTCAAAATCAACTTTATTCAATTCAAAATGAACTTTTACAATCAATGTTAGAAGTCATTAACAAAAAAACTAATCTAGAAATTATTTTAAACGAGAATTAAAAACATTCAATCCATGAAAAAAACACTATTTAGCTTTATTATTTTTATTTCGATTATTGGATGTAATGATTCCGGTATTTCAGTTGAAAAAATATTAGAAACTAATGACTTGAATCTTATCTCTCAAAAAAGAAAAGAAATAATAGAATCTCAACAAGAAATCTATAAACAACTTAAAGCAATTAATAATAAAATTGAAGAATTAAACAAAAATTCTAAATTTCCTATTGTAGAAACTTTGGTATTAAAAAGCGAAAAATTTAATCACTATGTAGAATTACAAGGAAATGTAAAATCTGATAAATTACTTATTATCTACCCTGAATTCTCTGGCATTTTAAATAAAATTTATGTTTCAAGTGGCGAAAAAGTTATTAAAGGACAACTATTGGCTACGATACAAGATGGTGGATTAAAAGAACAATTGTCTCAGTTAGAAATAAACTACAACTTAACTAAAACTACTTTCGAAAGACAAGAAAGGCTTTGGGCTCAAAATATTGGAAGCGAAATTCAATTTTTACAAGCTAAGTCAATGTTTGAAGCTCAAAAAAATGGGGTTGAACAATTAAAAAAACAAATAGAAAAAACTATTATTAAAGCTCCTTTTAGTGGAACAATTGATAATGTAATTGCAAAAGAAGGTGAGGTTGTTTATCCAGGTCGTTCCAACATAATGCTTCTTTTAAATATGGATAGCATGTACGTTGAGTCCAATGTGCCTGAAAAATACTTGAATTCAATATACAAAGGGAAAGATGCCAAACTTGAATTTCCTTTAATTGGTAAGTACTTAAACACTTCTATCAGACAAGCTGGTAATTTCATAAATCCAAATAACAGAACATATAAAATTGAATTAAACATTCCCAAAAACAATTTAAATATCAAACCTAATTTAAATACAAAAGTTCGTGTAAATGACTACTCTAGTGATAATGCCATTTTAATAAAAGAGGGGTTTATTAGTATTGACAGCAATAACGAAAAGTATGTCTATAAAATTGAAAGAAAAGAAAAGAAAACTTATGTTTCTAAAACTATAATTAAAATCGGGGAAAACGATGGCAATCATATTGAAGTTTTATCAGGGCTCTCTGAAAATGATGAAATTGTAAGTGAAGGAATACGAAAGTTAATTGACAATTCCAGGGTTAAGATTATTAATAATTAAATTTTTAAAAGTTGAATAATAAATTCGAAAAAGAGTTTGGGCCTTCGTCATGGGCAATAAATAATAGTACAACTATTTATGTTTTAATGTCAATAATTCTTTTGCTTGGAATAAGCTCTTATTTCAATATGCCAAGGGAAGATTATCCAGAGATTAAAGAAAACATAGTTTTTGTATCCTCTATTTACCCTGGTAACACATCTGAAGATCTTGAAAAATTAATTACAGAGCCTTTAGAAGATAAATTAAAATCTATCAATAATATTGATAAAATAACTTCCTCATCTCAAGAAAATTTTTCAATTATCGTTATAAGATTTAATGATGATATAGGTTATACAGAAGCTAAATTAAAAGTAAAAGATGAAATTGAGGCCGCTACTGCAAGTGAAGATTGGCCTATGTTTAATAATGTTAAGGTAGATCCAAATGTCTTTAATATGACCTTCACAGAAGAGATGCCAATACTTAATATTAATATCTCTGGAGACTATACCACCGGAAAGTTGAAGAAATATTCCGAAGTTCTTCAAAAAGAAATTGAAAATCTTACTGAAATAAAAAAAGTTGATATAAGAGGGGCTTTAGATAAAGAGGTAGAAATAGCGGTAGATATTTATAAGATGATGGCAGCTAAAGTGAGTTTCTACGATATAATAAGCTCTGTTCAAAACGGGAATATTTCAATATCTGCAGGGAATTTAAAAGCAAACGGAAAGAGAAAGACCATAAGAATACTTGGTGAAATTAATTCCCCTAAAGATTTGGAGAATTTTGTTGTAAAATCTACAAATGATAGTCCTGTATTTTTAAAAGATATTGCTTCAATTAAATTTAAAGATAAAGATGTTACCACATATGCTAGAGAAAATGGGGAGGCAGTTGTAATGTTAGATGTCAAAAAAAGGTCTGGACAAAATATGATTGCAGCGGCTGAAAAAATTCGAGAAATTATTGAAGAAAATAAAACTAATGTATTTCCTAAAAATTTAAAAATAAGCATAACAAATGATCAATCAGAATTAACTGAAAATCAAGTAACAGACCTAGTGAATAGTATAATATTTGGAGTCATTTTAGTGGTCACTGTTATTTTATTTTTTCTTGGATTTAAAAATGCTCTTTTTGTAGGTTTCGCTATACCTATGTCTATGTTTATGTCGCTAATGATCTTAAATGCTATGGGTTACACCCTAAATACTATGATATTATTTGGGCTTATTATGGGGCTTGGAATGTTAGTTGACAATGGAATAGTTGTGGTAGAGAATGTTTATAGGCTAATGGAAAAAGAAGGTCTAAACAGAATAGAAGCTACAAAAAAAGGGATTTCTGAAATTGCTTTCCCTATCATTATTTCTACAGCAACAACAATTGCTGCATTTATTCCTTTAGGATTATGGCCAGGTAGAATGGGAAAATTCATGATATTTTTTCCTGTTACTCTTTCAGTAGTATTAGGTTCTTCCCTTTTAGTGGCAATATTTTTTAATTCAGTATTAGTTTCTAAAATGATGAAAATTGAAGATACCAATATGCCCATAAATAGATTAATTAGGATCACAACGATATTAGGAATTTCTGGCGCTATTTTTTTAATTTATGGTTTGTTAGCCACAAGTTCTGAGTTAAGTGGGTTTTGTAGATTTTTAGGGTCATTACAGATGTTTGTTTCCGTTAATTTTTGGATTTACAGATTGTTATTAAGAAAACTTGCTAATAATTTTCAATTAAAAATTCTTCCTATAATTGACAATTATTATGAAAAAATTCTTAAAAAAATATTGATAGGAAAGCGTCCTTATTTTATAATATTATCCACTTTTATATTGCTCATATTATCCTTTATAACTTTTGGGAAATCGGTTGAGTCTCAAAGAACAAGCATTGAATTTTTTCCAAATGAAGATCCTAGACAAATAATCGTTTATGTACAATACCCTGAAGGAACTGATATTTCTAAAACCAATGTAATAGCAAAAAAAATTGAAAAAGATATTTATAAGGTTATTAATTCAAAAAAATATACAGACGGCTCCAATTACAATTTTATGGTGCAAAATAATATATCTATAGTAGGAAAAGGGTCTGAAAATCCAGAATATGAATTAGGGTTAAATTCTGAAATGCCAAACAGAGCAAAAATAACAACATCGCTAAGAGATTTTAAATATAGAAAAGGAATTAGTTCCAGGCTTGTTAGAAAAGAAATTCAAGATATATTAAAAAATAAATATCCTGGCGTTTCTATTGCTGTTGAAAAAAATCAATCTGGTCCTCCCGTTGGTTATCCAATAAATATTGAAATTACTGGAGATGATTATTCGAACTTAATTGATAAAGCTGAAAAAATAACTGAATTCATTAATAAGAGTAATATTCCAGGAATTGAAGAATTAAAAATTGATGTAAATAAATCAAGAGCTATCAATTTAGTACATATTGACAGAAAAAAAGCAGGGGCGTTAGGAATAAGTTCAGGTCAAGTTGGCCAACAATTAAGAGCTGCGTTATTTGGTGCTAAAGCAGGAGTTTACAAAGAAGATGGTGAAGATTACGACATCAATATTAGATTCAATAAAAAAGATCGATACTCTGAGAATGCTCTTTATAATCAAAATTTGATTTTTAAAGATCCTTCCAATGGTTCAATAAAAGAATTTCCTATATCCTCAATAATTACAACTTCTCTTTCGACAACTTTTAGTGAAATAAGACACAAAAATTTTAAAAGAATTGTTACAATTTATTCGGGTCTTTCCTCGGGCTATACAGATGCTGGAGCAATTGTTTCCCAAATAGAAAATGAAATGATAAACTTTCAAGGAGATTTAAAAGGAGTAAATATTGATTATACTGGTAAAATTTATGAACAAAATAAAAATCAGAAATTTTTAACGTCTGCTTTTTTCACTGGCTTGTTTCTTATATTTTTATTATTAATCTTTCAGTTTAATTCTATAAGTAAGCCAACAATCATTATGATAGCAATATTTTTAAGTTTTATTGGAGTTTTTGGTTATTTAGCTATTTCTGGAAATTCATTTGTTATTATGATGACTATGATGGGTATCATTGCTCTTTCTGGAATTGTGGTAAATAATGGCGTTGTTCTTTTAGATTATTCTGAGATTTTACTTAAAAGGAAGCAGCTTGAATCTTCTAATAAAAATAAAAAATTAATTCAATTAAAATTTGAATCAATTATTCAATCCTGCAAGTCACGACTTAGACCCGTATTATTAACTGCTGTCACAACAATTTTTGGATTAGTTCCATTAGCGATTGGATTTAATATTAACTTTTACACTTTGTTCAGCAATTTTAATCCTAATATTTATTGGGGTGGAGACAATTTTTTCTTTTGGGGACCATTAGCTACAACTGTTATTTCTGGTTTAGTAGTGGCTACATTTTTAACTTTATTTGTAGTCCCATCATTGTTTTTAATGATTGAAAAATTTAAATTATGGATTAGGATAAGATAATAACTAATATCTTATTAAATTTATAATTATAAATAAGTAAAATGTATAGAACTCATAATTGTGGTGAACTAAGAATATCTGACTCAAATAAAGAGGTGACTCTTTGCGGGTGGGTACAAAAACCTAGAGATAAAGGTTTTATGATGTGGGTAGACCTTAGAGATAGATATGGCATTTCACAATTGATTTTTGATGAACAAAGAAGCTCAAAAGAACTTTTAAAGCAAGCGAAAGATTTAGGTAGAGAATACGTGATTCAGGTTAAAGGAAAAGTAATTGAGAGAAGCTCCAAAAACCCAAATATCCCAACAGGAGATGTTGAAATTCTTGTTTCGGATTTAAAAATATTAAACAGCTCAAAAACTCCTCCTTTCACTATTGAAAATAATACTGATGGAGGGGAAGAACTTAGAATGAAATACAGATATCTCGATATAAGAAGAGATGCCGTTAAAAATAAGTTGCTATTTAGGCATCGAGTAAATTCAGAAATAAGAAATTATCTAAGTGAATTAAATTTTGTTGATGTAGAAACGCCATGTCTTATAAAATCCTCTCCTGAAGGAGCACGTGATTTTGTTGTGCCCTCAAGGATGAATTCTGGAAAATTTTATGCCTTGCCACAATCTCCGCAAACTTTCAAACAATTACTGATGGTAGGAGGATTAGATCGATATTTTCAAATTGTAAAATGTTTTAGAGATGAAGATTTAAGAGCTGACAGACAACCTGAATTCACTCAAATTGACTGTGAAATGTCGTTTGTCACTCAAGAAGATGTTTTAAACACTTTTGAAGGTTTAACCAGACATTTACTAAAAACTATTAAAAATATAGATATTGATAAATTTCCCAGGATTACGTACGATGATGCCATTTCTAAATACGGTTCGGATAAGCCCGATATAAGGTTTGATATGGAATTCGGCGAACTAAATAGCGTTACTCAACACAAAGATTTCAATGTTTTTAACTCCGCCGAATTAGTAGTTGGTATTTCAATTCCTAATGGGAATAGTTTTACAAGAAAAGAAATTGACAAATATGTTGACTGGGTCAAAAGACCTCAAATTGGAGCTTCAGGAATGATTTATGTCAGATGCAATGAAGATGGCACTTTTAAATCCTCTGTAGATAAATTCTATAATCAAAAAGATCTCAGTGATTGGGCTAGCTTAACTAAGGCTAATAAAGGGGATCTGATATTTGTTTTATCAGGAAATACAAATACTGTTAGAACTCAATTAAGTGCTCTAAGATTAGAAATAGCTCATAACCTTAATTTAAGGAACCCTGAAGAATTTGCCCCACTATGGGTTACTGATTTTCCGCTATTAGAGTGGAATGAAGAAACTCAAAAATATCATGCAATGCATCACCCATTTACATCTCCAAAATTAAATGAAATTGATCTGCTTGAAACTAAGCCGGGAGAGGTAAAAGCAAATGCATATGATTTAGTTTTAAATGGAAATGAAATTGGAGGAGGATCCATTAGAATTCACGATAAAAATATTCAATCTCTAATGTTTAAATATTTAGGGTTTTCTAAAGAAGAGGCTAAAGAACAGTTTGGATTTTTAATGAATGCTTTTGAATATGGAGCTCCTCCCCACGGAGGAATTGCTCTTGGTCTTGATAGACTTGTAGCTATTTTAGATGGCCAAGAATCTATTAAAGATTACATAGCTTTCCCAAAAAATAACAGCGGAAAAGATGTTATGATTGATGCACCTTCTACATTGAGTAAAGAGCAACTTGCTGAACTTTCATTAAGTTTAAAAAAATAATTCTATTTGGATTAAAAATTTCAAATGAAAAAAATTATTTCTTTTTTATTCATTTCTATAATTATAAGTATTTCTATTGGTTTTTATTTTAAATCCTTTAATGAAGTGCTTGGTGATAAGATTATTGGATTCAGCATGCTGTTTTTTGTATTCATTTTTATGCCGATTTTTCTTTATAATAGTTGGAAAGGAAAAAAATTAAGTGACTATACTTTTAGTAATGAAAACATTAATAAAATGAAGTCAAAATCTTCTAAATCAATAAAATAAAATCTCAAATTAAAGGGCGACTTGTCTATCTAATTATTTAATTACTACATTTGTAACTTATCTTTAAACAATTTTAATTAATGACTGGTACAGTAAAATTTTTTAATGGATCCAAAGGTTATGGTTTCATTACAAACGACGAAACGAGCGAAGATATCTTCGTTCATGTTACTTCTTTAGACGGTGTTCAACTAAATGAAGGAGACAAAGTAGAATATTCTGAAGAAGATGGCAGAAAAGGTAGAGTTGCAGCTGATGTAAAACTTATCGAACAATAATATTTTATTTTTAATAACATTTAAACCCTCAGTTTACTGGGGGTTTTTTATTTTAATTTTCTTTTCTTTTCAAAGAAATCTTCAATTAACTTCTTAGCCTCAGAAGCTAAAACCCCATCTATTATTTTAGTTTTAGGATGTATTTTCGTTTTCATCACTCTAAACCCTCTGTGAGAATCACTTGCTCCTATTACAATTTTCGATATTTGAGACCAGTATAATGCTCCTGCGCACATTTGGCATGGCTCTAGAGTTACATACAAAGTACAATCTTTCAAATATTTTCCTCCAATAAAATTAGCTGCACTAGTAATAGCTTGCATTTCAGCATGAGCAGTAACATCAGTTAAGGTCTCTGTTAAATTATGAGCTCTTGCAATAATTTGATTATTACTTACTATCACTGCCCCCACTGGCACCTCATCTTTTTGAAGGGCTATTTTAGCTTCTTCAATAGCTCTTCTCATAAAATATTTATCGTCGTATAAATCCATCATCATTATGTCATTTTTTTATACCATTCTAGTGCTTTTCCATCAGTTAAACTGGCAATAAAACAACTAATATCTAAAAGTTGAGTATACAACTCTCCTTCTTCATGTAAATATGATTTTGGAATACAGGCAAGAGCCAACTTATCAAATGCAGTTGTAATCCCTTCTTGATTATTAATAGCGGCTTTAATAAATACCTCTAAAAGATGATGGATCACTTGATATCCTTTTAACTCTTTTTCTATTACTTCTTCTGACTTATATACCTTGTCTACACTAATATCTATAATATCCTTCATTTGAGCCTTGAAGGTGCTGTCCTTCAAAATAGATTTTGAATAATTTCCTGATAATAACAATTCTTCATTTTTAATAAAAATATTAACAGCATCGTTAATTAAAGTGTTTACGGAAAGTGCTCTTAGATAAGCTACTCTATCTGATTTATGCTCTAAAGAATTATACTTTTTAGTATCAATACTTCCCTTAACAAGTCTTATTAAATATTCCAGAGCATACTCCTCCGAAATCCAGCCAAGATTTATTCCATCTTCAAAATCGATTAGAGTATAACAAATATCATCTGCAGCCTCTACTAAAAATGCTAAAGGGTGTCTTGAAAAATTACCATTCCCATCTCTTAACCCTAAATCAACAGCCACTTCATTAAAAAATTTATTTTGTGATTCAAAAAATCCAAACTTCTTGTCTTTTATATGTTGGGTTGGCTTTTTAGGAATTGAACCTTTTGGATATTTAGTAAAAGCCCCTAAAGTAGCGTAGCTAAGCCTTAACCCTCCTGGAATTCCTACTTTATTTTCACTTACAATTTTAAACCCATTTGCATTTCCTTCAAAATCACATAGATCTTGATACTGTTGTTTATTTAATTGATCTTTAAATTTCGAGCCATTTCCATTTTTAAAATAATCACCTATTGCCATTTCTCCACTATGGCCAAAAGGAGGATTTCCTATGTCATGTGCTAAGCTCGCGGCAGCAACAATTGCACCAAAATCATTGCTTTGAAACCCATATATTTTGTTTAAAAAAGGATGTTTTTCAATCAAAATTTTTCCGACCTTTCTTCCTAAACTCCTTCCAACCACTGAAACTTCTAAGCTATGTGTTAGCCTAGTATGAACAAAACTTGTTTTTGAAAATGGAATTACTTGTGTTTTATCTTGAAGAGATCTAAAGGCAGATGAAAAAATTATTCTGTCATAATCTACTTCAAAACCAATTCGTGTTTCGTCTTGTTCTAATCTTAGTCTTTTTAGAGTATCTCCTTGTCTTTTAAGTGAAAGTAATTGTTCCCAATTCATGCCTGCAATTTAACAAATCATAACAATTTCTTAACATTAGAAATTTTTAAATGCAATAATATTGCATAAAAGCTTAATATGAATAAGGAATTTATCTCTTTTTTATTATTGTTATTTGTAACATTTAATCACGCTCAAGAAAAAACGAATCCAAAAGGAAGTCCTTATTTTAAAGTATTCTGGAATTATCATAACGAATTTACAAAAGATCTCGCTCAAAATAGTGCTTTTGAACTTAAGCGTGTATACTTAGGATATGCCTATTCATTTAACAAAAATATTTCAGCTAAAATTACATATGATATAGGTTCTAACTCAGCAGGTAGTGCTTATACTACTTATGTTAAGATCGCCCAACTTGATTGGAAATTAAATCCTAAGATAAAATTAAGTCTTGGTTTAATTGGAACTAAACAATTCAAAGAACAAAAAGATTTGTGGGGATATAGATATGTATTGAAAACTTTTCAAAATGAATATAAATTTGGAACAAGTGCCGACCTAGGATTTAATTCTGAATTTACTTTAACACCTAAATTAAAAATAAATTTATTTCTATTAAACGGAGAAGGCTTCAAAAATCTCCAAGATAGAGATGGAAACCAAAGAATCGGAATTAGCTTAATGTATTCATTGCCAAAGGGTATCTCAACCAAATTTTATTATGACTCTCATCCAACCAAGGGATCAAATTCAATTTCCAATACTTCTTTTTATGTTGGATATAAAGGTGATAATTCAAGGATAGCTGTTGAATACAACAAGTTAAACAATGCTAGAACATATAAATCTGCTGCGGCTGATCATAACAAAGATGGCTTATCTTTATATGGTGCTAAAAAAATAAATAGTAAGTATGAAATTTTCGGAAGATTTGATCAAGTAAATTCAAATGTATTAAAAGAGGAATCTAATTCTTGGAATTACAATAACGATGGAAGTCTAATTATTTTAGGAGCTCAATACCAAGCAATTAAAGGAGTTAAGCTTAGCTTAAATTATCGCTTATTTAAATATAAAAACTCAATAATAAATAATAAATCAGCTGTGTATTTAAACGCAGAATTTAAAATATAACATATGAACTTTCTTGCCATTAATTTTACATCATCTATTTTCGAATTATCGGACTTTGCTTCTCAATTTAATAATGATATGGACGTTTACTTATTGATGATAATTGCGCTGGGGTTTTTAGCAATAGGAGACTTGGTTGTAGGAGTTAGTAATGATGCAGTAAATTTTTTGAATTCTGCTATTGGATCCAAGGTTTTAAGCTTTAAGACAATAATGATTGTTGCAAGTTTAGGTATTGCAGTTGGCGCTGTTTTTTCAAGCGGAATGATGGAAGTGGCTAGAAAAGGAATCTTTAATCCTGACATGTTCTTCTTTTCTGAAATCATGATAATTTTCATGGCAGTAATGATTACTGACATTTTATTATTAGATTTTTTTAATACCCTTGGGATGCCAACATCAACAACAGTATCTATTGTATTTGAACTACTAGGGGCTGCTGTTGCTGTTTCGTTAATAAAAATTTTTGCAGGAGGTGGTGAGTTAAATGACCTTGAAAATTATATTAATGTTTCCAAAGCAACTGAAATAATATTTGGAATACTTCTTTCAGTTTTTGTTGCTTTTAGTGTTGGAGCATTTGTTCAATATATTTCTAGAGTTTTACTTTCATTCAAATTTGAAGATAAAGAAAAATGGGTTGGCGCTTTATTTGGAGGTGTCGCCCTTACTTCTATATCATATTTTATTTTGATGAAAGGGATCAAAGGGACTCCTTATGCTAATGAAAGTTTTGAAGTGCTTAATGGATCTACTATTGCCTCTTTTATGGAATCTAATGTTCTAGGAATTGCATTATTGAGTTTTATAATCTTATTTTTAATTTCCGCTGTCTTAATATATCTGCTTAAAATCAATATTTATAAAGTAATTATTGCTATTGGGACTTTTTCTTTAGCGCTTGCTTTTGCTGGAAATGATTTAGTCAATTTTATCGGCGTGCCAATTGCTGCCTGGCAGTCATATGAAGCTTGGGTTGTCTCTGGCGTTGAAGCTACTGAGTTTTCAATGGGAATATTAGCAGCTAAAGTTCCTTCTCCTACCTTGCTATTATTACTTGCTGGAATGGTGATGGTTATTACATTGTGGTTCTCCTCAAGAGCTAAAAATGTAGTTAAAACAACTATTGATTTATCTAACCAAAGAGATACTAAAGAAAAATTTAGCCCAACTTTTCTTTCCAGAGGACTTGTTAGACTTTCTGTGAACACGTCTAAGTTGTTTTCTAAAATAACTTCTAAAAGTTTTAAAGAAAAAATTAATAAGCAATTTGAAAAACCTATTTTGAAGCTTACTTCAAATAAAAAATTAGAATTGCCAGCTTTTGATCAAATAAGAGCTGCTGTAAATTTAATGGTTGCTGCTATTTTAATTTCAATAGCAACTTCCTTTAAACTTCCTCTATCAACAACTTATGTTACTTTTATGGTAGCCATGGGGACTTCACTTGCAGATAGAGCTTGGGGAAGCGAAAGTGCAGTATATAGAGTGGCTGGAGTATTAAGTGTTATTGGAGGTTGGTTTTTTACAGCATTCATTGCTTTTGTTGCTTGTGGAATAATAGCTTTTCTTATTAATTTAGGTGGCCCATCAGCTATTGCTATTTTATTATTCCTAGCCTTAATTATTTTAGCCAGAAACTACATTTCTCATAAGAAAGAAATTGATCATATTAAAAGTGAAGATGCTTTAAATGTTGCTGAAAGCAGCTCAATTCAAGGATTAATAATAGAAAGCTCAAATAATGTTGCTAAAGTCTCTAAGAAGATTAAAAAGATTTATAAATCTGCAATAGAAGGATTAGCTACTCAAAATTTAAATGAATTAAAAAGTAACAAGAAAGATGTAAAATATCTGTCTGAAGAAATTGACAATTTAAGAGATGGATTGTTTTATTTTATTAAAAATCTAGATGAATCAACTATTAAAGGGGCTAGTAATTTTTATATCAATATTTTAGGATCTCTACAAGATATTGCTCAATCTCTTGAATATATTGCTAAAATTACTTTTAAGCATGTTAATAATAATCATAAGTCCTTAACATTTAATCAAATTAGAGAATTAAAAGAAATAAATATTCAATTAGATGTTCTGTTTGAAAGAATTAAGTATTCTTTTTCTAAAAATAATTTTAAAGAAATTAACAATATTCTAGGTACAGAACAAAGTTTATATGACTCTGTAAAAGAAAAAATAAATATTCAGATTTCTAGAACTAAAGAGGAGGAATCTAGTCCAAAAAACACAACACTTTATTTTAGTATTTTAACTGAAACTAAGGACCTAATTAAGGCAACTGTAAGTCTTTTAAAACTTTACAATGAAGAATATGATTCAAAAATTGATCCTCCTAAATTAAGTTAATAGATAGTAATGTTGTTGTAAATATTTATCACTTTTTAAGAACCGCACATCAAGCAATCGTCATCTTCACTTTCTTTAGCCTTTTTTAACATTTCTTTTAATTCCTCTGGCGTCAATGGTTCAACTTCAATGTTTGAAGGATTTGGTGCTGGTTTAGGAGCTGATTTAGGAGCTGATTTAGGAGCTGCTGCACTTATCGCAACATCTGTCTCAACTATTTCTTTAACTGGCTCTTTTTTCTTCTTGTTATCTAAAGTAAATTTGATTGCATCAACTGCTGATTTAGTCCTTAGGTAATACATTCCTGTTTTTAAACCAGATTTCCAAGCATAAAAATGCATAGAAGTTAATTTGGCCGCTGTAGCTCCTTCCATAAATAAATTAAGAGATTGGGACTGGTCAATAAAATATCCTCTCTGTCTTGACATATCTATTATATCTTTCATACTTAATTCCCAGACCGTTTTATAAAGCTCTTTTATATCTTCTGGAATAATGTCAATATTCTGCACAGATCCATTAGCCTTCATTAACTCTTGCTTTAAATCTTCAGTCCATAAACCCAGTTTTACTAAGTCTTCTAGTAAATGTTTATTAACTACTATAAATTCTCCGCTTAAGACTCTTCTAGTGTATATATTAGAAGTGTAAGGCTCAAAGCATTCGTTGTTTCCTAAAATTTGTGAAGTGGATGCTGTCGGCATAGGTGCTACAAGAAGTGAATTTCTAACGCCATGTTTTTTTATTTCTTTTCTAAGATTTCCCCAATCCCATCTTCCACTCAATTCGCTATCCTCTACTCCCCATAAATTGTGTTGAAATTCACCTTTAGAAATAGGCGATCCTTTATAAGTTTTGTAGGCTCCATCTTTTTGAGCTTCTTCCATTGAAGCAGTTAATGCTGCAAAATAAATAGTTTCAAAAATTTCTTGATTTAATTTTTTAGCTTCATCAGATGTAAAAGGCATTCTAAGGCTGATAAATGCATCTGCTAAGCCTTGAACTCCTAATCCAACAGGGCGATGCCTGAAATTTGAATTTTGAGCTTCAGGAACCGGATAATAATTACGATCAATTACTCTATTCAAATTTTTGGTAACCTGTTTTGTTACTCTAAAAAGTTCTTTATGGTCAAAGGCATTTTCTTCAATAAACATTGGTAAAGCAATTGAAGCTAGGTTACACACTGCAACTTCATCTGTTGAAGTATACTCTATAATCTCTGTGCATAAATTAGAAGATCTAATTGTTCCTAAATTCTTCTGATTTGATTTTCTATTTGCAGCATCCTTATATAACATATAAGGTGTCCCCGTTTCAATTTGAGATTCTAATATTTTTTCCCAAAGATCTCTAGCTCTTATTGTTTTTCGACCTTTATTTTTTGATTCATATTTTAAATACAGTTTATCAAATTCATCTCCGTGACAATCTTGTAGTCCTGGACATTCATTAGGGCACATCAAAGTCCATTTATCATCCTCTTCAACCCTTTTCATAAATAAGTCAGAAATCCACATAGCATAAAATAAATCTCTTGCTCGCATTTCTTCTTTACCATGATTCTTTTTTAATTCAAGAAAATCAAAAATATCAGCATGCCAAGTTTCTAAATAAAGAGCAAAAGATCCTTTTCTTTTTCCCCCTCCTTGATCAACATAACGCGCTGTATCATTAAAAACTCTTAACATTGGGACTATCCCATTGGAAGTCCCGTTAGTTCCTGCAATATATGATCCTGTGGCTCTAACATTATGAATAGATAAACCTATTCCGCCAGCTGATTGTGAAATCTTAGCTGTCTGCTTTAATGTATCATAAATCCCATCGATACTATCATCTTTAGTTGTCAATAAAAAACATGATGACATTTGTGGCTTAGGAGTCCCTGAATTAAATAATGTCGGTGTTGCGTGGGTGAAATATTTTTTTGACATTAGATTATACGTTTCAATAGCAGAGTCTAAATCTTCCATATGAATACCTATAGAAACTCTCATTAACATATGCTGAGGACGTTCAGCAACTTTCCCATTAAGCTTGAGTAAATAAGAACGTTCTAGCGTCTTAAAACCAAAATAATCATAGTGAAAATCTCTATTATAAATAATAGTAGAATCCAAAAATTCTGCATTTTTAGCAATTATCTTATAAGTTTCATCGGACAATAAAGGAGCTTTTTTGTTTGTTCTAGGATTTACATAAGTATATAAATCAGACATTGTTTCAGAAAAAGACTTCTTAGTGTTCTTATGTAAATTTGAAACAGAAATCCTCGCTGCAAGCTTTGCATAATCAGGATGAGTAGTAGTCATAGTGGCTGCTATTTCTGCAGCCAAATTATCTAGTTCCGAAGTTGTAACTCCATCATATAGACCTTCAATAACTCTCATCGAGACTTTTACAGGATCAACTAATTCGTTTAAACTATAACATAGTTTTCTAACTCTCGATGTGATCTTATCGAACATGATAGGCTCTTTGTGGCCGTCTCTTTTTACTACATACATATGCTTAAACTTTCATTTATTATAAAAACTTTGTTTTGATCTAGATAAGATAAACTTTCTAGATATTAAAAATCTTCATCCGTACTAAACCCTGAAGATTTAGTATCATTATTTAAAACTCCTGCTTTTTGATATTCTGAAACTCTTTTTTCAAAAAAGTTTGTTTTACCTTGAAGAGAAATCATATCCATAAAATCAAATGGATTACTAACATTATATTCTTTATCACAATTCAATTCAACTAATAGTCTATCCGCTACAAATTCCAAATACTGTATCATTAGCTTTGAATTCATTCCTATTAAACTCGCTGGAAGAGATTCAGTAATAAACTCTCTTTCAATATTCAAGGCATCAACCAAAATCTCTCTTATTCTTTCTTTAGGGACCTTATTTACCAAATGGTTATTATGAAGATGCACTGCAAAATCACAATGTACACCTTCATCTCTTGAAATCAATTCATTTGAAAATGACAATCCTGGCATTAGCCCTCTTTTTTTAAGCCAAAAAATCGAACAAAAAGCACCAGAAAAAAAGATGCCTTCAACAGCAGCAAAAGCAATTAATCTTTCAGCAAATGAATCTGAATCAATCCACTTTAATGCCCAATCAGCCTTCTTTTTAATTGCTGGAAAAGTCTCAATAGCATTAAAAAGATTATCTTTTTCTTTTGAATCTTTAACATAAGTATCTATTAATAAAGAATAGGTCTCCGAATGAACATTCTCCATCATAATTTGAAATCCATAGAAAAATTTCGCTTCAGAATATTGAACTTCATTAACAAAGTTTTCAGCCAAATTTTCATTTACAATACCATCTGATGCAGCAAAAAAAGCAAGAATATGTTTAATAAAATATCTTTCATCATCAGTTAATTTTTCCTTCCAATCATTAAGGTCTTCACTTAAATCAATTTCTTCAGCTGTCCAAAAACTGGCTTCACATTTCTTATACCATTCCCATAAATCATGATGTTTAATTGGAAAAATAACAAATCTGTTTTTATTTTCTTGTAAAATAGGTTCTACAGCAGGCATAATGAAAATTGGAATATGTATATAAAATTAGTAATTATTATTTGGCGTTGTATAACACAAAGATTCTAAAATGTTTCCGAAAATAAAAGCAGTACTTATTCACAAAGCAGGTTAGTTCTTAACAAAAAATTACCTGAAATAAAACACACTTAGCACGTATGCTATTGTAATATGCTGATTAAAAGCAAGTTAATGTGTTTTAATTGTTTTGTTTATTTTTTTTTAAAAAAATAATTGAAAAATCAACTTACTTTTTATGAAAATTTTTTGAGATTTTTTCTAAAGAATTATACCATTCATTTCCAAACTTCCTAACCAAAGCATCTTTGACAAATTCAAAAACAGGCTTTTTCAATTCGACTCCAAGCGAGCATGCTTTAAAACAAATATCCCAATGATGGTAATTTACAGCAGTAAATTCCGAATACTCCTTTATTCTAATTGGATAAAGATGACATGAAATAGGTTTATTAAAATTAATTTTTCCGTCCATATAAGCTTTTTCAATTCCACAAGACAAGATTCCATTTGACTCATAATGAACATAAACACATGCTTTATTATTCAATAAAGGGGTTTCTAGATTACCGTCTTTTAAAGTTATATATTTTCCTTTTGATTTGACTGCATTCTTAGCATTATCACTTAAATACTCCGAAACTTTATCAAAATTGTCATTTATCATTTTGGCTTCAGATTTTTCTAAAGGAGCGCCTGCAACTCCTTCAATGCAACAGGCTCCTTTACATGCAGAAATATTACAATAAAAATTTTTTTCTATTATTTCTTCCGACACAAGTGTTTTGTCAATTTTAAACATTTAATGAAAATAATAAATATGTTAACGAAATCATTTTATTATAAATTATATTTGTCAAAAATTAATTTAAATGATTAATCTGAAAGAAATATTAACTGTTGGAATGATTCTTTTTGCAGTAATAGATATTATAGGAAGCGTCCCTATAATTATAGCTTTAAAGAAAAAAGTAGGACATATCCAATCAGAAAAAGCATCAATTGTTTCGGTCATAATAATGATTGCTTTTTTATTTATTGGAGAAGAAATTTTAAATATTATAGGCATTGATGTAAACTCTTTTGCTGTTGCAGGGTCTTTTGTAATATTTTTTATGTCCTTAGAAATGGTCTTAGGAATCTCATTGTATAAAAACGAAACTCCTGAAACAGCATCTATAGTTCCTATTGCATTTCCTTTAATTGCTGGAGCAGGAACATTAACCACCCTTTTATCTTTAAGAGCAGAATTTTATGTGCTTAATATAATAATAGCTATAATAGTAAATGTGCTATTTGTATATTTAGTGCTCAAATTCTCGGGAATAATTGAAAGGATTTTAGGGAAATCTGGTATAGGAATTATTAGAAAAGTTTTTGGCATAATACTAATGGCTATTGCTGTTAAGTTATTTGCTAGTAATATTCAAGGTTTATTTTAATCGTTATGAAAAACTATATTTTTTTCGTCTTGGCAGTAATTTTACTTGTATTTAACTTCAGTAAATTTAATTTTCAAAATATTTATTCTAATGACAGTAAAATCGCCTTAATTGGAGTGCTAGCATGTACTTGTGCCATTCTCCTTTTAACTATCCTTAATTTTTCAAAAAAAATAAAGAATAAAACAAAAAATTAAATATTTTGAATATATGTAATATCTATTCCTGATTTTTTTAGAAAATCTACCCCAGACGTATCCTTATATTCTTTATTATAAACTAGCCTTTTAATCCCCGATTGAAAAATGAGTTTACTACACTCTCTACAAGGTGAAAGAGTAATGTATAATGTTGCTCCTTTACTTGATTGAGTTGAAGCTGAAACTTTCATAATAGCATTGGCTTCAGCATGAAGGACATACCATTTAGTGTAATTTTCATCATCTTCACAGATATTTTCAAATCCTGTAGGGGTTCCATTATACCCGTCTGAAATAATCATTCTATCTTTTACAATCAAAGCTCCTACTTGCCTTCTTTTACAATAAGATAATTTTGACCACTCTAAAGCCATTTTTAAATATGCTATATCATATTTTTTTTGTTTTCTCTCTTCCATTTATAACATTTTTAAAATCATGTTTATAGATAGTCCGATAATAATGATTGAACTAAAAGTTATGTATTTTGACACATTGAACCAGTTTGATTTAACTATTACCAAATTAACAAACAAAATCGCTAAAACAATAATTAATTGTGAAAACTCAACTCCAAATGCAAAGCCAAAAAGAGGATTCAATTTAGAATCTAAGGGGAATGTAATTTGATTAAAATAATTCCCAAACCCAAAACCATGAATTAATCCAAAAAATAACGCTAAACTTAATTCTATAATTTTATTTGATTTTATCCATTTCACTTTTAAAATATTAGTTAACGCTGCTAATAAAATTGTTATTGGAATTAAAAATTCTATTATTTTTTCAGGTGGATTAAAAATTTCAAAGGCTGAAAAAACTAATGAAACAGTATGTCCGATTGTAAAAAGGGTGACTAACCAAAAAACCATTTTTAATTCTTTAAATGAAAATGGTAATATTAATGCAGCTAAGAATAATAGGTGGTCATATGCGCTCCAATCTAATACATGAAAAAGACCTAGCTCTAAATAAAAAAGAAAATCATACATTATTAATAATCTGTTTTTAAAACTACAAAAACTAACTTAAAAGCCTCTCTCTTGTTTAATCCGTTCGTATGCTTTTTGAACTTTCTGAAATTTCTCTTGTGCAGCTTTTGCATATGCGTCTCCTAAGTGCTGAACCTTATCTGGATGATGCTTTTTTGCTAAATCTCTATAGGCCTTCTTTACTTGATTATCCGTTGCAGATTTTTCAATTTCTAATATTTTATAAGCTCCTCCAACTTCATTAATAAACATCGCTTTAATACTTTGAAAATCAGCATGAGAAAGTCTCAAAAGATTTGAAAACTCTAATAACTTATTTATTTCAGAAACACTAACATTCCCATCAGCCTTAGCAATTCCAAATAAAAAATGAATGACTTGTAGTCTACTTTCGTAATTCAAAGCAGAATTAAATAGCATTGAAATTTTAACTGGTGATATTCCTAAATTCTTAATATTATCATTAAAAATTTTAAAAGTAGCATTAGCCCTTTCTTTTCCATAGGCTGAAACAAAATAACTTCTAACATAATCCAACTCCTGTTTTGTAACCTTTCCGTCCGCTTTAATAACTAAAGAGGCTAGAGCCAACAAGTTTAATTCAAATTCTTGTGATGAAATATTATTAACCCTTGATTTTTTAAATTTATTTTTAGTACTGAAATTTTCAATTAAATTTCCTAAAAAGTAACCCGCAATAGCTCCTGGAAATCTAAAGAAACTATAACCTATAAGCGCAAATAACCATTTTGACATAATAAATTTTAATATTGCGAATTTACAAATGTCCTTTTAAAATAGATTTGTTTTTAAGATCTTTCTTATCTTTACTTTAAATATAATTAATTTATGTATCCAGCCGAACTTATTAAGCCTATGAGAGAAGATCTGACTTCAGTAGGATTTGTTGAATTAATGAACTCTAATGATGTTCTAAACAATCTTTCTGAAAGTAAAACTGCTGTCTTAGTCGTTAATTCAGTTTGTGGATGTGCTGCAGCTAATGCAAGACCTGCAGTAAAACAATCTTTGATTAACGACAAAAAACCTGAGCAATTATTTACTGTTTTTGCTGGGGTTGATAAAGAAGCGACTAATAGCGCAAGAAGTCTGATGGTTCCTTTTCCTCCTTCTTCACCATGTATAGCAGTTTTTAAAAATGGCGAGTTAGTTCATATGTTAGAAAGGCATCATATTGAAGGTAGATCAGCTGAAATAATTAGCGAAAATCTTAAACAAGCTTATAATCAATATTGTTGATTTTATAGATCAAATTTAGGTTTTCTTTTTTCAAAAAAAGTACTGGCTCATTCAACAAAATCAAAAGTTTGAAAGCTTAATTCAAATGACTTAATTTCATTTTTAAAATTCATTTTTATTTTGAAATAGGGAAAGATATTAAAAATGACGCGCCAGAATTAATTTTAGATTTAAAAGTGATTTTACCATCATATGAATTCACCAAATTTTTAACCATCCCAAGCCCTAATCCCATCCCGCTGGTTTTAGTTGTAAAGTTTGGCTCAAATATTTTTTTACCTATTGATTTTGAAATTCCAATTCCATTATCTTTAATTTCTATAACAATATTATTCTTTTTCTTTTTTATAAAAACTTGTATTAAAGGTTTCTCTATTGTCTCGCAAGCTTGTATGGCATTTTTAACAAGATTAGTTATTATTCTAACCATTTGAGTTCTATCAATATTAACTTGAATATCTTTAAAATCCGATATAAATTTTATATGTTTCTCTTTGAAAATTTCTAATGCTAAACGTATGGTTTGAATTATATTAATTTTTTCACCTTGTTGAGCTGGCATTTCTGCAAAATTTGAAAAAGCAGAAGCTATAGAACTCATTGTATCTATTTGTTGTATTAATGTTTGAATAAATTCATCCAGTTTATCGTGAACATTTTGATCGTTTATGTCAAATCCTTTTTGAAAACTTTGAACGCTTAATTTCATTGGAGTTAATGGATTTTTAATTTCATGTGCTACTTGCTTTGCCATTTCTCTCCAAGCTTGTTCTTTATTTGATTTTGACAACTCTTCTACACTTTCGTCTAACATTTCGACCATTTTATTGTAAGAGCTAACTAAACTATAAACCTCTTTACTTCTAGCTTTAATTTCAATTTTCGTGTTAGTTTTGTCCAGTCTTGTTTGATTCATTTTATAAGCAATTTCAGAAATTGCTCTTGTAATATATATAGAAACAAAATATGAAATGATAATTGATAGAATTAGCAAGAAAAAATAAACCTCTAAAAGAACTACTATAAAAGAATCTAATTCATAAGTGTTTAAATTATCGTCATCGAAATATGGCAAATTTAAAATCCATAAAGGATTAAACTGATCGTCTAAAATTAATGAATACGAAGATCTATATTGAATGTTATCCTCTTTTTTAATTTCAATTATTTTTGAGTCTTTATTGTTTAAAATTTTAGTTAATAATTCAAAATTTATATTATTTAAATGAGTTTTAGGCAATGTTGAATTAATTAGTTTTCCTTTAAGATTATATATACTAAAATTTACGCTTTGAACATCTGCTATCTGATATATTTTTTCTATTAATATAGAGTCTAATTCCAGTCTGCTTATTTCTTTTTTGGACGACTGAAAAAAATAAGCAATACTTCTCTGTATTTGCGCTTCTTTTCTTTCTAGACGCTGCTCGTGATATTCATCCGATTGCGTTTTGAACTGAGGAACGGTTATAATAGTTATTAATACAAATGCTATAACAATTAAAACAGTCATTGCTAAAAATACCCTAGCTCTTAACGATAAGTTTGCTTTAGTTTCTAACTTCTTAACCATTTTATTGTTTTTACTTTTTTTAAATTTTAGGAGTAATCTAACAAAGCTAATTAATAGCAATATATAATTTATCCAGTTATTGAATTATATTAATTAGTTAACTTTAAGAAAAAGTTAACTAATGAAAAAAAAAATTGGTATAACATTTGGGGGAATAATTATATTATTGGCCTTTATTATTAAAACTGATGACCTTTATTTAGTTGATTTAGTTAAAACCATCTCTAAAACTCATAGGATAAAAGCTGATATAACAGATTATAAATTCTTTAACAATATTGATGTGCCAAAAAGTGAAAATCCACAGCCATGGCCAATTCATAAATCGTTCAATAATATTCAACCTACTGAAAAATTAAAGTCAATTAATGAAGAACTTGGAACCGTAGCTTTCTTAATAATTAAGAATGATTCTATTTGGTATGAAAAATATAATGATAACTATGGCCCTAAATCTTATAGTAACTCATTTTCTATGGCTAAAAGTATTGTTTCTGCTGTAATGGGTAGAGCTATTAATGAAGGATATTTTTCCGGGCTAGACGATAAAGTCGGTAATTATATTTCTGAATACAAAAAAGGGATTGCTTCGAATTTAACTATTGGTGATTTATCAAGTATGTCGTCAGGGATGCTATGGGATGAGAGTTACTCAGATATTTTTGGAGTTACCGCTAGATCTTACGTAAGTAGCGAATTAAACACTTTAATTAAATCCAGACCAATAATTGAATCTCCTGGAAAAGAATTTAAATACTTAAGTGGCAATACTCAACTATTAGCTATGACTATAGAAAAAGCCACAAATAGAAAAATATCTGACTTGGTTTACCATTGGTTTTGGAATCCTATGGGAGCAGAGAATAATGCTTTATGGCAAATCGATAGTAAAAAAAATAATACTACAAAGGCTTATTGCTGCTTTAATTCTAACGCTAGAGATTTTGCAAGATTTGGTAAGCTTTACAAAGATTCAGGAAATTGGAAAGGCCATAAAATTCTAGATTCCAGCTTTGTAACACAATCTATTAAGCCAAGATTTAGTAAAAGTCCTGAATATGGCTATGGGTTTTGGTTAGGAGAATTTAACAATAATTCTTTTTTTGCTATGAGGGGAATTCTTGGACAATATGTTATAGTTTTCCCAGAAAAAAATATAATTCTAGTGCGATTAGGCAAAAAAAATCTTGAAAAATTCAATAATCGTCCTAAAGATTTTGACATTTATATTGAAGAAGCTTTTAAAATGCTCGATTTAACTTGATCCCATTTTAAATTGAAAACTTCTAAACTCCTTTCAGTAAAAAACCTTTGTATCTCTATTTCTAAAATTCCTATTTTAAAGAATATCTCTTTTGAATTAAATTCAAATGAAATTTTAGGTTTTGTTGGAGAATCTGGAAGTGGAAAATCTATTACTGCATTTTCAATTATTAATCTTTTCAATTCAAAAAATATTATAAAAACTGGTTCAATAAATTTTGATGGAAAACCTATTGATTCATTAAGTTTTATTGATTTTGAAAAAATTAGAGGAAATGAAATTTCTATTATTTTTCAAGAACCCATGAGTTCACTAAATCCTAGTATGAAATGTGGAGAACAAGTGATAGAAATTATTTTAAATCACGAATTTATAAGTACAAAAAAAGCAAAAAATAGAGTTATTGACTTATTAAAAAAAGTTCAATTAAATGATCCTGAAATAGTTTATAATAAATACCCTCATCAACTTAGCGGTGGTCAACAGCAACGAATAATGATTGCTATGGCTATTTCATGTAATCCAAAAATTTTAATAGCAGATGAGCCTACTACATCTTTAGATGGAATAGTAAAAAAAGGAATTATTAGTCTCTTAAAATCCATTCAAAAAGAAACAAAAATGAGTATAATTTTTATTTCTCATGATTTGCCTCTTGTTTCCAAAATAGCTAAAAAAATTATTGTACTAAATAAAGGAAAAATTGTAGAAACTGGCACAAGCAATCAGATTTTTAAATCCCCAAAAAAACTTTATACTAAACTTTTATTAAATGCTAGACCGCCAAAAAACATACGACCTAAAAGATTGCCTACGAATGAAAATAACATAGCAAAGCCTGTCTTAATCTCAAAACAAGAAAGAATTAAGACTCATGCTAAAATTTATCAATCCAGCCCTATTCTAAAAATTAAAAACTTAGAATTTTCTTATAATAATAATAAAGTTTTAAATGACGTAAGTTTTGATTTGTATAAAGGTGAAACTTTAGGGCTCGTTGGAGAATCTGGCTCAGGTAAATCTACTATAGCAAAATCAATACTAAACCTTAATGATTTTAATAAAGGGCAAATTCTTTACAAAGAAAACGATATAAAAAAAATTAATAAAAAAGATTTTAGAAAAAATATTCAATTAATTTTTCAAGATCCTTTTTCTTCTTTAAACCCTGAAATATCTATTGGTTATTCCATTATAGAACCTATGCTGTCACATGGAATTTATGAAACAAAAATCGAATCAAAAGAAAAAGCAATATCGTTATTAGAACAGGTTAAATTGAATAAAAGTGATTTTAATAAATTCCCTCATCAATTTTCTGGAGGTCAACGGCAAAGAATTGTTATAGCTAGAGCTCTAGCTTTAAATCCTAAAATACTAATTTGTGATGAATCCGTTTCTGCTTTAGATGTTTCTATTCAAGCTCAAGTATTGAATTTATTAAATGACTTAAAAGAAACATTTTCTTTTACATTTTTATTCATATCACATGATCTTTCAGTGGTTAAATACATGTCAGATAGAGTGATCATATTAAACAAAGGTGTCATTGAAGAAAGTAATGAAACCGATCATCTTTTTGCTAATCCAAAAAAAGATTATACAAAGAATCTATTATTAGCAAATGACTATTAATTGGCTTAAAAAAAAGTGCTTATATTTAGCCTTTATTTAGTTAAAATGACTCTAGAATTGTTTTTTTCTTGGATTCTTAAACTTCATTCTTACTGGGCTTTTTTAGCTCTAACTTGTACTATTATTGTAATTATAAATTGCAGCTATAGCCTTATTTATAGAAAACCTTTTCAAACATTTGATTTAAGGATTTCTTTGTTTGCTTTAGTCTTTAATCATATTCAACTTGTAATTGGTTTTATCTTATATTTTATTTCTCCCAAATTTTTATGGTGGAATTCTGGATTTAAATCCGTAATAGAAAATTCTGATTACAGGGTTTATTTGATAGAGCATCCTATTGTTAATGTAATAGGGGTTTTAATTATAACTATAGGTTGGTCCATTCATAAAAAATCTAATATTAACTCAAAAAAATTTATAAGAATAGGAGTGTTTTATTTAATAGGATTATTTTTATTATCCTCCAGAATTCCTTGGGCTAACTGGATATAAAAAACGCTCTCTTTGAAGAGAGCGTTTTTAAAACCAAACTATTTATTAAACTATTTTATTTATCTTCAAATTTAATTTTATATTGCTTAAATAATTCCCAAAATTTTGTTAATCTTTATTTATGAATAAAAAATATGGCGTCTTAGGTGGTGGAAGCTGGGGAACAGCAATCACAAAAATTTTATCAGAAAATAACAAGCTAGTTAATTGGTATGTTAGAAATGATGAAAATGTGAAATATCTAAAAGAATTTGGTAAAAACCCTACTTACCTAAGGTCCGTTATTTTTAATAAAAAAAAAATAAACGTAAGCTCTTCAATCAAAGAAATTACAGAAACTTCGGATATTATCATATTAGCTATCCCTTCTCCTTTTTTAGAAAATGAATTAATGAAGATTAAGCTTCAATTAAAAAATAAAATTATTTTTTCAGCTCTTAAAGGAGTTGTTCCTAAGACACATTTAATTGTAAGTGAGCATTTAAATAAATATTATAAAATTTCGCTTGATAAAATAGGAATTATTACTGGGCCTTGCCATGCAGAAGAAGTTGCTTTAGACAAACTTTCATACTTAACAGTGGCTTGTAAAAACAAATCCATCGGAGAGGAAATGAAAACTGCTTTAGAGTCAAATTATATAAAAGTAAAATTTTCTAAAGACACTATGGGGGTAGAGTATGCCGCTATGCTAAAGAATGTTTATGCTATAATAGCTGGTGTTGCTCATGGACTTGGATATGGAGATAATTTTCAAAGTGTTTTAATCAGTAATTCTGTTAGAGAGATGAAACGGTTTATTAATACTATTTATAAGATTAATAGAGATATTAACGATTCAGAATATTTGGGAGATTTATTAGTTACTGCTTATTCAACATTCAGCAGAAACAGGAATCTTGGAAATATGCTAGGCAAAGGCTATTCTTTGAAAGCGGCAAATTCTGAAATGTCAATGATTTCTGAAGGTTATTATGCTACTAAAAATGCTTATGAAATTGTTAAAGAAAATGGCAATGAATTTCCTATAGTACATGCTGCCTATGAAATTCTTTATAAGAATCTCAACTCAAAAAAAATTATTAAAATACTAAGTGAAAAACTAGACTGAGTCTTTAAATTGATTTAAAAATCTTACATCATTTTCATATAAAATTCTTATATCTTCAATTTGATATAATAGCATAGCTATTCTTTCTATCCCCATTCCAAAAGCAAAACCAGTATACTCGTTAGAATCAATTTTACAATTTTCTAACACGTTTGGGTCTACCATTCCACATCCCATTATTTCAAGCCATCCTGTTCCTTTTGTTATTCTATAGTCAGTTTCTGAATTTAAACCCCAATAAATATCAACTTCTGCACTTGGTTCAGTAAAAGGAAAATAAGAAGGCCTTAATCTTATTTTAGAATTTCCAAAAAGCTCTTTTGTGAAATACAAAAGATTTTGTTTTAGATCAGAAAAAGATACATTTTTATCAATATAAAGCCCTTCTATCTGATGGAAAAAACAATGTGATCTTGCTGAAATATCTTCATTTCTATAAACTCTACCTGGAGAAATAGTTCTGATGGGGGGCTGGTTATTTTCCATATGCCTAATCTGAACAGAAGAGGTATGAGTTCTTAATAAGAAATCAGGATTTTTATTTGTAAAAAAAGTGTCCTGCATATCTCTTGCAGGGTGGTGTTCAGGAAGATTTAAAGCTGTAAAATTATGCCAATCATCTTCTATTTCAGGCCCTTCAGAAATATTAAAACCTATTTTATAAAAAATATCAATTATTTTATCTCTAATAATAGATATTGGATGTCTTGACCCTAACTCTAATGTTGAGGCAGGTCGAGTTAAGTCTTGAGTTGTTAAATTAGATTTATTTTCAGAATTGATGGATTTCTTTAAATCCTCTAATTTTTGAAGAGTTATCTTTTTTAATTCATTTATAGCTAATCCATATTCTTTTTTCTCAGAAATTTTTACTTTTTTAAACTCTGAAAAATATGAGCTTATATGGCCTTTTTTTCCTAAAAATTCAATTCTAAATTTTTCTAATTCTTTAGAATCATCTGTAAAAAAGATTGAGACATCTTTAATTTTTTTTTGTATTTCATCAATCATAGAAAAACATAAAATTATTTTTCAAAAGTAATGTTTTTCGGCTATTCAATTAATTGTTTTTCTATAAAATAATTAATTATGGCTTCTTTCATTAAAAGTGTTTGTTCCCCTGATTTCAAATTAGGAAGTTTATTAATCGTTTTATAGTGTGGCCAGCCTTCACTATCAATGTGTTCAAACTCATAATAACCCAGAGGTTCTAATAATCTACAAATAGATATATGCATTAAGTCTATTTTCTGCTCTTTATTAAATTTATTTCCTGTTTCCCCTAATTCTTGAACTCCAATTAAATAAATTATATTCTCTAAATCTAATGGTTGTCCATCATTAAATTGCTTACTTAATACATTTACTATTTCAACCCATTTACTTTTAAAATCAATAAAATCATTCATTACATAAAATATTCAAAATTCATAGCGGACAATATACTTATATTTGTAAAAAAAGATATTGAATTACTTAGATATTTTTATTGTTTCTATTTTAATTTTTGGATTTTTTAGAGGATTTATAAAAGGTCTAATAATGGAATTATCATCTTTATTAGCAATAATATTAGGCACATACGGTTCATTAAAATTTTCTGATTTTACTTTTCAATTACTATCAAAAAATTTTTCTGATCAAATAGAAAATATTAATGAAAGTTATCTAAAAATCGCATCATTTGCTTTTACTTTTCTAGTAATTATAGTATTCGTTTCAATTATCGGCAAGGTGCTGACCAAGGTTGTTAAAATGATTGCTCTAGGCTTAATTAATAAAGTTTTTGGGGGGGTATTTGGATCGATCAAATACTTACTTCTTCTCTCTTTTTGTTTTGTATTTTTTCAAAATTTAAACTCAACTTTATTTTTAGTCGATGAAAGTTTTTTTGAATCAACTTTGTTTTACAAATATATTATTGATCTAGGGGATATTATCTTGATTTTTTTTAATTCGAATAAAGAATCAATTAATTTTTTTAATTGATTCTAATTCAATCCACCCTTTATTGCCATCGTTAATTTCCACTAAACCCCACTCATTAAGTTCTTCTTTTAAAACAACTTTAGTACCCTTGTGTAAATTAAAAAGCACCTCGCTTCTAAAATTAGGCTCTGTTCTAAAATTAATTTCATTATCAAAAATTATAGCACTAATTATATTTTTTTCATTCTCAAATCGGTTAATCCCAATAAAAATAAAAACAATAGCAACGCTAAAAAAAATAACAGAAATTGTAAAATACTTTTTCTTTAAAAAACTTTTACTATTAAAGAAATAAATTAAAAAAGCAGCTAAAAAAAGATATTCAAATATAATTCCTAATATAAACCATTGTTGAGTGTCTAAATAGTTTGATATAGATTTAAAAAATTCAGAAACTTGATTTTTAGGAAGTACTCCTACCTTATCAATTAACATGTTTTTAGAGTACGCTAAATTGTTTAAAACATCCGTATCATTTTGTTTTAGTTTTAAAGCTTTTTCATAATAATAAATACTATTGGCAATATCATTTAGCTTATAGTAAGTATTCCCTAAATTAAAATACACTGCAACAGAGTGTTCTCCATTATCAATTATAGTCTTAAATTCATTTATCGCTTCATTATAATTTCCTTCATTATAAGAATTAACTCCATTATTAAAGTTTATTTCACTGTTAGTTTGAGAGAAAATAAAACCACAAAATCCTAAGTAAATAAATAAAATACTTTTTTTCATTTTATATTTGTTTATCTATTTCTAAAATTACTTTAACTGAGTTTTCATAATCTTTATTTATTGCAACATTTGAAGCTGGTGAATATCTTGCATATTCACAGTTTTTAATTATCTCAATGAATAAATCAATTGTTGTAATTTCAATATTTTTTTCAATTAATAAATTCTTGATTTTTTCTTTATCATAATCTAATGTTTCGATTAATAATTTTGATTTCAAAAAATTATGTAACGCTTTTTCTAAAGCTATATAAAATAACTCTTTCTTTTTTAGATTTTTTTTAGCTTCATACAAATACTTTTTTGCGAGTTTATTAGCGCGTCTGGATTTAACTCCTTTAATATCTGCATTTGTTGACTTTTTAGATTTAACAAATACTATAATTAAAAATAGAATTAATACGGGAATAAAAATTAAAGAATAAAACTCTAGTGAGTAAATAAATTGTTTCTTTTTAATTAATTCTAGTTTTGGATTAGTTTTTATAAACTTAAATTGATTTATTGTGCCAGAAATATTATTAGCTAGCTGTTGTTTTTCACTAATGCTTTCAGTATTTTCAAAAGCAGCAGAAGGTCCGTCCATGACATTTATAATCACTTCGTTTGTAAATATGGATTTGTAAGATTTTGTTTGGGGATTAAAATAACTAAACTCTATAGGTGAAATAGGATATTTCCCTTTAAATTGTGGTACTAAAGTATAGGTGTCTGTAATTTCACCTAACATTCCTTTTAAATTGGTTTTTACATTTTCTTTATGCTCTGGATCATATTTTTCAAGTGAACTTGGAACAGATATTTCAGGAGCAGAAAATAATTTTAAATTTCCAGTCCCTTTAACCTTTATTGTAGCTTGTACTGACTCAGAAGCGTTCAATTCAGTTTTGGAAGTAAATAATTCAATTTTAAAATCCCCAACAGCCCCACTAAAATTTAAAGGTGCATTTTCAGGGAGTGGATTAACATCAATTATTCTTTTGCCAGCAGCTACTGTCTTTGGAACTTGACTGTAAATTCTATTTCCAAAAAAATCTCTCTTATTTGTTGGTACGTCAACTGAAACATCTAAAGAGAGAGGCAGAATATTTAATTTTCCTACTTTTTGTGGATAAAGAACAATTTTCTTCCAAATAACATAATTATAACTATCCCCTTTATATATCCCTCTTTCAATTTGAAGCCTAGGAATTTTTATGCTATGTGACCAAAAATCGACATATTCTGGGCTATCAATTTCTGCAACATTAGTTACATTAATTTGGGGGCTAAAATAGAGTTTATATATAACAGAAATCGCTTGATTTAAATAAGGATTAGCATTTGATATTTCAGCTACCAAATGTAAATTTTCATTCACTAGATAATTGGAATTATTTGGATCGCTATTTATATTCACAGACTCGCTAACAATTACTTTAATAGCCAGAGTTTTATAAATTTGATCGTCAATTTCAACGGTAGCTTGTCCAATAGATAAAGATCCTTTTTTTAAAGGACTTATAAAATATGAATAAACCTTTGAAAAAGTTTTTTTCCCATTTATCCAAGAATTACTTATAGATTGATTTGGTCCTCCAACAACTCTAAAGCCATCAAAATTTGGAGGAGAAAAATTATCTCCATCCTTATTCATTTTAAAATCTACTCTAAGAGTTTCATTTATTCCTGCTTTTTTTTTACTTGTAATAGCTTCAAAACTAATATTTTGATTTTGCGCATAAGCCTTAAAGCATATGGTTGTAATTATAAACAATATTAGAGTAATCTTAAGTCTCATAATTTTATTTACCAATCTTTTTTATTTTTTAAAGGCGTCCCTTTGATTTTACTCTTATTCACCTTATCCTGAACTTTCTTTTCCTCATTATCCATTGCTTTTAATAAACTTTTAAGTTGTTCGGGAGATATTTTATTTTGTTGTGGCTTCTTTTTTTTATTCTTCTTATCATCTTTCTTATCGTCTTTTTTATCATCCTTCTTGTCATCTTTCTTGTCGTCCTTCTTGTCATCTTTCTTGTCGTCCTTCTTGTCATCCTTCTTGTCATCCTTCTTGTCATCCTTCTTGTCATCCTTCTTGTCATCCTTCTTGTCATCCTTCTTATTGTCCTTTTTCTTCTTTTGTTCATTTTTTAGCAATTCTTTTGCTAAAACATAGTTATATCTTGTTTCGTCATCACCTGGATTGTTAAGCAGAGCATTTTTAAAAGAATTCATGGCATTTTGATAATCCTTATTTTGCATATAAACATCTCCCAAATTATGAAAAGCTTTGTGCAACTCTTGTTTGTTATTAGCTTTTTTAATTGATGATTTATATTGATTTACTGCTTCTTGGTTCAACTTTCCTTTATAAAATGAGTTTCCCAAATTATATGAAGCTATATTATTTAATGAATCAACTGAAATTGCTTTTCTATAATATGCTTCTGCTTCTATTAAATTATTCTCTACAAACTCCACATTTCCATCTAATGTCATATTATTAGACTTTTTATTCGATAAGATTTCTTGAGAAAAAATCTTTGCGGAAATCAATATAAAGAAAATAATTTTACACGTTTTTTTCATTAAATAAATTTAGTTTTTTTATCCAAAATGTTTTCTTTTCAAAAACAAATAATTCTAAACATATGAAAATTAAAGCAAAAGCAATAAACCACTGAAATTGATCTTTATAAGCAATAAACTGCTTAGATTCAAATTCTTGTTTGTCCATTTCTTTTAATTTTTCAATTATAATTTTAACTACCTCTTCCGTATTTCCTCCTTCTACATAAATTCCATTACTAGAACTAGCCAACCCTTCTAAAAGTTTAGGAACCAATTTAGTAATAACTACTTCCCCTTCAGAATCTTTTTTATAAGACTGAACTATGTTATTTAATTTAATTGGAATTGGAGCTCCTTTAAGCGTGCCCAAACCTATTGTAAAAATCGTAATCCCTATATCTTCAACAATCTCTGAAATATTTTGACCCTCAAATTCATGATCTTCTCCATCTGAAAGAATACATAAGACTCTATTTGTTTGATTTTCATCATCATAATAATCTTTAGCTAATTTAATCGATTCTAAAATTGCCGTGCCTTGAGATGATAACATTTCCGTATTTAAACTCTGCAAAAACATTTTTGCAGTAGAATAGTCATTTGTAATTGGTAAAATTGGTAAAGCTGAAGCTGCATATGCAATAATTCCTATTCTATCAGAATTTAATTGATTTATTGTTTGTGAAACTAATCGCTTGGCTTTTTCTAATCTATTTGGGGCAATATCCTCCGCTAACATACTCTTTGAAACATCTATTGCAAAAACTATATCTACTCCTTCTCTTTTTACTGTTTTAAGTTGAGTTCCTATTTTAGGGTTAACTAAGCTTATAGAAAGCAATAGAAAAAAAAGTATTAAAAAAATCAATTTTAGTTTAGGCTTAAAAGAAGAAATATTTGGGCTTAAAATTTCTAATAATTCTTTTGAAATATGTTGGTTTTGAATAATACTTTTCCAATTCCTAAGAGCTATAAACCCAAATAAAATAATTGGAATTATTAATAATAAATAAAAATATATTGTCTCTTCTAATTGATACATTTATATAAAACTTTTAAAAAAAGTTGATTTTAATAACCACTCAATAAAAACAAGAACAAAAGAAATTAACACAAATACTCTATACCTTTCTTGAGCATTTGTATACTTAAATTCTTCTACTTCTGTTTTTTCCAGTTTATTTATTTCTTGATAAATATCTTTTAGTCTTTTGTTGTCAGTTGCTCTAAAATATAATCCGCCGGTTTTTTTGGCAATAGATTCCAATAGTTTTTCGTCAATTTCAACTTTTGTTAGCCCAAATCTAAAAGTGCCATTAGGATTAATAGCGATAGGCGCTAGGGCATTTCCGTTACTGCCCAACCCTATAGTATAGGTCTTTATTTCATAGGATAGCGCTAAATCTGCTGCTGTATTTGGATCTATAAAGCCTGAATTATTAACTCCATCAGTCAATAAAATAATGACTTTACTCTTAGCTTTACTGTCCTTAAGTCTATTAACCGCAGTCGCTAAACCCATTCCTATTGCTGTTCCGTCTTCAATTACTCCGTCAAATTTAATTTCTTCAAGTGATTTAATTATTATTGATTTATCAGAAGTAACAGGTGTCTTAGTGTAACTTTCGCCAGCATAAACCACTAGCCCGATTCTATCACTTACTCTATCGTTAATAAATTCTTTGGCTACTTCTTTAAGCGCATCTAATCTGTTAGGACTAAGGTCTTGAGCTAACATGCTAGAAGATACGTCTACAGCAATTACAATGTCAATTCCTTTACTCGTTTTTGTTTGAGTAGAAACATCTACTATTTGTGGCCTAGATAATGCTATTATTAACATCGAAATAGCTAAGTACCTTAAAATATCTAAAATTGGGTATATCTTAATCTTAAATGATTTAACCCCAAGACTTTTTATTGAAGATATTTTAAGTTGTGAAGATTTTTTTTTATTAATTTTAATGTTTCCAAAAACTAAAAGAGGAAGCAAAATTAATAGCCATAGAAATTCTGGATTATAAAAAGTAATTTCTTGTAACATATTATTTATTGTCAAATTTTATTGATTCTTCTACTTTCTCAGCAATTTGTTTTGCATATTCATTATTTCTATCGGAAATAATTTGAATATTTTGTGTCCCACCTTTTTCATTAAAAATAATGCTTGAATATTCTTTTTTAACTTGATTTCCGTTATTTAGTGTGTAGTCAAAGGATCCCCAAAACTTAATTGCTGATGAACCGTTATCTAAATAAAACTCTTCCAGCTTTGTCAAAATATTTTCTGCTCCCTTTTCTTTTAAAGAAGCAAGCAAATTATCCATTACCACCTGTGGATCATTTTTTTGCTCTTTATCATTAGGTTTTGTCTGTAATAAAATATAAACTGAATTACTAAAAGAGCCCCATTCAAATTTTTGGCTTTCTGTTCCTGCTAATCTTTTTAATACATCTGGAGAAGTAATTGTAATTGGGAATGCCCCATAAGTACTAATCGTCCAATCTTGTTTTAAGAGTTTTTTAGTAGAATTTCCTATAACACTATCTTTTACACTCTGCCACCCAAAGATCATGACTGAAATAATAAAAGTTAAAACAAAAACTCCAGAGAATATGCTTATCAAACGATTTATGAGTTTTTTCTTTTTTTGTTTTTTTATCTTTTCTAAATATTGTTGGTTTTTTAAAAGCTCTTCTTCGGTAGGTTCAGGGATAGCTTCTTTGGTGTCTAATAAAACTGTTTCCAATACTTTTTTATCTGTAAGAGCTATGTCAACACCTGGATTTGATTTCGCAAATTTTACTAAATCTGCTGTTTTTAGAACTCCTTTAAAATTATTAATAGTATCATTTGTCAAAGAAAGTTTTCCTGCATCCTTTAGCAATTCAAATTTATTGATTAATTCATCAGTGGTGCTTTCAAGTGCATCTAAACTTACTTCTTCTTCTAAATAATTTTTGACAATTTCAGTAAGTTTTGAATAATATAATTTATAATCTAACTGTTCTTTTAAATTTTTTGATTCTAAAAGTTTTAATGCATTAATTGCTTTTTCTAGAGGCGGTTGAATTTTTTCAGCTTCTATTTTTGAATTCAATATATGCTTATATATTTTCCATAGAAAAACCACAAAAAGAATTAAAATAATGCCAATTATATACTTTTTCCACCATCCTTCATTATTTTTGTTTACTTCTATAATATTTTTTATATCAAAAAACTTTTTACTTACAGTATCTACTTTAACGTTTGAAACATCTATTAAAATTGAATCTGAATAAAATAAAACCTCATTTACAAAAATTTTAGGTGATTTTAAAGAAAAAGACCCTGGCTCAAAGCTTGTTAATGAAAATTTCTTTTTAAAATTAAATTGATTATTTAATTTTAAAGTATCCCAGTCTTCTTCTTGGATAATTTCAAAGGGAGAAGAAAATTTACTAACCTCTACTTTTATAGAAATCAGTGTATCAGTAATAAGATTTAATTCATAATTTATTTGTTCTCCTACTTTAATGGACTTTGTATCCACTTTTGAAGATATAACAGGCAACTCTTGTGAAAATAAACTGATATTAACACAAAGAAGAGTGGTAGTAATAAGCGCCTTTATTTTATCCACGATTTTTAAAATAACTAAGTAATTTTTTCACATAACTTTCATCTGTTCTACAGATCAATGTCCCCGCTCCATTTTTAGTGAATAATTCATTGAATTTTTTAAAGTTTAATGAATTCTGTTTTTTATATTTATTTCTAAGCGCTAAAGAAGATGTGTCAACTAATTTAATTTCTTCTGTTTCTTGATCAAACATAGAGACCAATCCTAAATCAGGCATGATTTCTTCAAATTTATCATAAATTCTAATTCCCGTTACATCGTGTTTCTTCGCAGTAACTCTTAATGTTTTTTCAAAATCTGGTGAAATAAAATCAGATAAAATAAATGCAATTGATCTTTTTTTGTTTACACTAATTAAAAACTGCAAAGCAATTCCAATATTTGTTTTTTTGCTAATGGGTTTAAATTCAATTAATTCTCTAATAATTCTTAATACGTGTGTTTTTCCCTTTTTTGGAGGAATATAAAGTTCTATTTGATCACTAAAAAGTATAAGTCCAACCTTATCATTATTTTGAAGAGCTGAAAAAGCCAAAGTTGCCGAAATCTCAGTGATAATGTTTTTTTTTAAAGCATTATCAGTTCCAAACAGTTCTGATCCGCTAACGTCAACAATCAACATCAAAGTAAGCTCTCTTTCTTCTTCGAAAACTTTAACAAATGGTTCATTGTATCTTGCTGTTACATTCCAATCGATAGTTCTAACATCATCACCAAATTGATAATTTCTTACTTCACTAAAGGTCATTCCTCTTCCTTTAAAAGCACTATGATATTCTCCTCCAAAAATATTATTACTTAATCTTCTGGTCTTGATTTCAATTTTTCTTACTTTTTTTAAGAGTTCCTTTGTTTCCAATAGATAGAATTAACTTTTTTAAAAACCTATAATTGAAATGGCCCCTATGGGACTTCCATTTTGTTAACAATTTTATTAATAATGTCTTCCGAAGTAATGTTTTCAGCTTCAGCCTCATAGGTAAGACCTATTCTGTGTCTTAAAACATCCTGAATTACAGATCTAACATCTTCTGGAATAACATATCCTCTTCTTTTTATGAAAGCATAACAACGAGAAGCGTTAGCTAAATTTATACTTCCTCTAGGTGAAGCTCCAAAATTAATTAATGGCTTAAGTTCTTTTAAACCATATTTTTCAGGATATCTTGTGGCAAATACTAAATCTAAAATATATTTTTCAATTTTTTCATCCATATAAACCATTCTAACTGACTCTTGAGCATTAATAATTTCTTTAATTGTAACAACTGGCTTAATTATGCCAAAACTATTATTAATATTTGCTCTAACAATCTGCTGTTCGTCTTCAATATTTGGATAGTCAATAATTGTTTTAAGCATAAACCTATCTATTTGAGCTTCAGGTAATGGGTAAGTCCCTTCTTGTTCAATAGGATTTTGAGTTGCCATTACAAGAAATGGTGGTTCTAGCTTAAAAGAAGTATCCCCAATAGTAACTTGCTTTTCTTGCATAGATTCCAATAGTGCTGATTGTACTTTTGCAGGAGCTCTATTAATTTCATCCGCCAAAACAAAATTTGCAAAAACTGGTCCCTTTTTAATAGAAAAATCATTTTCTTTCATATTATAAATCATAGTCCCAACAACATCTGCAGGAAGCAAATCAGGTGTAAATTGAATACGGCTAAAGCTGCCTTTAACAGCTTTGCTTAATGAATTTATAGCCAAAGTTTTAGCAAGCCCAGGGACACCTTCTAATAAAATATGTCCTTGACCTAAAAGACCAATTAAAAGTCTTTCTATCATATGCTTTTGGCCTACTATAACTTTATTAATCTCTAATACTAAAAGATCTATAAATGCACTTTCTTTTTCAATCATTTCGTTGATTTCTTTTATATCAACATTTTTATTATTCTCCATTTAATTAAATTTACATTATAAAATTACTCATTAAACTAAGGGGGTGCAATTTGAATAAAAAAAATCATTCAAATTGTTAATAATTGGTTAAATATTAGAAGTAGCTAATTAATATTGTGTTAAAAATTGAACTATTTCATTAGGAACTAAATGATCAATGGGTTTATCTTCTGAAATTTTCTCTCTAATTATTGTCGATGAAACATCCATAATCGGAGCATTATATAGTTTAACATTTGGATGATTTGAAAGTGATTTAGACAATTTTGTTACGCTTTCTCTAGGATAAACGCAAATTTGTTGCTTTAAAATATCTTGGTAATTTTTCCATAAGTGTAAGGTATTTAAATTATCTTCTCCTATAATCACAAAAAACTTAGTCTTTGAATTTTTTTTAACTAAATAATCTAATGTGTCTGCTGTATAATTTGGTTTTGGCAAATGGAACTCAACATCTGTGCATATTATTTTTTCATTCGAATCGCAAAAACAACTAACCATTTCTAATCTTTTATTTTCATTTGAGACTTTTTCGTGCTCTTTAAAAGGATTCATTGGAGTTACTACTAGCCAAAGCTCCTCTAATTTAAGTTCAGATATAAAATATTTTGCTATCGCGACATGTCCATTGTGCAATGGATCAAAAGTCCCAAAAAACAACCCTATGTGTTTCATGAATTGTTAAGAAATTGTTCTACTATTTGATAGGCATTTTCTTTGGCAAGATTTAAATCGTCATTAATTAAAATATAATCAAAATCCTTGTCTTTTTGTAATTCTTGTTTTGCCTTGTCCAATCTTATTTTAATTAACCGATCCGGATCTTTTGCTCTAGATTTTAATCTAATTCTCAATTCTTTAATGCTTGGAGGTTTAACAAAAATTGATAGCGCATTAGTCTTAAATATATTTTTAAGCTTTATTCCTCCTTCAACATCTATATCAAAAATTACATTATGATGTTTTAGCAGTTTATCAATCTCTTTTTGAAGTGTTCCATAAAAAAGATTTTCATATACCTCTTCATATTCCAGTAGTTCTCCTAATTCAATGTGTTTTTTAAACTTCTCTTTGGAAATATAAAAATAATCTGTCCCTTCTTTTTCTCCTACTCTTTTCTCTCTTGTTGTTACGGATATCGAAAAGCAAAGATTTAGCTCCTTTTTTGCAACCAAGTTCTTTACTAAAGTGGTTTTCCCGCTACCAGAAGGTGCCGAAAAAATTATACATTTTCCCGCTTTAATCATAACACATTAAATAATTGTTCTTTTATTTTTTCTAAATCATTTTTCATTTCAACAACAGCCTGCTGCATTAGTGCATGATTCGATTTTGAACCAATTGTATTAATCTCTCTTCCAATTTCTTGCCCAATAAATGCTAGTTTTTTGCCTTTTTCAATATTAGAGTGTTTCATGGTTTTTTTAAAAAAATTTACATGATTTTCAAGTCTAGTTATTTCTTCATTGATATCATATTTTTCTAAATAAAATATTATTTCTTGTTCAAATCTATTATTATCAATTTCTATTTTAAGTTCTTTCAAATTATTGTTTAATCTTTTCTTTAAGGATTTTGATCTTTCTGGAGCAAAGGTTTTAACTTTTTCTAAGTTTTTTTCAATAGAAGATAAATTCTTTAATAAATCTAACTCCATTGACTTTCCTTCTTGAATCCTAAAATCAATTAGCTCGTTTATAGCAACTAGTACAATCTTTTTAATGTCCTCTATAATTTGTTTGTTTAAATTTGTTGGGGGCTTAGATAGTGCTTCAGGAAGTTTAACAGCAATTTTTAGTAATTCTGTTTCATTAGCATCTACTATCTTCTTTAGGTCAATTATATATTTTTTAATTATTTTATGATTTAATTGAGAAGAAAAATTTTCAGAATCTAAACTTAAATTGAATTTACAATCTACCTTTCCTCTTTTGATTTTATTTGATACAACTACTCTTAAATCATTTTCCATTGACTTAAATAAAGAAGGTATATTAAAGTTAATATCTATATTCTTGCTGTTTAAGGATTTGAACTCAATAGATATTTTTCCTAAATTGGAATCTAAGGAAGCTTTTCCAAACCCTGTCATTGAATGTAACATGAGGACAAATTTACAAAAAACTGTCTGTTACTCTATATTTCTTACCCATATATTTCTAAAACTTAAAGGCAAGCAACAATGATCTTGTAAAGTTATTGGGGCATTGCCGTGGGCAGTGTATTTTGGAGCTCCAACATTAGTTGTTTTCCCTTTGATTTCAACATGATTTTGAATTAAAACTCCATTTTGAAAAATAGTAAAGAACCCCGGTCTTATTAATACTTTATTACTAAAGACTGGGGCATTAAAGACTATATCATAAGACTGCCATTGCCCCGGTTTTTTACTAGAATTTACCAATGGGATATGTTGTTTATAAATTGCTCCTGCCTGGCCATTGACATAAGTTGGATTATTGTAGCTGTCTAAAATTTGTACTTCATAATTTTCTTGAAAAAACACTCCGCTATTGGATCTTTTTTGATTATTATGATTTTCTAATCCCTTATTCGTTGTTTTCCACTCTATATGTAACTGAACTGACCCGAAAGTTTCTTTTGTTTTAATCCCCCCTTTACCATTAACAACGGTCATTGAACCATCTTGATTTATTTTCCATTCAGGGATTTTGTTTGAATATTGTGTTACCCAATTTGAAAAATCTTTTCCATCAAAAAGAATTATTGCATCGCTAGGCGGTTGAAGAAAATTTTTAGCATCTACTTTAATAGGAATAGGGCTCCAAATTTCAGTTGGAGCTGATTTGTCTTGAGAATACCCTAAATAAAAGAAAATTAAAAATAATATATATATTAGTTTTTTATTGAACATAAATAAAAATTAAAGTGTTCTAAAATATTCTGCTAAAGCGCGCGTTTCCTCTTCACTCAGGTTTTGATTCAACATCATTATGTTATTATATTCTTTTAATAATGCTATTGCTATAGGGTCTTCTTTTATCATTTGGTCAGGATTTAAAATAATATTCATTACCCATTCTGGACTTCTTCTATCATAAATTCCTTTCATTTGTGGGCCAATTAACCTTCTACCTGCATTATGACAAGCTGTGCATTTTAAATTAAATATGTTTTTTCCATTTTCAGCTAAACTCTCGTCAATTTCATCAGAAAAAACAACATTTTTTATTGGCCCAATTCCTTTATTATTTAAATCAATTTGTGATGTTTGTATTTCTTTTGAAATAACTTTAGTCTTAGCTTGAGTCCTCTCGTAAGTAAATTTTTCAGGAGATTTTTTTTCATTTCCACAGCTAATTAATAATGAGGAGGAAATAAGAAAGTAAAAAAGCAATTTTTTCATTTTTTTAATTTAGTAATTTTTAAAAATACAAAATATGCTTGCTAAGCATAATTTATTTAGCATAATTTATCCAGTTCAATTTTTGCATCAATCACCGTTTCTTTTGAATTTCCCATGAAAAGCTTTTCTTCAATAACTAATAATGGTCTTTTCAAAAAACTATAATGAGCTAATATTAAATCTTTATAGTCTTTTTCACTAATCTTTTTTGATTCCTTTTTTATTTTTCTAAATAACTGAGCTCTTTTATTAAATAACGCTTCATAGCTATTCGCAATTTTATAAATAGATTCAAGATCTTTCTTGCTGATTGGGTCTTTTTTAATATCAACCATATTAATTGAGCTTTTTAATTGCCAAAATTTCAGAATTTTTTTACAGCTAGAACACGACGATAAATAAAATACTTTTTTCATTACATTATAAAATTATAGGATTGTTTTTAAGAAAATATATCTTTGATTGATAAAATTATTACAATGTCTAATAAAAAAATGAAATTTAATACAAAGACTATTCATGGCGGTCAAATTCCTGAAAAAGGTTATGGCGCTGTTATGCCACCTATATATCAAACTTCCACTTATTCTCAATCAAGTCCCGGAAAACATAAAGGCTATGAATATAGTCGAACTCATAACCCTACCAGACACGCTTTAGAAAGCTCATTAGCAAGTATAGAAAATGGAGAATATGGATTAGCTTTTGGTTCAGGTTTAGCGGCAATTGATGCTGTTTTAAAATTATTGAGTCCAGGTGATGAAGTTATTTCAAGCAATGATTTATATGGAGGATCATACAGGCTTTTTACAACAATTTTTAAACAATATGGCATTAAATTTCATTTCACTGGAATGCAAAACATAAAATCTGTTGAATTTCTTATAAATAAAAACACAAAATTAATTTGGGTGGAAACGCCTACCAATCCAATGATGAATATCATTGACATTGAGAAACTGAGTAATCTAACAAAAAATAATTCTATTCTTCTTGCTGTAGATAATACTTTTGCAACTCCTTTTTTACAACAACCCCTAAATTTAGGAGCTGACATTGTAATGCATTCTGCTACTAAATATTTAGCTGGTCATAGTGATCTAGTTTTAGGAGCATTAGTAACAAGTAATAAAGATATTGCTGATCAACTTTATTTTATTCAAAATGCTAGTGGAGCAATTTGTGGGCCAATGGATAGTTTTTTAACCCTAAGAGGAATTAAAACTCTTCATGTAAGGATGGCAAGGCATTGTGAAAATGCAAAAAAAATTGCTTTATTTTTAGAATCTCATCAAAAGATTGAAAAAGTATTCTGGCCAGGGTTTAAAAATCACCCTAATCATAAAATAGCAAAATCCCAAATGAATGATTTTGGAGCAATGATTTCATTCACTACTAAAGGAAATGATTATAAAGATGCTATGCGTATAATTGAAAATTTAAAAATATTCACATTAGCTGAATCTTTGGGAGGAGTAGAAAGTCTTGCTGGGCATCCCGCTTCTATGACTCATGCGTCAATTCCTAAAAAAGAGAGAGAATTGTCTGGCGTTGTAGACTCTCTAATAAGGCTTAGTATAGGGATTGAAGATGTTGAAGATCTAATAGAGGATTTAAGCCAAGCAATTGGGTAAATCTGTAGTTGTTTAAGTTAATTGTTTTAACTTAGAAAAGTATTTATAGCGTTTAATTTTAAAAATATTTTATTATGCAAAAAGCTATCGAAAATTTTATCGCTGAAATTGATAAAAGAAATTCTCATGAACCTGAATTTATGCAGGCTGTAAGAGAAGTTTCTGAAACTGTAATCCCTTATATAGTTTCAAAAAAAATATATCATGGCAAGAATATTCTTATGAGAATGGTCGAACCTGAAAGAGTCTTAATGTTTAGGGTTAATTGGGTTGATGACAGTGGTGAAATAAGAGTAAACAGAGGGTATAGGGTTCAAATGAATTCCGCCATCGGTCCTTATAAAGGAGGATTAAGATTTCACCCTTCAGTAAATCTAAGTATACTAAAATTTTTAGCTTTTGAACAAGTCTTCAAAAACAGTCTAACAACTCTTCCGATGGGAGGAGGTAAAGGGGGATCTGATTTTGATCCTAAAGGGAAAAGCGACGGGGAAATCATGAGATTTTGTCAAAGCTTTATGACTGAGCTTTTTAGATATATTGGCCCAAATACTGATATTCCCGCAGGAGATATTGGAGTTGGAGGAAGAGAAATTGGATACATGTTTGGTCAATATAAAAAATTAAAAAAAGAATTTACAGGAGTATTAACTGGGAAAGGGTTGTCTTGGGGAGGATCTTTAATAAGACCTGAAGCAACTGGATATGGAACGGTATATTTTGCTGAAAACATGTTAAATCATATAAAGGATTCTGTAAAAGGCAAAACAGTAGTTATTTCTGGTTCGGGAAATGTTGCGCAATTTGCTGCTGAAAAATGTATTCAACTTTCTGCAAAAGTAGTATCCTTATCAGATTCCTCTGGATCTATACATGACTCAGAAGGAATAACTATTGAAAAATTAAATTTTGTAATGGATTTAAAAAATAATAGAAGAGGAAGGATTCATGAATATGTAATAAAATATCCTAAAGCAGAATTTCATAAAAATAAAACGCCTTGGGAATTTCCATGCGACATAGCATTACCCTGTGCTACTCAAAATGAATTAAATTTAAAAGATGCGGATATTTTGATTAAAAATGGATGTATTTGTATCAGCGAAGGTGCTAATATGCCTTGTACTCCAGAAGCTATAGCTGCTTTTAAAAAACACAAACTATTATATGCCCCTGGCAAGGCTTCAAATGCAGGAGGAGTAGCTGTTTCCGGACTTGAAATGGCCCAAAATTCTCTAAGATATAGTTGGTCAAGGGAAGAAGTGGATAATAAATTAAAAGATATAATGAAAGACATTCATAATTCTTGTCTAACTCATGGAAATGAAAATGGATATATCAATTATGAAAAAGGAGCCAATATTGCAGGGTTTATAAAAGTAGCGGATGCTATGTTAGCTCAAGGAGTTGTGTAATATGTTGTTTTATTAACTCAATATATTTTATCATGCTAGTCTCAACTGAAGCTATTGTATTAAGCTATTTAAAATATTCTGAAACTAGTATTATAGTTAAGTGCTTCACTCAATCTGATGGATTAAAATCATATTTAATTAAAGGCGTTAGGTCTGCAAAAAAAAAAAAAATAAATATTGGTTTTTTTCAACCATTAACCATTTTAGAAATTGATGCTAATCACAGAAATCAAGGAAATCTTGAAAGCATTAGATCGGCTAAAATAATTGAGCCTTATAAAACTATTCATTTAGAGGTCTTAAAAAATACCATCGTATTATTCATTTCTGAAATTTTATCCAAAAGCATTAAAGAAGAGGAAGAAAACAAGTCTTTATTTGATTTTATCAAAACTTCTATGATATGGCTTGATTCCAATTCTAATTATGTCAATTTTCATATTCAATTTTTAATAAAATTTTTAAAACATCTTGGAATATCTCCAAATGAAAGCAATATACATTTATCTGGATTTGACATGTTGAATGGGAATTTTTGTGATTACTCAAAAAATGCAAATTGCATAACAGGAAATGTAATAAATCATTTTAAAGAATTTTTAGGCACAAATTTTGATGGAATAGAAGTTACAATTGATTCTTCAGTTCAAAGAAAAGAATTGTTAGAATTTTTAATGAAATATATGCAAATACATTTAGAAGATTTTAGAAGGCCTCAATCACTTAATATAATGTATGATCTTTTTAAAAAAAAGTAAGATTTTATTAATAACTTTTTTGACCATTTCTTTAAATGCCTTTTCTCAAAAATTGGTTATTAAAGATTTTCAGGAAAACACTATAATCCCTAATGTCACGGTATATAATATTAAAAGAACCATAACTATTTTATCTGATTTTGATGGCAATTTAGATCTTTCTGCGTTTAAAGAAACAGATACTCTTATTTTCAGCCATGTTTCTTATGAAAAATTACAAATTTCTGTAAATAAAATATCGAAATCTGTTATCTATTTAAGTCCTAATACTCAAGTATTGTCTGAAATTATTTTATCTGTGGGAAGAAATAGAGAAAATAAAGAGAAGATCTCCAAAAAAGTTTCTTTAATAACAACTAAAAAAACCGAACTTGACTTACCACAAACTTCTGCTGATTTATTATACTATGCCGGAGGAATTAGAGTTCAAAAAACACAAGGAGGAGGAGGGAGTCCGGTTATCAGAGGGTTTGAAGCCAATAGAGTTTTACTTGTTGTAGATGGGGTTAGGATGAACAATGCTATATACCGATCTGCACACCTTCAAAATGCCATCACAATTGACCCAAATACATTAGAAAGAACGGAAATTATTTTTGGACCATCCTCTGTTGGCTATGGTTCAGATGCCCTAGGAGGAGTAATTCATTTTTATACGCGAACTCCTAAAATAAATAATGAAAAAAGTTGGATTATAAAGGGTTCCAATTCCTACAACACTGTTTTAAAACATAATGTAAATAATTTAAACTTAGAACATAGTAAAGAAAACTGGGCAAGTTTTACTAGTTTTTCTTACTCTAACTTCGGTGATATTGTTATGGGAGAAAACAGAAATCATGGATTTGAAAATTGGGGATTAAATAAATATTCTCTTATTAAAGAAAAATTTAATAAAAAGTATTTTTTAAATAAAAATTCCAATATTCAAAAAAACACAAACTATTCTCAGTTTGATTTTTTACAAAAATTAAACATAAAAATATCCGAATCTTCCAATTTTATTTTCAATATTCAACATTCCAAATCATCAAATATAGATCGTTACGATAAGTTAAATGAGTTTACATCAACAGATGATCTTAAATATTCGCAATGGTATTATGGTCCTCAAAAAAGAACATTATTTTCATCCACTTATAATTTCGCAAAAGACAAAAAATGGTTAAAAAAAGGGGCTATAGTAGCTGCTTTTCAAAAAATTAAAGAATCCCGTCACAATAGAAAATTTCAATCTCTTGTCTTAAATTCTCAAATAGAAAATGTAGAAATTTTTTCTATAAATGCAGATTTTGTAGGGATTAAAACGGATATTTCTTCTCTTTCTTATGGATTTGAATATACTTATAACGATGTGAATTCAATTGCATATGGAGAAAATCTTCTTAAAGAAAATCTATCTCTTTCGAGTATAAAGGATTCTAATTCAATTTTTAAAATTCCTACTAGATATCCTAGTGGGGGAAGCAACTATAGTACAGCAGCGCATTATTACGAATTTAGAAAAGATCTTTCTGAAAAATCTAATTTTAATTTTGGAATGAGATACACATACACATGGTTAAATGCTGAGTGGGAGGAAGAAGCCTTAATAGATGCTAATTTAAATTCTATTAAAACAAAAAATTCATCATTAACCGGAAGTCTTGGTTACGTTACAAGGTCTAAAAATAATTGGCAAATAAATGCTAATTTTTCAAGTGGTTTCAGATCACCAAACATTGATGATATGGGTAAAATCAGAGAAAATAGAGGGATTCTTTCTGTTCCTAATAAAAAACTAAAGCCTGAATATGTATATAGTACAGAATTAGGCCTTACTAAGTATTTTAATAATAAATCAAATATTTTCTCTTTTAATCTTTATTACACACATATTACAAACCATATTATTAGAGATTACTTTGAAATTTTCAATGACAAATCTACTGAAGACTCTGGAACAATTCTTTACAATTTGGAAGAAGTAAAAACTATGGCTAATATTAATGTTGAAAGAGCAGCTTACATATATGGTGCTTCATTTGATTCTGAGATTGCCATTTTGAAAAATCTTTTTTTTAAAAGTAACATAACCTATACTGAAGGAGGAAGCAAAAAAACCCATCACCCCTTACCCTCCATATCTCCATTATTTGGATCTTTGTATTTAAACTGGATCCATTCCCGTCTGAAAATGCAACTATCTTATAAATTTTCAGGATCTAAAAACCCATTAGATTATAGTTTGGGAGGTGAAGATGGCCTAGAAGAAACTCCTATATTAGGTTACAAAGATGGAAAGACAGAATACTATGGAACGCCCTCTTGGGGAGTTTTCAAATTATCATCCTCATATCCATTGTCCAATAATTTAAAGGCAACCTTAATTTTAGACAATATCTTTGATATTCATTACAAAGAGTATGCTTCAGGAATATCATCTCCCGGAAGAAACTTAAATGTCGTTTTAGAACATAAGTTCTAAAAAATTTCATCTAAAATGGTTACTTTCGCTTCTTATCAAAATCTCATTTTAATAAAATGGCTTTTAAGGAATATAAAGGATTAGATCTTTCGAAAATTGCTAAAGAAATTCTAAAAGATTGGGATTCCAATCAATCTTTTGAAAAGAGCATTAGCTTAAGAGATGGCGCTCCCAAATATATATTTTATGAGGGGCCTCCCTCTGCTAACGGAATGCCTGGCATCCACCATGTCATGGCTAGAAGTATAAAAGATATTTTTTGTAGATATAAAACCTTGAAAGGGTTTCAGGTAAATCGTAAAGCTGGTTGGGACACTCACGGACTACCTATTGAATTAAGTGTTGAAAAAGAACTTGGAATTACCAAAGAAGATATTGGTAAATCAATAACTATCGCAGAATATAACAATGCTTGTAAAAAAGCTGTTATGCGTTACACCGATGTTTGGAATGACTTAACAAAAAAAATGGGCTACTGGGTAGATATGGAAAATCCATATATTACTTATAAACCTAAATATATAGAGTCTGTTTGGTGGCTATTGAAAGACCTTTTTGATAAAGGATTAATTTACAAAGGTTATACTATACAGCCATATTCTCCAAAAGCTGGAACTGGATTAAGCTCTCATGAATTAAATCAGCCTGGCACTTACCAAGATGTAACCGATACTACTGTTACTGCTCAGTTTAAAGCTATAAAAAACACTTTGCCTGATGCAATAAAACATTATGATTCCGTTTGTTTTTTAGCATGGACTACTACACCATGGACTCTCCCCTCCAATACTGCTTTGACGGTAGGGCCTAAAATTAAATACGTAATCGTTTCCAGTTTTAACCAATATACCCACAAGTCCATTCATGTAATTTTAGCAAAAGATTTAGTTTCGAAAGTTTTTTCAGGATCTTTTATTGAAGTTGATAATGAAGAAATGCTGAAATTGGATTCTAATTCAAAAAGTAAAATCCCTTATTTGATTGAAAACTCGTTTTTTGGCAGTGAATTAATTGGAATTAAATATGAGCAACTATGGGATGATGCTCCCTTACCCTATAAAAATGCAGAAAATGCTTTTAGGGTTATTGGTGGAGATTTTGTAACTACTGAGGATGGGACTGGAATTGTTCAGACTGCCCCAACTTTTGGGGCTGACGATGCTAAAGTTGCTAAAGAAGCTATACCCGAGGTTCCTCCAATGTTAATTTATGATGAAAATCAACAACTAGTTCCTCTAGTTGATCTGCAAGGAAAATTTAGGCATGAATTAGGTGAATTAGGTGGCAAATATGTAAAAAACGAATATTATACCAATGCGGATGAAATTCCTAAGAGATCTGTTGATGTTGAAATTGCAATAAGACTAAAGGAAGAAAATAAAGCTTTTAAGGTTGAAAAATATCTGCACAGCTACCCAAACTGTTGGAGAACTGACAAGCCTATACTATACTATCCATTAGATTCCTGGTTTATTAAAGTAACTGAAAAGAGGGATCTTTTGACAAAACTAAATGAATCCATTAATTGGAAGCCTAAGTCAACTGGAGGTGGAAGATTTGGAAATTGGCTTTCTAATGCCAATGACTGGAATCTTTCTAGATCAAGATTTTGGGGCATTCCTTTACCTATTTGGAGATCTGAAGATTCAAAAGAAACAGTTGTAATTGGTTCTGTTGAAGAATTAAAAACTGAGATTTCTAAATCCATAGATTTAGGTTTTATGAAAACGGATCCGTTTGATTCTTTTCAAATTAATAATATGGAAGAATCGAATTACGATAAAATTGATCTTCATAAAAATATTGTAGACGAAATAATCTTATCTTCTAAAAATGGTCAAAAAATGTATCGTGAGCCAGATTTGATTGATGTTTGGTTTGATTCCGGTTCCATGCCATATGCACAATGGCATTATCCATTTGAGAATAAGAAAATGATTGATGATAATATCGCCTTTCCAGCTGATTATATCGCTGAAGGAGTAGATCAAACTAGAGGATGGTTTTACACTCTCCACGCTATAAGTTCAATGGTTTTTAACTCTATTTCCTATAAAAACGTGATATCTAATGGTCTTGTTCTAGATAAAAATGGTCAAAAAATGTCTAAAAGATTAGGAAACGCAGTAGATCCTTTCAAGACTATCGAAGAATTTGGCCCAGACGCTACTAGATGGTACATGATAAGTAATGCTAACCCTTGGGATAATTTAAAATTTGATATTGAGGGAATAGAAGAAAGTAAGCGTAAGTTTTTTGGCACATTATACAACGTATATTCATTTTTTACGCTTTATGCCAACATAGATAATTTTAATTTTAGTGAAAAAGAACTTGAAAATAATGAAAAGCCTGAATTAGACAGATGGATAATTTCTGAGCTTAATTCGTTAATTCATGAAGTTGACGATCATTATTCTAAATACGAACCTACAAAAGCGGCTAGATCTATTTCTAAATTTGTTCAGTTGTATTTAAGCAATTGGTATGTGCGACTTTCTAGAAGAAGGTTTTGGAAAGGATCTTATGAAAAAAATAAAATTAGCGCCTATCAAACCTTATTTACTTGCTTGATAGAAATAGCTAAAATATCTTCTCCCATTGCACCTTTTTTTATGGATCGTTTATATTGTGATTTAATCTCTAATACTAATTTTGATTCTTTTCAGTCGGTTCACCACTCTAAGTTCCCTGTTTCGAAAAGAAAACTAATCGATTTTGAATTACAAAAAAAAATAAGAAAAGCTCAAATAATTTGTTCATTAGCTCTATCTCTTAGGAAAAAAGAAAAAATTAAAGTTCGACAACCTCTTTCAAAAATAATGATCCCATATTCTAATACAAATGAAAAGTTAGAAATAGAAGAAATATCTGATCTTATAAAATCAGAAGTTAATGTAAAAGAAATTGAACTAATAAGTAATGCCTCTGGAATTTTAGTTAAAAAAGCTAAACCAAACTTTAAAACTCTAGGCCCTAAATTGGGAAAAGCGTTAGTTTTAGCAACAAATAAAATACAAAACTTTAACAGCTCCGATATTCAAAAAATAGAAAATGGAGAATCGATTACAATAGAAGTTAATTCAGAAAAAATTGTTCTTGACTCAGCTGATTTAGAAATAATTTCTGAAGATATTGAAGGCTGGTTAGTCGCTTCAGAAAACAACATAACAGTCGCGCTAGATATTCAATTAAATGAAACATTAATTAACGAAGGTATTTGTAGGGAGCTTATAAATAGAATTCAGAATTTAAGAAAAGAAACAGGAATGCTAGTTACAGATAAAATTAATTTAAAAATTCAGAGCAATAATCTAATTGAAAAAGCTATTTTTGAAAACAGAAATTATCTTTTGAATGAAACTCTAGCTGAAAATTTAGAAATTATAGATGTTTTAAATGAGGGGCTCGAAGTAAAATTTGATGATATTAACACAAAACTTAGTATAACCAAAACTAATTAATAATGGGAACAACAAGGTATGTTGACAAAGATTTAAAAGAATTTAAATCCATAATTGAAGATAAAATAGAAAAAGCTAAACATGATTTAGCATTAATAAAAAGTGCTTATATGAATGATGGTAATAATGGTACTGAAGACACTTCTCCTACTTTTAAAGCGTTTGAAGAAGGATCACAAACCATGTCTAAAGAAGCTAACACTCAGCTTGCCATTAGACAAGAAAAGTTTATTAGAGATTTGACCAGCGCCCTTATTAGAATAGAAAACAAAACGTATGGCATTTGCAGAGTAACAGGAAAGCTAATCAACAAAAAAAGATTAGAGCTAGTGCCGCATGCTACCTTAAGTATTGAGGCTAAAAATCTCCAGAAATAAACTATAAAGTAATCCTTTTTTTATTCTAATTTTAAAGTTTTATGAATCTAAAAAAGTCTTTTTTAATCATATTATTAATTCTACTAATTGATCAATTCTCCAAAGTTTACATAAAACTTCACTTCCCTTTAACGCTCTATGGCGAAACAGCACTTTTAGATTGGGGTTGGTTTAAAATATTATTTGTTGAAAATAAAGGAATGGCTTGGGGAACAAAACTCAATGATATTCTGCCCTTTATTCAGGAAAGAACAGGAAAATTAATTCTTACTTTATTTCGTGTTCTAGTCGTCCCTATAATTTTTTATTGGCTTTATGATAGTATAAGAAAAAACACCAACAAATTGCTTCCTTTTTGTCTTTCTCTAATTTTGGCAGGTGCATTAGGAAATATTCTTGATTCTGTTTTTTATGGTTATTTGTTTACTGACAGCTATTACAACATAGCTTCTTTTAGTCCTGGAAATGGCTATGAGTCCTTTTTGCATGGTAATGTTGTAGACATGCTTCAATTTCCTATGTTTACTTGGGAATGGCCCGTATGGATACCATATATAGGGGGTAATGAGTTTACCTTTTTTGAGCCCGTTTTTAACATAGCTGATAGTGCAATTAGTGTAGGCGTTGGAATAATGCTAGTTTTTAATAAGAGAATATTCCCCTAAAAAGAATTTCTTTTTTTCTTATAAGTGGCTTTAAATCTTTCTTTAGCACTATTTCTTGATTTTAAACTTATTGCCTTTATAAACCATGTAGGGAAGTGGAATCAGTATGGAAATAATGTATACAATTGACGCTGTAACTTCATCAAAAGCTATGTAAAATATTAAATATATTAATGAAGAATAAATTGCCAGATTTATAAAAAACTTTTTAAAAAATTTAAGATAATTCTTAATATCAAAAGATTCTTGCTTTTCTTTTGACATAGTATTATAGCCGGCTAATAAGTACTTGGCATTATCTTGGTTTACTCCATAAGCAATACCTATAAAAGATATATCACAAATTATTACTCCTAATAGCATTTCCATATATAACTTTAATTTTAACTAAAGTATAAAGGTAAATAATTATTTTAGTGCCGTGAATAAGTCCCCCATAAAATTAGAACTTTCAACTATGCCTAATTTACCAGGCGTATATCAATTTTTTAATAATGCTAAAAAAATAATTTACATAGGGAAGGCCAAAAATTTAAAAAAGAGAGTTTCTTCATATTTTCAAAAAAATTTAGGTTCTCAAAAGACGAAAAATCTTGTAAAAAACATTGTAGACATTAAACATGTGGTTGTCACTACAGAATCTGATGCTCTGCTTTTAGAAAACTCTCTAATAAAAAAATACCAGCCCAAGTACAATATATTATTAAGAGATGATAAAACATACCCATGGATTGTTATTAAAAACGAAGCTTTTCCTAGAGTGGTTACGACTAGGAAGATAGAAAAAGACGGTTCAGAATACTTTGGTCCTTTTACAAATTATAAAACTGTAAGAATGATAATGGATATGTTTTCAGGGCTATATTCTCTTAGAACATGCGCCTATGACCTGTCAAAAGAAAAGGTTAGCAATAAAAAATATAAAGTGTGCTTAGAATATCATATTGGCAATTGTTTAGGTGGTTGTGAAGGTCTTCAAAAAGAAAATGATTATAAAAAATATATATCCAATATTAGAGATTTCTTAAAAGGGAATTTATCTACTTCGATAAATTATTTTAAATCTGAAATGAAACTTGCTTCCAATTCTCTTGATTTTGAAAAAGCACAATCAATTAAACAAAAAATCGAACTTTTATTAAACTACCAATCTAAATCAACAGTAGTCAGTTCTTCTTTAAACAATATTGATGTTTTTAGTATACAGTCGGACCCTACCCATGCTTATGTTAATTATCTTCAGGTTGCTTTTGGAAGAATTGTTCGTTTTCATAATATAGAAATAAAGAAAAAATTAGATGAAAGCGATAAGGAATTGCTGTTGATGTCTATAGTAAACCTTCGAGATAAATTTAATTCAAATAATAAAACCATCATTTCACCCTTTGATTTTAAAAAATTAATTTCAGCTAAGTTTGTAACTCCAAAAGTTGGAGACAAGAAAAAACTACTTGACTTATCGTTAAAAAATGTTTCTTTATTTAAGCTAGAAAAGCTGAAACAAGTTCAAATTGTAGATCCTGAAAGGCACTCTAAAAGAATCTTAAATCAAATGAAAATCGATTTGAGGCTTCCGTTTAATCCCATTCATATTGAATGCTTTGATAACTCAAATATTCAAGGCTCCAATCCAGTGGCTGCTTGTATAGTTTTTAAAAAAGGGAAACCTTCCAAAAAAGATTATAGGCATTATAACATAAAAACTGTTGAGGGTCCAGACGATTATGCCTCGATGGAAGAGGTTGTCTTCAGGCGTTATAAAAGACTCCTAGAAGAAGACGGCTCTTTACCCAATTTAATAATTATTGATGGAGGCAAAGGACAATTAAGCTCTTCCATATTAGCTTTAAAAAAGCTCAATCTAGATAAAAAAATTGCCATTTTAGGTATAGCCAAAAGATTAGAAGGAATCTATTATCCTAATGATCCAATACCTTTGTATTTAGATAAAAAATCTGAAACCTTAAGACTTATACAGCAAATGAGAAATGAGGCTCATCGATTTGCCATAACATTTCACAGAAATAAAAGAAGCAATCAGGCTCTTAATTCATCTTTAGATAATATTCCTGGAATAGGAGAAAAAACAAAAATTACTCTTTTAAAAAAATTTAAATCCTTAAAAAACATCCAGGTACTCCCTATAGAAATGTTGATTTCAGAAATAGGAGAATCTAAAGCAAAAAAATTACGATCTTTTTTAAATTCAACCAATTAGTATTTTATATTTTTGCCAAACTATGCGCTTTAGAATTTTTTTGTATTTTTTTATTTTATTAATCTTTAAGCCATTGTCTGGTCAAGAGTACAAAGGATTAAAAGCGCCTTTTGTAAATTCTTCTTTTCAGTCTTTTAAACAAGGGGAATGGCTAAAATTTCGATTACATTATGGGTTTTTTAATGCTAGCTATGCCACACTAAATTTAGAAGAAGACACTTTGGCAAATGAACGGGTTTATAAAGCTACCGCTATAGGAAGAACTACAGGAATTGCCAGATTCTTTTTTAAAGTTGATGATGTCTACGAAACTTATTTTAAAAAAAACATTGTTAACCCTATAAAATCTACTAGAAATATTGATGAAGGAGGCTATACTAAAAATGTAGAAATTAATTATGATCATTTTAATAATCTTGCCAATATAACTGATGTTAAAAATTCACAATTTCGTTCGGTTTCAATAGAAAAAAATGTTCAAGATTTAATCTCTACTTTTTATTTTTTAAGAAATCACTTTGACATAAAAAGTCTAAGAATAAATGATTTTATAAGAATAACTATTTTTTTTGATGCTGAAAATTATAACTTTAGAATGCAATTTTTGGGGATTGAAGATGTTGAAACAAAATTTGGAACTGTAAATTGTTTTAAGTTTAAGCCTTATATTGAATCTGGGAGAGTGTTTAGAGACAGTGAATCCTTAACGCTATGGGTCAGCAATGATGAAAATAAAATTCCTATTAAGGTAAAAGCAGGATTAAGAATCGGGTCTATCGAAGCCGATTTAGATCAGTTTAAGGGCTTGAAGTATCCTTTTAAAATAAAAATTAATGAATAAAATTTTATATATAATTATTGTTTTAAATCTCCTTTTTATTATTTCTTGTAAAAATGTAAATTCTGCAGAAGCTTCCATTTCTGTTAAAGAAAAAATTGTAGAGCAGTTCGGATACACTTTAAATAATTTTTATGTTCTAAAAGACACTATTAAATCGGGTGATTCCTTTGGATCAATATTAGAAAAAAACAATCTTTTTTATCCTCAAATTTATAATATTGTTCAAAAAGCAAAACAAGTATACGATGTGCGAAAAATCAATATTGGTAAGCCTTACACTATTTTGTTTTCTAAAGACTCTTTGAGAACTCCTGAATTATTTATCTATCAGCCAAATTTAATTGATTATGTTCTTGTTTCTTTGACTGATTCTCTATGGGCTGAAAAAAAATCTAAAGCTGTAAAGCTTCTTGAATTTAAAGCCCAAGGAATTATTACGAGTTCCCTTTCTGAAACTATGGAAGAAAAAAAACTGTCTCCTCTTTTATCTAATGAACTATCAGAAATTTACGCTTGGACTATTGATTTTTTTAGACTTGAAAAGGGAGATAATTTTAAAATCATCTATTCTGGAAAATATGTTGAAGATTCTATCTATGTTGGTTTAAATCGAATTCACTCTGCTTATTTTGAACACAGAGGAAAGCCTTTTTATGCAATAGAATTTGAAACAGATTCTAAAAGAGGAATTTTTGAATATTTTGATGAAAATGGAAAAAATTTAAGAAGAGCTTTTTTAAGATCCCCTCTTCAATTTAGCAGAATTTCATCCAGATACAATCTTAAAAGAAAAATAGCTTACTATGGAAGAGTTCGCCCACATTTAGGAACAGATTTTGCTGCTCCAGTAGGAACTTCAATAAGATCAACTGCTAGCGGAACCGTGGTCAAGGCTAGTTATACTAGAGGAAATGGGAAATATGTAACAGTAAAACATAATGCTACTTACTCCACTCAATATTTACATATGAAAAAAAGAGGCGTTAAAGTTGGGCAGTTTGTTAAGCAAGGTGATTATATAGGTTCAGTAGGTATGACTGGCAACACTTCTGGCCCACATGTTTGTTATAGATTTTGGAAGAATGGGAAACAAGTTGACCCATTAAGACAAAAACTTCCTGAAGCCAAGCCGATTTCTAAAGTTTTAAAAGAAAAATACTTAACTTATATGGAGCCAATCAAAAAACAGCTTGATTCAATTAAATCTAGTATTATCTTTGAAGAAAATGCTATTGCAAATATTAACTAAATGTCATTAAAAAAAATCAACCCTACTAAAACAAAAGCCTGGAAGTTACTAGAGGCTCATTTTAATGAAATAAAATCAGCTGAAATAAAAGAACTTTTAATTACAAGAAATTCGCCTACTGACTTTAAGATTCTTTGGAAAGATTTTTTAGTTGATATTTCTAAAAACAGAATTACTGACAAAACTTTAAACTTATTATTTGAACTGGCTAAAGAATGCGGTGTAAAAGAAGCTATCTCAAAACAATTTAATGGAGAAATAATAAATGAAACTGAGAATAGAGCTGTCTTGCATACTGCTATTAGATCTGATGGAAGAGAAAAAATACTCCTCAATAAACAAGACGTGGTCCCTTCAATTATAAAAAATAGAGAAAAAATCAAAGAATTCACTGATAGTGTGATTTCGGGAAAATTAAAAGGGTCAACAAATAAACCATTTACAGACATTGTAAACATTGGAATTGGAGGCTCAGACCTTGGCCCTGTTATGGTTGTTGAAGCATTAAAACATTACTCTTCTAAATTAAAAACTCATTTCGTTTCTAATATTGATGGTGATCATGTTTTAGAAATTTTAAAAAATTTAAATCCTGAAACTACTTTGTTTATTGTTGTCTCTAAAACATTTACAACTCAGGAAACTATTTCTAATGCTCAGACAATTAAAGACTGGCTAATTTCTAAACTTGGGAAAGAAAGTGTTAAAAATCATTTTGCTGCTGTTTCAACTAATAAAATAGAAATTAAAAATTTTGGTATTAATGCAGATTTTGTTTTTCCGATGAATGATTGGGTCGGAGGAAGGTTTTCATTATGGAGTTCTGTTGGACTTTCAATAAGTCTTGCTGTAGGTTACCAAAATTTTGAAAAACTTTTAATAGGAGCTAATAAAATGGACGTCCATTTTAGAGACTCTTCTTTAGAAAAAAATATTCCTGTTGTTTTATCATTAATTAGTATTTGGTACAATAATTTTTTTAAATGTGAAACTGAGGGGATTATTCCTTATACTCAATATCTAAATAGATTACCTGCTTATCTTCAGCAAGCTATAATGGAAAGTAATGGGAAAAGTGTAGACCGGTTTGGAAATAAAATCCCCTATCAAACAGGAAATATCATTTGGGGTGATACTGGGACTAACTCTCAGCATGCCTTTTTTCAATTAATCCACCAAGGGACCAAATTAATTCCTTGTGATTTCATTGGTTTTGTAAATCCCTTATTTAAAGAAAATGCTCAGCACGACAAATTAATGTCTAACTTCTTTGCTCAGACCGAGGCTTTGATGATGGGAAAAACAAAATCAGAAGTAGAGGCTGAGTTAACTGATTCTGAGCTTAATAAAGAAGAGGTAGATTTTTTAACTCCTTTTAAAATATTTGAGGGGAATAAGCCAACCAATACAATTTTAATCAAAAAATTAACTCCTGAAAGTCTTGGAAGTTTAATTGCTATGTATGAGCATAAGATTTTTGTTCAAGGAATTATTTGGAATATTTTTAGTTATGATCAGTGGGGGGTTGAACTTGGGAAACAGCTCGCCTCTAAGGTTTTAAAAGAGATTAAAAACAATCGTATTGACAAACACGATTCTTCAACTGATTACCTTCTTAAAAAATATTTGTCAAATCGATGAATAAAGACTGTTTTTTTAACATATTTTACAGTTTAAGACTCTTAAAATCAGTTATTCACATTAATTGTTCAAAAAATTAATTCAGAATTAACCTATTTCTGATAAAAAATATTCATTTTTGTTTAAATAAACTACTAAAAAACTATGAAAAAAATAACTTTATTTTTAGCAGCTATTCTTATTTCGGGATTCTGTTATTCGCAAAACACTCTAACTGGTACAGTTGTAGATTCGGAATTAGGCACTGGCCTTCCTGGGGCTACTGTCCTAGTAAAAGGAACTTCAAATGGAGTTTCTACAGATTTTGATGGTGCATTTAAAATTAATGCGTCAGGATCTGGAACTTTAGTCGTTTCCTTTATAGGATATGAGACTCAAGAAATAGCATTTAGCAATTCTATGACATTAAATGTTGCTTTAGTTGCTAGCGCTAATGAATTAGAAGGAATCACTGTATTTGGAACAGTTGACTTCGCAATTGATAGAGAAACTCCTGTTGCTGTTTCAACTCTTACTGCTTCAGATATTCAAGAAAGAATTGGAAATTTAGAGCTTCCTGAAATGCTTAATTCCACGCCTGGGGTTTATGCTACAAGAGCGGGTGGTGCTTTTGGTGATTCTAGAATTAATGTAAGAGGATTTGATTCACAAAACACAGCTGTTTTAATTAATGGGATTCCTGTTAATGACATGGAAAATGGCAGAGTTTTCTGGTCCAACTGGGCTGGACTTTCAGATGTTGTTTCTGCAATGCAGGTTCAAAGAGGATTAGGATCCTCCAAACTTGCTATCTCTTCGGTTGGTGGAACTATTAATGTTTTAACAAAATCTACTGATCTTACAAAAGGAGGTAAAATAGCCGCTAGTGTCGGTAATGATGGGTATTTAAAAACCGTTGCTTCATACAATACTGGAGAAATGGATGGTGGCCATGCTTTATCTTTCTTGTTTTCAAGAACTGCTGGAGATGGATATGTCGACGGAACTATGTTTGAAGGCTTTAATTATTTCTTAGGATATGGATGGAAAAATTCATCTAACAAGCACAATGTTCAAGTGATTGTTACTGGTTCTCCACAAACACATCATCAAAGAACTGGTAGTTTTTACAACATGGCTTTAGGTAAGCAATATCAACAATATGGTATTAGATACAACTATAATCACGGATACTTAAATGGGCAGGAATTTAACTGGAGAAAAAATTTCTACCATAAACCTATTGCTTCTATAAACTGGGAATACAAAATTAATGAGTCCACTAATCTTTCTGCTTCGGCTTATTACTCTATTGGTAGAGGAGGTGGAACTGGAGATATAGGCAGAGCCTATGGCTATCAGTATGCTAGTGGTGATTTAAACTATAATGGAAAATATGCTTTTAGAAATCCTATGAATGGGCATTTTAATTACGACAAATTAGCTGCCTATAATGGAGGGCAGTCTACTACTTTCTATAATGGGAAAACAGCTGCAAATTCAATTGATGCGGCTACTGGCCTTTATATTGTTAACGATCAAGATGAAAGAGTTAATGGAGTAAAAAGAAATGGAATTGTTAGAAGAGCTTCTGTAAACTCTCACAATTTTGTTGGAACTCTTATTAATTTGAAAAAAACACTTAGTGACAACTTAAATCTTGATTTTGGTTTTGATTTAAGGTCATACAAAGGAATTCACTACAGAAGATTAGATAATTTACTTGGTGCTGATGGATATAGAGATTTTGATAATGTTAATTATTCTGGAGGGAGCGCAGTAAGAACTAAAACTTACAGTTCAAATCTAGGAGAGCTTTGGAATGTCTTTAAAGACACTGACAAAGAAGAAAAAATTGACTATCACAATGATGGGTTAGTTAGATGGAGTGGTGTGTTTACTCAATTGGAATATAAAAACGATAAGCTTTCTGCTTTTGTTCAAGGCGCTATTTCTAACCAAGGATTCCAAAGAGTTGAATATTTTAATCAAACTCCTGGAAATCAAATAACAGAATGGAAAAACATTTCTGGAGGGAACGTTAAACTTGGAGCCAACTACAACATCGATGCTAAAAATAATGTATATGTAAATACTGGAACTTATTCAAAGCAGCCTAATTTTGATGCTGTTTGGATTAATTACGGGAACAACTTGAATCCCGATTTAAAAAATGAAACTGTCGTTGGCCTTGAAGCTGGGTATGGCTACAGATCAAACAAATTCAATTTTAATATTAATGTTTATAGAACTTCTTGGAAAGACAGATTCCTTTCTGATGGGGTTACTGTTGGAGGTGTAAGAGGAACTGCCAACTATTATGGAATTAAGCAAGTCCATTCTGGAGTCGAATTTGACGGGGTTTATGAAATTAGCCCATTTGTTGAACTTGAAGGAATGCTTTCATTAGGAAACTATGAATACGCAGGAAATGTAACTGCAGATGTGTTTGATTCAAGCAGAACTAAAGTTGGAACTTCTACTGTTTACTTAGATGGAGTCAAAGTTGGTGATGCTGCCCAAACAACTTCAAGATTAAACCTGAAGGTATCTCCATCTGATTTGTTTAAATTCAATCTTAGTATCTTCTCTGCATCTAATTTATTTGCAAACTTCAATCCAGAAGATTTTGATTCAGAAGGTGATATGGCAATGAAATTACCTGCCTACGAGTTATTTGATTTTGGAACATCTTACAATTTATCTATTGCAGGTAAAAAGGTTTACCTAAGGTTAAATGTAAACAACATATTTGACACTCATTATTTAGCTGAGTCTTCAACTAATTATCTTACAAACCCTGGTGATCCAACATACTTGGGGGTTAATTCAAATAACAGAGTTTTCCCTGGATGGGGAAGAACTTGGAATTTAGGATTTACATATAGATTCTAATTTTAGAATACACTTTAAAAAAACCTCTTAATTTAAGGGGTTTTTTTATTTTAAGTCCTTTATTTTTAATTGCATTATTGTAGAGCCATTCCATGTGTTTTCATCAACACTATAGATTGCTGAAAAATTAGTAGAATCTTTTATTTTATCAAATTTTTCTGAAAGCCAAAACCCAATAGCAGGAAAAGTTTTATTATTGTTTTGTGTCAAATTTAATTTTATGTGCTCTTTTTCTTTTCCTAACTTAAATTCTTTGTTTTTAATTTTTAATCCTTTTGTTAGAAACATAGGGATTCTATTTCCTGGGCCAAAAGGTTCAAACTGTTTAAGTATTCTATAAAACTTCGGAGTAATGAAGTCTAACTCAATTTCAGATTCAATAACAACTTCTGGTTCAGAACTTTTACTTTCAAATATTTTCGAAACTGCCTGTTCAAATTTATTTTTAAATTTTAAATAATTTTCTTTTTTGATAGTTAGCCCAGCTGCATACTTATGTCCTCCAAATTGACAAATTGTTTCCCTGCAGTCTTCCAATACTTTATATAAATTAATTCCTTTAACAGATCTTGCTGAAGCGGTTAACTCTCCCTCTTTTGATTCGCAAAAAATAACAGTGGGTTTATAATGCTTTTCTATTAACCTTGATGCAACAATTCCTATCACCCCTTTATTCCACGACTTTTTAAAAACAACCGTAGAATTTGTTTCTTTTTTCTCTTCTTTAATCAAATCTAAGGCTTGGTTTGTTGTCTCTTTTTCTATCTCTCTTCTTGAGTTATTTAAAGACTCTATTTTTAAGGCCAATTGATCTGCTTTTTGCATATCACTCTCAACTAATAGCTCTAAAGCTAAAGAGGCATGCTCCATTCTCCCTGCTGCATTAATTCTAGGAGCAATGTGAAACATCAAATCTCCTATATTAAATTCTTTTTTATCTCTATTTTTAAATAGACTATTAATTCCTATTCTAGGGGCGGAATTAATTATCTGTATTCCTATGTGGGCTAAAATTCTATTTTCTCCTACAAGAGGAACAATATCTGCCGCAATTGCAATAGCCACTAAATCTAGATAATTAATAATATTATCTATTTTGTTATTAATTTTTAACTCTAAAGCTTGTATTAGTTTAAAGCCTACTCCGCATCCGCATAATTCTTTAAATGGATATAAACAGTCTTTTCTTTTAGGGTTTAGAATAGCCAAAGCATTAGGAATTGATTCATCTGGGTTATGGTGGTCACAAATAATAAATTCAATCTCTTTTTCTAAAGCGTAATTTACTTGATCGTGAGCCTTAATTCCACAATCTAGTGCAATTATTAAGTTTTGATTGCTGCGAGAGGCTAAATCTATAGCCTTTGTTGAAATGCCATATCCTTCTAAATTTCTATCAGGAAAATAAGTTGAAATCTGACATCCTTGCGATTTTAAATAAATACTTAATAGTGCCACTGATGAAGTCCCATCTACATCATAATCCCCGAATATCATAATGGATTCTTTGGCCTCAATAGCTCTTAATATTCTTTCCACTGCAAGATTCATATCCTTCATTAAAAAAGGATCATGAAGTTTTTCTATGCTTGGTCTAAAAAATTCTTTCGCTTGGTTAAAAGATTTTATCCCTCTGTTAACTAGCATGGACGAAAGTATGGAGTCAATATTTAATTCACGTGAGAGTTTATTAATAATTTCTACATTCTCGTTATTTTCAATTATCCAATTCATTTTCTCTTTCCGTCTAAAACAATCACAAACTCGCCTTTAGGCGTTTTTTCTTGATAATGATTAATAAGTTCAGATATGGTTCCTCTAACTGTTTCCTCATAAATCTTTGTTAATTCTCTAGAAACTGAAATTTTTCTGTCTAATCCAAAGGTTTGAGAAAAATCATTTAAGGTTCTTATTAATTTATGTGGAGATTCATAAAATACCATTGTTCTGTTCTCTTCTTTTAATTGATCTAATCTTATTTTTCTTCCTTTTTTCACAGGCAAAAACCCTTCAAAAACAAATTTTTCTATTGAAATACCACTAATTAATAACGCCGGTATTAAAGCAGTAGCGCCAGGTAAGCACTCTATATCAATGTTGTTTTCTAAACAAGTTCTTGCTATTAAGAATCCTGGGTCAGAAATTCCTGGTGTACCCGCATCAGAAATTAAAGCGACATCTTGTCCCTTTTTTATTTTTTCAACTATAAACTGTACTTCTTTATGTTCATTAAATTTATGATGAGATCTTAATTTAGATTCTATATTGAAATGATTAAGTAATCTTTTGCTTCTTCTAGTGTCTTCACATAAAATTAAATCAACTGTTTCTAATATTTTAAGCCCTCTTATTGTAATGTCATCTAAGTTCCCTATTGGTGTTGGAACAATATATAGTTTTGCCATGTTGAATTAATTTTAGCACATTTGTCAAACCTTTAAAGTTAACTACTTTAAAAATAATATCAATACTTTGAAAATGTCTGAAACTAAAAGCTATAAAAAAAATTCTAAAGGTCGTCTCGAAGTAATCTGTGGATCCATGTTTTCAGGTAAGACAGAAGAGTTAATTAAAAGAATTAAGAGAGTTGAATTTGCTAATCAAAATTATATAGTTTTTAGGCCTAAAACTGATTCTCGAAATCCTGATAATAAAATTATTTCTCATGCGAAAAATGAAATTTCTGCAAAAATAATTAATAAGCCTAAAGAAATTCTAACACTTGCCGCTAATTATGATGTTATTGGAATTGATGAAGCTCAATTTTTTAATGATACTCTAATTAACGTTTGTAATGAATTAGCTAATAATGGTCAAAGAGTTATTGTAGCTGGATTAGACATGGATTACAAAGGCATTCCTTTTGGGCCAATACCACATTTAATGGCTTGCGCAGAAGAAGTTACAAAAGTTCATGCTATATGCGTTGAAACAGGTGAACTAGCTAGTTATAGTTATAGAAAAAAAACGAATAACGATTTGGTAATGATTGGAGAAAAAGAAGAATATGAGCCCCTTTCTAGAAAGGAATTTGTTAAAAAAATGAATGTTCGAGCAAAAAATAAATAATGACCAATCAAAATACTATCATTGAGATTAATCTTCCTAATCTTAGAAATAATTTAACCTTTTTACGTTCTAAATTGCATTCCAAGACCTTAATAATGGCAGTTGTTAAAGCTTTTTCTTATGGTTCAGATTCATGTATTATTTCAAAAGAATTAGAAATACAAAAAGTAGATTATTTGGCTGTTGCCTATACAAATGAAGGTATAGAGCTTCGTGAAAGTGGCATAAAAATTCCTATTTTAGTTCTTCATCCTCAGCTAAATGATTTTGATGATATTTTAAAATATGAGCTAGAGCCAAGCATCTACTCGTTTAGAGTTTTAAACGCTTTTATGGATGCTTTAGAGGGGTGTTGCAGAAAGAGCCATTCTTTTCAAATAAAATTCAATACAGGGCTTAATAGGCTTGGTTTCGCTAAAATGGATATAAACAATATAATAATTTTATTAAAAGGACTAAAGCCTGCATTTATATTTTCTCATTTGGGAGCGTCAGAAGATTCTAAGGAATATTCTTTTACTTTAGATCAGCTAGCCGCGTTTAATGAAATTTGTTTTGATTTTGAAAAAGGAATTGGCAGTTATGTAAAAAAACATGTTCTAAATACTTCAGGTATATTGAATTTTTCTGAATATCAATTTGACATGGTAAGGTCTGGCATAGGATTGTATGGTTTTGGGAACGAAGCAAAATACACTAAGGCATTAAGGCCAGTTATAACTTTAAAGACTATTATTTCACAAATTCATATAATAAAAAAGGGCGACTCTGTTGGTTATAATAAAGGTTTTACTGCTATTAAAAACACTAAAAGTGCAACCTTGCCAATTGGGCATGCTGATGGAATTAGCAGAAAATATGGGAATGGAAAAGGGAAAGTCTTCATTAATGGGTCATTTGCTTCAATTATAGGAAACGTTTGTATGGACATGATGATGATTGATGTTACCGATATTGACTGTAAAGAGGGAGATCGTGTTATTATATTTGATGATATTAACTTTTCGGCAGAAGAGTTTAGCTCAGCTATAGGAACTATTTCTTATGAAATTTTAACCGCCCTTTCTAAAAGAATTAAAAGAGTTATTATAGAATAACTGTTTTAATTCTAACAAATTGTTATAAAATTGATTCAAAACTCAAAGTCAATTGTTCGTTATGATGAAATAATTATTTTTGCTAATAAATAATGTCTTATGAAAATAGCTTTAATCGGCGCTACTGGAATGGTTGGCGGGGTAATGTTGGAAATATTGAAAGAACGTAATTTTCCTTTTGATGAATTATTTCTTGTAGCCTCGGAATCTTCTATAGGCAAAAAAATTATGTTTTTAAATAAAACATATTTAGTGATTGGCCTTGAAGAAGCTGTGCAAAAGGGCCCTGATATAGCTATTTTTTCGGCTGGAGGAGAGACTTCTTTAAATTGGGCCCCAAAATTTGCAGAGAACGGGACATTTGTGATTGACAATTCTTCTACTTGGAGGATGGATAAAACCAAAAAATTAATTATTCCTGAAATTAATGGTGATTTATTAACTAAGGATGATAAAATAATTGCAAACCCTAATTGCTCAACAATTCAAATGCTAATGGTTTTGTCTCCTATTCATAAAAAATACGGAATTAAAAGAGTTATAGTGTCTACCTATCAATCTATTACTGGTACGGGGATGATAGCGTTAAGTCAATTGGAAAATGAATACAAAGGAATAAAAGGCGAAATGGCATATAAATATCCTATACATCAAAATGCTATTCCTCATTGCGACGATTTCCTCTCAAACGGATATACTAAAGAAGAAATGAAACTTTCAAATGAAACTCATAAAATTCTTGATAAAACAATAAAGGTTAGCGCAACAGCAATTAGAATTCCTGTCATTGGTGGTCACAGTGAGTCCATTAATCTGTCTCTAAATAATCCTTTTGAAATTGAAGACATAAAAACTCTATTAGACAATACGACTGGCGTTGAATTAAAAGATGATATTGATAATTTTGACTATCCCATGCCTTTATATTCAAAAGGAAAGGATGAGGTGTTTGTTGGGAGAATTAGAAAAGATTTTTCTGAAAAAAACAGCTTAAATCTTTGGGTTGTTGCTGATAATTTAAGAAAGGGGGCCGCTACAAATACCATTCAAATAGCAGAAAAAATTATTGAAAAAGGATATTTAAATAATTAAGATTCTTTTAATACAAAATCTTCCATGAATTTGGTTGTATAATTTCCAGAAATATATTTGGGATCATCCATTAACTGCCTATGAAAAGGAATTGTTGTTTTAACCCCCTCAATAACGAATTCATCTAAAGCTCTACGCATTGTTTGTATTGCCTCTGGTCTAGTTTGAGCCGTTACGATTACTTTAGCAATCATAGAGTCATAATTAGAAGGGATTATGTATCCACTATAAATATGGGTGTCTAATCTTACTCCATGTCCTCCTGGTAAATGAAGGTTTGTAATTAGCCCTGGTGAAGGTCTAAAATCTGCATATGGATCTTCTGCATTTATTCTACATTCAATAGAATGAAGTTTTGGAAAGTAATGGTTGCCTGAAACTTTAACGCCTGCCGCAACCTTTATCTGCTCTTTTATTAAATCATAAGCAATAACCTGTTCAGTAATAGGGTGCTCAACCTGAATTCTTACATTCATTTCCATAAAATAAAAATTTCGATTTTTATCTACAAGAAATTCTATAGTTCCTGCACCTTCATATTTTATAAATTCAGAAGCCCTAACGGCAGCATCACCCATTTTTTCTCTTAAGTTTTGTGTCATAAATGGAGAGGGAGTTTCTTCTGTTAGTTTTTGATGCCTTCTTTGAATCGAACAGTCTCTTTCAGACAAATGACATGCCCTTCCGTGTTTATCTGCTACAATTTGTATTTCAATATGCCTAGGGTTTTCAATTAATTTTTCCATATACATTCCATCGTTTCCAAAAAATGCATTAGCCTCCTGTTTAGCGCTTTCCCATAAGTCTAAAAACCCTTCTTCTTCCCAAACAGCTCTCATGCCTTTTCCGCCACCGCCAGCTGTAGCCTTTATCATAACTGGATAGCCTATTTTTTTTGCTAATTTCTTAGCTTTTGAAAATGATTCAATAATCCCTTCAGATCCAGGAACTGTAGGGACTCCTGCCTCTTTCATAGTGGCTTTTGCAGAAGCTTTGTCTCCCATTCTATCTATCATTTCTGGTGATGCCCCAATAAATTTTATTTTATGCTCTGCACAAATTTTTGAGAACCTTGCATTTTCAGATAAAAACCCATATCCAGGATGGATAGCGTCTGCATTAGTTATTTCTGCAGCGGCAATTATATTAGGTATTTTTAAATAAGAATCTGCGCTATTGGCTGGACCGATACAAACTGCTTCGTCAGCAAACTTTACATGCAGACTCTCTTGGTCAACGACTGAATAAACAGCCACAGTTTTAATCCCCATTTCCTTACAAGTTCTTATAATTCTAAGAGCTATTTCGCCTCTATTAGCGATTAATATTTTTTTAAACATTTTATAGTTTTGGTTTATGATGGGTCAACTAAAAATAAAGGTTGATCAAATTCTACAGGAGAAGCGTCGTCTACTAAAATTTTTACAATTTTTCCCGAATATTCAGATTCAATCTCATTAAATAACTTCATGGCCTCAATAACACACAAAACACTGCCTTCAGAAATAACATCTCCATTTTCTATAAAATTTGCTTTATCCGGAGAAGGTTTTCTATAAAAAGTCCCTATAATAGGAGCTTTAATTGTAATTAAATTGTCATCTTGAAAAGATTCTTTAACGCCTTGGTCGCTAGAAGCTGAGGAGTCTATTGGAAGGTGGCTTATAACTGGTGGCTCAGTATAAACTATTGGCTTTTCGGTATGTGCTGCTGTTTTGACACTAATTTTCAAATCTTTCGACTCAATTTTAACCTCTTGAACCCCAGATTTTGCTACAAATTTGATTAACTGTTGTATTTCTTTTATGTTCATAATATATAATTTATTAACTGTTGTATCCCCATTTTAAAAACATGGCTCCCCATGTAAATCCAGCTCCAAAAGCTGTAAATATGATATTTTCAATTTTGATCAAAAATGGCAAAAAAATAGCAAAAAATGGCAAAAAATGGCAAAAAAATGGCAAAAAATGGCAAAAAAGGCCATAATCTGCTATTATAATTATTGAAAATTATGCTTCTGCTTGAGTCGCATTATCAATTAAAACTTTTCCTCTATAATATAATTTTCCTTCATGCCAGTGAGCCCTATGATATAAATGTGATTCGCCTGTAGTTTTACAAGTTGCTATTTGAGAATCTGCGACCTTGTAATGTGTTCTCCTTTTATCTCTTCTAGTTTTAGAAATTTTTCTTTTAGGATGTGCCATAATTTATTTATTATATTAAATCTTTTAATTTATCCCATCTGGGGTCAATTTTAGAACTTTTTTCTTGAACCTTTGATTCTAACTCCTTGAGTTTATTTAAAGTTTCTGACTCTAATGAGCCATCCACTACTCCTGGATGAATAATTTTAATAGGCAAAGATAATATTATCATTTCAAATAAATATTGCGCGACGTTTAACGTAGATGTACCAACTGGCAAAATCACCAATTCCTCATTATCATTAATTAATTCAGAACTAAACTTAACGACCAATTTAATCTGATGTTCTTGTAAATAGTCAAAAGGCTCATTGGAAACGAAACAGTTAATGTTAATCCGCCCTTTAGAGCTAAAAACAAACTCTAATAAATTAGATTTTTTATTTACCCTAACTCCTGCTTTTATTTGGCAGCTATTAAAATCATTATAATCAAAATGTTCAAAGAACTTATTATCTAAATCAAACTCAAAATTGTGTTCCCCTTCTTTCAATCCGGTAAAATTAATTACATATTGATTTAAAAAAAGCATGCGACTTTAGTTTGAACCCGCGAATATAAGAAATTTTAAAAAGAGAATTGGTCTATTTTATAAACGTTTTATCTTTTGAAAATAAAAGGGGATTCTCAGTAATTTTTTTGTGTAGTTTTCTTTTGTTAAAAATCTCAATTGCAGAAAAAATAGCATTTTTAAAAGAGTTGGAATCTGCTAGATCTTTTCCTGCAATATCATACCCTGTCCCATGATCAGGTGACGTCCTTATTTTGTTTAATCCTGCCGTAAAGTTAACTCCTTCTCCAAAAGACAAAGTCTTGAACGGTACCAAGCCCTGATCGTGATAGATGGCTAAAATTGCATCATATTTTTTGTAATTGCCTGATCCAAAAAAACTATCAGCAGAAAATGGTCCAAAAAGCATTGTTCCTTCTTTTGAAATTTCTATAAGAGCTGGCTTTAAAATAGAATCATCTTCATTACCTATAACTCCCCCATCTCCTACATGTGGGTTCACTGAAAGGACTGCTATCTTGGGCTTTTGAACTCCAAAATCTATTTTAAGAGATTGTTCCATAATCAAAACCTTCTCTTTTACTTTTTTTAATGAAACATTAGAGGCTATTTCTTTAATTGGAATATGATCTGTTAGTAACCCTACCCTTAAATTCTCATTTAACATGAACATTAAACTTTCCCCTTGTAATTTTTTTGCTAAATAATCTGTATGCCCTGGAAAATTAAAATCCTTGCTTTGAATATTATTTTTATTAATTGGAGCAGTAACCATAACATCTACTTGATTGTTAATTAATGCCTTTGTAACTGCTTCTAGAGATTTGAAAGAAAGTTCTCCTGATTTTATTGTTGGCTTACCAAATTCTGTTTCATAAAGTTCTTCCCATACGTTTATAATATTTATTTTGCCCTTTAAAGGCTTTTTGTTAAAATTGATTTTACTAAACTGTATGTCTATGTTAAGTTTTTTTTTTTGATCAGACATTAGTTTTTCGTTTGAAAAAATAATAGGAATAAAAAAATCTAATATTCTATTGTCGCTAAGTGCTTTTAAAATTATTTCAATCCCTATACCATTTGGATCACCACATGAAATCCCAACAATAGGCAGCTTTTTTTCTTCCATATAAAGTGTAAATTTATTATTGCTAATTTTACTCACTAAATATATATATAAATTAAAGAATATGTTTACAGGCATTATTGAGGATCAGGGTATTGTATTAGGCTTAGAAGTCAATCGAGGAAATCTAAATATTACCCTTTCAAGTAAGCTCACTTCTGAGTTTAAAATAGACCAGAGTGTTTCTCATAACGGAATTTGTTTAACAATTGTTGAAATAAAAGACAACGCTTATACTGTAACTGCTATAAAAGAAACGATTGCCAAAACAAATATTGGAAAATGGCAAATTGGGGAAGTTGTAAATTTAGAGCGTGCTATGATAATAGGGGCTCGTTTAGATGGGCATATGATCCAAGGCCATATCGACCAAGTAGGGGAATGCTTTAAAATTGATAAAACAAATGGCAGTTGGGAATATACCTTTCAATACAACCCTTCAGACAATCTTACAGTAGAAAAAGGTTCTATCGCAGTTAATGGAATTAGCCTTACGGTTGTTCAGTCAGACGACAATAGCTTTAGTGTAGCCATTATTCCTTATACCTATAATCATACTAATTTTCAAAATTTAACTATTGGAAGTGTTGTGAATCTCGAGTTTGATGTTTTAGGTAAATACTTAGCTAAAATGCTTCCTAAATATAAATAGATTACATTCTTAAAATCCAAAGTAAAGGATCTAGAGGAGTTGTTTTTTCAAAAACACTAAACTGTATCGTTGACTGCCCTGTATTGTTATTCGTAAACACCTCTCCTATAGGTTGATTTGACGAAACGAGCTCCCCTTTATTAACATAAACTTTTGATAGATTCTTATATGCTGAAATATAATTTCCGTGTTGAATCAAAATCGTTGGATTACTCCCTTTAAACTGTAAAATTGCCAAAACAGTGCCTTCAAATACAGCTCTAACTTTTTCAAATTTAGCCGTTGCAATCACTATTCCGTTACTTTTAATTTTGGCTGTTTTAACTACAGGATGAGGTTGTGTTCCAAATTTTTGAATGACAACTCCTCGTAGAACTGGCCATGGCAACTTCCCTTTGTTTAGGACAAACTTTTTTGCTAATGCTTTAGCTTCAGGTGTTAAATTAAAGCTATTTGAGTTTGATTTGTTCTTGTTTGACGCTGCAATAGCCTCTCTAATTAATTTTTCAATTTCTTTATCAATTTTTGAAGTTTGTATTTGTTTTTGAGCAATTTCTCTTATATATTTTTTTTCTTTTTTTCTTAATTCATATGCAATTGTGCTTATTTCTTTTTTTTCCGATTCTAAAGATTTCTGAATCGCTCTATTCTCTATTAAAAGTTCTTCTTTTGTTTCTTTTTTAATTATTAACATTTCATTAGCCGTCTTAAATTCATTGGTAAGTGAAGTGATTTTAATTGCTTGAGTTTTTCTAAAAGCTGCATATTGTTTCATATACTGCATCCTTTTAAATGCTTGAAAAAAAGTTTCTGACGACAATAAAAACATCAATCTATTCTTGCCAGATTTAGTCTTGTAAGACTTTAAAATCATCTCTCCATATGCTGTTTTCACTTCTTTTAATTGTATTTCTAATTCTAGCTGCTGGGTTAAGTTTAATTTAATTTCTTTATCTAAAAGGTTTATTTGTTGATTTGTTAGCTTAACCAGTTCTTCTTTTCTTAGAATTTTATAAGTTAAATTTTCAATGTCTGAAAAAACCATTGCTTTTTTCTTTTTATTATCAAAAAGCATCTCGTTGATATTCTTTATTTCTTTTTGAATCTGAACTCTTCTAGCTTCAAGCTCTAGTCTTTTAGATTTTTGAGCAAAACAATGATTAAAACTGAATATAACTATTATGAAAGCGAGTAATAATGTTAATTTATTTAGAATTATCATAATTCAACTTTTTTATAGCCTTTAGGTATTGTGAAAGGAAATGAAAATTTTTGATCAATTCTATTTATTTTTAAATTAAGTAAAATTTTTAATGTGTCTTCTTTTCTCTTTGCGGTTATTATAATTTCTTGAGGAAAACTTTGGCTGTCTATTAATTTATAATTTCCATATTCTATCATTAGTTCGTTGTTTGTTTCTATAGAAGACAAGCTCTGATTTTTTAAATTATAAGAAATCGGATTAATTATATAAGAAGATTTTATTTTGTTTATTTTATTTATAGACCCTAAGGTATAACCATTTATGTTTTTTTCTTGAGAAAGCCTGATGCTTTCTAAATCTTCTATAGGTCTCCCAACAAGCAAATTTTCAAGTGAGTTTAAAGAAAGTTCGAAATTTAAAATCTTTGAAAGATAGTTGTAGCTCCCCTGATAGTATGTCTTATTGAATTTTTCATAAAAAACAACCTCTTGTTTTGTAACAAGTCCCTTAAATAGGGGTATTAAAAGAGAGCCGCTAATTAATATTTTGTCTTTATTTTTAATTCTAATCCTTAAATTAAATTGATTTGTTCTGCCATTTTTAATTATAGTTGCTTGAGATCTTAGAAAAAGATACTTATAGCTTAACTCTTCTTTTGAAATATTTTTAAGTAAACTTTTGGTTGAAATATTTTTAAAGCCTCTGTTTGTTTCAACTTTTGTTATTGATTTACAATTTAAAAGCATTAACGGAATAATCAAAAGAAAAAAATTTCTCATCTAAGCAAGTTAAATCAACTCGCGGAAATCTCCAATATTAATTTCATATTCATTAATTTGATCCTGTACTTCCAAAGCCCCTGTCTCCTCTATTTGTCTGGTCAAGCGATTTGCTTAATTCCCAATCTACTCTTTCATGTTTAGAAACAACTAATTGTGCTATTCTATCTCCTGTTGAAATATTAAACTTTTCATTTGATAAATTAATTAAAATTACTCCTATTTCTCCTCTATAATCTGCATCTATTGTTCCGGGTGAATTTAAAACGGTAATGCCTTTTTTTAAAGCTAATCCACTTCTTGATCTAACTTGAGCTTCATAGCTTTTTGGAAGCTCGATATAAAGTCCTGTTTTGATTAAAGCTCTTTCTAAAGGCTTTATTATAAGCGGCTGGTCCAGAAAAGCTCTAATATCCATACCAGCAGATAATAAGGTTTCATAACTTGGTAATAGGTTTGAAGATTTATTAATTATTCTAACTACCATATTGATTTATTGTAGCCTATAATTCGTTTTTTAGACTTTTTTAATTGTTTAAAGCCTCTGCTCCTCCCACAATCTCTAAAATCTCGTTAGTAATTGAAGCTTGTCTAGCTTTATTATAAGTAAGTTTTAATTCGTCTCTTAGTTCAGATGCATTATCCGTTGCTTTGTGCATAGCTGTCATCCTAGCTCCATGTTCGCTGGCAAAAGAATCTCTTATAGCCTTAAACAATTGCATTTTTAGAGATTTTGGAATTAAAGTGCTTACAATTAATTCTAGTGATGGCTCAAAAATATAGTCTGAGTTTTCTGATCCTTCTTTTTCATTTAATGGAATTGGCAAGAATTGTTCTGACTTAATAATCTGAGTAGCTGCATTTTTAAAAGAATTGTAAACAATTTCCATGTGATCATATTCTTGAGTAAGGAATAAATCCATTACTTTTTCTACAATTTTCGAAACGTGCTCATAATTTAACTCGTCAAATACATCGCTGTCATTTTGAATAATTTTTTCAGTTTTTTGAAGAATGTCATTTATTTTTTTTCCTATAGTTAAAAAATCTATTTCAGAATTTTTAAATTCATCCCTAGATTTAATAATATTAATTTCTTTAGCAATATTTGTATTAAACGCGCCACAAAGTCCTCTGTTAGAGCTGATTGCTATAACTAAAACTTTTTTTATTTTTCTTTTATTAGTAAAACTTTTTTCGCCTGTTCCGCTTGCTTCGCTTGCTCCACTAAACCTTTGCATTAACTCCGAAAGCTTGTTAGAATAAGGGCGCATAGCTGTAATAGCGTCTTGAGCTTTTTTTAATTTTGCAGCTGAGACCATTTTCATAGCGCTCGTTATCTGCATAGTAGAAGAAACCGATCCTATTCTAATTCTAATTTCTTTTAAATTAGCCATCTTTTAATTATTAATATGAAGAGCTCAGTTCTTCAGCCGTTTTAGTTAAGACGTCTACAGCCTCATCTGTGAGTTTCCCTGATTTAATTATATCCAGAGTTTCTCTATGTTTAGCATTTAGAAAATCTAGATACTGTCTTTCAAATTCTTTCACTTTATTAACAGGCACCTTTCTAAGTAAGTTTTTGGACCCTGCAAAAATTATTGCCACTTGGTCTTCTACAGTAAACGGATCATTTTGTGCTTGTTTTAATATTTCCACATTTCTTTTCCCTTTTTCAATGACATTTAAAGTGGCATCATCTAAATCAGAGCCAAACTTTGCAAAAGCTTCTAGTTCTCTATATTGTGCTTGATCTAATTTTAGCGTTCCAGCAACTTTTTTCATTGATTTAATTTGAGCTGATCCTCCAACCCTAGAAACAGAAATCCCTACGTTAATAGCTGGTCTAACGCCCGCGTTAAATAAATTTGATTCTAAAAAGATTTGGCCATCAGTAATTGAAATTACATTTGTTGGAATATAAGCAGATACATCCCCTGCTTGAGTTTCAATAATAGGAAGTGCAGTAAGCGAGCCCCCTCCCTTTACTAATGGTTTTAGAGAATCTGGCAAATCATTCATGTTTTTAGCAATCTTATCATCTGCTATTACTTTTGAAGATCTTTCTAATAATCTTGAATGCAAATAAAAGACATCTCCTGGATAAGCTTCTCTTCCTGGAGGTCTTCTTAGAAGCAATGACACTTCACGATATGCAACAGCTTGTTTAGATAAATCATCATAAATTATTAAAGCAGGTCTTCCTGTATCTCTAAAAAATTCTCCAATTGCTGCTCCTGCAAACGGAGCATAAACTTGCATTGGAGCAGGATCAGAAGCGTTAGCAGCTACTATAGTGGTATAGGCCAACGCGCCTTTATCTTCTAACATTTTTGCAATTCCTGCAACCGTAGAAGCTTTTTGACCAATTGCTACATAAATACAATAAACAGGTTTTCCTGCATCATAAAATTCTTTTTGATTTAAAATAGTATCGATACACACAGTAGTTTTTCCTGTCTGTCTGTCTCCAATAACTAGCTCTCTTTGACCTCTACCTACTGGAATCATGGCGTCTATTGACTTTATTCCTGTCTGAAGGGGCTCACTAACCGGTTGTCTAAAAATAACTCCTGGGGCTTTTCTTTCTAAGGGCATCTCATAAAGTTTTCCCTCAATATTTCCCTTTCCATCAATTGGCTTTCCTAGAGAATTTACAACTCTTCCTACTATTTTCTCCCCTACGTTAATAGATGCTATTCTTTGTGTTCTTTTAACTGTGTCTCCTTCTTTAATTTGCTTAGATGGTCCTAATAATACTACTCCTACATTGTCTTCCTCTAAATTAAGAACAATTCCTTCTAGGCCAGAATCAAACTGAACTAATTCTCCATATTGAACATTAGAAAGACCGTACACTCTCGCAATACCATCTCCAACCTGTAGCACTGTTCCAACCTCATCTAATGAGGCTGAAGCGTCTAGTCCTGTAAGTTGTTGTTTTAAAATTGCTGAAACTTCAGCAGGCTTAATTTCTGCCATAATCTATGTTATTGATAAATTCGTGTTTTTATTAAATTCTTGCTTGATATTTTTTAGTTTATTTTTAAAACTAGCATTATACTCTATGTCTCCTAATCTTAATACAAACCCTCCTATTAGGCTTTTGTCTACTTTATTTATTAGGGTGGTTTTTTTATTTGTCAATTTTGAAATAGTTTCTAAAACTTGATCTTCTATTTCTTTATTTAAAGGAACGGCAGTTGTTACTATTGCTGATTGAATTCCTTTGTGCTCTTTATATAATTCTATAAACTTATAAGAAATGGTTTCAAATAAATTTATCCTATTATTATCTTCCAATACATTTATTAAATTCGTCGTCAGGCTTCCCAATTGTTTAAAAATCAAATTCAATGAGCTTGATTTAATGCTGTTTTTTATAACTCGACTTTCTACAAGATGTCTCAAATCAGGATTTTCTTCAAAAGTTTTCCATACAGTCTGCATATCTTTAAACATCTTTTCTAAGCTGTTATTTTCAATAGCTTCTAGCATTAGTGCTTTGGCGTATCTTATAGCGGCGCGACTTGTTTTCATTTTATTTTAATCTAACGTCTTTAATCAGTTCTTGTACTAAACTCATTTGAGCTTTGTCATTTGAGACCTTATCTTGTAATACTTTTTCCGCAATATCAACTGAAAGACTTGCAACTTGATTTTTTAAATCAACAATTGCAGCATTTTTTTCGCTTTGAATGGTTTCTTGGGCTTGAATTATAATTTTTTTAGCTTCACTTTTAGCTTGATTTTTAGCCTCATCAATTAACTTTTGTTTTATCTCTCTAGCTTCTTTAAGCAAAGCCTCTCTTTCGGCTCTAGCCTTTTTAAGAGTCTGTTCATTGTCAGATTGAAGAGATGCCATTTCTTCTCTAGCTTTTTCAGCTAATAGCAAAGCGTTTCTAATGCCTTCTTCTCTTTCATTTACAGCTCCTAGTATTGGTCCCCAAGCAAATTTTCTAAGAATTAGATACAGAATTGTGAATGATACTAAAGTCCAAAACAACAATCCTACATCAGGTGTGATTAAGTCCATGGTTTATAGTTTAATAAAAAACAAAAAAGCAAATTAACCCTTTTGTTTTTTTTTGTTATATAATTAAAGCTAGTACAATAGCAAATAGCGCAACTGCCTCAGCAAAGGCAATTAAAATAATTGCTGTTGATATTAGTTTTCCTTGCATTTCAGGTTGTCTTGCAATTGATTCTACGGTTGATCCACCAACTAAACCAACTGCAATTCCTGCTCCAATAGCAGCTAATCCTGCTCCAATAGCAGCAAATGGTCCATAATCAACTGCTACTTCCTGTAATAAAAATAATGTTAAATTCATGTTTTAAATTTTAAAATTAATTAATGTTTCTGTTCCTCCATTGCGGTGCCTATATATAAGGCAGACAACATGGTAAATATATAGGCCTGAATAGCCACAACTAATACTTCAATAAGACTTATAAATACAGAAAAGAGAAGAGAGGCAGGAGCCACCCAAATACTTTCAAAAATAAATATTAATGAAATTAGACTTAATACAATAATATGTCCTGCTGAAATGTTTGCAAATAAACGGATCATTAAAGACAGTGGTTTTATAAATATCCCTAAAAATTCAATTGGAGCCATAAATAATTTCATTGGGGCTGGTATACCCGGCATCCAAAAAATATGTTTCCAGTAATGCTTGTTTCCAACAATTGTAGTTATAACAAAAACAATAAGGGCTAATAGTCCTGTAAAAGCAATATTGCCGCTTAAATTAGCACTAAAAGGGAAAAAGGGAATCATTCCCATGAGATTGTTAATCCAAATAAAGAAAAATATAGTCAAAAGAAAAGGAAGATATTTTTCATGTTTTTCCTCTCCAATTAGTGGCAAAGCAACTTCGTCTTTGATATAAATAATAATAGGTTCAGTAAATTTGCCTATCCCAGATGGCTCTCCTTTCTTTGACCTAGCATATGATTTTGCTGATAATCTAAATATTACAAATATTATGATTATGGACACAAACATTGAAAACACTAGTTTTGTGATTGATAAATCTAAAGGCTTGTCATTAATTGGGTGCTTTGAAGAATCAAATTGAATATAATTGCCTTCTGTCTCATTTCTTGCATAATATATTTCTTCATGAAATTTAACAAATGATTGGTTGTTTCTCTTAACAACTATTTCCCCTGAATCATCATGATGAAATTCTGAAGACATAAACACAAGTAATCCTTCGTTAGTCCATAAAATTACAGGTAATGGAACCGACACAGGATGCCCTTTCCAATCTAATATGTGAAAATCGTGAGAGTCCTTTATATGATGCATGATTACCTCATTAACATCAAAATCTTTTTTTGTAGAATTTTCAATCTTATTATTAGAATAAGCTAATGCAGTAAACGAAAAATAAAAACTAAAAAGGAAGAGTGTCTGAAAAATTCTTGTCATTATAGCTTTATTTGTGTGCTAATTTTCTGGTTGCAAATGTACACACATAAAATTAAATTTCAAACAAAAATTCACAACAAAAATTAAAGCTTACTTAGCACATTTCTAAGGCTGATTATTTCTATAAAAAGAAAAATACAATACAAGAAAAAGAAGTTTAAAACTTCAAAAATTAAAGCAGAATTATCAATACTAAAAAGTGGGCTTAAAATAATTATTGCAATAATCATTTTTAATATTGTTTCAAAGACAAACAAATACAAGTGATTGAAGACCTTGTATTTGAAATTAATTAATAGTCCAAAATAAATTGCTGATAATGATGCAAAATTAAATCCATATACCTTCCATAATGGAATTATAAATTCGGCGGAAATTATAAAATTAATTATTATATAATGAAAAAATAATACAATTAAAGAAATCGTAGAAATCCTAAAATAAAACTTCATTGCTTCTTTTCTTTTTTTTCAAAATCTTGGTTTGTAGAATTTAATGCTTGCTTGATAACAACATAAATTGCAAGTGCAACAGACGACAAAGAAAATAGAATTGTAAATGCTTTATACTGGTTTAGGTAAATTTGATCTAATTTAGATCCTACAAAAACTCCTGCTAATATAATAATCAGCATCTGAAGCCCAATTTGCGAAAATATAATTAGATTATGCTGTTTTTTCTTGTTTTTCATTTGATGGTAAAGCAGTCATTTTTTTAGCTCCTTTCATTGAAATCTTTGCATCAACATTTGCTCCAGATTCTACCGCAAGCTTTCCAGCAATAACATCTCCTTCAATTCTTGCAGAAGATTTTAATGAAAGAATCCCTGAAATCTCTAGACTTCCCTTTATCAATCCGGCAATATCAGAATTTGCACATGTTATTTTTCCAGATACAACTCCTTCTTCTCCAACAACAACTTTTCCAGATGTCGTTATGGTTCCTTCTACATTTCCGTCTATTCTAAAGTCTGCTTGAGAAGTAATATCTCCAACAACTCTAGTTGTTTTTTCTATAATGTCTATTTTGTTTGATTCTCTTGATTGTTGCATAGTCGTTTTATTGGTTAAATTAAATGCCATAATATTAATTTAGGTCTAAAGCCTTGTAAATCAGTATGTTTTTATACCGGGAAGACAAAACTACAAAATTATTTTTTAGTCTTAAAAATTCTAAATTTTCTTTAATAGTGTCTAGAATTTTAATCGCTTTTTCCTTGCTTTCTAAATCTTGTATTACAAATAATTGCGTCGCACTATCATATACATCAACTGATATTCTGAATTTATTAAATGTTAATTCTTTGATTTTTTTAATACTATTTTTTAATGAATCACTGACGCCCTGAACCCTAGACAGCTTAAAAACAATATTATAATTGCTTGTCGCTGTTTTTTTAGGATTAATTTGCCATTTTTTATTTATCTCTCTGCTTATTTCTTTTAATTCTACCGTCTTAGAATTATTAGGATACCTGTCTATGATGCTTTTAAGCTCTTCGTTGTATTTTAAAACACCCTCTAATTTGCCTATTGTTTGTGCTCTTAAAAGATCGAAATTTATCAAAATATCTTTATTCTCTATAAAAGCTATTTGATTTTCTATCCCCACTAAAACTTGTTCAAAATTTTGATTTTTGAAAAGGCTTTGAAAACTGTCTAGTAATTTCAATGTCTCTTTTTCTTCAATCATAAGATTATTTCGGTCCTTTAATATTTTAGCGAATTTTGTGTTTGGAAATTTCTCGATAATTTTAAAACGAATATTTTCAGCTTCTTTCTTGTTTTGTTTTTTATAGCTCTTATAAAGCAGGTAGTTCGCTTCACTCAAAACTTCCTTTGAGGTATTTGAATTTAACAAATAGGTTAGTCTGTTTTCTGTTAATGTATAGTTATTATACTTTTCTAAATAGATCTCTGCTAATTTTAAATAAGATCTATTTTTTAAACGATTAATGCTGTCTTTTTGATTTTTGGTTCTAGGGATTCTTTTTAGAAGCCCACTATTGTCTGTTTCTATTTCTTCTAATGACGTCTCACTTAGTTCTATTTTTTCTGTCTTTTCTGTCTTTGATATTGGTTTGGAAGATATATTTCTCCAATAAGACTCCCTGGTGCGTTGTCCCCAAATACTTTCAAAAGATTTTTTGCCTAACTCTACTAGTTTAAGATCGTAAAAGTAAAAATTACTTCTATTATTATTTCTATTTCTTAAAACATCCACTGGCCTATTCTCTACGGGCTTTTGTTTTAAGAAAACATTTTTAGTCTTTATTTGATTCAAAATATTATTTAATTTTGAGTTATTATATCCAGAAAGCTTAATTAAGCTGTCGTACAGACTAATATTTTCTTCTAGTTTAACCACTAGATCAAGTCCGTTTTTTTGTTTTTTTAATTCCCAATGTTTTTTTAAGTTTTTATCTAAATTGTTTAACGTGCTGTCTAGATACTTCCCCGCCATTAAATAATCTGATTTTTTAAAATATCCTTTTGAAAGTTTTTCGAACCCTCTTGCTAAAAGTTCTTTGTCAGAGCCATTCTCTTTAATAGCCTTATTTAAAAATAGAGTGGCTTTATTTATAGAGTCTTTGGAAAATAAGGTTTTGGAATATGCATAATATATCTTATCTAAAAAAGGTTTATTCTCTATGTTTTTTATAATTTTATTAAACTCTGTTTCGTTGCCATTTACAGGATCATATAGTAACATTTTTAATTTGGCATTTATAAAGACGTTTCTGGGGATACTTCTTTTAAAGTCTACAATTTTTTTAAATATAGCATAGGCTGAATCTATCTTATTATTCTTTTCATAAAGCTGTCCAAGTATATACAAATATCTGGCCTTCTTATGCTTATTCTTTTCATTTAAAGAGGCTATTTTTAATGGTTTTATTGCTGAGTCATTTTTTTTTAACTGTAAATAAGCCATCGCTATCCCTGCGTTTGCTTCGGTCTTAATTTTGGAGCTTAATTTTTCTTTTTTTAATAATGTTTTTAATAGCTCTATTGCTAATTCTTCTTGTTCTAGTCTAATATTACATTTTGCTTTCCAAATAACAGAAAAATTCCATTCTTCATTAACTAAATTTCGTTTATAAACCTGATTGAAGGCGTCTAGAGCAGGAATAAAACGCTGATCAAAATATCTTGCTCTACCTAAAAGAAGGTAGGCCTGGGTTATTTTTGAATTATATTCAACATTATTAATTTGCATCGAGTGTTTCTGAATGGTTTTAGCCGCCTTCTCTTCAGCCTTTAAAAAATTATCATTTTCAATTCCATCTACTGTTATAATGTCTTTTGAAATATTTATTTTCTCAACCGGCAATATCTCCCAAAAATTATCTACAAATGATTCTTGCGTTTGTAAAAAGCCTTCGTCAATTGACGTTTCTCCATTAAACAGAACGTTATAGCTAGAGACAACTGAATGATACCCTTTGTTTAAGGCTTTGTTTTTTTGTGTTGAACAAGACAAAAAACATATAAAAAATAAGGATAAGAATATATAGCGCTTCACAGTTGATTGAATCTTTCTCTTCAATAACATAAAATAATGTTTTTTATTATCGAATATTCAAAAATAAAGCAATTAAAATCTATTCCCCTTTAAAATATGACTCTAATTCTTTTAATGTTTGTGGACTTGTGACAATGTCTTTGATTACTCTGCCTTTTTCTAGCAAGACTATTCTTTCGCAAACTTCAGTAACATCTTGAATATCGTGACTAGAAACAAGAACCGTTATGTCTTTATTTTTTGACATGTCTTTAACAATCGCTTTTAATCTAATTTGCGTTGTTGGATCAAGATTAGCGAAAGGCTCGTCTAAAATTACCACTTTTGGCTCTCCAATTAAAGCGGCAATTACTCCAGCTTTTTTTTGATTTCCTTTTGAAAGGTCTCTTAAATATTTCTTTCCTCCTAAAATTTCTCCATGAAACAGGTCTTCAAACTGAACTAAAAAAGCATCTACTTCTTTTTTGTTCAATCCCCTTAGCTCTCCAATAAAATAAAAATACTCTTCAGGCATTAAGTACCCTATCAAAAAGGTTTCGTCTAAAAAAGCAGTTGTAAATGATTTCCAATCTTCGCTTTGACTTACATCAACTCCGTTGTTAATTACTCTCCCTTTTGTTGGTTTTATCAAATCTAAAAGTGAGCTAAAAAGCGTTGTTTTTCCAGCGCCATTGTTTCCTACTAATCCAAAGGTTTGCCCTTTTGGAATGTCTAAAGAATCAATGTCTAATACTGTTTGTTTAGAATATTGTTTAAGAATCTTTTTAAAGCTAATCATGATTATGAATTTTGTTTGTAAGCATTAAGTGTTGAATATTTTTCTGCTTTATATGTTTTAACTATTTGTTGAAAAATTTTGTTTTTTAAAGTCAACCCCAAAACTCCTATTAAGCCTACCATGGCACAACCAATTAAATTGTTAAAATAATGACTGCCTAAAAAGTAAACTAAAACAGGTAAAATAATCTGAGGAATTGTTATCAATAACGTTTTTACATTAAATGCTTTTTTGTCTCCAAATGGGTTTTTATTGGAATTTAAATCTACAGGTGACTTAGTGTAGGCTCCAGCCCATAAAGTTAAGTATCCGTTCACTCCTATATTGTAAATTCCCCCAGCAATAACAGCGCAAATCGCTTCTATCCCCTGAAAAGAATAAAGAACGGATGCTAATAACGTTGACACGGCTGTTGCCAAAACCACTAATGACCATTTTGATTTCAAATATTCATTATAGTGAATATTTTGACACATCATCAGCGGATAGTATTGACTATCCCAGCTAGGAACGTATGCTCCAAACATAAAAAGAAATCCTCCAGAAGAAAACATATAGGCAAAAAAGGTCATAAAAGAGCCGAAAGTCTGTTCTTGAAACATAAAAATAAATCCATAAAAAAGAAAAAATACTCCTCCTAAAACTGTGCTTCTTGCTCTTTTTGATCTTGTAATTAACCTAAGGTCATTTTTTAAAAAGGTAGAAAGTTTGCCAAATCTATTAAGCCATGTGTAATCTTGTAAAGTTGCTTCTTTGACTTTAACTTCCAGCCCAGTGTCAATATATAATCCTTTTTTAAAAAAGGCAAAAACCCTATAATACACGAAAATCAATATGGCCCAGGGTAATAGTGCTAACAAAGGCGTTTCATAAAAAGAATAAAACAGCGCTTCTGAGTAAATGGTAAAATCAAATATTGAAAAATACTCAAGACCTTTTATTAATATTAGCCCTGCAGCAATTGAATAAAGAATCTTGTTGTTATTGTTAATTAAAATATTTAAATAATGTGTAATGTACACTAATCCTAAAATAGCCAGATTCCAGCTCAAAAGCCCATAAGGCTCATAATCTCCCTTTTTAAATAAAAGAAGTGAAAAAGGAATTAAATAAAAAAGAGCTATTATATTAAAAAAAGAAAAAACAGATTTGTTTAAAGCATACCTTACTATGTGTGTTTTTAAAACTGGTGTAATAAGTAGAGCCCTAATGTTTAAAACAGGAGGTTTTTGAGCGAAATATCTTACCACTATCCAATATGCAAAAGCATATATTAAGTATTTATTTACGAATAGAAGAGGGTTCTCAACTTCAAGATTTTCAGTAATCAGCTTGTATGAAAGAAGTCCTAAGGCGGTCGTTATTACAATAAAATATAATAAAAAAAACCATGTAAATACTTTAGCAATCATGTTTCCTCCTAAAGAAGCTGATCTAAAAAAAGCTTTCCATTGCAGCGAGATAAATTTAAAAATCATGAGAGCAAATATATAAACTAACCGTAAACTAAACATTCCATCTTGGTTTATATATATATATATTTTGTAAGTGTCTTTTTTCTGTTCTTTTTTATTTTTAAATATTTTACTTTTGTTAAGATTTTAAATCCCTTATGGCGAATACTTTTCACTCCATTGTTGTAAAAAAAATAAAACAAGAAACTCTTGATTCTGTCGTTATAACTTTTCGTGTCCCTATTAATTTAAAATCCCATTACCTCTTTAAGGCCGGGCAGTACTTAACGCTAAAGGCAAATATTGGGGGTGATTTAATTAAAAGGTCTTATTCTATTTGTAGCTCCCCAAATAGTGGCTTGTTGCAAATTGGGGTTAAAGCCCTCTCAAAAGGTGTTTTTTCTAACTATCTAAATAATGCTCTTAGAGAAGGTGATTCCCTAGAGGTTTCCAAGCCTGAAGGGCGTTTTGTTTTTGAAAATACTGATAAACATAAAAATTATTGTGGATTTGCATCAGGAAGCGGAATAACCCCCTTGCTTTCCATTATTCATGAAGTTCTTTTGTCAAACTCGAACAATTGTTTTGTCTTGGCTTATGGAAATAAGTCAAAGGCAAGCACTATGTTTTTACAAGAGGTTGAACGGTTTCAAAACACTTTTAAGGATAGATTTTTTTGTTATTATACTTATAGTCAAGAAAGCAATTCTAACGCAGCATTTGGCAGGATTGATTCAAGCTTTGTCCGTTATACTTTAAAACAACACTCTAGCCTTTCTTTTGACAAAATTTATTTATGTGGGCCAGAAAAAATGATTGAAAACACTGTAGAGACGCTTGAAAACAGTGGCTACAATAAAAAGAAAATAGCCTTTGAATTGTTTTACACAAAATCTTCTGACAAAATACTTAATTCAAACAGCGCTCAAGCCCAAATTCATTATGATGATGAGGTGTTTGAAATTACTATCCCTAAAAAAATGACCATTTTAGATGCTGCTTTACAAAAAAATCTTGACGTTCCATACTCTTGTCAAGGAGGGGTCTGCTCTTCTTGTATAGCAAAAATAACTACCGGCTCAGCTAATATGATTCAAAACAATATTTTAACAGATTCTGAAGTAGAAGAGGGGTTAGTCTTAACATGTCAGGCTATTCCGTCATCAAAAAAAATTACAATCAATTATGATGATGTTTAGGTCTTTCTAAAATTTTCAGCGCCCTAACTATTACATCTTTGTATTCGATAGTTTTCATAATGTCTTCATATCCTTTTGGTGTTTTATTTCCATAGGCTGACGTTGGAATTTGAGGATATTGTTCACGATTTGAAACTATCATATTTTCGCTTAAAGACAAGAAGGGGGAGAATCCTGCGAAAGGATGTGTTAATCCCCATAAAGTAATAACTGGTATATTATAATTTGCTGCGATATGACCATTTGCAGAGTCCATAGAGATCATTAAATCTAGATTTGAAATAATTTCTATTTCTTTTAAAAGAGAATTTAGATTATAGCTGCCAAATACATTAGAAAAGGCTTTGTTCCATACTTCTAATTTATTTACCTCGAATTCTCCATTGCCAAACAAAAACACCTGATGTTCTCTTTGCAAAAAAGAAACAATATTTTGCATTAAATCCAGCGGGTATATTTTTCCATTGAAAGAAGCAAAAGGTGCTATCCCTATCCATTTTTTCGATTTTTCAATATGAGCGATCTCGTCTTCGGCACTAATGTTAAGCGGATCTGGAAATTCATGAGCGGTTAAATCAATGTTAAACCCTAAACAATTAAACACTTCACTGTAGCGATACTGAACCGGAGTTAAAGGTTTAAAAATCTTATTTTTCTTTCTAAACAATTTTTTTCTTTCAGATCTTGATTTATCAATTCTTTTAATTTTATAAAATCTAAATTTAAATAACCAATACAGAACATGTGTCCTTAGCACCGAATGTAGGTCGGCAATATGTGTGGGTTTTAGTTTTGTTAGCTCTTTAAAGAGTTTAATTATCCCCCTAAGCCCTTTATGTTTTTTTTTAAAATCTACTTCAAAAAAATTAAAATTTTGAAATTCATTAAATAAAGGCTTATAGGTAGATCTTGAAACAATAGTTATTTTAATTTCAGGATATTTTTGAATTAAACACCTAATTGAAGGTGTCATCATGGCCACATCACCCATTGATGAAAATCTTAAAACTAATAGGTGAATCATTATTGTATTATTTCTTCAAATTATATAAAACTGGATTCAACTCTTCATCATTATACATTTTCATCTGCTTATATGTTTTCATGCATTTGTTTCCTGATTCAATATCAAAAATTAATTGATCAATTGCGGTGCTTAAATCTATTTTTTGCTCTTTTAAAATTGTCAGTTTTTCTTTACATGAATCTAAATGCTGTTTATTAGCGTCTTTCCTATGGGCCTCTTCCTTCATGTGAAATATTTTAAGCGATAAAATAGACAATCTGTCAATAGCCCAGGCTGGCGTTTCGGAGTTTAAAGTTGCTCCATTTTTAGGATTAACGTTTTTGTATTTGTTTAAAAAATAGCCATCTATAAACTCTACTAAATCCGTTCTTTTTTGATTGGAACTATCTATTGTCCTCTTAAGTTTTAAAGCTTCTATTGGATCTATTTCTGGATCTCTTATTAAATCTTCTAAGTGCCATTGAACCGTGTCAATCCAATTTTTATGATATAAAAGATGTTCTATTTGTTTCTTGTCAAAAGGATTAGATATGGTTTGATCAACCAAATCATTAATATGATAATCGGCTATACTTTTTTCAAATATTTCGAAACATTGCTTGCTAAACATATATATTATATTTAGTTTCAAATATACTTAATATGCTGTAATTTATATTTCCACAGATTGCCATTGTAAAAAGCTTTCTATTTATTACTTTTGTCAAGAAAATTAAAAACAATGAAAGAATTTTTTGGTTTAATTGAATATTTGTTTGTTGACATTTTGTTTATACCCTTTGACTTTTTAAGAAGTTTAGAATTAAAAAGCTGGGTTTTAGCAAATGGATTAAATTTTACTTTTATTCTAATTATTTTTTCCTTGCTTGTCTATTGGATGACTCAATTAGCTGGGTTTGACAAATCTGGAGAAGAAGACAAAGATACTTCTGCTCATTCTTTTTTATAAATCAAATCCTAAATCTTTTCGAAAATACTTTTTTTCATAGCTTATTCCTCCTATTTTACTATATGATTTTTTTAAAGCTTCTTTAAAGTTTTCTGCTATTGAAGTTACTGACAAAACTCTTCCGCCATTAGTCACTGTTTTTCCTTTTAACATTTTTGTCCCTGCTTGAAAAACTATAGTCTCTTTTGTTTCTTTAGGGATGCCTACAATCTCCTTTTCTTTTTCATAATTTTCAGGATATCCCCCTGAAACCATTACAACAGTTGCCGCTGAATTTGTGTCTACTTCTAATTTGATCGAATTAAGAGATTGATTTGCTGTGCTTATCATCATTTCTAAAAAATCACTTTTTATTCTTGGTAAAATAACTTGAGTTTCTGGGTCTCCCATTCTTACGTTATATTCTATTACAAAAGGTTCGTTTTCCACTTTAATTATTCCTATAAAAACAAAGCCTTTGTAGTCCATTTGTTCTTTGGCTATTCCTCTAATTGTCGGTTTAATAATTTTATTTTCAACTTTAGAAAGAAACTCTTCATTTGCAAAAGAAACTGGAGAGATTGCCCCCATCCCTCCTGTGTTTAGTCCCGTATCTCCCTCTCCTATTCTTTTGTAATCCTTAGCGTTTGGAAGGGTGATATAAGACTTGCCATCTGTCAAAACAAAACAAGAGATTTCAATGCCATCAAGAAAGCCCTCTATTACAACATTATGTCCTGAGTTGCCAAACTTATTGTTTACAAGCATATTTTCTAATTCTAGTTGAGCTTCTTTTAGGTCATTAATAATCAAAACGCCTTTTCCCGCAGCAGGGCCATCGGCCTTTAAAACATAGGGGGGGGTCATAGAGTTTAAATAGTCCATGCCTTCTTTTAGCTTGTCTTGATTAAAGCTTTTATATGGTGCGGTAGGAATTTTGTGTCTTTCCATAAACTCTTTAGAATACTCTTTACTCCCTTCAAGTTTAGCTCCATGACTTGAAGGGCCAACAACTAAAACATTTGTTAATTCTGAGTCTTTTTCAATAAAATCAGTAATCCCATTAATTAAAGGAATTTCCGGGCCAACAATAACTAAGCTTATTTGATTAATTAAAATTGCGTTCTTAATGGCTTGAAAATCAGAAATCAATATTTCTAAATTGGTTGCTAATTCTGAGGTTCCTGCATTTCCAGGTGCAACAAAAATTTTTCCACAAAGATTGGATTGATTAATTTTCCAACAAAAGGCATGCTCTCTTGCTCCAGAGCCAATAATAAGAATGTTCATTCTGCTAATTTAAACTAAGAACAAGACAAAATAAAATTAATCTTTATTAAAATAAAAATATATATAATAGCTAAAACAGAACATTTAAATTATTGATTTTCAGTGTTTTAAAAATCTAATTGTATATTTAGAACTATTATAAAAGCGGGTTTTAAGCATTTAAATATTTATATTTATATTTGCATTAAATAAATTTACACTATGTGTTGGTTTGCTGCCTATACAAAGCCGAGATCTGAATTTAAAGCTTTAGATTATTTTGAAAAATGCAAGGTTAATGCCTATGTCCCTGAATACATAGAAAGCAGAGTATGGTCAGACAGAACAAAAAAAGTGCGTGTTCCTGCAATATCTAGTTATGTGTTTTTTGAGCTTTCTGCCTTAAACTATGATTTGGTAAACTGTAATCCTTTTGTTAAAAATGTGGTTAAAGCCCTTGGGGCGCCTGTGACTATTTCTGATAATGAAATTACGGTACTTAAAGACTGTTTAAAAAATTTTACGGAATCTATTGATGTGAGTAATGGAGATTTAGTGAAAATTGGGTCTGGGCCGTTTAAAAACAAAAGGGGGGTTGTTGAAAAAATAGACGAAAATTCCGTTACACTTCTAATTAACTCAATTAAATTAAAACTTTCTTTAAATAGCTCTAAGCTTAGCCTGGCTTGCTAAAGATAAACCATGCTAATGGCCTTTGCGTTGAATTCTTGTGATTCAACCAGCGAAGCCTTTTAAAAATTAATTATGAAAAAAATCTTTCTTGTTGTTTTAATACTTGTTTCAAGCCTAGTTTATAGTCAAGATTTAGGCTCTCTGGCTCAAGCGCAAAATAAAATAAAATCGCTTGAGCTTATGAGTGATCAAGAGCTTTTGTCTTATTGGACTCAAGCGCAAGAACAGGGCTATTCTCTTTCTCAGCTTAAAACTTTGGCAAGAGCTCAAGGAGCAAGCGAAAGTGATCTCGCTAAATTTGAGCAAAGAATTAAAGGGCTAAAGACTGCTAAGGAAGATACAGGGTCTCTTGTTAATAAAACAGCGAACGATCTTTCTTCAATATTCGGAATTAGCTCCTCAAGCGAAGAAGAAGAAGAAGAAGAAGAAGAAGAAGAAGAAGAAGAAAAGTATTTAGGTCTTAATATTTTTGGCATGAGCTTTTTTAACAACGCCAAAGAGCAAGACGATCCTGGCATGTCTCCTCAAATTAATATTGCTACTCCTTCCTATTATCAGCTAGGCCCAGGAGATGAACTAAAGGTCTCTGTTTGGGGGGCTTCGGAAAACGAATACGCTTTTGAAATTACTCGCGAAGGAACAATAAAAATAGATCGTGTTGGACCAGTTTATGTAAGCGGGCTCACTCTGTTAGGTGCTAAGAAAAAAATTGGGACGGCTTTATCAAAAATTTATTCTGGCATTAGTTCTTCAAATGAATCTTATCAAAAAGTTTTTTTTAATGTTAGTCTTTCTAAAAGCAGGTCGATAATCATTAATATCGTTGGCTCAGTTGAAAGGCCAGGCACTTATACGCTTAGTAGCATGATCTCTGTTTTAAATGCGCTTTATGCTGCTGGAGGCCCAACTGAAAACGGAAGCTTTAGGGCCATCCAGGTTCTTAGAAACGGGAAAGTTTATAAGTCTGTAGATTTATATAATTATTTTGTGAAAGGTCTTTTCCCTTCTATAACACTGAGAGATCAAGATGTCATCTTGGTCCCCTCTTACAAGAATAGAGTTTTTATTAATGGAGAGTTTAAAACTGCTGGAGTTTTTGAGTTTATTGATGGTGAAAAAATTCATGATTTATTGTCTTATACAGGCGGTTTTGGCCCCTTTGCATACAAAGAGGAGGTTTTTATCAAATCTGTTTCTGGCATCAATAAATCTATTAGAACCGTGAATTCAAATGACTATGAGACTTCTCTAGTAAAAAGCGGGGATATTATTGAGGCTAAGCCGATTGCCGACAGATACACCAACAAAGTTTCTATTGAAGGTGCTGTCTATATTCCTGGAGATTATATGCTAGAGTCTTCTGGAACCGTTCGCAAACTTTTGTCTATAGCACAAGGGCCAAAAGAAGATGCTTTATTGTCAAGAGCTGTGATTTATCGTCAAATTGACGGGGAAGAACAAAGCATGGTTTCTTTCTCTGTTTCCGAAGTTCTTTCTAAAAAAACAACTATAGCCCTTCTGCCAAATGATAGGGTTCTTGTTTTTTCTAAAAAAACTCTTAAGGACGAATTATCTGTGACAATAAAAGGAGAGGTTAATTCGCCTGAGGATTTTCTTTTTTATGAGGGCATGACTGTGGCTGATTTGGTTTTACTGGCTGATGGCTTAAAAAAAGATGGAGACTCTTATTTAATTGACCTGTACAGGGCTTCTTATGATAAAACTGGAAAACAGCCGTTTTTGGCTTTAACTTCCAGCTTAAGAGAAAATTTTAATTCCAGTTCTATAGACTCAAATCCATTATTAAAAAGTGGAGATCTAGTGGTGGTAAGAAAAAAAGAAGGATTAATAGAATCTGCTTTTGTTGAGATTACTGGCCTAGTAAAAACCCCCGGCACTTACGCTCTTTTAAACTCAAAATATAGTCTATACGATTTATTGAATGACGCAGGAGGTGTTTTAGAGAATGCTGCGCTTAACGGAATTAAAATCCAAAGAGTTAATGCTTCTAAAAAAATAATTGAAGAGGCTTTTGATGAAAAAGATTCTTTAGGATTTGAAGTAGCCCCACAAAAAGAATTTCTTGAATTTGGAGTAGATGTTGTTTCTCTTTTTAAAACTTCAGGAAAAGACATGAAATATAATGTTGTTTTAAAAAATGGAGATGTTATTTTCGTGCCAAAAATAGACAACACAATTGAAGTAACTGGAGAAGTTGAGCAGCCAACGGTCATAACTTATGAAAAAGGCCTTTCAACAATTGAGGCTATTCAAAGAGCTGGGGGCTTTAAAGAATCCGCTAGAAAAAGAGGAGCTTTTGTTATATATCAAAACGGAAATACTAAATCAACTAAAAAGATAATGTTTTGGAATTCCTGGCCAAAATTAGAGCCAGGAGCTAAAGTTGTGGTGCCTAAAAAATTGCCTGCCAGCATCAAGACTAGTTTAGCAGAAATAATAGGGTTAGCCTCAACTCTTGCTACCTTAACTGTAATGATTCGATCTTTATAATTTAACAACCTATGAGCAACAAAGAACTTGACGAAGACGAAATAGATTTAATTGCTTTAGTTAAATCGTTATGGATTTCAAGAAAAAAAATCTTTAAAATCACATCCTTATTTTTAATATTAGGAGTGGTTGTCGCTTTATTAAGCCCTGTTGTCTACACAGCTTCCTCTACTTTTATTCCGCAATCTAATAGCTCTGGAGGCTCGTCTAGTTTAAGTGGCGTTGCTTCTTTGATTGGAATTAATTTAGGGGGAAATCTTTCTGGAACTGAGATTCCGCCTTCAATTTATCCTCAAATCATACAGAGCGTGCCTTTTAAAAGGGCGCTTCTTGCTTTTAACACAAGTCCTGAAGAATCCTTGCCAGTTACTCTAGAGAGCTTTTTGCTTAATTCAACTGATGATTTCACTTTAATTTCAACAATAAAAAAGTACACAATCTCTCTTCCTTTTACAATTTTAGCCGCAATAAAAAAAGAGAATAAAGAGGCTCTACCCTCTTCAAAATCTGCCATTAACGTAAGTATTGAAGAAGAAGGGCTTTTTAAAGCTCTTGAGGGGATTATAAGTCTCTCTGTCAACGCAAAAGAAGGGTTTGTAACGTTATCTGTTACAGTTGGTGACGCCTCAGTGTCTGCTTACGTTACAAAGGGAGCTCAAGAAATTCTTCAAAAAACCGTAATAGATTATAAAATTAAAAGTGCTAAAGAAATCTTGGCGTTCAACAAAAGAGAGCTTGGTTTAAAAAAGAAAGAGTTTGACAGTCTACAAAAGAAGTTGGCTTTATTTAAAGACGGAAACCAAAATATTATAGACTCTCGATTTGAAAATGAGCTTAACAGGCTAGAGTCAGAATTTAATATAGTTAGCGCCGTTTATCAAGAGCTGAATAAACAGCTAGAGCAATCCAAACTTCAAGTAAGCAAGGACACCCCTATTTTTTCTGTAATTAAACCAGTAACCGTCCCCAACAAAAGGTCGGCGCCAAAACGAAGTCTTATGGTTATAATATATGGTTTTATAGGCTTTATTGTCTCTTGTGGCTTTATTTTAATCAAAGAGCCTGTTTTAAATATTTTAAAAGAAATTAACGCTTAAATAAAAATGTCCAAAAAGAATACTTTTTTATAACGGCTTGTGTAGTTTTATAAACTAAGTGCCTTCTGTCGTTTGGATCTTTTTCTTCACAAATTAAAAGGGCTTTTGTTTTTGTTAGCTCGTTATAAGTTTTGTTAAGTTCTTTTATGAAGTTTTGTCTTAAAAGAGTTAAATGAGATTTTGCAAATTTCTTTTTTGAAGAAATAAAAACATTAAGTTCTGATGCTGTAATCTGCCCTTGAAGGCCAAGCGCTTCTATTGCTTTATGTTGTTTTGTGGTGATTTGTGTCGATTTTCCTCCATAATACAGGTTTTTTTCATCATACAATACCAGTGTTTTTAAAAAATCCTTATACCTAAAAAGGCTATAAAAAACCCAGGTTAAGGCGCTGATTAGCATAACCATTGCAATTGTCCAATAAGGGCTAGTCTTGGTGGCGGTATTTTTTAAAGGATATGTTTTATAATTGTATTGTTCTAGTTTATTGAGCGGAAGCTTGCTTAAGAATTTTTGATTCTTCTTCTTTTTAATATAATATAACGTGTCCAAATATTCGTATACTGGCTTTTGGTAATCAATGTTTTCAAATAGCTTTTTAGTGTTTGCAACTTTAAATTCATTATTAACAAAGTCGATAATAGTTATTTTGTCATTTGTAATATAGGCTATTTTATCACCCATATTGAATCCTGTTCCATTAGAATATTTAACTGGAATCTTTGGGTTATATTCTCCTTGTTTTTCAAATGTTTTAGTTTTAAAATCATAAATAAAAATATCCTTGAGAACAATGTCAATATCTTTATTTTTTTTTAAGCTGGTTCGTCCTCCTAAAACAAATAGTTTGTTTCCTATTAATTGAAATAACGGTTTCCATCTTGCGCTAGGACTGTATTTGCTGTTGTGGACAAGATATTGCCACTGACCCATTTTAAAATCAAAATAAGTAATATAGTCTTTGAATGACCAAAACCCGTAGCCTCCATACATATACAATTCATTTTTATAAACAACATGCGCTGCGTCAATCTGATTTTTTTGATCTACAGAATTGTCTATTCTTTCTAGCCTATTGTTCGATAATTTTAAAACATACCCTCCTCCATTTAATACAAGATGGAGCTGATTATTTATATATAAAGAGAGATAGTTGTTGTTGTTGAGTCCTTTTGGGTGATAAAGAGCTAAACTGTCTTTTGTGTTTTGTGGAGGGACTAAAGTTGTTTTTTTCCATTTTTTATCTAAAACATACATAGCCTGCAAAGAAATTAGGCTTACTGTTCCGTTAGGGGCTTGAGTAAAAATAAAATCCACAACCTCTTTGGGAAGTTCCAAATCTTGAGCGTTAGAAAACATCAGGCTTAAGGCAAGAATACAACAAGAAAAATAAGCCTTCAAATTAATTTTTTTATAAATATACTTAATCTTTTAACCCGTCTCTATGTTAGAATTATTTTACTACTTTGTTTTTTTCTTTTTTTCAATTGCAATTTCATATTATTTAAACGGGTATGTTTTTAATGCCTTTTCGAGCAATCGAATGTTGGACCCAATTAATGAAAGGTCTTCTCATATATCTCCGGCAACTAGAACTGGTGGCTTATCTCTTTTTTTGTCATTGAGCCTGTGTTATGCTATAGCCGCTAGTGTAGGCCTTTTAAAAGTGCCCGGCGCTGCTGTTGTTGCGGGAGTTATCTTTATAACCTTAGCGGGATTTGTTGATGACTTGATTTCTATTAGATATAGAGAAAAGTTTTTTTTACAGCTCTTTTCAGGCCTACTCATTGTGCAAAGTGGATGGATGATTGATTCTTTTCACGGAGTTTTTGGAATCTTTGATATTCCTGAATGGGCAGGAATATTAGTTTCTCTGTTTGTTTTTCTTGTTATTGTTAATGCGCTAAATTTAATTGACGGCTTAGATGGGCTGGCTTCCTTTGTTGCAATTAAGTTTTTCTTGTTAATGGGGGGGCTTATTCTAATCTCTTTTAAGGAATTATTTTTATTTTTTCCTATTATTGTTGGTTGTCTTGTTGGGTTTTTAGGACACAACTTCCGCGCTTCCCCGAAAGTTTTTTTAGGCGATACAGGCTCTTTGCTTTTAGGGTCAATTATAGCTTTTTTTCTCCTTTATATGTTAGGCTCTAATACTTCTATAATCACAGACTCGTTTATTTCAAGGCCTCTTTTAGCTGTGCTTCTAATTTTTTATCCTTTAGTCGATACTCTTAGAGCAATATTGCTTCGTTCTTACAAAAGAAAATCTCCGTTTGTTGCTGACCGAATTCATTTACATCACAGACTTGTGGACAAAGGGTATGAACATTGGGCTGCATCGCTTTTAATTCTTTGCTTGTCTCTATTTCTCTTAGTTCTTAACTGCTTGCTCTACTTAAAGCTTGGATTAATGCTTTGTGTTGTTATGACTGTCGTTTTTTGTTTAATTCTTTATTACCTCTTTTTTAAATGATTTACTTTTTACGATTCTTCTTTTTAATTTTTTGTTTTTTCTCCTTTAGCCAAAACATAAGAGATGATTTTTTATTGGTTGCTAAAGACAGCGTTTCGTTTTATTCTTTTACTAAAAAAGGAGTAACCTATTATCGTTTTGATGACAAAAACACCTTAACTAAAAATTATATTAATTATTCCAGGCCTGTTCCTAAAGCCCTGGAGAGCATTGGATTAAAATCCGTTAGTGCTGTCTCCAGTGGAAATCTTGTTTATTTTTTGTATCCTGGAGGGGGGCTATTGTATCGCTTTAAAAACGATGTTATTGAACGAATAGACGAAAGTTTTGCTCACAAGAATCAATTTTCAGGACATTTTTTTGTTTATAAAGAAAGTCTTTATTTGCTGGGGGGTTACGGCTATTGGACAACAAAAAATTACTTGACAAAGTTCAATTTTCAATCTGGAAACTGGGATTTTGTACCCTCTTTTGGCCAAATCCCTGAAGGCGGTATTAATCAAGGTTCTTTTGTTAAAAAAGGAAATCTTCTGTCTGTTTTTGATTTTTATGCTACTAAGGCCGGTTCGAATATCTATAACCGTAATTTATTTCAGTTTAATTTAGACAGTTTTACCTGGTCAAAAAAAGGAACTATAAATTCTTCTTTTATTGGTGATATTGAAAAGTCCATTCTTTCAATTAAAGTGCCTTTTAAAAGGGGGCTTTTTCAAACCCACTACAATAATAAAAATGTTTCCCAAATAATAGCCCCTTCAACAAATTCAATAAAATATTATAAAAACACTTCTTTAGTCCCTCTCGAAGAAGGTTCTATTATTGTTGGAAACAATCTTGTTTCTGTGGTTTTAGGTTCCGAAAAGACAGATAGCGCCCTTGTGTTCAAGAGTCTTGACGAATTTCTGGTGTTTGAAAAAGAAGGTCTTTTATATAACGACAGCTTTGTGTTTGTAACTTATTTATTTATTGTAGGAGGAGTGTTGTTGTTGTTAATTTTATTCGTCTTTTTTTATTTTAAAACAGCTCATAAAGTTTTCTATTTTTCTAAGGACTCTCTTTTTACTGAAGAAAAAGCTATCGCTTTAAACAAAGATGAAAAATATTTCTTGTCGCTGTTAACAAAAAGTCCTAGCGAAACTGTTGAAAATGCTTTAGTGTTAAATTATTTTAACCATGGGGCTGTATCTTTAGACGCTGCAATAAAAAGAAAAAATAAAATGATTGATTCGCTAAATAGTAAGTTTTTCCTCCGCTATGAAGTTGTATTAATTCAAAAAAAGCCAGACGAAAAAGACTCCAGGCAAGTCCTTTATTTTTTATCTGAAACTCTGAAACTAATTACCATTTCTGATTAGTTTTTTTAATTGTTACAGAACTCATTTTAGACACTATTTTTCTCTCATTTGACAGTCTTGGTAATTTATTTTGCCCTCCTAACTTCCCTTCTTTTTTCATATAAGCATTAAATCCTCCTTTTTTTACCATTACGATTTCCAGCGCCTTTAAAACCTTGCCTTTTATAAGGTCTTTGTAATAAGCGTTTAAGCTTTGTAATTTCCTGTCCAGTCTTTTTTCCAATTCCTTTATTTCCTCTTGACTAGGATTATTTTCAAACTCAATCCACCATTCATGAAAAGGCAAGCCTTCTTTGGGAGCTATCATGGGGGCTACTGTAAATTCCTTTACTATTAGTTCTGATTTTTCGATAGACTCTTTTAGCGATTTTTCAACTTCACTTCCTATTACGTGTTCTCCAAATGCAGAAATAAAATGTTTATACCTTCCTGTAACTATAATTCGTCTTGGGCTTAAAGAAACAAACGAAACTGTATCTCCTGTGTTATAGCCCCATAATCCGGCAGATGTTGAAACAATTAACACATAGCTGGTGTTTAGTTCTACTTCTTGTATTGTAAGTCTTTTAGGGTCTTCTTTTCCCATTTCGTCCAGCTCTATAAATTCATAATATATTCCTGTATTTAATAGCAAAAGCAATCCTTGTTTGTTTTGAGAGTCTTGATACGCAAAGAAGCCTTCTGAAGCTGGATAATACTCTATGCTGTCTATTTCCTTTCCTATTAGCTTTTTAAAAGATTGTTTATATGGCTCGTAATTCACTCCGCCATAAACAAAAAGATTAAAATTGGGAAAGATTTTTTTAATGGTTTTTTTCCCTGATAGCTTTTTTAATTTTTCGAAATACATTTGAACCCAAGGAGGGATTCCTCCAATAACAGACATGTCTTCTTTTATTGTTTCTTTGCTTATTTCGTCCACTTTTTCTTCCCAATCTTCAATACAGTTTGTTTCCCACCTTGGCATAATATTTGTTTTTAAATATAAGGGGGTGTGATGTGCTATTATTCCTGAAAGCCTTCCTATTTGTATGCCGTTTATCTCTTCTAAAATAGGGCTGCCTTGTAAAAAAATAACTTTTTTATTTAAAAACTCTGCTTTTCCCGTTTCGTTGATATAATGAAGTATTGCATCCCTTGACCCTTTTACATGAGTTGGCATAGACTCTTTAGAAACAGGAATATATTTTACTCCTGATGTCGTACCAGAAGTTTTTGCGAAATAAAGGGGCTTCCCTGGCCAAAGAACATTTTTTTCGCCCTGAACCGCTCTTTCAAAATAAGGCCTTAGCCCTTCATAGTCCCTAACTGGAACATTCTTAACAAAGTCTTTGTGATTAAAAATCTCTTTAAAGTCATGGTCTTGTCCAAAAGAAGTGGTTTTTCCTTTTTGAATCAGGTAGTTAAATATTTTGTTTTGTGTTTTCAAAGGCTTCTTCCCCCATTTTTTTGTTTTGTAAACAACAATTCGGGCGAAAATTTTGACAATATTTTCTTTTAAAGTCTTCAAGATTTATTCAAAACTTATATAGTCTTCTGGATTTGTTGGGCTTCCGTCCCTCCATAATTCAAAGTGCAAATGCGGCCCTGTACTCAACTCTCCTGTGTTCCCTGAAAGAGCTAAAACCTGTCCCGCTTTAACAAGTTCCCCTTGCGATATAAGACCAGAAGAATTGTGTTTATATATGCTAGTTAGCCCAAAAGAATGCTCGACAACAACTACAAACCCTGTTTCTACCGTCCATTCTGCCAAGACAATAGTGCCATCGGCAACGGCCTTTACCGGAGTATTAGTTGATGCTGCAATGTCCGTTCCTAAGTGTTTTATTCCAAAATCAAACACTGAGGTAACCTCTCCGTATATTGGGCTAAATAGTACAAATTTTACTTTAGAAGAAGCTGATTCTAGCACATTAAAACGATCCTCTTTTTCTACAATCCTTCGAAGCAAAGAGTCCTCTAGGTTTGTTTTAAAGTCTAAATCCGAAATGTCTACTCTATTAATTACGGTTTCTTTTTTAAACTCTTCTTCTGTTGCTTCTCCTAATATAACCGCTCCTATCGAATTAATAAATTCTTGATTCTTTTCCATAACAAAAGTTAGCGAATCAAGCTTTTCTATGTTTTGTGCGGCAACGGTTCTTAGGGCTGTGGAATCATACCCTGGAATATATTCTTTAATTGAAGTAAAGGCGATAAGACAAATTGTAGTTATTATAATAATTAAGGCCATAAAGGCCATAAGCAAAAAGATATTAAGTCGATTAAGCCTATATGAAATTCGCTCTTCGTAAGTCTCTTCGTTTAGGATAACTAGTCTATATTTATTTAAAAGCCTTTCTTTTAAAGGTTTTTTTTCTTTTTCTTTCATTGATAAACAAATATAACAATCGCCTTATAATGTTTGCTGTTTTAATTTTATAGATTAAATCACTGTAATTATATATTTCTTTTTACTTTTACTTAAATATCTTTAAAATATGATAACATCTAGTTTGTTTTTAGCAATTGGCCCTGGTCAAATAGCAATTATTGTTGTGTGTGTTCTTTTGTTTTTTGGTGGGAAAAAAATCCCTGAATTAATGAAAGGTCTAGGAACTGGAATAAAAGAGTTTAAAAAGGGGGTGAAAGAGGATGACTCTAAAGAAGACTCTTCAAAAGAATAATTTTTTTATTTAAGGTCTTTGTAAATTTTGAGCGATCTAAAAATTGCTTCCAACTCTACCATATAATTTCTTTTTTGTATAGAGGGGGAAAACACAAATCCTTCCATTACTAGTAGCCTGTTGTTTATTGTGTCTTGAATTATGTAATTTAAAAAAGGGCCTGCCATATAGTCGTTTTTAACCTCCCAAGTTCCTCTTGTCTCTATAGTTTGCATTCCTTTAATTTTTGTTTCAAAAAAATAAGGTTCGTAGGCTTTTTCTGTAATCATATATGACTTTTCGTTTCTGCCAAGCACAAAAATTTTTGCTATAGAGTCCCTTATTTTAATAGCTTTTGCTTTGTTGACAAGGGCCTGGTTCTTCCTGTTTTCTAATAAATAGATCAACACATTGACGCTCCCTTTTTCTGTTTCTCTTTGAAGCCATAGCTTTTTGCCTTTCTCTTTTTTGTGCATTTTGTAGGCTGAAGGCAAGCTTAAATCAATTGAAAGCTCTTTTAATTCTTCTGATTTAAAAACGGACTTTCTAATTCTTCTTTGCTTTTCTTTTATTTCATTTTGCCTAATCGCTTTTATTGCTTTAGGGGCATGTAAATTAATTTGATCTATAATTTCTTTGTTGGTTTTTCCATAAACCTCCACTACTACTTGAGGATTTGCATACTTGTTTTTTGTTATTTTAAAAGTGTCTTTTCTTTTTTTTGAAACAACTAACACGTTTCTACTTTCTCTAGTAAAATCTGAAAAAATTGAAAGAGGAATTTGTTTTAAAGAAAAAATGGGCTCCTGCTGGGGCAGCCCGACAAACTCCGAAGCAAAAATTTTTCTAACGTGTTCTCCTGCTTCTGAATTCCAAAGCGCATTCTCCATCACAACAGTAACAGTGTGAATGTTTCCGCTAGAAATTGGCTTATAACTATTGGGGTTGTTTTCGCAAGAAGCTACAACTAATAAACAAACTATAATTGCTTTGGCTGGTTTCATTGTCATTGTGGTTAGCTCATTAACGCTTTGATTCCTGGCAAGGTTTTTCCCTCTAAACTTTCTAACATTGCTCCTCCTCCAGTAGAAACATAGCTTACTTTGTTTTCAAAATTAAACTTTTTTACGGCAGCAACAGAGTCTCCTCCTCCAACCAAAGAAAACGATCCGTTCTTTGTGCTTTTTGAAATGGACTCTCCTAAAGCAATTGTTCCTTTTGAAAATTTATCGAATTCAAAAACGCCAACGGGACCGTTCCATAAAATAGTTTTACTCATGCTTATTACTCGATCAAATGTCTTAATGGACTTCGGTCCAGCATCCATTCCTTCCCACCCGTCAGGAATATTGTTTATTTCTGACACTTGTGTGTTTGCTTCGTTTGAAAATTCATCTCCACAAACTACATCTATAGGCAAGTGGATCGTTACCTTTTTTTCTTTGGCTTTTTCTAAAATTGAAAGGGCCAGCTCAAGTTTATCATCCTCGCATATTGAGTTTCCTATTTTTCCTCCTAATGCCTTTACAAATGTAAATGCCATTCCTCCACCAATTATAAGCTGGTCTACTTTTTCTATAATGTTGTCAATTATAGTTATTTTGGAAGACACTTTTGCTCCTCCTAAAATTCCTAAAACAGGCTTTTCTCCGCTTTGCAAAACTCTTTTAATAGATTCTGCTTCTTTTAAAAGCAGGCGGCCGGCGAATTTGTTTTCAGGAAAATGTTTTGCAATAAGACACGTAGAGGCGTGCGCCCTGTGGGCTGTTCCAAAAGCATCATTTATATAGCAATCTGCATAGGAGGCAAGTGTTTTAGCAAACCCTTCGTCTCCTTGTATTTCCTCTGGATGAAACCTTAAGTTTTCCAATAAAAGCACCTCTTTGGCTTTGATTTTTCTAACCGCTTTGTTTGCTTTCTCTCCAATAGCCTGCGAAACAAATTTTACTTTTAGCCCTAAGACTAGTTCAATTTCATTAAGAATGTGTTTTAGCGAAAATTCTTGATCTACTCCCTTTGGCCTTCCTAAATGTGACATCAAAATACAGCTGCCTCCATCGTTTATCACTTTTAAAATAGTTGCTTTTGCGGCCTCAATTCTAGAGTTGTCTGTAACTTTTTTATGATCATCTAGCGGAACGTTAAAATCAACCCTTATTATGGTTTTTTTTCCCCTAAAACTACATTTATCAATAGATTTCATTGCTTAAAACAATTTGTCTCAAAGATATGTATTTGTTGTGTTTAAAAGAATATAAATCTTTTATCTTTGAGCTATGTTATTTCGAGATATTGTAGGGCAAGAAGCCATAAAAGAAGAGCTCTTCCGTGGCCATAAAAAGGGGAGAATCCCACATTGTCAGCTTTTTTATGGTCCTAAGGGTTGTGGAAGCTTGCCTCTAGCTATTGCTTATGCAAGAATGGTTCTTTGCGGAGAAGAAGTTTTGTCTAATCAAGCCTGTAACCTTCGGGTAAGCGAATTAAAACATCCGGACCTTCATTTTATTTTCCCAGTTGCAAATACCCAAGAAATCCTAACAAAAGCAATTTCTGCAAATTTCTTACCTCAATGGAGAGCCTTTTTACATTCAAACTCTTATGCTTCCCTGTACGATTGGTTTCTTTCTATAGGCATTGAAAACAAGCAGGGCAAAATAGGTAAAGACGAGGTGTCTGATCTTGTTAAAAAAATGTCGTTGAAATCCTACGAAGGCGGATGGAAGGTGGCTATAATTTGGATGGCTGAAAGGATGAACCTTAGCGCTACAAATAAGCTGCTAAAGTTAATTGAAGAGCCTCCAAAAAAAACACTGTTTTTGTTTGTGTCTGAAGACATTCGCTCTTTAACTGATACGCTCATTTCGCGTTGTCAAAAAATTGAATTAAAACCTTTGTCTTCAAAAAAAATGTCTAGCGCTTTAGTCCAGAAGGGCTACTCAAAAGAAGAAGCGTCAAGCGCTTCTATAAAATCAGCAGGAAGCTTTAATGAGGCTTTAAAAATTGTGTCCAACAAAGAAGATGAAAAAATGTTTGAAGAATGGTTTTTGTCCTGGGTTCGTTCCGCATTTGCCGTTCGTAAAAACAAAGAAGCTGTTTTAGATCTTGTTGCTTGGAGTAAAAATATTTCTAAAACAGGGCGGGAAACACAAAAGAGTTTTCTCTCTTATAGCCTAGATCTTTTCCGTCAGTCTTTATTAAAAAATTATTTTTTAGACGAGCTAACAACCTATTCTCCATCAACAGATTTTAATTTCGAAAGTTTTTCAAATTTTATTTCAGGCAATAATATTGATGCGATTTCTGTCGAACTTGAAACGGCTTATAGCAACATTCAATCTAATGGAAATTCTAATATGATTTTTATGGACCTCTCTTTAAAGCTTACTCGCCTTCTTCATAAAAAATAGTTGTTTCCAAAATTTACCCTCGCATTGTTGTTTTTTATAGATATTCCAAGGATCTTAAAGTTTGCTTATTCTCTTTTGGTTTTATGTGCACATCAAGGTCTCTGTGCGTGAGTTTCTTTTATTTATATAAAGACCACGCTTATCCCGATTTTTAAAGCATTTTTTTAAAAAGATAAATGTGTGAAGAGTAGTTTTTGTTTAAAAACCCAACAATATTTGAGTATAAACCACAGGCTAGCCCTTTAATAAACCAAAAGCGATTTTTTAAGTTTTTTTCCGAAAGCATTGAGATATAAATCGCGTCTAACAAGAGGGGCCATTGATTAATTTGTCTCATTCCCATTGGTGCAAGAATCTTCTTTAGCGAATCTGGCGCAAAATGACGAAGATGTCTAGGGGCGTCGTACGCAGCCCAAAAAGAATTATAGTGTCTTGCGTCCCAAGACCTATAATTCGGGCAAGCTATAATTATCATTCCGTTTTTATTTAAGCCTTTAATCGTTTTTTTTAAAGTGTTTTCAAGAAAAAAAACATGTTCTAGAGAATGCCAAAAAGCTATCAGATCGTATTCCGAGCCTCCTACGTTGTTCAGGCTAGTAATATGCACAACACCCTCTTTCTCGGCTTGAGCTCTAGCCTTTACATTTGGCTCATATCCAACAGTATTCCACCCTTTTTTTGTTAGCGCCTTAACAAAACTTCCGGAACCTGACCCAACGTCTAATGCTTTTTTGGGAGTCTCAAAATATTTTGAAATCATGAGAGTTTTGGGCCACATTGAAAATGCTCTGGCTATGAAATATAGTTGCGAAAAAAAGGTTTTTTTAGAGCTGTTGTGGGATGCATAATCGGGGGATTCGTAGTATTTTACTAGCTCGCCTTCTGGTGGTTTAGGCGTTGTTCTAAGCATGTTTGTATAAGGGTCTTTTGTTAACACGAATTCTTCTTGTGTCAAAAAGTGGTCCTTAACAACAATGTACTCTTTATTCTTCATTTTATTTGTCTTGTTCCACGTGGAACATTTCTTATCTTCCCATATATACCATAAGAACGCTTATGTCGTTCGGAGAAACTCCGCTAATTCTAGACGCTTGCGAAAGGGTTGTGGGCTTTATTTTGTTTAATTTCTGAACAGCTTCCGCAGACAAAGATTTTACTTTAGAATAAACGAAGCTTGTTGGGATTTTAATGTTTTCTAAATGATTTAACTTTTCTGCATTTAATTTTTCTTTTTCTATATATCCCGAATATTTGATTTGAACCTCTGTTTGTTCACAAACCCCTTTGTCTAATTCATTTAAAGACTGATATTCTTTTACCGAGCTTAGCTTTAACATGTCCGACAAGGTTAAATTAGGGCGAGAAAAAATTTTATAAAGCTTCACCGATTGTTTTATCTCAGAGGAATTTTTGTCTTTTAAAATCGGATTGATCTCTTCTGGCTGTATGCTAGTTTTTTTAAAAAAAGACACAAAAGAATCTGTTCCTGCTTTCTTTTTTTCAACATTTTTAAGCCTGTCTTTAGTGGCTAGCCCTAGTCCGTGTGATAAAGGTGTCAGCCTTAAGTCTGCGTTATCTTGTCTTAATAATGTTCTGTATTCTGCTCTAGAAGTGAACATTCTGTAGGGCTCTTCTGTTCCTTTGGTGATAAGGTCGTCAATTAAAACCCCTATATAAGCCTCGTCTCTTTTTAAAACTAAAGGTTCTTTTTCGTTAATTTTTAAATGTGCATTAATTCCTGCCATTAGACCTTGTGCTGCAGCTTCTTCATATCCTGTTGTTCCGTTAATTTGACCAGCAAAAAACAAACCACAAATGGGTTTCGTCTCTAAGCTATTTTTAAGTTGAGTAGGAGGAAAGTAGTCATATTCAATAGCGTAGCCTGGCCTAAAAAACTTAACCTTTTCAAAGCCTTTTACAAGACTAAGCGCATTAAACTGAATGTCTTCTGGCAACGATGTTGAAAACCCGTTTACATAAACCTCAACTGTATTCCACCCTTCAGGTTCAACAAAAATTTGGTGACGATCTTTGTCTGCAAACCTATTAATCTTGTCTTCAATTGAGGGGCAATACCTAGGGCCAGTGCTGTTAATAGAGCCGTTGAACATTGGCGACCTATCAAAGCCTTCTTTTAAAAGATTGTGAACCTTTGGGCTTGTATAGGTCATATGACAATCAAGCTGCTTCGAAAGGGGTTTTGTTGTGTTTAAATATGAAAATTTCTTTGGGTTCTTATCTCCTGGCTGAATGGTCATTTTTGAATAGTCTAGTGATCTGCCATCAACCCTGGGAGGCGTTCCTGTTTTCATTCTTCCTGAAAGAAAACCATAATCAAGCAAGGCTTCTGTAATTCCTAAAGAGGCTTTTTCGCCAGCTCTTCCCCCCCCAAACTGTTTTTCGCCAATATGAATTAGGCCATTAAGAAAAGTGCCATTCGTTAAAATAACTGATTTTGCCATGATTTTAAGCCCCAACGAGGTGCTAACCCCAACAACCTTCTCTCCTTTAACCAAAATGCCAGAAACCATTTCTTGATAAAAATCAAGATTTTTAGTCTTTTCTAACATTCCTCTCCAAAATTCTGAAAAGCGCATTCTGTCGGATTGAGCTCTAGGGCTCCACATCGCAGGGCCTTTGGACGTGTTAAGCATTTTAAACTGTAGTGCCGTGTTGTCTGTAACAACTCCGCTATACCCTCCTAACGCATCAATCTCTCTAACGATTTGCCCTTTAGCAATGCCGCCCATGGCGGGATTACATGACATTTGGGCAATATTTTGAAGGTTCATAGTGACCAATAAAGTCTTACTTCCCATGTTTGCGGCGGCGGCGGCGGCTTCAGAGCCTGCATGACCAGCCCCAACAACAATAACGTCATATTCTGAATTAAACATAGTTTATTGTTCCGTGTGGAACATTTTAATTTTTTGGGTTTCTGTCTTGTTCATCTGACTTTTCCCGTTTTTAGTTTTATCATTATAGCCCATAAAATGAAGAAGTCCGTGAACCATAACTCTTTGAAGCTCTTCTTCAAATGACGCGTTATATTCTTTTGAATTCTCTAACACCCTTTCAATTGAAATGGCAATATTGCCGTTTATTGTTTTGCCTGTGGTTTCGTTAAACGAAATAACGTCAGTATAAAAGTCATGCTTCAGGTATTTAGCGTTAATTGTTTTTAGCTCGTCATCGTTAAAAAAAGCATAAACCAACTCCCCTAAAAGGAAGTCTTCTGAAGATATAACGTTCTTAAGCCAGGACGTGATTTTAGGTTCGTTTATTAGGCTGAAATCTGTATTGTAGATGTATTCTATCGGCATGAAATGTGCTTTGCTTTTGTTTATTGTTGTTGTCTAATTTATCTCTGTTTCTAGAGCTGTGTTATTCTGCCCTCAAATGACTTATAGTTTATTAAAAAATTTTTTACAAATATAGAGTGTTGTTCTTTATAATAAAACTTGGCAACTATTTTATATCTTTATGAGATGAGGGACCTTAAATACTTAGGCGCTTATACCATACCTATAGCGACTGCTGTGGCGCTTGGATCTAGGGGGTGGTTAACTTTTTCGGCAGTTTTGGTTGCTTTTATCATTATTCCGCTTGCCGAAATCTTAATCGGTAAAGACACCGCTAATCTTTCTGAGGACCAGCTAAAAAGCAAAAAACATGATCACTTGTTTGACTTAATGCTTTATTTAAACGCCCCTATTGTCTTTGGGCTTTTGTATTGGACTTTTAAAAATGTGTATGCCATAGACTATTCCGTTGTTGAGATGATAGGTATAGCCTCTTGCACTGGGATTCTTTTGGCGACTAACGCAATTAATGTTGCCCATGAACTTGGGCACAGAAAAGGGATGTTTGAAAGAACGCTAAGCAAAATGCTTTTAATGCCTTGTTTATATATGCACTTTTATATTGAACATAATTTTGGCCATCACTTTAACGTGGGCACTCCTGAAGACGGAGCTACGGCAAAATATAATCAAACAGTTTATGCTTTTTGGGTTTCTTCAGTAATAAAGCAATATATTAATGCTTGGAAAAAGCAAAAAGAACTTTTAAACGCCTCTGGATCAAGATTTTATTCTTTTAAAAACGACATGGCTTGGTATGTCGTCTTGCAGCTGTTGTACCTGTCTATTGTTTATTATTTCTTTTCTGTACAGGTTTTAATTTTTGCTATAGTTGTTGGAGTTATGTCATTTTTGTTTTTAGAAACAATCAACTACATAGAGCACTATGGGCTTCGAAGGCTAAAAACTAGCTCGGGAAGATATGAGCGTGTTCAAAAAATTCACTCATGGAACTCTAACCATAGTCTTGGGCGAATTGTTTTATATGAGTTAACCAGGCATAGTGATCATCATTTTAAGTCATCAAAAAAATATCAGCTTCTGGATTGTTTTGAAGAAAGCCCTCAACTTCCTTTTGGATATCCCGCTTCTATATTATTAAGCATGCTTCCCCCGTTGTGGTTTAAAATAATGAACTCTAGGGTCCCTGACAGAATGAAAATCCAACAAAAACTATAAAAAGTCTTTTCAAGACTGTATTTTAGCAAAAAAATCTATGGCTGAAAAAATTAGAGTTAGGTTTGCTCCTAGTCCGACAGGGCCTCTTCATATTGGAGGATTACGAACCGCTTTATTTAATTACTTATATGCCAAAAGCCTTGGCGGTGATTTTATTTTACGTCTTGAAGATACTGACCAAAATCGGTTTGTGGCTAATAGTGAAAACCATATAATTGAATCCTTAAAATGGTGTGGACTAAAGGTTGACGAAGGGCCTAATAATAAGGGCGTATATGGCCCTTACAGGCAAAGTGAACGAGGAGCGCTTTATGGGCTGCGAATTGAAGAGCTCTTAAAAAGCGGGCATGCGTATTATGCTTTTGACACAAAAGAGGAGTTAGATTCTCATCGAAAAAATCATGAAAAAAAAGGAAAAACGTTTATTTACAATGCGCATAATCGTTTAAGGCTAAAGAACTCGCTTTCGATGAGTAAAAAAGAAGTAGACAAATTAATTGCATCAGGAACAGAGTGTGTAATCCGATTTAAAACCCCTGAAAAAACAGAAGTAATTTGTAACGATTTATTAAAAGGAACGATTCGGGTTTCTACAGAAACAATGGATGACAAAGTTTTGTATAAGAGTGACAAAATGCCGACTTATCATTTTGCAAACGTGGTAGATGACAACGCTATGGAAATCTCACACGTTATAAGGGGAGAAGAGTGGCTCCCTTCTCTTCCTATACACTGTTTGTTGTATGATGCTTTTGGATGGAAAAATAGACCTAAATTTATTCATCTTCCTCTTATCCTAAAGCCTTCGGGTAAAGGAAAATTATCAAAAAGAGATGGGGATCTTTTTGGATTTCCAATATTTCCTATTAAATGGGTCACTGAAAAAGGCGAGGTTCTTGGGTATAAAGAAAGTGGTTATTTGCCAAGTGCTACTATAAATTTTTTATCTCTTCTTGGTTGGAATCCGGGAAATGAAAAAGAAATATTTACTCTTTCTGAATTAATTAATTCCTTTTCTGTTCAGGGCTTGAATGGGTCTGGGTCGAGATTTGATCCAGAAAAAAATCTCTGGTTTAACCACCAGCACCTTCAGTTAACAGATGACAGTATTCTTGTTTCTGCGCTTGAAAAAAAATTGACAGATCAAGGAATTGATTCATTAAAAAAAGATCTCTCTAAAATAATAGCGTTAATTAAGCCTCGACTCAACCTTTTGTCAGACCTTCTCCCTGTTTCTTTATTTTTCTTTAAAGACCCTGAAAATTATAACGAAAAAAGCTTAAGAAAGTTTAAAACTGAAGAAAATATATTATTACTACAATCGTTATCTGATTTTTTTAAAACCATTAGTAGTTTTAACTCTATAGCTTTAAAAACTTCATTGGAGAAAATAATTTTTGAAAAAGAATGGTCTTTTGGAAAGACGCTCGGATTGTTGCGATTAGCTATGGTGGGAGAGCTTTCCGGCCCTGATCTGTTTTCTTTAATGCAAGAATTAAAAAAAGAAGCCTGCACTAAAAGAATAGCTGCATTGTTAGAGGTGTTAAAAACATAAAACATTCCTCTCGAACTGTTTTATGTTTATTTTTCATTATCTTTACTGTTACAAAACACATTCTTATGAATTATTTTTTAGTCCCTTTAATATTTCTGCTTGGGTTTGCGCTTATAGTCGGAACTTTTTTCGTTGTTAAACAACAAAGCGCTGCTCTTGTTGAGCGTTTTGGAAAATTCACCAGCACAAGACAGTCTGGCCTACAATTGAAAATTCCGATGGTTGATAAGATTGCGGGAAGATTAAGTTTAAAAATTCAGCAGTTAGATGTGGTGGTTGAAACAAAAACAAAAGACGATGTGTTTGTAAAACTAAAAGTTTCTGTTCAATATAAGGTAATAAAAGAAAAGGTTTATGAGGCTTTTTATAAGCTAGACTATCCGCACGATCAAATCACTTCTTATGTTTTTGATGTGGTAAGGGCAGAGGTGCCAAAAATGAAACTGGACGATGTATTTGAAAGAAAAGATGATGTGGCTATCGCTGTTAAAGAAGAGCTAAATGATGCTATGTTAAACTATGGTTATGACATTATTAAAACTCTTGTAACCGATATTGATCCTGACTCTCAGGTTAAGGAGGCGATGAATAGAATTAATGCTGCTGAAAGAGAAAAAGTAGCTGCTCAATTTGAAGGTGATGCTCAAAGGATTTTAATTGTTGAAAAGGCAAAAGCAGAAGCTGAAAGCAAGAGGCTTCAGGGCCAAGGTATTGCAGACCAAAGAAGAGAAATTGCTAGAGGGCTTGAAGAATCTGTAGAGGTTTTAAACAAGGTCGGGATAAACTCTCAAGAGGCATCTGCGCTAATTGTAGTAACTCAACACTATGATACCCTTCAGTCTATTGGCGGGGAAACAAATAGTAATTTGATTTTATTGCCTAACTCCCCCCAGGCTGGTTCAGAGATGCTTAATAACATGGTAGCTTCTTTTACGGCAAGCAATCAAATTGGAGAAGCTATGAAAAAAGCTGCTGATAAAAAAGACAACTAAGCAGCCTACTGGTTTTGTTTTTTAGTCCAATTATCCCTTAATCCGACCGTTTTATTAAAAATTATCTTTTCCGTAGAGCTTTCTTTGTCTACAACAAAATAGCCTTTTCTTTGAAACTGGTATTTGTTTCCTGGACTAGCATTTTTTAATGACGGCTCTGCATAGCCCTGCAGGGTGTTCATCGAACCTTTGTTTAACATACTTACTAATTCTTCTTTTGTCTTAGCTGAAGCGGGAGATGGCTCTGTAAACAACCTGTCATATTCTCTAATCTCAGCCTTAACGGAATGTTGGCTAGAAACCCAATGTAGTGTTCCTTTTACTTTTCTTTGACTTTCTACTGAGCCGCTTCCGCTTTTGCTTTTTGGATCATATGTGCAATGAATTTCTTTTATATTTTGGCTATCATCGCAGATTGCGTTGTTGGCGCAAATTATATACGCGCTTTTTAACCTAACTTCTTTCCCTATGGTAAGCCTAAAAAACTTTCTGTTTGCTTCAAGCTTAAAGTCTTCTTTTTCAATTAAAATTTCTCTACTAAAAGGCACCTCTCTATGGCCGGAACTAAGGTCTTCGGGATTGTTTTCTGTTTTTATCAATTCCGTTTTGTTTTCTGGATAATTAGTAATAATTATTTTGACCGGGTCTAAAACAACCATTGCCCTTTGTGAGGTTTTGTTTAGCTCTTCTCTTGCGAAAAACTCTAACAAAGAGGCTTCTATGACGTTCTCGCGCTTAGACAATCCTACAGCATTAACAAAAGAAACCAATGCGCTAGGAGGGTACCCTCTTCTTTTTAGTCCCGAAATAGTGGGCATTCTGGGGTCGTCCCACCCAGAAACATGTCCGCCGTCAACTAAGTGCATTAGTTTTCTTTTAGACGTTATGGTGTGGCTTAGGTTTAGCCTTGCAAATTCTCTTTGTTTAGGGCGTACTCTGTTAGGTTCTGTAATTTGATCTAAAAACCAATCATATAACTCTCTGTGAGGTTTAAATTCTAACGTACAAAGTGAATGTGAGATCTGTTCAATATAATCTGACTCTCCATGAGCCCAATCATACATTGGATAAACAACCCAGTTTTTTTTAGTTCTAGGATGTTCTTTTTTTAAAACCCGATAAATTACCGGGTCTCTTAAAAGCATATTGTTAGATTCCATGTTTATTTTTGCTCTTAAAACATGGGCGCCTTCTTTGTGTTTTCCTGCTTTCATGGCCCTAAATAGCTCTATGCTTTCTTTAACAGGCCTGTCTCGAAAAGGACTGTTTCTCCCTGGTTTGGTAGGTGTTCCTTTTTGGGCCGCCATTTGTTCTGAAGACTGTGAGTCAATAAACGCCTTCTTGTTTTTTATTAATGTTTCTGCCCATAAATATAACTGTTCAAAATAGTCGGACGCAAACCTTTCTTCTGACCATTTAAACCCTAGCCAAGAAATATCTTTTTTTATTGAATCTATAAACTGTTGTTCTTCTTTTTCTGGATTTGTGTCGTCAAACCTTAAAACAATTGGCGCATTATATTGTTTTGCTAAATTAAAATTGACGCAAATGGCTTTAACATGACCAATATGTAGATAGCCGTTAGGCTCAGGAGGAAATCTAAATTTAATTTTAGACCTTGGAAATCCCTCTAAAATATCCTCGTCTATAATGTGTTCTATAAAGTGCCTTGTTTCGTTCAAAAGATGTTTAATATAACTGCGTAAAGTTAAATAATTCCTGCCTGATATTCTTTGTTTCTGTTATCTTTGTTTTATTAATTATGGTAGAAATAATCTTAAAAAACGTTCGCTGCTTTTCTTCACACGGCTGTTTAAAAGAAGAATCTGTAATAGGTGGCGAATATTTGGTTGATCTTTGGGCTAAAACAACTTTGGCGGAAAACCCTTTGTCAGATAACCTTGTTGACGCTGTTGATTACGTGTTTTTAAACCGTATTATAAAAGAAGAAATGGCCGTTCCTTGCAAGCTGTTAGAAACGGTTGTAAAAAAAATTTGCTCTAGGGTTTTGAATGAAGAAAAAAGAGTGTACGAAGTCTCTGTTTGTGTCAGCAAGCTGCGTCCGCCAATTAATGGGGACGTGGAAAAAGTCTCTGTAAAAATAACAGAAAAAAGAGAAAGGGACTTTTAAAAAACCGTACTTTTGCGCTAGAAAAGGCACTGTGGCCGAGTGGCTAGGCAGAGCTCTGCAAAAGCTTGTACAGCGGTTCGAATCCGCTCGGTGCCTCTTTTTTAAGACAGCCCTTTTACTACCAAAAAAACTCCGCAAATTAATATAAAGAAATTCACGCCTTGCTTAATTTGTGTTATAACTCTTTTTGTAAGCTTAGCTTTAAGCTGCTGTGCTAGGTAAATTTTGCCCATATCTACTGTTAAATAAGTGAATAATATAACAGAAAAAAATATAATTATTTTCGTCTGTGACATCTCAAGCTTTGGACCAAAAACAATAACAACACCAACCCAAAAAAACAAAACAGAAAAATTAATTATATTAAGCAAAAACCCCTTCAGAGCGAGAGTGAAAAAATTCAACTCCTCTTCTTTATCGGGGCTAAGTTTCGCCGAAGGACCTTTACCTTGTCTTATTCTTATTAAACTAACCCCTGCGTAAAAAGTTAATAAGACCCCTCCTAATAAATACCAAGACGGGTTTTCTTGGATTGAGGAAAATAGGCTGTTGGTGCTTAGGTATGCTATTGCAAAAAAAACAACGTCTGAAAGGGCAACCCCCAGGTCTACAAAGATTGCCGCCTTTACCCCTTTACTTATGCTGGTTTCTAGGACAGAAAAAAACACCGGTCCAATTGTAAACGACAACAAAATTCCAATAGGTATGGCGGGTAAAAACTCACTCATTCTTATTGATTTTGCCTGTTATTGTCCCTAAAGAAGGTTCTTTTTCCTCCAGGCTAAAGGTGTTTTGAAAGAAAAAGAAGAGGCGGTTTCTCATTAATTAAAAGGGAGTTTTTTATAAAATTACAGTTTTTCTTTTAATATAAAGTCAATTTGCTTTTTGTCTTCGTTTGTGCTTTTAACTTTAATTAAAACTTCGTCTCCAAGCCTGTATTCTTCTTTTGTGTGTCTTCCTAACAACAAAAACTCCTCTTCATTATAAACAAAATAATCGTTTGGGATGTCTTTTATTCTAATAAACCCTTCGCATTTGTTTTCTTTAGTTTCTATAAAAATTCCTCTTTCGGTAATCCCTGATATAATTCCAACAAAATTTTGATTAATTTTTGAAGACATGTATTTGACTTGCATATATTTTATTGAAGCTCTTTCTGCTTTTGTTGCGCGCTCCTCTCTGTGTGAGCAATGAATACTCTCCTCTTCTAGATCTTTTTGATTGGGGGTTTGGTTCATTAATGTCCCTTCTAATATTCTATGTACAATTACGTCGGGGTATCTTCTAATTGGAGAAGTAAAGTGTGTGTATTTTTCAAAGGCTAATCCAAAATGACCTATGTTGTTAGTTGAATACTTCGCTTTACTCATGCTTCTAATTACTAGCGTGTCTATAAGGTTTTGTTCTGGGCTATTGTTGGTTTGTTTTAGTAAGCTATTTAGTTGAGTGTTTAGGTTATTTGTGTTTTTTAACTGTTGGTTATATCCTAATTTTTTTATCACTCTTTCTAGGGTTATTATTTTTTGTTCGTCAGGCTGGTCGTGTATTCTGTACACCCCTTTCAATTGTTTGTTTTTTACAAAAACTTCTGCCACTTTTTTGTTCGCCAAAAGCATAAACTCTTCTACTAGTTTGTTGGCTTCTAAAGATTTTTTTAAAATTGTTTTTATAGGCTCTTTTTTTTTGTTTAAAATAAATTTTACTTCTTTTTTATTAAAAGATATTGATCCTTTTTCTCTTCTTTTTTCTCTTAGGTTTTCTGCCACAGTGTTTAGGGTTTCTATTGCTTCTTTGATTTTTGTGTCTATTTTTTCTTGTTTCTTAGATAGAGATATTTCTAAAGGAATAATGTTTGTTTTACTTTTTATTATATGTTGTGCCTCGTTGTATGTTAATCTTTTGTTAGAATTAATCACTGTTTTTCCAAACCATTCTTTTATTATTTTTTTTTCCTTGTTAAATGTAAAAACAAAAGAAAAAGTGTATTTGTCTTCGTTGGGTTTTAAAGAACACAAGTTGTTGGATAAAAATTCTGGAAGCATTGGCACTACTCTGTCAACTAAATAAACTGATGTTGCTCTTTTATAAGCCTCTTTGTCTAGTCTTGTGTTTTTTTGTAAAAAATGAGATACGTCAGCTATGTGTATTCCTATTTCTGTTTGGCTGTTTTCTTTTTGGTTAACCGAAATAGCATCATCAAAATCTTTTGCATCATCTGGATCTATTGTTATTGTTATTATATTCCTTAAGTCCTTTCTTTTTTTTGTTTCCCTTTCGTTTTGTAATCTTTCTATTTGTTTGGCTTCATTTTCTAATTCCTTTGAAAATTCATACGGCAATTCAAATTCTTCTAAAATAGCATGCATTTCATCTTCTACTACGCCTTTTTTTCCTATAATTTTAACTATTTCTCCTTCAGGCTGTTCCTTTTCCCAATTATTAAATTCTACAACAACTAAATCGTTATTGTTGGCTGTTTTATTATTAGGTATCTTAAAAGAAAGCTTGTCTTTTAAAGAAGATGTTTCTACAAACGTTTTATTTTCTTTTATATAAACAACCCCTACAAAAGTTGTTTTGTTTCTTTTAATAATATTTATTATTTCTGCCTCTCTGTTGGAAATTAAAACACATTCTACAAAGTCTCCATCAAAAGCTTTGTTGGTGTTTTTTTCTGAAACAAATACATCTTTATCTACGTTTTCTTGAATTATATATCCACTTCCTTTTTTTGTTTTATCAAAAATTCCCTTTATACTTTTTTTGTTTTTTAAAAGAATGTAAGATCCTGGGTTTATTTGTTTTATTTGTTTGTTTTGTTCTAAAAAAAACAAACTTTTTTTAATTTGGTTTGAATTCTCTTTTTTTGGTAGTTTAATTAAAATTTGTCTATAATTAAATTTTTTTTTTGGATTTATTCTAAAAATAGAAAGAATGTGGTTATTTAATAACTCTCCTTCATTTTTATTCATTTAGTTTTTTTGCTAAGTTACTTTTATTTAGTTTAAAGAAGGAAAAAAGAATAATGAACAATCTATATTATATAAATTAAACTTTAAATAAATATTTTAACACTATTATAGTCTGTTAATATATACAACAAAAAAAATGGAATTAAATTTAAAGAAGGTTAATTAACATAAAATAAACAAACAAAAAAAGATAAACAATTGAAAGAAAAGAACTTAAAAAAGATATTAATATACTGTTCATTAAAAAAATGTTAATTGATTAAAAAAAAAAGAGAGTTAATAATTATGGTATTTTTGTTTGTAATTAAACAATAAAAAAGAATAAAATAAATTTTTATTAATAAAATCAATAAAAGAAGAAGTTATTAAATAAAATGAACAACTTTTCAACTAAAAATTAACAAAATGAAAATAGCCATAGGAAATGATCATGCAGGAACATATTATAAAAAAGAAATCGTAAAGGTTTTAAAAAACAAACAAATAATAGTTTATAATCACGGAACAAATAAAAACGAAAGCGTGGATTATGCAGATCATATTCATCCTGTTGCTGAACAAGTGGAAAAAAAAGAAGTAGACAAAGGAATAATTATATGTGGAAGTGGAAATGGAGCAAATATGACAGCCAACAAACACCAACAAATTAGATCGGCTTTGTGTTGGAACAAAGAAATAGCAGAGTTGGCAAGAACGCACAATGACGCTAATATTTTAAGCATTCCCTCTCGGTTTGTAACACTTAACGACGCCATTGAAATGGTAGAGGTTTTTATAAAAACGGACTTTGAGGGAGGGAGACACGAAAAGAGAATAAACAAAATACCCATATAATGTCTCACCACCACCATTCTACAAATGACAAAAAAGCCCTTACCATAAGCATTATAATTAATGTAATTATATCTACGGCACAAATGATCGGGGGAATAATTTCGGGAAGCATAGCCCTTATTTCGGACGCAATACATAATATATCTGACAGCGTTTCGTTGATAGTTAGCTATATAGCCAACGCACTTGTTGATAGAAAACCAAATAAAACAAAAACATTTGGGTATAAAAGAGCAGAAATAATAGGAGCATTTGTTAATTCATTAGCCCTTTTAGCCGTATCAATAATTTTAATTATAGAAGCAGTAAAACGATTAAATTTTCCGCAAGAAATAAATTATAACTACGTAATTTGGTTTTCTTCTTTAGCAATTTTAGGCAATGCTTTTTCAACCGCTTTACTTCATAAAGGGAAAGAAAAAAACCTTAATTTAAAGTCAGCATATCTCCACATGCTGTCTGATACCTTAACCTCTGTTGCGGTTTTGATAGGAGGAATACTTATAAAAGAATTTAAAATTTATACAATAGACACAATCTTAACGTTTATTATTTCAGCATATTTAATATATATGAGTATAATTATTTTGAAAGAGACAACAGAAATATTAATGATGTTTGCTCCCAAAAAAACAAACATTGATAAAATTATTAAAAAAACCCTATTAAATCCAGAAGTTAAAAACGTTCACAAAGTCCGTCTATGGAAATTAGACGAACACAAAACAATTTTTGATGCACACATATTATTAACCAATGACACCACAATTTCAGAGTTTGAAAAAATTTCTAAAAAAATAGAAAAAATGCTAAAAGAGGAATTTGGAATAAACTCAACCAACCTAACACCAGAATTTAATCAATGTGAATACAAAGACACGGTATGAAACAATTATTTTGGGAAAGCAAAACATGGCAAGAGCTTAATAAAGAAGAGGTACATGAAATTTTAAGAATAAGATCAAAAGTTTTTGTTGTTGAACAAAATTGCGTTTATCAAGACATTGACAAGAAAGACTTGAAGGCGATTCATTTGTTAGGGAAAAACAACAAAAAAATAATAGCGTATTCTAGGCTTTTTAAATCAGGAGAGTATTTTTTTAATGAAGCCTCTTTTGGAAGAGCTCTTGTAAAAAAAGGGTTTAGAAAAAAAGGAATAGGAAGCATGCTCATCTTCGAAAGCATAAAAGCAATAAAAAGAAAAGAGGCGAATGCAAAAATTAAAATATCAGCACAAGCGCATTTAATAAAGTTTTATAAAACCCACGGGTTTAAAGAAAAAGGAGAAGAGTATTTAGAGGACGGAATCCCTCACATATCAATGGAGTACCTTGGTTAAAACTTCTTTTAAAAAAGAAGAAATCAAAGAGCTTTCGCTTACGGCTGAGCTAACATAAACAACAAACAAACTTCCAGAAGAATTAACAAAAAAAGAATCCGGCAAGCGTCGAAACTGCTCTTTTAAACGCCTTTTAACAAGATTTCTCTTTACAGCTAAAGGAATAAGTTTTTTAGGAACAGAAAACCCCACTTTTAAAGATTTTTTAGAAGAGCTTTTTAAATAATACACCTTTATGGGCCCAGAAGAAAAAGAAAGGCCATTTGTAAAAAGAAAATCTATATCTGTTTTGTTTTTTAAAGAAGAGAGTTTGTTTAAAGAAAACACGTTAAAAAGAAACAAAGTTATTGGTTAAATCAACATCCGCCAAAAGACCAGAAGGGTCAATTGAAACAGAAGAAACAGGCTTATTAGAACTAACTTTAAAGCTATAATTAGGGTTTGCCCAGCCCCAAACAGGAGCTACAACAGTCTCAGGGCTTAAATCCTTTTTTATTCCCCTCATTAAGTCAAGAGGAATATAATAAAATTCTTTTTCGCCACCCTCAAAAACAACCTCTATCTCTATAGGCATAGGAATAAGACCAATACGCTTTAGTATAACTTCATTATTTATAAAATCAATAGAATAATCAATAACACCGGTGGTTCTGGTCCAATCGTTTAAATACCACTCCAACTCCATGTCTGATTCTTTTTCCGCAACTCTTTTAAAATCATTAGGAGTAGGGTGTTTAAATTTAAACGTATCATAATAACGCAGCAGGGTGTTTTCTAAAACCTTTTCTCCTATTATATAGCCCAGCTGAGCAAGAAAAACAGCCCCTTTGCTGTATGCCGAAACACCATAAGCAGCATTAAACTTATACCTGTCAGAGTGGGTGGTTTGAGGCTGCTCCATTCCAGAGTTAGCAAGACGCCTATAACTTTGGTATGATTGAGAAAAGGGGTTTTTCACTTCTTTTTTTAAAACAACACTTGCCGCAAGAGCGTCGATATAACTAGCGAAGCCCTCGTCCATCCAAGGATGCTTAGCCTCATTATTTGCTAAAATGTGTTGAAACCACGTGTGCGCCATTTCGTGCGAGGTAGTTCCAAACAAACTTTTATAACGCTCCCCTCCAGTAATTAAGGTACACATAGCGTATTCCATTCCCCCATCACCCCCTTGAATAATAGAGTACTGTTTCCAAGGGTAAGAGCCGATCTTTTCATTAAAAAAAGCCATTAATTCTATACTGTGTTGTTGAAGTTTTTGCCAATTTTCAGGATGTTTTTTATATAAAAAATGAAGATCTACTTCGTTTGGGCCTTTAACAACATCATGGGTAAAGTCAGGGTCGGCAGCCCACGCAAAATCATGAACATTAGGCGCATAGAACAGCCAAGTAAGTTTTTGGCCATCTGCCCTTTTAAGCGGCTTAGCAGGGTTTTCATAGCCATGTCCTATTTCTTGAGGATTTTGCAAATATCCAGTTCCACCGATGAGATAGTTTTTATCAATTGTTATAGAAACGGTATAATCCCCCCAAACACCATGAAATTCTCTTGCTATATAAGGATTGGGGTGCCAGCCCTCAAAATCATATTCAGCAAGTTTAGGATACCACTGGGTCATCGACAAAGCCACCCCATCTTTATTGTTTTTCCCAGAGCGCCTAATTTGTTTAGGAACCTTTCCTTGAAAAGACATGCGTAACTTAGTTTTTTTACCTGGCAATAAAGGCTTTTTCAATCTAGCCAAAAGAATAGTGCCCTGTTCTTCAAAGTCAATAGAATCTCCATTTTGGCTAAGGCTTAAAACAGTCATTTTTCCAAAATCGTTTTCATTTAAGAGGCTTATTCTGTCTTTGACCCTTCTGTCAGGATCGGCAATATTTAAAGAACGAAGATCCATTTGACTGCCCGGCCTAAAAGCATTAAAAAAAAGATGATAATAAACCTTGCGGATTGTGTCAGGAGAATTGTTGGTATAAACAATCTCTTGATCACCATCAAAAACAAAAGTATCTACGTCTAAATCAATTTTCATCTCATATTCCACGCGCTGTTGCCAGTTGTTTTGAGAAAAACAACAACATGAAAATAGAATAACAAAAGAAAGAAAGAAAATGTTTTTCATCACAAAAGAGGTTTTAACAGAATAGTTCATTAAAAGTATAAACTTTATCTAAACGAACCCCCTTTTCAGTGTTTTTTAAAGTAATAATTTCGTTGTGAACATCGTGTTCCATAAAAAGATAATAATTATTGTCAGCAGCGTCTTTTAAAAACACACCTTTTTCTTCCATGGACAATAAAGGACGAGTATCATAACCCATTACATAAGGGACGGGAATGTGTCCAGCGGTTGGAATTAAATCAGCCACAAAAACAAGGGTCTTCCCCTGATAGGTGATTTTAGGAATCATTTGCTTTTCCGTATGACCGTCAACAAACAAAACATCAAACCCCAAACAGTCTTTGTATTCAAAGCCGCTAGAATGACCAGGCACAAACTTTAAGCAACCAGAAGAATGGACAGGCGTTAGGTTTTCTTCTAAAAAAGAAGCCCTTTCTCTTGGGTTGGGTTTTGTGGCCCACTCCCAGTGCTTTACGTTGCTCCAGTAGTGAGCGTTCTTAAACATTGGCTTTAAGAAAGCCTTGCTGTTGTCCCAAATCACACCTCCGCCACAGTGATCAAAATGCAAATGTGTAAAAAAAACATCTGTAATATCATCACACGAAAACCCCGCTTTATTTATTGAAGATTTTAAATTGAAATCACCCCATCGGTAATAAAACTTAAAAAAACTTTCAGGCTGCTTGTCCCCCATTCCCACATCAATTAAAATTAGACGATTTCCTGCCTCAATAAGCATACAGCGCGAGCCCATGTCTATCATATTATTAATGTCTGCGGGATTCGTCTTTTGCCACAACGCCTTAGGCACAATCCCAAACATGGCGCCACCATCTAGTTTAAAATTTCCAGCCTCTATGGGGTGTATTCTCATATTAAATAATAGCTAATTTAAACAATTAGTTTTTCATTGTAAGCCTTAAAACAGAGCAGGCAGAATTTTCTGTAAATTTATCTCTACCTGCCCCAAAAAGAACACTAATCCAGCTGTCTTTTTCTGGAGCGCCTAATATCAACAAATCATAATCAGAAGAAATAGAAGAAATAGAATTAAGAGGATTTTCGCTTTTAACAATTTTCAAATCACTCTTTATTTTAAGCCCAGACAAAAGCTGAACAGACTTAGACTCCATGTTTGTGGCTGCTTTTTTCGAAAAAGAAGGAGTAACAATATGTAGAAGCGTTAAGGAAGCGCCATAAAAAGCACAAACCCTTTCCGCTACAGCAAGAAAATTTTTATCTTTTCTTCCTGGACGAAGAGCAATTAATACCCGGCTGATATTTTTAATACCACTATCTTTAAATAAGGCAAAATTAGAATTGACATGAGTTAAAAGCCAACCAATAGGGTTTCGAATTAAAAGCCCGCTATGAGCTTTTCCGTTCCAACCCATCACAAGCCAATCGCAATTAGTTTGACCACTTAATTGAGCGACAGTGTTAGAGACTTCGTGAGTCACGACAGATTCGAAATCTATATTTAAATTCTGTGACGAGGAAAGTTTTTTAAGCCTTCTTGCAATAGAAACAACCTTTGGAGTGTCTTGATTAAGGGCATCTAAAAAAGTTTGATTCGGAACTTCAGTAATATTAACCACCTGAACAGAATCTCTAGGATTAATGGCAGAGGCCATTTCGGCAAGCATTTCGGCAGAGTTCTCATTCCCCAGCAAAGGAACCACCACTCCTGCATTTGACACAAGCTTGCCATCAAGATTTTTTGAAAGAGACCTCCCTTCTTTTTTTAACTTTCGTCTGTTTTTTTTATAAAACAAAAAAAGAGCAGGCCTATGGCCATAATTTCTTAAAACCCCCGTTCTGGTGGCATCTTTTCCAATAAAAAAATAAAGAAAAACACCTAGAGCAGAAATGACTAGAATTGCAAAAAACGGCATCCAACCAAGAAAAACAAGAAGAATAAAACCGCTAAAAATTCCAAAAAGCTGAAGGAAAGGATATAAGGGCGATTTATACGAGGGATTGTACCACTGGGCAGAAGTTTCCCTTAAAATAATCACACAAAAATTAACTGAAATAAACATCATAACCTTAAAAGCGCTGGCCAGCTTAGCTATTTTTACAATGTCTAAAAAGACAATTACAAAAGCCATTGTTATACAGGTTATAAAAATAGAAATAACAGGGGTTAAATATTTAGAATGAAGCCTTTCTAAAAAAGAAGGAAGCAGTTTGTCCCTGGCCATTGCAAAAGGAAATCTAGAAGAAGCTAAAACACCAGAGTTAGCCATAGACATAAGCGTAAGAACGCCAACAGCGGCGGCGGCATAGCCAAAATACTTACCCCCTATAATATTGGAAACCGTATAAATAGGGCGGATGTCTGTAGTAAGGTCTTTAATAGGAATGTTGCCCACAAGGACAAAAGCAATAAAAACATAGATGCTGGCAATGGTTAAAAGCGAAAGAATCATCGCTAAAGGAAGGTTCCGGTCAGGGTTTTTAATTTCTCCAGCAATTGCCGCAACCTTAGTAACCCCAGCATAAGAAATGTAAACAAAAGCCACGGTTGAGATCAGGCCAGTGTTTCCGTTAGAAAGAAAAGGAGTTAAATAGTCGGGATTAACTAAAGGAAAACCAATTAAAAAGATAGACACAAGGCAAATCAAGCTTATACTAACAATAACAATCTGTACTTTCCCTACTTTTTTAATTCCAAAAACATTTAAAAACATAATAAAACACAAAAACCCTAAAGCGACAAGTTTAGTTAAGTTGTCGTCAAGATTAATTAAAACAGCCAAATAGGCGCCTAATCCAATTAAAGCAAAAGAGCTTTTTAATAACAATGACAACCAAAGGCCAATCCCTGAAATAGTTCCAAACATAGGGCCAAAGGCGCGCTCAATATAAACATAAGTTCCGCCAGAACTAGGCATGGCAGTTGCTAGTTCAGACTTAGAAAGGGCGGCAGGCAAAATACAGAGAGCGGCAATTAAATAAGCTAGCCAAACAGAGGATCCGGTTAGGCTTGCTGCAAATCCAGGAAGCACAAAAATACCACTTCCTAGCATTCCACCAATGCTAATTGCAATTACATAAGGTAATGACAGGCTGCGCTTTAGCTTTTTCATTTAAAAATATAAGTAATAAAAATAAAGCTTTTAAACCAAAAACTTTATAAAGAGTTTTTCAAAACAACAATATCTTTAATTAATTGCCGAGCCTCTAGCTCTAAAGTGCCATTGTAAATGCCTCTAATTTTTTTATTATGATCAACTAAAATAAAATGTTCTGTGTGAAGAAACTGAGTACTGTCTTTTGAAAAGCCAAAATCTTCTTCAGCAAAATAAGATTGTCTAGCCAAAGAGTATATTTTAGACTTTTCTCCAGTTAAAAAATGCCAGTTGCTAGAGGGGATATTATAAAAAGCGGCATAGTCGAACAGTTTTTTCATACAAAGGTATTTAGTATATGACAGCGACTTAAAAAGAAGGTTTAGTCGTTAAGCTTTAAAACTGCCATAAAAGCTTCTTGAGGAATTTCCACGCTACCTATTTGACGCATCTTCTTTTTTCCTTTTTTCTGTTTTTCAAGAAGTTTTCTTTTTCGCGTTATATCTCCACCATAACATTTTGCAGTAACATCTTTCCTCAAAGCTTTAATTGTTTCTCTAGAAATTATTTTCGCGCCAATTGCTGCTTGAATTGGAATATCGAACTGCTGGCGAGGAATTAATTGACGAAGTTTCCCGCACATTTTTTTACCAATATTATGAGCATTGTCATAATGAATTAAAGACGAAAGCGCATCAACAGAATTCCCGTTTAAAAGCAGATCCACCTTAACAAGTTTAGATTTTCGCATTCCAATAGGAGAATAGTCAAAAGAAGCATAGCCTTTAGAAACGGTTTTAAGACGGTCATAAAAATCAAACACTATTTCTGCAAGCGGCATCTCAAAAGTAAGCTCTACCCTTTGGGTAGTTAAGTAAGTCTGGCCCAGTATTTGACCTCTTTTTTCAATACACAGGCTCATAACATTTCCAACGTAATCCGATTTTGTTATAATGGAAGCCTTTATATAAGGCTCCTCCACCCTGTCTATGCTGCTTGGATCTGGAAGATCAGAAGGATTATTGACAAGAATACCTGAGTCAGGGTTTTTTCTAGTATAAGCTCGATAAGAGACATTAGGAACAGTAGTGATAACAGACATATTAAACTCCCTTTCCAGGCGTTCTTGGATGATTTCTAAATGAAGCATGCCTAAAAACCCACACCTAAAGCCAAACCCTAAAGCAGAAGAACTCTCAGGGAGAAAAACTAATGAGGCATCATTAAGTTGAAGCTTTTCCATTGAAGAACGAAGCTCTTCAAATTCTTCTGTATCAACAGGGTAAATTCCAGCAAACACCATAGGCTTTACGTCTTCAAAACCAGCAATACGATCAGCCTGTTCAGAATGCTTTTCTATAATAGTATCTCCAACTTTTACTTCTTTAGCATTTTTTATCCCAGTGATCAAATAGCCAACATCGCCCGCTTCAATACATTTTTTAGGAGTTTGAGTTAAGTTCAGCGTTCCGACCTCATCAGCGGTGTAAGTTTTTTGAGTAGCCATAAATTTAATAGACTGCCCTTTGCTTATTTTTCCTGAAAAGACTCTAAAATATGTCTCAACCCCTCTAAAAGAATTATAAACAGAGTCAAAAATTAATGCTCTTAAAGGAGCGTTACTGTCAGATTTAGGAGCTGGAACGACATTAATTATAGCGTCTAAAATTTTTTCAATCCCAAGGCCGGTTTTAGCAGAAGCATGAATGATTTCTTCTTTTTGGCACCCTAATAAATCGACAATATCATCACAAACCTCTTCCGGATTAGCCGACGGCAAGTCTATTTTATTCAATACAGGGACAATTTCTAAGTCATTTTCTAGCGCCAGATATAAATTAGAAATAGTTTGTGCCTGAATGCTTTGTGCTGCATCAACAACAAGAAGAGCCCCTTCACAAGCAGCGATAGACCTTGAAACCTCATAAGAAAAATCCACATGACCAGGAGTATCAATTAAATTTAACACATAATCCTCGCCGTTTTTAGAGTAATTCATCTGAACAGCATGAGATTTTATGGTAATACCACGCTCCCTTTCAAGATCCATGTTGTCCAATAATTGATCTTGCTTTTCCCTTGAGCTAACAGCTCCAGTGAAATCAAGAAGCCTGTCTGCCAGAGTGCTCTTTCCATGATCAATATGGGCAATAATACAGAAGTTCCTAATAGAGCTCATACCTAAATTTAATTAAGCGACAAATATAACTCAATTAATGTACAGCAACTATATAGATTAATATTTTACTTTTGCAACAATTAACAATAGATCTTTGATTAAAATAGGCAACATAGAGCTTCCTGACTTTCCTCTTTTATTGGCTCCAATGGAAGATGTTAGCGACCCTCCTTTTAGAGCCTTGTGTAAAGAGCAGGGTGCAGACGTGGTTTATACAGAGTTTATTTCAAGTGAAGGCCTAATAAGAAGCGCTCAGAAGAGCGTCATGAAGTTAGATATTTTTGAAAAAGAAAGACCTGTAGGAATTCAAATCTTTGGGGCAAACCTAGACTCAATGCTTCAATCGGTAGATATAGTTGAATCAGTTAAGCCAGACATTATTGATATTAACTTTGGGTGTCCAGTTAAAAAAGTAGTATCAAAAGGGGCCGGTGCAGGCATTTTAAAAGACATAGACTTAATGGTTAAGCTAACCAGGGAAATGTGCAAGCGAACCAAATTACCTATTACTATTAAAACAAGGTTAGGATGGGACGAAAACTCTATAAAAATTGTAGAGGTTGCAGAAAGATTACAAGATGTTGGGGCAAAAGCAATAGCCATTCACGGGAGAACAAGAGCTCAAATGTATAAAGGAAATGCGGATTGGACTTTAATATCAGAAGTTAAAAACAACCAAAGAATGATTATTCCTGTTTTTGGAAACGGAGACATTAATAGCCCTGAAAAAGCTAGAATAATGAGAGACGAATATGGCTTAGACGGCGCCATGATAGGAAGGACAGCCATAGGAAACCCTTGGTTTTTTAACGAAGTAAAACAGTATTTAAAAAATGGAGAAACAATAGAGTCGCCATCTATAGGCCAAAGAATAACTACCGCTAAACGACACTTAGAAATGTCTATTAAATGGAAAGGAGAAAGGCTAGGGCTTTTAGAAACAAGAAGACACTATTCGAATTATTTCAAAGGCATCCCCGACTTTAAACCCTATAGGACTAGACTTGTGACTTGTGACGCTATAGATGATATAATGGACGTTTTTCAAGAACTAGAAAGCAAAAAAGAAACATTTGAGCTTATAGTGTGATTTTTTTACTTGCAAGAGAGGCTAAATAAGACCCAATAACACTAACTAAAACGAGCCAGAGAATGACAACAAAAAAGTTCTGTGACTCAAAAGAAACAGGATAAGGTATTGAGGTCCCAGAAAGCAGAACAAAACCATAAGACTCTTGCAGAAAAACAATTAAACACCCAAGGAACAAGCCCGCTAAACCGCCAAAGAATGACAACAAAAGGCCATGTTTAAAAAACACACTTTGTATTTGACGCTTTGTAGCACCAATTTTATAAAGAGTTTTAACATTTTCTTGTTTTTCTATAACCAGAATGATTACAGCCCCAACGGTATTGAACATTGCAACAATTAAAATTAATCCCATTAAAAGATTTAGAATAAGCCCCTCGGCTTTTAACATTTTATAATAAGTTTCGTTAAGCTCTTCCTTAGTTTTTACAAGAAAAGAGCTTCCAAGAAGAGTTTTTATTTTTGCTGACAAATTAATATTATTGGCGTCGCCAGTTGTTTTGATGATAATTCCAGAAACTGTTTCGTTACCAACTCTTAAAAGAGTTCTTGCAGATTCAATCGAAGTAAAAACATGTTTTAGATCCTTTTCATCACTTGAACGAAAAACGCCTGTTGGCATGAAAAAACTAGAACGAAAAGAGGAAGAAATCAGCCCGCTATTGGGCTTTATTGAAGGAACAAGAACAGTTAGTCCGTCCTCTGAATTAAACAATCCCAAACGTAAGTTGTCGGCGATCTCCATACTAACGGCTACATCGTTTAATTCTTGCGAAATCCACCTGCCAAGAACTAGAAGACTGTCTATTTCAACTACCGAATTATATTTTTCATCCACTCCAGTTAAAAAGCCATAGCTATTTTTATCTTGATTAGCCAAAAGAACTTTTTCTTCAATAATTTTTGAAAAAGTTTTAATTTCAGAAAGTGCGGCAAGTTTGTTTAAAGGAAGTGTAGAAAGATCGAAATGCTTTAATTTAGCATGAGAAATTTTTATATCAGGGTCAAAGGCCTTGGAGTAATTTAAGCCAAAGTTTTTTAATCCAGAAAAAACAGACAAAACAACAAAAAAAGCACAAATTGCAATAACCAAAACAAACGAAGCTACTTGGCTAATAATATTAACCACATTCCATTTGCTTTTAGAAAAAAAATACCTTTTTGATATAAAAGAAGAGAGCCCCACTTATAGAATTTTTCTTTTTTCTAAAAGTTCAGTGTTTTTGATAGGATCAGCCCCGGTTTTTAGGGCACTTTCGACCTTATCTATATGCTCAAGAGAATCGTCCAGATAAAAGGACAGTTCAGGAACGCGTCGAATTTGATTTCTAACCAACATCCCTAAAGAATTTCGTATAGCGCTTTTGTTTTGCATAATTAAAGCAAAAACTTCATCACAATATTTAACAGGAAATATGCTCACATAAATTTTTGAAACAGAAAGATCGGGGGAAATTTTAACTTTAGTGACAGACGCAAGAATAGAGCTTTTCAAAGAATCTTTCAAAAGGCGCTGTAAAATAGCAATAAGGTCTTTTTGTAAAATGCCAGCTATTTTTTTTTGTCGAGTTGTTTCCATAGTGCAAAAATAAACAAAAAAGAAGCTAGCGTTAGATTTTAGAGATACGAAGAGTATTTACCTCTCCTTTTTCAGCAATTGGCATGGCAGATAAATTGATAACTAGGTCATTATTTTTTATAAACCCATTAGCTTTTGCAATTTCATTAACCTCTGCAATTGTATCATCGGTGCTAACAAAGCTATCGTAAAACATACATTTAACGCCCCAAAGCAAGTTTAACTGAGAAAGAATTTTTTTGTTTGAAGTAAAAACAAGAATTAAAACATTAGGCCTCCAGGAGGAGATTTGCCAGGCCGTGTAGCCGCTGTTTGTTAGGGTAGATATCGCAGAGGCATTAATTTCATTGGCGACACTAGTGGCATGAAAACAAACAGACTTTGTCACAAGCCTTTTTGATTTTAATTCGGGGAGTTTCTGTGGGTTTATTATTAAAGGAGAGTCTTCCACGCGCCTTATAATTCGCTCCATTGTATTAACAACTTCTACAGGAAACTGCCCAACGGAAGTTTCTCCAGAAAGCATAACCGCATCAGCGCCGTCCATTATGGAATTAGCCACATCATTTACTTCCGCTCTAGAAGGGGTTAGGCTATCGATCATTGATTCCATCATTTGAGTGGCAATAATAACAGGTTTTCTAAAGTGTTTTGCCTTAGAAACCAAAAGCTTTTGGTTTAAAGGAACTTCTTCTGCAGGTATTTCAAGCCCCAAGTCTCCTCTAGCAACCATTAATCCGTCAGCCACTTCGAGTATTTCATCGATGTTAGCAATAGCCTCAGGCTTTTCTATTTTAGCGATTATAGGGATTTTATACTTAGAGTTTTTAGTAATTAAATTTTGTAAAAGAAGAACGTCTTTTGGGGATCTTACAAAAGAAAGCGCAATCCAATCAAATTCATTTTTGATTGCAAACAAAGCATCTTCTTTATCCTTTTTTGTCAAGGCAGGCAAAGAAAGATTGGTGTTAGGGAGATTAACTCCTTTGCGAGATTCTAAAAGCCCCCCCTGTAGAACTTTTGCCTGAACCAAATCCTTTTTGTTAGTTATAAGGACTTTAAAAATGAGCTTTCCATCATTTACAAGAATTTTTTCATTAGCATTAACGTCCTTAGGAAAATCCAAGTAATTTATTGAAACACGTTTTTCATCTCCTTCTCCAATCTCCTTAGTTGTAATTTCAATAATATCGTTTTTTTTAACAAAAACACCATTCTTCACTAGTCCTAATCTTATTTTTGGCCCTTGAAGATCTCCCAATATAGAGGGGTGAACACCTAGCTCTGCGCCAAGAGCCCTAATGGCGCAAACAGTTTGCTTTGTTTCTTTGTATTTGGCATGAGAAAAGTTAATTCTAAACACATCAACGCCTGCAATTATAAGCTTTTTCAACATAGGCCTTGATTTAGAAGTGGGCCCTAGTGTTGCGACAATTTTAGTTTTATTCAATTTCATTAATCAGCAATTAAATTATTTTTAGACTTTAATTTTTTTGAAGGAATTTTATGTGAGGAAACTATTCCTGAAACAGAAGCTAGTCTTCCTTCATAATTTTTAATAAGAGCCCGGTCTCCAGAATATTTTAAAAGATAATCTGCTTTGGAAACCTCAGGCAATAAATAAAATTCTTTTACCTCATCTTTAAACAATAATTCCGAAGCGTCATTAAAAGACTCTTTTTTAAAAGAATTAGAGTAAAGCCACATGTTATAAGCCCCGTCGTTGTCTTCATGTTTATAAACCATAAAATGCGCTTCAGATTTTTTGAAACTCAAATCAGACTTTGCCCTTGAAAAGGACAGCCCCAGCTTTTTGTTTAAAGAGAAGGCCAGTTCAAATGCTTCAGCAGAGCTATAAATAGCATAAATTTCACTAAAATCATCAAGTTCATTATGAGACAAAACATGATTTAACATGCTCAAAGATACAATATGTAAAATTTAAGAAAGAATAATAGAGAGAGAATTAATCTTGAAACCTCTTAAAAAGCACGCAGGCATTATGCCCTCCAAAACCAAAAGTGTTGCTCATAGCAACATCAACTTTTCTTTTTTGAGCAACGTTAAAAGTAAAATTAATGTTTTCATCTATGTTTTCGTCTTTGGTTTTGTGATTTATTGTGGGAGGAACAACCCCGTTTTGTATGGACAGAATGGACGAAATTGCCTCAATAGCTCCAGCCGCACCTAGCAAATGGCCAGTCATAGACTTAGTAGAGTTGATGTTCATATTATACAAATGATCTCCAAAGACTTTGTGTAAAGCTTTTGCTTCAGCAACATCGCCAAGAGGAGTAGAGGTTCCGTGCATATTAATCGTGTCAACATCTTTTAAATCAAGATTAGCGTCTCTCAAACAATTTTCCATTACTTTGATTGCACCAATCCCTTCAGGATGTGGAGCAGTCATGTGATAAGCATCAGCCGAAAGCCCTCCCCCAACAAGCTCAGCGTAAATTTTAGCCCCTCTTTTAACAGCATGCCCAAGTTCTTCTAAGATTAAACAGCCACCCCCTTCTCCTAAAACAAACCCATCTCTGTCTTTATCAAAAGGACGAGAAGCTGATTTAGGATCCTCATTTCTTGTTGAAAGAGCATGAAGAGCATTAAATCCTCCTACCCCTGAAAGAGAAACCCCAGCTTCAGACCCTCCAGAGACAATAACATCAGCATAATCAAGCCGAATATAGTTTAGCCCATCAATTAATGCATTTGCAGAAGACGCACAAGCTGAAACGGTGGCAAAATTAGGTCCCCTAAAGCCGTTTCTGATAGAAATAATTCCAGGAGCAATATCGGGAATCATTTTAGGAATCATGAAAGGATTAAACCTTGGAGTTCCATTGCCGGCGGCATAATCAAGAACATTGTTTTGAAGGGTTTCAAGCCCCCCAATACCAGCTCCCCAAATAACGCCAACACGATCTTTGTCAATCGTTTCTAAATTAATCAGAGAATCTTTAATTGCCTCGTCAGAAGAGACAATAGCATACTGAGCAAATCTGTCCATTTTTCTGGAAAGCTTACGATCCATAAAATTTTCTGGATCAAAGCCTTTAAGCTCACAAGCAAACTGAGTTTTAAAATTAGAAGCATCAAAATAAGTGATATAGTCCGCACCACTCTGGCCAGAGACAAGTCCTTTCCAAAATTCGGAAAGAGTATTACCTATAGGTGTTAGTGCCCCTAAGCCGGTAACAACAACACGCCGTAATTCCATAACTTTTTATTTTGAACCTTCAATATACTGGACAGCCTGGCCTACAGTAGCAATTTTTTCAGCTTGATCATCAGGGATTTGAATATCAAATTCTCTTTCGAACTCCATGATTAATTCTACCGTGTCAAGAGAATCTGCCCCTAAATCGTTAGTAAAACTTGCGGCAGGAACAACTTCGTTTTCGTCGACTCCTAATTTGTCAACAATGATTGCATGGACTCGAGATGAAATATCAGACATAATTCTTTAGTTTTAAAGTTCCGACAAAAATAAAAAACTTTACATTATATCTCTCCTTTTTTTAAAAAATAACTCAAAAAGAACATGCTTTAAAATTGATTTAAGGGATAGAATTGTGTTATTTTGCTGTTTAATAAACGTTTAATTGAGTCACAAAAGCTATAAAAAGATAGTTCTCTTTGCGTCGGGAGCGGGTTCTAATGTTCAAAAAATTTGCGAACACTTTAAAAAGCACCCAAAAATAAGGGTTGAGCATTTATATTGTAACAACCCCAAGGCGTTGGTTTTGGAAAAAGTAAAAACTTTTGCAATAGAATATACTTTGTTTAATAAAACAGACTTGATAATTAAGAACAAAGTCTTAGAGAGTCTTGTAAAGAGAGATCCAGATTTAATTGTTTTAGCGGGATTTTTGTTAAAAATGCCAAAAAAAATAATAGAGAAATTTCCAAGGCAAATAATAAATATACACCCAGCGCTTCTTCCAAAATTTGGAGGGAAAGGGATGTATGGAAAAAAAATCCATAGGACGGTAATTGAACATCGCGAATTAAAATCAGGAATTAGCATTCACTATGTTAACGAAAACTATGATGAAGGCGCAAACATTTATCAAAAAGAAACAAGGATAGAAAAAAACGAAACGCCAGAATCATTAGCTAAGAAAGTTTTAAAAATGGAACACGAGTCTTTTTCGAAAATTATAGAAAAATTATTAAGTCATGGAACATAAAGAAATTCACGTTTATACAGACGGTTCTTCCAGGGGAAATCCGGGCCCAGGTGGATATGGCATTGTTATGGAACAAAAAGGGTCCAACTACTTTAAGGAGTTCTCGGAAGGATTTAGAAAAACGACCAATAATCGAATGGAGCTTTTGGCGGTGGTAGAAGCATTAAAAAAAATAAAAAAAGATAATCAAAAAATAATTGTTTATACAGACTCAAAATATGTAGTAAATTCTGTTGAGAAAAAATGGGTTTTTGCATGGCAAAAGAACAATTTTAAAAAGAAAAAAAACATAGACTTGTGGCTGGAATTTTTAAAAGAATACAAGAAACATAGTGTAAAGCTGAAATGGATAAAAGGACACAATGATCACCCTCAAAACGAAAGATGTGATAGTTTAGCGGTAGAGGCTTCAAAAAAGGAAACACCTTTAATAGACAAAGGATATGAACAGCAGGATCAAATAAAATTATTATGAAAAAAATATTAATTGTAGGAACCGTAGCATATGACGACATAGAAACTAACAAAGGAAATTCAGGCAAAATCCTTGGAGGAGCGGGTACTTATATAGCCCTCGCCTGCTCTCACTTTAATTCTAAAGCTTCTGTTGTTTCTGTTGTTGGAGGAGATTTTGACAAAAAATATTTAGAATTATTAGAAAACAAAGGAATTGACACAAGTCCAATAGAAATAGTGTCGGAAGGAAAAACTTTTTATTGGAAAGGAAAATACCATAAAGACTGGAACAAAAGAGACACTCTAGCTACAGAATTAAATGTGTTGGCAGACTTCAACCCAATTGTGCCAAAAGAATTTAAAGAATCTAAAATAGTTGTTTTAGGAAACTTGCATCCAATTGTTCAAGGAGCTGTATTAGATCAATTATTAAAAACACCAGAATATATTATTCTTGACACCATGAATTTCTGGATGGACACCGCTTTATTGGAACTACAAAAAATAATAGCCAGAGTAGACATAATAGTAATTAATGACGACGAGGCTATGCAGCTCTCAGGAAAGGAATCGCTTTTTGCTGCGGCAGAGAAAATCCTAAAACTAGGCCCAAAATATGTTGTTATTAAGAAAGGAGAACATGGATCTATGCTTTTTGGCGATGGCGAATTTTTTGTAACTCCTGCCTATCCTGTAAAAGAAGTAATTGATCCAACTGGAGCAGGAGATACATTTGCCGGAGGCTTTGGAGGCTATCTTTCTGAGCAAGATGAATTAAGTTTTGAAAACTTAAAAAACGCAATTATTTTTGGAACTGTAATGGCTTCTTTTTGTGTGGAAAGTTTTGGAACATCTTCTATGGAAACACTTAAAAAAGAAGAAGTTTTAGACAGGCTTAGGAATTTTAAAAAGCTTACAACCTACTCTCTTTAAAAAATTTAAGAATTTTCCGAGAGCTCGTTAAATAAATACTTATTTTTACTGACAATGGAAATTGCCCTATGAGCGACCAAATTAATCATGAATGCGGAATAGCTCTTATTAGACTGCTTAAACCCCTGGAATTTTATCAAAAAAAATATGGAACCATAAATTATGGTTTAAATAAAATGTATTTGATGATGGAGAAGCAGCACAACAGAGGTCAAGATGGCGCAGGCTTTGCAAGCGTAAAGCTTAACGCGAGGCCAGGCGAGAAATATATTCATAGGAAAAGATCAGCAGGAAAGCAGCCGATTCAAGAAATTTTTCAAGAAATTAACAAAGAAATTCACGACCAAAGTTTAAATAAAAAAATAGACAACGCTCCTTATTTGGGGCAGTTAATGCTGGGGCACGTTAGATATGGAACTTTTGGTAAAAACAACATTGAAAGTGTACATCCCTTTTTAAGGCAGAATAATTGGAAGCACAGAAACTTAATTGTTGCGGGGAATTTTAATATGACAAATAATCAGGAGCTTTTCGACAATTTAGTTAAGCTCGGTCAGCACCCAAAAGACAAAGCAGACGGAATTACAATAATGGAAAAAATAGGTCATTTTTTAGACGATGCTGTATCAAAAATTTATAGAAAATTAAAAAAAGAAGGGGTTGGAAAAATGGAAGCTTCAGCTTTAATAGAGAAAAGGCTAAAGATTTCTAAAATATTAAAAAAAGCCTCTAAAGATTGGGATGGAGGCTATGCTATGGCAGGTTTAATAGGGCATGGGGACGCTTTTTTTTTAAGAGATCCAGCAGGAATTAGACCAGCGTATTATTTCAAAAACGAAGAGGTTGTTGTGATTGCTTCTGAAAGACCAGTAATTCAAACCGTTTTTAATGTTGACTATGACAAGGTTAAAGAATTAGACCCCGGGAAGAGTATAATAATAAAAAAATCAGGTGATTTTTCAATTGAAAGTGTTTTGTTGGCAACTGAAAAAAAATCATGTTCTTTTGAGAGAATTTATTTTTCAAGGGGAAGTGACGCGGAAATTTACAATGAAAGAAAAAAGCTTGGAAAATTGCTTTTTCCTAAGATATTAGAAAGATTAAAAGGCGATTTAGTCAATACGGTTTTTTCATACATTCCAAATACCGCAGAAACTTCATTTTATGGGCTCGTACAAGAGGTCCAGGACTATATGCACAATCAAGCCATAAGAGAAATAGTAGACAATAAAGACAAAATAACCCCCAAGAGGCTGGATCAGTTACTGTCAAATAAACCAAGAATTGAAAAGGTTGCAATAAAAGACGCTAAGCTTAGAACTTTTATAGCCGATGACATAAACAGAGATGAGCTAGTTGCTCACGTTTACGACATTACTTATGGCTCATTAAAAAAGACAGATAATTTGGTTATTATTGATGATAGTATAGTTAGAGGAACTACTCTTCAGAAAAGCATATTAAAAATATTAGACAGGCTAAATCCTAAAAAAATAATTGTAGTTTCAAGCGCTCCTCAAATCAGATATCCAGATTGTTATGGAATTGACATGGCAAGAATGGAAGATTTTATTGCTTTTAGAGCGGTTTTAGAGTTAGTAAAAGAAACAAAAGCAGATCTGCTACAAAAAATCTACAAAGAATGTCGAGAAGAGTTAAAACTTCCCGTGGTTGAAATGAAAAATAAAGTAAAAGAGATATATAAAGATTTTTCAAATGACGAAATCTCTAAGAAAATCTCTAAGATGCTAAAAGAAGATGGAATTAATGCGGAGATTAACGTAATTTTTCAAACCGTAGAAAGTTTACACGAAGCATGCCCAAAGAATTTAGGAGATTGGTATTTTACAGGGAATTATCCTACGCCAGGAGGAAACAAAGTAGTCAATCAAGCTTTTGTTAACTTTTATGAAGGCGTTAAAAAAAGAGCTTATTAAAACCTATCTTTTCTTATTGAAACTATCCGATACAGCTTCCCAATTAATAACATTAAAAAACCCAGCAATATAATCAGGCCTTCTGTTTTGATAATTCAAGTAATAGGCGTGTTCCCAAACGTCTAACCCTAAAATTGGAAATCCACCACATCCAATACCGTCCATAAGAGGGTTGTCTTGATTAGCGGTTGAACAAACTTCTAGTTTGCCCCCAGGATGTACACAAAGCCAGGCCCATCCAGAACCAAATCTTGTTCCTGCAGCTTTAGAAAAAGCTAGTTTAAATTCATCAAAACTTCCAAAAGAGTCATTTAAGGCGGACATCAAATCCCCAGCAGGATTTCCTCCTCCATTTGGGCTCATAACATTCCAAAATAAGCAGTGATTAAAAAAACCCCCTCCATTGTTTCTCACGGCCATATTAGTTATATCTAGCTTAGACAGGGTCTCTTCAATTGAGAGGTTCTCCATCGAAGTTCCTTTAATGGCATTATTCAAATTATTGGTGTATCCAGCATGGTGTTTGTCATGATGAATTTCCATTGTTTTAGCATCAATATGAGGCTCAAGAGAATCGTAGGAGTATTTTAAGGGGGGCAGTTCAAAAGACATATGACAGAATTTATATTAGAGTTATTTCAGTTATAAAATTAAACAATAATCACGTACTTTTATACAGATATAAATTTTTTTTGACAACTAATTTCCACATTTATAATGCATCTGCAGGTTCGGGGAAGACATTTACCTTAACCAGTAGAGTGTTGGTCAAAATAATTAAATCAAAAGAAGAAGATGCTTTTAAGGGTATTTTAGCCCTAACATTTACCAACAAAGCTGCTGACGAGATGAAAACGAGAATCTTAACTGGCCTTCAAGAGTTCACGGATTTAAAAAACATTAATCAGCCTTCAGAATTATTTAAGCAAGTAAAAAAAGAAGTTGGGTTAGGCTCAAAAGAAATTTGCAATATTTCAAAAAGGAGACTCAGCCTTTTGTTACACAATTTTTCTTTTTTTCAAGTTTCAACTCTAGACAGTTTTAATCACAACATTATAAGGGCTTTTTCAAAAGAACTCAACTTGGTTTCAGATTTTAAAGTTATAATAGATTCTGAAGACTTTATAAATGAAGCCGTGGAAAGGCTCTTGGCTCAAACGGGAGAAGAGAAAAAGACATCGAATGCTTTAATTGATTTTGCAAATAAAAAAATAAAAGAAGGGAAGACGTGGGATATAAGCTTTGATTTACGTGAATTGGCTAAAACATTAACCAATGAAAACCACTATATACATATAAAAAAATTAGAAAGTAGAACTTCAGAAGATTTTATAAACGAAAAAAACGAAATAAATAAAAGATTGGCCGCGCTAAACCTGGAAAAGATAGCGTTAACAAAACAAATGGAGATGATTATAAACTCTGAAGAAAAGGAAATAATATTCTCAAGAAATTCATTCCCTAAATTTTTAATTAAATTAAAAAATAAAAAATGGACATTAGCTAATATAACCACCATCTCTAATTATTTTGAAAACAGAACTTTAATAACAAAAAAATGCCTTACTGAAAACCCAGAAAATGCAGAAAAGGTTTTTAAGAGTCTTTATGAGGGTTTTAAAAAAATAAAAGACGTTTTATTTGATGTCACCATGGCTAAAGCTTTTAGCCTAGCAATAACTCCGGCATCTGTGTTAAGCCTTATCAAAAAAACATCAAAAGAGATGCAAGACGAAAGAGGAGAATTATTATTGTCAGAGTTTAATCAAAGGATATGCGAAGAAATCAAAGACCATCCAGCGCCCTATATTTATGAAAAAATAGGAACAAAATTTAAAGACTATATGATTGATGAGTTTCAAGACACCTCTTTTTTACAATGGAGCAATTTAATACCATTAATATCGCATTCGTTAGAATCAGAAGAAATGGCAGGGAAACAAGGTTCGTTGTTGTTGGTTGGAGACCCTAAACAATCAGTATACAGATGGAGGGCTGCGGATCCAAACATATTTATTTCACTTTTATTAAAAGCAAATCCTTTTAATGTTGCTAAATCAAACAAAACTCTTCCAAAAAATTTCCGAAGCAACAAGGAAATCGTAAAATTCAATAACGGGTTTTTTCAACATCTTTCAGAGATTATGGAAAGCCCCATAAATAAACAAATATATCAATTAGGAGTAGAGCAAAAGACCGACAAAAAGGAAGACGGGTATGTGTCCATTGAGTTTGTAAAAAAGAATTTGGAAAAAGAATTTTTAGAGAAAACCTTGTTAAAAATTACCTCATGTAAGACAAGAGGGTTTGCTTATTTGGATTTAGGCGTTCTAGTTAGAACAAGGGCGCAGGCCTCTGTTTTAGCCGCTTATTTGATTTCAAAAAACATACCCATTATTTCATCCGAAACACTTTTACTACAAAGCTCAAGAAAAGTAAAGCTTTTAATTGAGCTGATCAGACTTAGAATAGCCCCGACAAATAAGCTGTCGAGAAAGACTGTGATTAATTTTTTAATTGAAAAATCGAATCCAGAAGATCCGTATTTGTTTTTCGAATCCTTAATTAAGGAGCCCATATTTAAATTTTTTGAAAGACTAGGAGTGATGTCTTTCCAGGACTTTATAAACACCCCTTTATTAAAATCAATAGATCTCTTAATTTTAAAATTAAGCTTAGACTATAATAATAATGATGGATTTGTTCAATTTTTTAAAGAAGAACTTTTAGTTTTTGTTTTAAAAAACGGAACAGATGAAAGAGGGTTTTTAGATTATTGGGAAAAAAACAAAGAAAAGTTAAGCATAGCAATGAGCGAAGGGCAGGACGCAGTGACAATATTGACTGTTCATAAGGCGAAAGGGCTAGAGTTCCCAGTTGTGATATATCCTTTTGCAGACTCACCCACATTCAAATCTTTTTCTAAAAAAGTTTGGCTTCCTGTCCATGAAAAAAAAAATAGCTTAGAACTTTTAGTTCCCTTTAGCTCTGCAATTGAAAATTTTGGGGAATCAGCAGAAAAAATATTCAGAGAAACAAGAACTCAACAAGAACTAGACAACATAAACGTCCTATATGTTGCCTTAACTAGAGCTATAGAAGAGTTACATGTGGTTTCAAGCTATCCTAAAAACAAGTCCATCAGTTCACATAATGAAATGTTTAGATCATATCTAGAAAGTCAAAACACATGGAATGATAAACAGACTTATTACAGCTGGGGAAAAGAAAAACAAAAAGAAGCAAACCCCCTTCCTCAGTCCAATACTTTAAGCAAGAGCTATAAAAGAAGCCGGTATAAATTTGACGATAAAGCACCATATCAAGATCAGAAAATTTTGTTTGGAAAGATCTTTCATAAGCTAATGGCTAAAATTAAATATTCATATCAATTTGACAAAGAAATTATGACCTTTAGAAAGTCCAGGCCCATAAAAGGAATTAATAAAGAAGAAATAATAGGTTTAGCTAAAAAAACGATTACTCACCCAAGCCTTAGTAGATTATTCACAACAAAAAACAAAGTGATTTGTGAAAAAGAAATATTTGTTAATCAAAGCCAAATAATTAGACCAGACAGAATAATTATGACAGAATTAAAATCTTGCATCGTTCTAGACTATAAAACAGGAGAAAAAAATGTAAAAGACATAAAACAAACAGTGGCTTATACGCATGTTTTAAGGAAGATGGGGTTTACAATTGAGAAAGCATTGATAGTATATTTTAGCCCTCAAATAGATGTTGTAGAGGCGACATAGAGCAAAAAGCTCTTTAATAAATATCTTTTAGTCTATAAATTTATTAAGTTTGCAATTATAGAATTTTTTAAAACAACTATTATAATGAAAAAATTAGGAAAAATAATATTGATTTTTGCTGTGCTATTTTATGTTAACTCTACAGTAGCTCAAGATAAAGACAATCAATGGCAATTTAGTTTTGGAACTAATGCAGTTGATTTTCATCCAGTAGGAACAGATAATTCAGACAATGCTACAGGCCACTTGTTTAGCGAATATTTTAATATTCAAGAAAACTGGAATACACAAACAGCCATTAATACACTTAGTATATCAAGGTTTGGGACAGAAAGTTTTTCATACGGCTTGAGAGGATCTTTAAACACAGTTACAAGAATGGGAGATGAGAGAGCAAGAATAACTGGCAAAAGAATAGCCAGCTTAGACGCCGTTGTCGCGTATAATTTACCTGAGTTTTTCTCAATTTGCAATATGGATCCTTTTTTTGAGGCAGGAACAGGCTTTACATGGTTTGGAAACCAAAGATCTGTGACTGCGAATGCAGGCATGGGAGTTAATTTTCCAGTTTCTAAGAAAGTTTCTATAAAAGTAAATTCATCATATAAGCACGCTTTTAATGACATGCAAGATTTAAGACCTCATTTTCAGCATAATGTAGGCATTGCTATCAATTTTGGAGGAAAAGACTCTGATAAAGATGGTATTTATGATCAGTATGACGATTGTCCAGACCAGCCGGGCTTACCAGCCTTTAATGGCTGTCCAGATAACGATGGCGACGGTATAGAAAACAGTAAAGATGCTTGCCCAGACGTTGCAGGCTTATTAGAATTTGATGGATGTCCTGATTCTGATGGGGACGGAGTCCCAGACACAAAAGACGCTTGCGTTAATGAGCCAGGGTCAATTGAAATGGGCGGTTGTCCTGATTCTGATAGCGACGGAGTTGCAAACAATGTTGATGGGTGTGTAGATGTTGCAGGACCTTCTGAAAACAAAGGTTGCCCATGGCCTGATAGTGACGGAGACAGTATTTTAGATAAAGACGATAAATGTCCTAATGTTGCTGGATTAACAGACAACTTCGGTTGCCCTCAGCCTTCCAAAGAAATTATGGAGAAATTAAATGCTGTAGGAGCAATGATACCTTTTGAATTAAATCAAGCCAAGCTTGGCGCGGAAGTAAAGGACTTATTAGATATTGTTTTTGGAATAATGAGTAAGTATTCTGAAACTAGCTTTATTGTAGAGGGACATACAGACAGTTCTGGGCCAAAAACTTTTAATCAAAAACTTTCCGAAGATAGAGCAAATTCAGTTAAAGAATATCTTGTTAACGCAGGAGTTGGAGCTGAAAGACTGTCTACTGTAGGGTATGGAGAAGATAAACCAAATGTTTCAAATGACACTAGAAAAGGAAGAGTAAGCAATAGAAGGGTTGAGTTCAAAGTGGTGGACTAATTAGAAAAATATTTTAATTATCTTAAAAGCGTCTAATTTTATTAGGCGCTTTTTTTATTTTAAACTTATGAAATCTTTTTTAGGAAAAGTAGTAGAAGATTTAGAAAGAAAAAAAATAGATCTAGAAAAGGCGTGTTTTATACTCCCCAACAAACGTTCAACACAGGTATTTAAAAAACTTCTTTTAAAAAAAATAAAAACACCCATTTTTGCTCCTGAAATTGAAAGCATAGACTCTTTAATTATTAAAATATCAGGGCTAAAAGAATTAAAAGCATCAACAGCTCTTTATAGACTTTTTTTAATATATAGTGAAATAAAAATAGACAACATCGACTCAATTGAAATTTTTAATTCATGGGCAAAATCTTTTATTAATGATACAATTGAAATAGAGCAAAATTTATTAAACGTTAGTAATGTTTTAGGGGAGCTCGTAGAAATCAATAAAATTAAAAACTGGGGAGAGAGGAATAAAGAAGTAGGGGTTTTTTGGGGACTATTGCCTTTGTTGTATGAAAAGTTTAAAAGACAGCTTTTAGACAATCAAGAAGGGACTAAAGGGATTTGTTATAGCGAAGCTCAAAAAAATTTAGAACACTATAAGCAAGCCAATGAGCATATAAAACACATTTTTGTTGGATTAAATGCCTTAAGCAGTTCAGAAGAGTTAATAATTAATGAATTATTGGATTTTAACAAAGGAGAAATTTATTGGGACATTGATCAGTCTCTTTTGCAAAATAAAAATCACGGGGCATCATATTTTATAAAAAAGTATAAAAAGAATTGGAGCTACTATGCTAAAAATCAATTTAACTGGAGCGTAGAAGAGTTAAGCAAACCTAAGACAATAAATATTATTGGAGCAACGAAATCTGTTGGCCAAGCAAAGGAAATAGGAAGAATACTTTCCTCAATAGACGACAGAAAATCTGAGAAGATAGCGGTAATCCTAGGAGACGAAACATTGATAGAGCCCTTATTGAGTCATATTCCCGAAAACATCAAAGAAATAAACATTAGCTCTTCAATTCCACCAGGCATGCTTGAATTGAAAAAACTTTTGAATCTGATTTTAGAAATACAGACAAATAAATCTGAGTCTAAAGTAACTACAAAAGACATAATGTCTTCAAGAATTATAAGAATAGCATTCCCTCTTTTAAACATTAAAGAGGATAAGAATAGTAGATTCTTAAATTTAATTTTGAAACCTTGGGAATCCCCAAAAGAAGGACTATACAGCCTCATTAATTTTTTCGAAAAATTGTCAACTCAAAAAGAGCTAAGCGATGCCGATATAGATGAAGTTAAGGCAATCTTAGAATCGTTAGATGAAACAAGGATAATTTTAGAGAGCAATGCTCAAATTAAAACCCTTAAAACCCTAAAACATGTAATAACCTCCTTTTTGGACGAAATAAGACTGCCTTATGATTCTGAAAAAAATGCTTCAATACAAATTATGGGTCTTTTAGAGTCTAGGGCAATAGATTTTGAAACGGTTATTATAAGTTCAGTAAATGAAGGCTTTTTGCCTAGAGGCAAAAGCTACGAATCTTTAATTCCTTTTGATTTAAGAAAAAAACACAATCTGCCAACATTTAATGAAAGGAACAAAACCTACACGTATCATTTTTATAGGCTTCTTCAAAGGGCTAAAAACATCTATTTGATATACAACAATTTAAACGAAGGAATTAAGGGAGGAGAGAAAAGCAGGTTTATTCACCAGCTAGAAATAGAAAAGTTTGAGAATCACAAACTAGTTTATTATAACGCGACCCCAAATTTGTCTATAGAAAACAATATGCGGGAAATTACTAAATCTAGTGGCGCAATGGAAAGGCTGAAAGAGCTTGCTATTAAAGGATTTTCTCCTTCTTCATTAGAAAGTTATATAAAAAACGCAGAAGAATTTTATTACAAAAATCTTCTCAATATTTATGATAATGACGAGAAAGACGAAATAAACCCAAGAACAATAGGCCTTATTTTTCATGATTCTTTAGAGACCCTTTATAAGCCTTTAGTGGGTAAAAAAATTCTAAAAAAAGACATGCTTAGCCTTTTATCAAATACTGAAGATAAAGTCCAAGAATCTTTTGTTAAAAATAAAATTAAAAACTTTAATAAAGGAAAAGGGTTAATTGCTTTTGAGGTAGTTAAAAAAGCGATAATGACCTTAATTAAAAATGAAATAAAAGACATTGAATTAGGCAATGAAATTGAGATCATTTCTTTAGAAAAAAGAATAGAGTGTGATTTGAGCTTCAAAAAACTAAAACACCCGGTAAAAATAAAAGGAATTATAGACAGACTTGACAAAAGAAATGGGATCATTAGAATAATAGACTATAAGACCGGGATTATAAGACCTAATGAAGTTTCCGTAAAAGAGATTACTTCTTGTTTTGACTTAACTCATCTAAAGGCTATGCAGTTACTTTGTTACGCTCTTATGTATTTTAAAAATCATCCCAAAACCACCAATATCGAAGCGGGTCTTATTTCTTTTAGGGATCTAAATAAAGGTTTGATGAAATTTGGAACAAAAAAATCCTTAACAAAAAGAGATTATTTGATTGATTTGGAAAAAATAAATGAGTTTGAGGAGTCCGTTAAAGAACTGATTTTAGAAATAATGGACCCGAATCTTCCTTTTAAATCTGTTTAAGCATTTATTTAGGGCTATAGTCTATTTCAACGAAAATCTCATATCATCTATTAATATCTTGATCTCCATAAATAAACCCTATTGTATTATCACTCATTATTTTAAATTATGATTATAGTAATTTATTTATTTAATATATTTATTTATTCAAAAAAATAAAATAATATCAAAAAGATGATACTCAATCTAAAAAAAATACTCGCAATTATAACCATTATCTTTTTAACTAATTACTCAGAATCATTAGCACAATCAATTCAATGGAATAATGATGAAAGTGGATTTTATAGAATTAAGAACAATGAATTAATACTTCATAGCACAAAAGGAGATAAAGAAATTATTATAATAAGTAAAAAAGATTTATCACCAATCAATTCCACCCCTCTCAAGCTAAAAGGATATCAATTTTCAATTGATAGAAACAAAGCATTGATTTTTACTAATACAAAAAGGGTATGGAGACACGAAACAAAAGGAGATTATTGGATTTTAGATTTAAATAACAAAAAATTAACAAAACTTGGAAAGGGGTTACCAGAATCTAGTTTAATGTTTGCAAAATTTTCTCCAGATGGAAACAATGTCGCTTATGTTAGTAAAGAAAATACAAATAAAGCAAGAAATAGCACTACTAATGCAAATATCTTTATTGAAAATTTATTGAATAATCAAATTAAGAAACTCACAAGTTCAAATGGAACAAAAAAACTAATTAATGGAACTTTTGATTGGGCATATGAGGAAGAATTTAATTGTAGAGACGGATTCTTATTTAACAATTCTGGAACTAAGATTGCATTTTGGCAAATTGACGCAAACCAAGTTAGAGATTTTTATATGATGAATAATACTGATTCTATCTATTCATTTAATGTTCCCGTAGAATATCCAAAAGTTGGACAAAATCCTTCTCCTGCTAAAATTGGAGTAATAAATTTAATAAATAATAACTCAATCACTTGGATAAAAATACCAGGAGCGCCTGACAATAATTATTTACCAAGAATGACTTGGTCACCAAATTCTGATGAATTATTTATTCAACAACTTAATCGTAAACAAAATCATAGTAAATTACTCATTGCAAATACATCAACGGGTTCAACAAAATTGCTGATGGAAGAAAAAGATAATACTTGGGTTGATGTTAGAAGCTCTTGGCCAAATCAAGTTCAATCTGGATGGAAATTTATCAATAAAGGAAAAGAAATTTTATATACTACTGAAAAAGATGGATGGTCTCATATTTATAGATTTAATATCAATACGAAAAAAGAGTATTTAATTACAAAAGGAGAATATGATGTGACCCAATCCCTAGCAGTAGATGAAAAATCCAAACTATTATATTTTATTGCTTCTCCCAATAATGCAACTCAACGATATTTGTATAAAGTTAGACTTGACGGAAAAGGAAAACTTGAAATGGTAACACCAAATGAATTAGAAGGATCACATAATTACCAAATTAGTCCTAAAGCAAATTTTGCATTTCACAGTTTTTCAAATTACTACACAAAACCAATGAGTCAATTAATTCAACTTCCTTCACATAATTCTATAAATAAAGGGGAAAGCATATCTGAAAAATTTGATCCTTCACTAAAAGATAATCACCCATTAACTTTCTTTCAAATTACTACAGTTGATAATGTAACAATGGATGGGTGGATTGTTAAACCAAAAAATATGGATCCAAAAAAAAAATATCCTATTTTATTTTATTTCTATAGTGAACCAGCGGGGACAACAGCTGTTGATCGATATGGTGTTGGAAACACTAGACTTTATAATGGTGACTTAAGAGAAGATGGCTACGTATATGTCTCTTTTGATGGAAGAGGAACGCCATCACCAAAAGGAAGGGCTTGGAGAAAAGCAATATATAGAAACATAGGGAAAGTAAACGTTCGAGATATGGGAATGGGAGCATTAGAAGTTTTTAAAAAATTTGATTTTGTAGACACTACAAGAGTAGCCGTTCATGGATGGAGTGGTGGTGGTTCAGCTACCCTAAATTGTTTATTTCAATACCCAAACATTTTTCATACTGGAATTGCAGTTGCAGCAGTTGCTAACCAACTTACATATGACAACATTTATCAAGAACGATACATGGGAATACCTTCAGAAACTAAACAAGATTTTATAGATGGCTCTCCGATAACACACGCAAAAAATTTTAAAGGAAACCTCTTGTATATGCATGGAACAGCAGATGATAACGTACACTATCAAAATGCGGAAATGCTTATAAACGAATTAATAAAACACAAAAAAGTATTTTATTTTATGGCTTATCCTAACAGATCACATGGCATTCGAGAAAACAATGCTTATCCTCACGTTGCTATGATGTTCACAGATTTTCTAAGAAAAAATTGCCTTCCTGGGGGAAAATAATTTTATGATTTAAATTAACTTTTTGAATATTAGAATATCCCCCGAACCTTCCTTTTAAATCTGTTTAAGCATTTATTTAGGACTATAGTCTATTTCAACTAAAACCTCATTTCGTCTATTAAATACTTTGTAAGGACTATTGTAAGACAGAGCAATAGGGTTTTCGCTAACAATCGACAGATTGTTTTGTTTTATTTTTTCTAAAAGAATTTTATGATTTAAATTAACTTTTTGAATATTAGAATATCCCCCGAACCTTATTGCAGCATAATAACCTGGTTTAGAGCTGTAAACTAAAATGTCTTTGTCTTTGGGCAAAACAGCGTTTCCTTCAGAATATTTTGATGGCAAAACAAACTCCATTGTGCTTTTTCCTTTTTCTTGGGTCATATAGACAGGTGTAGTCATGGCTATTTTTTCACTATTTTCATTATTTCCACTTATATACTGAAATAATTTTGAAAAATTTCTGTTAGAACTAACTTTTGCCCTCATTGAAGGGGGGTAATAACGAATTTCAATATTGTCTATTGTTTTAAGGAGGTTATATTTTTGGGTTTCGTATCCTTGTGAAAACACAGTAATTGGGAATAAAACAAACAAATATTTAATCATAAAAAGTTATATACGAGTTAATTTAACAGGATATGTTTTGCCAGAATTCCACTGAGGCACGTAGAGATTCCAATCATCATCAATACAAACATCATGAGGATTTCTAAAACTGATCTGATCATATTTTGGCTTTATAAGTGTTTTGTCAACATAAGAAGGGGCACTTCCCCCTGGGAATGACACAACTTTATTGTTTTTATTTAAAACGGCGAGCATTCCGTCATAAGTCCCCCAATCTTTTGTAACGATTACAGCGAATAAAAGATATTCGCCTTTAATTACAGGCCTACAAATATAACAACCAGGCATTTGAACTGTTTCTATCCATTTCCCATCTAAAGTGAACCTTTTAAATTCATTTTTGCTTCTAGAGGTTATCAATAATGTTGGGGTTGAGTTTCCCCGATTGTCTATAGTAACCCCATGGCAACAATCAAACAAATCATCGCCATCGCCATGACCTCCAAAATGCCTTATATAATTTCCTTCATGATCGTATTGAATGATATAGTCTAAGCCATATCCATCAGCAACATAAAAATCTCCATTTTCAGCAACAGCAGTTTCGGTAGGTTTAAATAGGGAAGAGCTAGTATATGCTTTTACTTCTTTAGGGTATGACAGCTCTAGTAATTTTTCTCCTTTAGAATTTGTTTTACAAAGTTTATTTGAATCGGGATCTGTTATAAAAAAGAATTCTTCTCCTCCTTGATTTACAGCGGTAAGGCCATGAGCTCCAGGACAGTTTAAATCCCAAGAATCTAAAATCTTACCTGATCTGTCATAAATTAAAACATTGTTTTTGGGATGTGTTGTTGTTAAAAGGATTCTGTTGTTTAAATCTAAAACCATTTCATGACAATGATCAACAGGGTAAGTATTGGGATCTTGAATCCCCCAATTGTTATCTATGTTAAATTTAAAATCGCCGTGGCCAATATTTCGGTTATTTTGGCGAAGATGGCCAAAGTTATAAGATGGGTGAAACACAGAAAAAGAAGCAGCTAAGGAAGTTTTTTGTATGAAAGACCTACGTGAATTTTTTCTTGTCATTGACATAAAGATATTGATTTTTAAGAAACAAAAAGAGGTTAGATAATATAAAATAAAACAAGGAAATAATGAGACGCGCTTCCTCCTAAAACAAATAGATGCCATATGGCATGCGAATATTTCATTTTTTGAAGACTATAAAAAAGGGTGCCCAAAGAATAAAAAAGGCCACTAGTCACTAATAATACAATTCCATTATAATCTAAAGCATTTAGAATCCCATTAAAATCTAACACAATTAACCAGCCCATGGCTAAATATAACATTAGAAATAACTTGTCAAATTTTCCAGTAAAAAACACTTTGAAAATAGTCCCAATTAAAGCAATTACTAATATTGTTATAAAAATAGTTTTTCCTGACCCGTTATATAGAGTTATTAGGCAAACTGGAGCATATGACCCGGCGATTAAATAAAAAATACTTACATGATCAAAAACCCTAAACTTTTTTTTTAATTCAACATTGGAAGTGTAATGATAGAGGGTTGAGGCAGAGTATACACAAATCAATCCAAATTCAAAAAAAAGAATGCTTAGAACACTTAACTCAGTTAGTCCTTGGTCAGAATAAAGTAGCACAGGCAGGCCGATTAAACTAAAAATTAATCCAACAAAATGGGTTAATGTATTCCAAAACTCTTCTTCTTTAGTTTCAGTCATTGAAATTTTTAAACAAAAAATAGATTTAATAATATAACATAAAAAATGCCAAAAAATATTTGAAGATAAATTGTTTTTAAATTAGAAAAAACAAGATTTCTAGAGTTGAAATTTTTATATAAATTAATAAAAGCACTAAATCCATAAAGAAACAAAAGACCATTGCCAATTAAAAAAATGGGCTTATTAAAATATATTAAATTTTCGTTGAAAAGATCAACTAATAAAAAGGAACTAATAAAAGCACACATAAGATTAAACAAATACCCCCATCTAGCATTTTTTTTACCAAGAGTTACGACTAAATGATTTTTCCCAGTCTTAGCGTCACTTACAGCATCTGGAAATTGATTTATATATAAAATGTTTGTAGTTAAAAAACCAAACGGGATGCCAATGTAAAGAGAATTAAAAAATTCCTTAGAAAATAATTCTATGGTTGAGCTTGAAATGGCAAAATATGCGCCTAAAGTTAGAAGAGGCCCAAAAGCAAGAAAAACCGCAATTTCGCCGAGGCCTCGCCTTGAGACCAATCTAACTGGTCGAGCTGTGTAAAAATAACCAAATAATCCGCCAATAACTCCTATAATTAATGCATTCATTGCATTAGAAAATTCGCCAGTAACAAAATAGCTATTAATTAGAAGAGCTAACATGGCTAAAAAAGCAACAAAAAGCATTTTTCTTGCAAGCGAAAGAGTTCCTGAGAGAGAAATTAGCCCTAACTCTATAGCCCTGCTTCCGCCTGAAAGTTGAGCACCTTCCAAAACAGTTGAATTTAATCCTGCATTAAAATACTCTGTATTTGCCTCATCTGTGCCATCTTTAACATCAAAAAAATCATTGAATACATTAGCGGATACGTGTAAAAAAGCGATTCCAAGGGAGCATAATACTAAGGAAAGAACACTAAAAAGGCCACTGCCGGATCCAGCAAGGAAAGCAGCAATTGCAAATATTGGGAAAAGAGATGCGCTGGTAAACCCCCCCCGGGTTATTGCAAATGCCCATTTGATGAAAATAGTGGAAAATTTGATTGGCACCACGACTTCTTCATCTATTGGGACAGTAATTCCACAATATCCAGTTTGTGGATTGTTTTTGCCATTAGCAAAAGTTGGTGTAATTTTTACGGCAGCATTGAATTTGTTGCCGTCTTTATTTATAAAGTATGTTTTTGTTGAATATTCACCATTTTTTATAGACTTAGACAGCCAAGTCCCAACATTTTGAATTACTATTTCACCAGGAGAAAATAAAGAAACTCTTTTTTTGCCTATAAGCTCTTCTTTATTGTAACCAAATAATTTTTCTCCATCAGGGTTAACTGTTTCGATAATCCCTTCGAGATCACAAGTTATAATACTTTTCATAAAATTTTATTTCAAATGTACCATTTATGACTATAAATTTGAAATAAAATTATTCAAATTTTCCCCCAGGGAGATTCTTCGTATAAACCGATTAGAAAGAGCTAGAGATTATGACAAAGGTCAAACAGAAAATTAATATTATTTTTTAGCAACGTAAATAGAAGCGGCCCCAAACATTTGAGTTTTAATATAGATGGTTTTAAATCCACATTCTTTTAAAATAGAAACAAAGACATGTCCGCAAGGAAACTTTTCAGCAGATTTTTGTAAGTAATTATAAGCCAATTTGTTTTTGGAAAAGATAGACCCTATAAAAGGAACAAAAGCTCTACTAAACATAAAATACAAAAATTTAATTATTGAATTTTGAGGGACAGAAGATTCAAGAATTATTAATTTGCCATTTTTTTTCAAAATCCGATTACTTTCTTTCAGTCCCTTTATTAGGTTTTGAAAATTTCTTACACCAAACCCAATAGTTACTAAATCAAAATGACCACTTGGATAATTAAGGTTTTCAGCATCTCCCGAAACAAGCGTTATTTTATTGGACAAGTTTTTTTTTAGAATTTTTTTTCTTCCTATATCCAGCATTTTTTCTGAAATATCTAAGCCAATTATAGTTGATCCTTCTATTTTAGAAAGCTCTAAAGCTATATCAGCAGTTCCGGTTGCAATATCTAAAATTTTTTTGGGGCTGGTGGCTTTCGCAATTTTACATATCCTTTTTCGCCATTTTATATCATTTCCAAAAGTGAGCAGCTTGTTGATAAAGTCATACTCAATGGATATAGAATTGAACATGTCTTGAACCTGTTTTTTTTTAGATGTTTCAAGCTGTTGATTGGGCTTCATTAGGAGGCTTATATGAACAACAAAGATAATTAATTAGGACAGTTGAAATCTTGACTGCTCTTAATATAGCAAATGTTTTTTATTTGAGTTCTTCCACCCTGCTTGATGCTTATAATTAACAAAATGAACCTTCAAGTCTGCTTGATAGGAGTAATTAACAAAGAAAATTTTTTTTTCAGAATGATATTCTTGATTCACAAAATGCCAGAGCCCTGCATTTCCCTCTACTTCATGGGGCTGGCTTACTTTAAAAACGTTTAAATCTGCCTGATATTCATAATTAACAACAAAAACTTTTAAATCTGCTTGATAAGATCTATTGGTAGAATATATTTTTTGTGATTGAAGAGAAAAGCTTGTTAGGATTGTAATTATTAAGAAGAGCAAATTTTTCATGCAAAGAATTGTTCAAAAACAATGCCAAGTATAACATCAAAAAATCATATTTTCCACCCGTCCCGATATTTTCTAGTCACAAATTGATTTGCTTCTTCAAGGTTTGTTATTCTTATATTTTCTCCGTCCCAAAGAAGTTTTTTCCTTGCAAAAAAGTCTAAATTGCCTTTGGAATTTTCTTTTCTTAACATAAAACTCCTAATAGCTAAATTACCCATCAAAACCGTTTCTGTCATTGGACCGGCATAATCAAAAGAAGATGTTAGGTCTAAATGCTCTTTACTGTTAAATCCAGCCTTACAGGCATCTACCCACTTACGCTGGTGGCCGTATTCAGGCTCAGGCATTTTTTCGGTTTCTGGACCAAATTCAGTTTCCCCATTATATAAATATAGCTTAGGAGTTAGCGGAGAACTGTCATTAATGTTTGTTGAAATAATCCCTTTTTCTCCAATCATTAAAACGCCATTATAGCTTCCAGGGCCACCAATATCATCATTTGCAGGAATGATATCAGGATGAGGAGGCCTAATGCCCCCATCAGTCCAAGTTAATCGCATTGGAGTATTATTTTTTTCAGTTGATCCAAAGTTTAAAGTAATTAAAGAAGAAGGAGGACACCCCTCAGGATAATAGTCAGGATTCCACATTTTAGTAAAAACACTGCCAACGCTACATTCGGCATCTTTCGGATGTTTTAATCCTAATGTTCTAAACGGAATATCAATTAAATGACACCCTACATCTCCAAGCGCTCCTGTGCCATATTCCCACCATCCCCTCCAATTAAATGGATGCAAATTGGGAGTATAGGGTTTTTCACTAGCAGGGCCTAGCCATAAATCCCAGTTTAGAGCATCTGGCTTTAGATTAGCATCTGGCTTAGGCATTTTGATCCCTTGTGGCCAAACAGGCCTATTGGTCCAAACTTTAACTTCAGAAATTTTGCCAACCTTTCCAGAATCAATCCATCCTTGAACCATTTTTAATAAAGGATTAGAGCCTCCTTGATTTCCCATTTGCGTAACAACCTTTTGTTTTCTTGCTAAGGTTGTTAAAAGTCTAGCCTCTCTAATGTTATGAGTAATAGGCTTTTGAACATAGACATGCTTGTTTTTTTCCATTGCATAAACCGCGGCAGGACCATGAACATGATCAGGAGTCGAAATGGTTACCGCATCAATATCTTTTTCATTGTCTAACATTTTTCTAAAATCAACGTATAATTTTGCTTTTGGAAATCTTTTCACTGAGTTAGAGGCGCTTCCTGAAAAATCCACATCACATAGAGCCACAATTCTTTCTCTACCATTAACAGAAGAATTATAAATATCGCTTGCGCCTTTCCCCCCAGCCCCAATAGCCGCTAAATTTAATTGATCACTTGGGGAGGTATAACCAGAGCCTCCCAAAACATTTCTGGGAACAATAAAAACCCCTGCACCAAAAACGGAGGACTTTTTGATAAAATTTCTTCTAGATTTTTTTGAATTCATAAGCTCTCTTGTTTTTATTAGTTGAAGTTTTACGCTTAAAAATAACCTAATATCATGAACTATCAAAAACCCAAAGAGGTATTATTTAAGACGAATCTTTTTCCATTACAATTCTTGAAGGAGAGTCTTCTCCTTTAATAATTGAAAGAATTCCCGTAGCAATCGCCTTAATTGTTTCGGAAACAGTAAAAAGGTCAAGCGTTGTAGATTCATCAGATACTTTATGGTAATCAAGATCTTTATCCATTGGGCTGGTTGAAAATGTATGAGCAGGGACACCCAGCCTAGCCAATGAGGCATTGTCAGATCTAAAAAACAAACGATAGTCTACATAAGGATCGGCATAAACGGAGTAATTAGAATTCAGAAGATTTTTTTGAATAATTTGTCCAAAATTTGAACGATCAAACCCGGTAATCCAAGCCGTCTTCGGGCCAAAAGGAGACTCTTTGCCAATCATTTCTATATTAATTCCAGCTATAACTTGTTTTGGGAGGATTTGTTTTCCAAAATAATTAGAACCAATTAGCCCCATTTCTTCTGCAGTGAAAGTAACAAACAAAATACTTCGTTCGTTGAGATCCAGGACTTTATAATGTTCGGCCAATGCAAGAACAGCAGTTACTCCTGAAGCATTATCGTTAGCCCCATTAAAAATTAGATCTTCATCATTTCCTGTTTTAACACCTAGATGATCATAATGCGCTGAAATAATAACATATTCATTTGCCTTGCTTTTTCCTTTTAAGACTCCAATAATGTTATAAAGAGACATCTCTCTAGCTGTAAAATTTTGGCGAAAAGAACTTAGAGTGTCAAATTTAGTTAGACCAATACGTTCAAATTCAGATTCGATATATTTTGCAGCCAGTTCAATTCCTTTTGATCCGGCTCTTCGTCCTTCCATAAAATCATCCGCAAGAGTAAGAAGATGTTTTTCTACTAATTTTTCAGAAATTATTTGAGAATGAATCTTGTTTGAAAAACAAACAAGAAAAACGAAAAAAATTTTTTTAATCATATGCGTTATTTAAAAAGTAAAACTAATAAGTGCCAGTGCAGGTGTTTAAGTATTTTCATTTTTTAAAATATAAAGAGGATTCTTTTTGGTTAATCTTATCGATTTTAATTGCAGAACCAACACGATTTATATAGACGTGCGCATCAAATAACATAATACTACCAGAAGAAACGGTTATTTTTGAACGATCATAAGATCTAGATGTTAAAACAACAACAGTGGAGTCTTTGTAACGAATGGTCATTTCATCTGTATCAATTAGCAAAGATCCTTTTTCTCCTTCCCATAAGCCGCTTATTTCTGAAATAGCAGTTATTTTTCTAAAATCTTCAGAACAAGAAATAAACGTAACCAAACAAAATAATAACAAGAGTGCTCTCATATGTTATTTTGAGCCAGACTTAAGTGCTTTAAAAATTCCAGCGCAAGCATCATAATCTTCTAGTCTTTCGTGTTTATAAAGCAATTCATAAAGCTCATTAATAGTCGCTCCTTTGTCTAGTTTTAATTTAGCTTTTTGATAATATTTTTCCGTTACATCCATGAGTTACCGTTAATAAACGCTAATAGTTAAACAAATAATATACCAAAAAATTAGCGACATGTCAAATAGTCAATAAAATAAACATAATAGAGTTAGGGAGCGCTAAGGACTGCTTTAGAATAAGAATTTTATAAATCCAATGTTTTAAATGACCTTAAACACAGCACAAAGCATTAAAAACCATAACTTTAAGTCAACTATAATTTTAATGAAATGAAAAAAAGTATTTTAAGTATTTGGATAATAGCATGTTTGCTGACTATTAATTCATGCGATCAAAATAATCAAGATTCTCTTGATAAAAAAGATTATGAAAAAGCAGCTGAACATTTAAGTAAAAATTTAAATAAACACCTACAGAGGATTGTTAATTATCAAAAGTGGGAGAATGAGGATTTTCTTTTTTATAAAGTAAAAGAGAAAACAAAGTCTAAAAGTTTTAAAATTAACCTACAAACTAATCAAGTGTCATTAGTGGCAGACCAAAACACAAAAAACACATACTCTTCTTCAAGAAATAGAAATGAATTTATTTCTCCAAATGGTCAGTTAGCAGCTTATATAGACAATTATAATTTATGGATTAGAAACATTAAAACTAAGATTAAAACTCAATTAACTTTTGATGGAAAAAAGGACTATGGTTATTCAACTAATAATGCAGGGTGGACAAAATCAGATGGGCCTGTATTAAAATGGAGTCCGAAGTCTGACAAAATTGCCACTTTCAAACAAGATGCAAGAGGAGTTGGAGAAATGTACTTAACAACAACCAATGTAGGGCATCCAGAACTTCAAGCCTGGAAGTATGCTCTGCCAGGAGATGTTAAGATATTTGAAATAGAAAGGATAATTATAGATTTAAAGGCAAATAATAAAATTATCAAGCTGAAGATGAAAAATGATTTTCAGCGATCTACTACAACAGATCATATTGCGGGGAGAGGAGGGGAATTATTAGACGCTCAATGGAGTAAAGACGGAACAAAGCTGGCATTTGTTTCTTCTTCAAGAGACCATAAAGAAGCGCACTTGCAAATAGCTGATGCAAAAACTGGAAATATTACTTCCATTTTTAAAGAGAACGCAGAAACATATTACGAATCGGGTGTTAGAAGTGAAAATTGGAAAGTTTTATTTGAGACAAATGAATTTATATGGTATTCTGAAAAAGACAACTGGGGGCATTTATATCTGTATGATTTAAAAACTAAAAAATTAAAAAATCAAATTACAAACGGAGAATGGTTAGTTAGAAGCCTTATGCACATTGACCCTTTATCAAGGGAGTTGTTTTTTACAGCTGGAGGAAAAGAAAAAGGAAATCCATATCACGTTTACTTGTATAAAGTTAATTTTGATGGCAGTAGCCTAACTTGCTTAACTCCAGAGCTTGGAACCCATGCAATTAACGCCTCCCCTAACTGGAATTATTTTACAACCACCTATTCAACAACAACAAATCCTCCGGTGACTGTTCTAAAAAACAGAAATGGAGAAAAAATAGTTGAATTAGCTTCAGGCGATATATCAGAGTTAGAAAAAAATGGTTGGCAAAAACCTATAGAGTTTACGGTAAAGGCGAGAGACAATAAAACAGATTTGTTTGGAATAATGTATGTTCCAAGCTATTATAATGAAAGCGACAAATACCCAGTTTTAAATTATATTTATCCAGGGCCCCAATCGGGAAGCGTGGGAAACTATTCCTTCAGTGTTGCTAGGAGAGATTATCAAGCTCTAGCCGAACTTGGCTTTGTGGTGGTTAGCGTTGACGCTATGGGAACACCTGGAAGATCCAAATCTTTTCATGATGCATATTATGGCAATATGGGGGATAATGGCTTACCAGATAATATTACTGCTATTGAGCAACTATCTAAAACATATAAAGCCATGGATATTTCTAAAGTAGGAATTTGGGGCCATTCAGGTGGGGGATTCGCATCAACTGCAGCATTATTACGCTATCCAGACTTTTATGACGTTGCTGTTTCTAGTTCTGGAAATCATGATAACAGGAATTATGAAGCAGATTGGGGAGAAAAATGGCATGGGCTATTATCCCCATTGGAGTTAGATTCTCAAGACGGAAAATCAGAGTATGATGCTAGTAAGTCTAATTATGATATTCAAGCAAATCAATTACTAGTAGAAAATTTAAAAGGCAAACTATTAATTACTCACGGAATGTTAGATGATAACGTTCCGCCTTCAAATACTATGGTAGTAGTAGACGCGCTTATTAAAGCCAATAAAGACTTCGATCTAATATTATTTCCAAACAAAAGGCATGGCTATGGGGACATGAGCAACTATATGACTAGAAGAAAATGGGATTATTTTGTAAAGCATTTAAAAGGATTAGATCCTCCGAAAAGCTTTACCTTTGAGAAAGAATAAACATGAAAACAAAAAAAGAAATTGTTAAGGATTGGATAACTAGATATACCGGAGTCAAAATAGAATCATTAGGAGGCTTCATTTTATTGACAAATTTTCAAAAATATGTAGAAGAATTTGCAGCGTATAATAAAACTAAAGTTGATGGAGTTGATAAAAACATGCCCTCATCTACTCACAAAAACATTACAATAATAAATTTTGGAATGGGAAGCCCTAATGCAGCTACAGTGATGGATTTATTGGTTGCAATAAAACCTAAAGCAGTTTTGTTTTTAGGAAAATGCGGAGGATTAAAAAAGAGAATTAATTTAGGGGATTTTGTTTTACCTATTGGAGCAATAAGAGGAGAAGGAACGTCTAATGATTATTTCCCGATTGAAGTTCCGGCAATGCCATCCTTTTCCCTCCAAAGAGCTATTTCGTCTGCTTTAAAGTATCAAAAAGTAGATTATTGGACAGGAACAGTTTTTACGACAAACAGAAGAGTGTGGGAGTTTGACACGAAATTTAAAAATTATTTAAAAAAAGTTAGAGCTTACTCAATTGACATGGAAACGGCCACATTGTTTGCCGTTGGATTTCATAACAGGATACCTATAGGAGCTTTGTTGCTAGTAACAGATCAGCCTATGGTCCCAGAGGGGGTAAAAACAGAAGAAAAAGACGGCATTAATTCTGCATTATTTGATAAAAAGCATCTATTGATTGGGATAGAATCATTGAAACAGATAATGAACAATGAAGACACAGTTAGGCATTTAAAATTTTAATAATAAAAACCAATACTATAGAGTGCTAAATTCGAGTAAGAAATAAAATAATGGAAAATTTATTTTCTTATGGGACTTTACAAAAAGAAACAGTACAGCTTAAAACCTTTGGAAGACTTTTGAAAGGCTGTAAAGAAGTGCTTCCAAGATATCGATTAGATTATATTAAAATTAAAGATGAGTTTGTTCTTCAAACAAGCAAAGAAAGCATTCACCCAATTCTTTTTTATTCCGGAAAAAAAGCAGATGAAGTTAATGGCACAGCATTTACAATTACACATTCAGAACTATTAAAAGCAGATAATTATGAAGTTGATGAATATATTAGAGTAGAAGAAATGCTAAAATCAGGTAAAAAAGCCTGGGTTTATATTGCCAAATAGCCACCAATATTCCGCGCATTTAAGGAAAAGCTGACTTTTTTAAATGGAGACCAAACTTGTTGTTATTTTCTCAATTCTTTAATGATGTCTCAACTTCTATTATTGGCTTGTTTTGATCAAAGGCAAATTACTTATTAACTGTTTTTAATTTAATTCTAGCTACATATGAAAATGCAGTTACATACAAATATTCTTCATTTGAATCAA